>Ga0335075_10002354_pt1 | contig 30485 bp, 24 predicted proteins | sample Lox_Sample_24_FD_206723 | JGI IMG/M metagenome (GOLD analysis project Ga0335075, IMG submission 206723) | Soil microbial communities from Loxahatchee National Wildlife Refuge, Florida, United States - Lox_Sample_2.4 | ecosystem: Environmental > Terrestrial > Soil > Wetlands | place: USA...
TCGGCCAGCAGCCGCACCGTCTCCTTCTGCGGCACACTGACCCGGCCCCGCTCCAAGTCGCTGACCGACCGCAGCCCCACCCGCCGCCCCGGCCAGCTCCTCCTGCGTCAGCCCCGCCTCCCGCCGCAAATCCCGGAGCAGGCCGGCAAACGTCACCAACGGCTCAGCCACCACCCCACCTCCCCGCCACCTGCGGACATACACCAGAATTCTCCCCGGTCCCAGACAACCCACGTCAAGGGCCGGCCGGCCCGGACCCGCCCGCCAGGCGGCGCATCCCGCCCACGGGCAGCAGCGAGGACCTCGAAAGCGCCTGGCTTCCCATGCTCTCCAGCCTGATCAAGCACCTTGAACGGGGCCTAGCTTCGCCCTCAGGGAGAGCAAGGCGAAACGGGGCCGGAGAGCTACCGCCAGCCCCGGACCCGGAGAGTAAGGCGCAGCTCCGCAGGTATGCGCACCAGCGTTCACCGTCGCACGCCGATCCGCGCACCACGATGCGATATGACCGGGCCCACGGACCGCAGTCTCAACGTGAGCGCGAACCGCCTTAATGGACGGACCGCGTGTCCATCAGCGATTGCCGAACACACCCCCAATACGAGCACTTCTGTATTCCCAATGCCGCGTCGCGCGAGTTATCTCTCATGCACGATCGACAGGAGATGATCAATTTCGGCACCCATCATCTGACAGTCAGTGGCTGGATGATCGAATCGGCACCCTAGCGCGGCGGCAAAGAGGTCCCTGGAGTACGCGCAGGATCCCGTCGATCTCGTCCAGGGTCAGGCCGGCGTCCTGCATCAAGCCGATGAATACGAGCCGACGGAGCGTCTCGGTGCGGTAGCGGCGCTGTCCTGACTGTCGCCCGCCAGGGGCAAGGAGGCCGCGTCGCTCGTAGTAACGGACCGTGGAGGTCGGGACGTGCCCCCGCTCGGCGACCTCGCCGATGGAGAGAAGCTCAGGCACGTCCCCACTTGACTTGAACCTGGGTTCACCTGTCAAGGTCTGGGAATGAAGATGGAGCAGGCTTGTGCACCCAACCATCACGCCCACTATCCGGGCTTCGCCGGGCTGACCGGGCTTCTCGGCGCTGCGAGCATGATCTTGGGTCGGCAGGGCGACGCCCGTCTGGCTGACGAGCTGAGCGGGCTCAGACCTGAAGACACCGTCGTAGACGTGGGCTGCGGACCTGGGGCGGCCGCCCGTCGAGCAGCGCGGAAGGCCGCGTCGGTCACCGGTGTGGATCCGGCTCCGATCATGAGGCGGGTCGCCCGCCTCCTCAGTCGTCAATCGAAGAGGGTGCGCTTCGTCGAGGGAACGGCCGAAGCTCTCCCCCTCCCCGACGATTCGTTCTCGGTACTGTGGTCGATCGCCTCGGTCCACCACTGGGCCGACCTGGAGGCCGGGCTGGGTGAGGCCCTGCGAGTCCTGAGGCCCGGCGGCCGCCTCGTCGCCATCGAACGGCACACCCGGCCGGGTTCCCAAGGTCACGCCAGCCACGGATGGACCGACGATCAAGCCAGCGCCTTTGCCGATCGGTGTCTCGCACGGGGCTTCGTTGATGCACGAGTTGGCCAGTACGCGTACGGGCGGCGGAGGACTATCAGCGTGACGTGCGCTGCTCCCGGTGGATCCAAGCCGGAGAGTTAGCCGGTCCTCTGATCATTCTGTTGCCCGTCATGCTGCCGCGAGAGCCGTCGATACGACACGGCTGCCACCCACGGCGATCCAACCCGACCGGTACGCAGATGAGAAGCTATCGACGCCGACGGGTTGGCTGACGGTGGTTGCCGGGCGCCGAGTGGGTTGGTCGGCTACGTAGAGGAGTGTGGTGGGATCCCCGCAGACGCTAAGCGAAGCCGACCGACGTCTTGTCGCCGCATGGGCGGCTGACTGCGCAGAGCGGGTTCTGGGGCTATTTGAGGCTGAGGCTCCCGGTGATGACCGCCCTCGGGCTCTCATCGCCCGGACCCGTGCGTTCGCCCGTGGAGAGCTAAACATTGCCGAGGAGATTCGCCGTCGGTTCGTCGGCGGCGTCGGTGCAGGTGATGTAACGGCTCCCGCCGCAGCGGCCGCTGCCCGAGCCGCCGGTCAGGCCGTCGCCGTCTGCCATATGGGCGCGCACGCACTAGGTGCCGCCGCCTTTGCCGTCAAAGCCGCCGGTCTTGCGGACCTGAACCGGCCAGAAGCCGTCGAAGACGAGATCCGCTGGCAGCTCGACCACATGTCGGCAGAGGTTCGCGCCGCCCTGCGAGCCCTCCCGCCTATCGGTGAAAACTCATCAGGTCCTCTTGGGCCCGGGCTCCTCGCTTCAGGCCAACTCGGCACCATCGTCCGTGACCTGCAAGCCGGTCTCGCCCAGACCGACTCGGACTAACACAAGGCCCAAGAACCGGGCCGGTCCCCTTCCGGACAGAAGACCGTTAGCGCTGACGTTCTGGGCGAGTGGCGAAGCACACGGGTCGTGGTTGGGCGCAGAGCCGTCGGATCACCCCGCTGCGTTACGCTGGTGCTGCCGTCGCGCTGGCGCCGAGCTGTCCCGGTGCCAGTTGTCGGCTGGGCTTGCGTGGAACGCTTCAGACCTGGGAGTTCTGCGCTGCGGGCAGTTGGCTGGCGGATCTGCGTGCACCGCGGCCGGCCTGATGTCGATCCGGCGGGATCCGGTCCTGGCCGGATGGCTTGTGGTGGCCTTAGGTTTACCGTGTGACCGCTGCATTGCTTATGCCCCGGGGTGTCGATTGCTGAGGAAGCTGCGGGTACGGTGGGGCGTGCTGCAGACCCCGGTCATCCGCTACGGGCATCGGGGCACGGGCCGTACCGTAACGCTGGTCGGGACCGTGCATGTCGTCGAGGCCGGCTACTACAAGAGGTTGCACGCCCTGGTGGCGGACCTGGAGGCGGCGGGCGCAGTGGTCTGCTTTGAGCGGGTCGATCCGGCTGCCGAGCACGAGTGGGCGGCGGCTAGCGGCAGCGAGCGCGCCGCCCGGGATGCGCCGCGTGCGCTGGGGGAGCAAACGTTCCGCCGGGTGTGCAGGAGCCTGGGGTGGGTGGAGCAGGGCGCCGCCTTCACGTGGGCTGCGTCGTGGCGCAATGTGGATATAACCGACCTGGAGCTGGTCCGCCTGGCGGGCCCGGAGACTGTGCGCGGGCTGCGTGAGGATCTTGCGGACGTGTTCGGGTCGTCGCTGGAACAAGAGCAGGCGGACGCGTTCGCGGGCGCCGCGGTTGCGGTGCTGTTCCGGCTAGCGTCGCTGGACTGGTTCGATCGCCTGCGGCAGGTGGCAGCGTGGGACGACGCCAGCCGCCACTTTGGCCGCGTCCAGGTCGAGGAGCGCAACGCCCGGGCCCTGGCAAGCCTGCCGTCCGGCGCCGATGCCGTGCTGCTGTGGGGTGCCGGCCATCTTCCGGGGCTGGCGGCGGAGCTGGCGAAGAGGGGACACACCCGGCAGGGCACCACATGGGTGAACGTTGGCCGGCTGCCCGCGCTGTGGCCCAGCATCAAGACGATATGCAAGTACTACCGTGCTGTTTAGCCGCACCAGCCAAGGACCGGCTCGGGCGCGCGGCACAGCTGGGCCGCCACGTCCGTCGCGCCGAGTCGGCAGTAATTGTTCAAGCTATTTACTATGTGTCCGCGAGCGCTGCGCGGCGAGGGCATGGCCGTCGACGGCTGTCCCCCTGCCCACATGTGAGCTTGCGCCGCAGGCCAGACAGCCTGCCGCCGGTTCACCCTGGCCGGCGCTGCCCAGGGACCTCGCCCTCGGCTGGCTGGTCGCCGGGCGGGTCCTGCGCCTGCTGCGCGCCACCACCGCCGCGGCCCGGCAGATCTCCGCCACCTGGCGCGCAGCGCCCGATCGACCAGGGTGCGTGACGGTAACCGATGAGTCATGCTGCGGCATCTCACGCAGGTCCGGAACGCTACCTGTACCGGGCCGGGCTGCCGCCGGCCGGCGGCACGTTGCGACTTCGAACACAGTGTCCCGCATGAAGACCTTACCCGAAGGGGGCATAGCTTACTTGCGGAACGCGTCGCGGACGTTCTTGCCTGCGTCCTTGACCTGCTCGCCGACCTGACGGGTCGCGCCTTCGACGCGCTCGCTCTGGCCCCGAGCCTCCAGGTAGGGGTCTCCCGTCGCCCGGCCGACGTCCTGCTTGGCCCGGCCCCTGCCCATCTTGAACTTGTTTCTGAGTTTGTCCATGAAACCCATGTCATCCACCTCCTCGGCTAGGAAACGATCTACTTCCCCGACATCTGCGGGTTAACCGCGCGCCTATCCTGAACTGGTGCGCCTGGTCTCGCTGCTACCGTCGGCGACGGAGATCGTCTACGCGCTCGGCCTGGGCGACGACCTGGCCGGGGTCACCTTCGAGTGCGACGAGCCGCCGAACGCCCGGGCCGAGAAGGCCATCGTGGTCGGGGGCTTGGATACCAGTGGGATGAGCCCCGGCGACATCGACCACTACGTCAGGTCGCGGCTGGCCGCGGGCGAGGATCTCTACACGCTGCACGCGCGCGCACTGGCCGAACTGGCGCCCGACCTGATCTTGACCCAGGACCTGTGCCGGGTGTGCGCGCTGCCGTCCGGACATGTCAGCGACGCGCTGGGCTACCTGGGGTGCCACGCGGACGTCCTGACCCTGGACCCGCACTCGCTGGCGGAGGTGCTCGACTCGATCGTGACGGTGGGTCAGCGGGCCGACGTCCCCGAGCGGGCCGCGCTGCTCGTCGCCGGCTTGCGCCAGCGCCTGGACGTGGTCGCGGCGAGCGTGGCTCCGCTGGACCGGCCGAAGGTGGCGGTGGTCGAGTGGGTGGACCCGCCGTTCACCGCGGGCCACTGGGTGCCTGACCTTGTCACCGCGGCGGGCGGCCTGCCGGTGGCCGCGCGGCCGGGCATTCCGTCTGTACAGACCAGCTGGTCTGCCATCGGGGCAGCGGAACCTGATCTGGTGGTGGTTGCGCCGTGCGGCTATCACCTGGCGGGCGCGGCCGAGCAGGCACGCCTGGTGTCCCGGGAGCTGCCGGGCGTGCCGGTCTGGGCCATCGACGCCGACGGCATCGTGGTCCGCCCCGGACCCAGGCTGGTCGACGGCGTCGAGGCGCTCGCCTCGATCCTGCACCCCGGAGTGGTGCCGCCCGCGCCGCCCGGCGCCGTCCAGCGCGTCAACTAGGGGACCGCGCACGCAATTCGCCTTGGACAGCTTAGGCTTGCATCTGCTAACTTTTATTAGCAGATGCAAAGAAGGGCCACGGTGGAGATCTCTGACCTGACCGGCCACGAGCTGCTGCGGGTGCTCGCGACTCTGGCCAACCCGCATCGGCTGCGGGTCGTCGCCGCCCTGGCGGAGGAACGCAACTACGTGAGCCAGCTCGCTCGCGAGCTGAACATCAGCCGCGCCCTGCTGCAGGTCCACTTGCGCAAGCTCGAGGCGGCCGGACTCGTCTCAGCCGACATCGAGGTATCACAGGACGGGAAGGCCATGAAGTTCTACCAGGTGACGCACTTCGCGTTGCTCCTGACGCCGAAGGCGATCACGGCCGCGGCGCGGACGCTGGGTGAACAGAGCGATCTCGAAGCGGACTTCCAGCGATGAATCCCAATGACTGGCTAACCGTAGTCGCCATGCTGTCGGTGGTGGCCATCGCCGTTTCGTGGGTAGTAGCCCGGTACCTCACCGCCACCAGGCAAGCAAGGGCCGAGTTGACGGGCGGCACCCAATACCGTGCCCTGGCCGAGGAGTACCGTCGGCTCAGCGACGTGGCGGTCACGGCCTCGGAGCATGTCGACCTGCGGCTCACCGATCTCAGCGTGCGGATGGACGAACTGCGGGACCAGATGGAACAGATGCAGCGCATCCTCAAGGAAGTCGAGTAGCGGTGGCGGCCCGGGTCGAGTAGCGTCCCGGGGGCGGGTCACCCGGAGGCGCGCTCGACCGCCTGCGCGATCTCGGCGACCAGTTGCGGCAGCCGTGGGCCCCAGCGGGACGCGATGTCGTCGTTCAGCCCGATGACCAGGTGATCCTTTACCGCGGGGATGACTGACCAGCCGGAGCGGGCCGAGACGGCGGCCGGGGTCTGCCCGCCGTCCGCGGCCTGGTTATCCGCCAGGAAGATGATCTTCGGCCGGGCGCTGATGATGTACTGCGGCGACAGCTGCGGATAGCCGCCGTCCGAGGCCTGGTTCGCGGCGTCGGCGACGTTCTTCAGGCCGAACAGCCCCACGATCTGACCGATGAAGGTGGACGAGGTGACCGAGTAATAGGGGTTCGCGGTCAGCTCCCAGTAGTAGCTGAGTCCGGGATGCGACGCGCCGGCCTTCCGGACGGTCGCGGCGATCTGCGACTTCATCGAGGCCACGGTCTGCTCGGCCTGCGCGTAGTGGCCCGTGGCCTGGCCGATCTGGTCGATCTCGGCGTAGGCGTCGTTCAGGCTGGCGGCCGGCGGCTCGATCAGCACCGGTATGCCGCGCTTGGCCAGCCCGGAGACGAGGCCGTTCACGTCCTGGTAGGAGATGACCAGGTCCGGGGAGTACTTGGCGATCGCCGCGATGTCCGGGGTCCGGCCGCTCAGGTTGGTCACCGGCACGCCGGCCGGGTAGTCGGAGCCCTGGTCGACGGCCACGACCTGCGGGCCTGCGCCGACCGCGTACAGGTCCTCGGTCAAGCTGGCCGACAGCGAGACGATCCTGAGCGGCCTGGACTTGATCGTCAGCCGGCCGTTGTCCGCGGTCAGCGTGACGGGGAACCCGGCGCCTGCGGGGCTGCTGGCCGCGGAGCTGCTGGCCGAACTGGAGGCGGGACCCGACGTGCCGGCCGCGGCCGGAACGTTGGCGAAGTGGCAGCCAGCCAGCGTGACCGCCGCCGCCGCAAGCATGATCGCTCTGGGGACGGCTCTGGTAATCATGCGGCTTTCCTCCGGACTGACCCAGAAAAGGGAATTTTACCGGTTTCGTTACCGCAGTGGTGCATGTCACGTTCACGTCATGGCTGCACGGGCAGGTGGGGCGATCTGGGACAACATCTCCGGGAGTAGCACGATGGCACAGAGCGTGACAGCCGACGAGGGCGGCAACGTCCTCACCACCCTGGACGAGCGGGTACCCACGTCGTTTTACTGGCAGCTGACCCTGCTGGCAACGCTGGGCGGGTTCTTGTTCGGCTACGACACGTCGAACATCGGGTCGGCGCTGAACTTCGTCCCCTACGGGCTGCACGGGCTGGCCCTGGGCTATCTGGTCTCGGGTGCCTCCCTGGGCGCGGCCGCGGGCGCGATCCTGGCCGGACCGATATCCGACCACTTCGGCCGCAAGACGCTGCTCGTGGTCGACGCGGGCATCTACGCCGTCGGGGCGATCTTGTCGGCGGTGACGCCGGACGCGGCGGTGCTGCTGCTGGCCAGGACGCTGATCGGGCTGGCCATCGGCGCGGACTCGGCCATCGCCACCGCCTACATCGCCGAGTACGCACCCAAGGGCCGGCGCGGGTCGCTGACCATGCTGCAGCAGTGGATGATCACCGTGGGGATCCTGATCGCCTACATCATCGCGCTGATCATCTTCAGCGCCTTCCCCGCCAGCGCGGCCAGCGTGGGCTGGCGCCTGGTGCTGGGCCTGGGCGCGGTCCCGGCCCTGATCGGGCTGGTGCTGCGGACCCAGATGCCGGAATCCCCGCGCTGGCTGCTGCGTCACGGCCGGTACGAGGACGTGCAAAAGGCGATGAAGGCGCTCGGCACCGAGGCCAGCATGGACGACGTCCGCCGGGCCGCGACGGTCATCGAGCGGGTGGAGGGCGATCCGGAGCGGCGCCGCCGGGCCTGGACGCCGGGGGTGCGGCGGGCTCTGGTCATCGTGTCGGTGTTCTTCATCTTCCAGCAGATCACCGGCATCAACGTGCCCCTGTACTACGGGCCGCACCTGCTCGGCCCGATCTTCTCAGGCGCTCACGCCAGCCTGGTCGCGACGACCGTGGCGGGCGTGGAGGTGACCGCGATCATGACCAGCGTCAACGTGGCCTCCACCTATCTGGGGTTCCGGTGGATCGACAAGTTCGGCCGGCGCTGGCTGGCCATGGGCGGATACGCGGGGATGATCGTCTTCGCCCTGGTCGCCGCGCTCGGCCTGGCCTTCATGTCCGGCACCCCCAGGCTGGTGGTCATCATGATCGGCCTGGACTTCTTCATCGCCTCGTTCGCCATCGGCGTCGGCGGAACCGGCTGGACGCTGCAGGGCGAGGTGTTCCCCACCGCGGTCCGCGGCCAGGCCGCCGCGTTCTGCGCGATGATCGACTGGCTGGCCAACTTCCTGCTGATCGAGGTGTTCCCGGTCTGGCAGAGCAAGATCAGCCTGGCCGGAGTCCTGGTTTGCTTCGCCGGGCTAGCCGCCCTGGCCATCGCGTTCGTGTGGAAGTTCCTGCCCGAGACCAAGGGCCTGCCGGTCGAGGAGATCGTGCAGATCTTCGAGCGGCAACCCAAGGCGGCCGGGACCGTCTCCGCCGAGCATGCCAGGCAGTAACCGCCTGCTACAGCGGCGGGCCATCGGTCAGCTTGAGGCTGCTGGTGGTGCGGCCGCCCGACGGGCTGACCCAGGTGACCGAGATCGTCGAGCCTGGCCGGTACTTCGACACGACGCTGGTCAGGTCATCCGGGGCGCCGATGGTCTGGCCGTTCACCGCGGTGATCACGGACCCGGCCGTCATGCCCGCGGCCTGGGCCGGGCCGCCGCAGATCACCCCGAGGATCAGGGTGCCGCTTGACACGTTGGCGATGTTCGCCGGCACGCCCACGTCCTGGTTGTTGTTGAAGCAGCCCTGGGTGCCGTTACCAGCGTTACCGCTGCCACCGAAGCCGCCGAAGTTACCGCCGCCGCCGAAGTTGCCTTGCGACTGCGACTGCGCCTGGCCCTGCGGGCTGCTGTCCGAGCCCTGCGCGATGAAGACGCCCATGAAGGGCGGGTAGCCGATGATGAGCGTCGAGCTGGCATCGCCCGCGGCGATCTGCCTGGCCACGGACAGCGCGGTGTCGATCGGGATCGCGTAGCCGTTCGTCGCCTGCTGCTGTACCCCGAATCCACCGCCCTGGCTGCCGGCCGTGTCCATGCCGATGACCTGGCCCGCGGAGTTGGCCAGCGGGCCGCCGGAGTCGCCCTCGACGATGTTCGCGTTGTCCTCGATCATCCCGTGCAGGGTCTCCGAGGTGATCGTCCCGCCCTCATCCTCCGCGGTGATGGTCTGGTCCAGGTTGGTCACCTGGCCGGGCGCGGGAACGATCTCGCCCTGCCCCTCGGCGTTGCCCATGGCCAGCACGGAGTCCCCGGTCTTGACCGTGGACGAGTCGCCGAGCGGGACGGTGTGCAGGCCGGAGGCGTCCTGCAGCTGGATCAGGGCGACGTCTCCGGTGACGTCGTAGCCGACGACCTTCGCGGTGTAGGTGCGCCCGTTGCCAAGGTCGTCGGCCTTGATCGAGGTGGAGTCCTCGATCACGTGGTTGTTAGTCAGCACCAGGCCGTCGGAGTTGATCACCATGCCGGTGGCGAAGGCCTCGTCGCTCTGGTACTGCAGCTGGGTGCTGATGATCACCAGGCCCGGCTCGACCTTGCTCTCGATGGCCTGCTCGCTCGAGCTGCTGCCCGGGCTGGCGTTGCTCGGCTGGGGCACCGCGGTGCTTGGCATCGCCGATGGCGGCGCCGCACTGCTGCTTGGGCTGGCGGAGGCCGAGTTGTTCGACGCGGGGTGATACAGCGCCACGACCGTGCCCGCGCCGAGCGCGCCCGCCGCCAGCGCGACAAGCACGTAGCTGAAGGCGCCGAAGCGCCGTCGCCGGGGCGGTCGGGGTGGCATGGGAGGCATCGGCATCGTCGACCCGTACCCGCCGTATCCGCTGTAGTCCTGCATCGCAAATCACGCCTTATGTCGGTCGGACGCCGGAGTGCTTCCTCCAGTGTGCCCATGAAACTGACGATTAGCTGAGGACCGGCTGCAGATTTCCGTTCGTACCGGGATGTTTTTTCAGCCGAACGAGCCGTGGTGCGCGCCGCGACGAGACCAGCGACTTATCCGTCTCGTCGCGCTCTGTCTCTTCGCGCTGGGCCTCTTCGCGCTGGGCCTCTTCGCGCTGGGGCTCTTCGCGCTGGGGCTCTTCTTCCTGGGCGCTGTCCGCCTGAACCCGGTCCACCTCACCTAGGGCGTCCTGAAGGCGGCCGAGCGCGAGCTGTCGTTCCAGCTGCCCGCCCCGTTTCCGCTTCCTGCGTCTCCCCCACATGCCAGGCCTCCCTGCGGGGTGAGCGACGGCATTGAACCATGGTAACGGCCGATCGTGACGAGAGCGTGACACCACGTTCCGTTAGGTCAAAAAAAGATCAGTGGCCGGCCAGCTGGGCCAGTTCGGGGACGAAGTACTGTGCGTCCACCGTGCCGACGCCCGAGGCCAGGTCGTAGCCGGGCCCGGCGCTGAACCCGGCCACCGTGTGCTCGTGGCCGCCCTGGGTGAACGACACCGTGTTGTTGCCCGAGGTGACGTCGACGATGCCGGGCGCGCGCTCGGCCGACAGCTGGTACAGGGCCGGGTTGATCAGGCCAAGCGGGTGGCCCGCCACCTGGGCGGCCAGGGCGACGATGCCGGCGAACAGCGGCGTGGCCTCGCTTGTCCCGCAGGCCGGGGACCAGCCGGCCGGGGCCCCGCCGAAGGTGCCGTAGGTGTCCACCGAGCCGTCGCACGCCGCGCTCATCGAGATGTCCGGCACGCCGCGCTTGCCGCCCACCACGTTCTGCACGCCGTTCTGGTAGGAGGGGCGGGTGAAGTAGACGGAAAGGCCGCCCCCGCCGGCCAGCGGGTCAGGGCCCGCGTTGCCGTCGGCGAACTCCGTCGCCGCCTTGTTGTACGTGTCGTTCCACACGGTCGGGGCCTCGGGCGTGCCGTCCGCGGCGAAGTGCAGCTGGGTCCCGCCGACCCCGGTCACCAGCGGGTCGCTGTCCGGCCATGAGGTGACAGGGAACGTGTAATAGGTGGTCTCGTTCTGCCCGACGTCGGCCGCGCCTGAGTCGCCGGAGGCGGCGAGCACGGTGACGTGGTCCTTATCGGCCAGTTCGTAGGCGCCGCGCAGCGATTCCACGGAGGCCTTGTTCGGGAACGTCTCCTCGGTGGCGCTGAAGCTCTGGCTGATCACATCGCCGAGGTGATGGTCGAGCACGTACTTCTCGGCCGTTTCGATCTGTGGGAAGCCGTGGGTGCCCTCGGTCTCCGACACCGGCGTCTCGACCAGCAGGATGTTCGCCTCGGGCGCGATCACGTGCGCCCACTCCACATCGAGCGTGGTCTCCCCGGCCCAGCCGACCATGTCGGAGTTGGCCGGGTCGTAGTGCGGGATCTTCCCGGCCGGGGTGATGATCTTGAAGCTCGGCGGGGCGGGCAAGCCGAAGGCCTGGTCGAAGACGCTCAGGTCGTTGCGTATCGTCGGGGAGCCGTAGGAGTCGACGATCACTATCGTGGTGCCCTTGCCTGTCACGCCGCTCGCGTAAAGCGCGGGCAGGTCATACGCCGCCCGGACCTGAGACGGCACGTAACACGCCACCTTGTACGCGCTCTCGCAACTGGCCGTGGTGGGCGGGGCGTCAAGCCCACCCCGGCCGGCGTGAATCACGCCGGGGCGGACCACGACGCTGCCAAGGGCCGACGCGGTCGCCTTGCTCTCGGGTACCGTTGGCCGGGGCGCGGCCACCGCGACAGCGAAACCAAGACCGAACACGCAGACCGCGGTCGCCGTCAGCTTCGCCATCCCCATGAACGCGCTCCCTCCGACCCGCCCCGGTCTGCCGCGACGAACACTAGCACCCAATACTCTGATAAAACGCACGACAATCCAAGCGGCGGCCTCCGCCCTCGCCCGCGCGCGGGGCCGCTGTTACGCTAATTGACCGTTAAGTGGTGGGGTTGGCCTGCCCGGGTGGGGATTGACGGGCGTCACGTTGGGCAGAGGGGAGCAACATGCGCTTCCGCAGTAGCGTGGCGATTGACCTTGGCACGGTGAACACGCTCGTCTGGGTGGCCGGCCGCGGCATCGTGCTCGAGGAGCCGACCGCGATCGCCATTGACACCGCTGTCGGCAAGGTCGCCGCGGTGGGCGCCGCCGCGGACACTCTGGCCGACAAGGAACCGCAGGACATCGAGGTGATCTACCCGCTGCGGGACGGGGTCGTAGCCGACCTGGAGGCCACCGCGGCCATGCTGCACGCGTTCTTGAAGCGGACCAGGCGGTTCGGCGTGCTTCGGCCCAACGCGCTGGTCTGCGTGCCAAGCGGCGCCACCCCGGTCGAGCGCAGGTCCATCATCGCCGCGCTGAACGTGCGGCGCTCCAAGTACCACGTGCGGCTGATCGACGAGCCGGTGGCCGCGGCGGCCGGCGCCGGATTCGACCTGACCGGCGGCGCGGGCGGCTTCGTGGTCGACATCGGCGGCGGGACCACCGAGGTCGCGGCGGTCGCCGGCTGGCGCGTGGTCCGCGCGCGATCGCTGCGCAAGGCGGGCAACTCGATGGACGACGCGATCGTGGCCGCCGTGCGGAGCGAACTCGGTCTGATCATCAGCCAGCGGGCCGCCCGGCAGCTCAAGATCACGCTCGGGGTGACGGGCGGGGCCGAGGGCTGGGCCGAGGCGGTCGGCCTGGACGCCGCCCACCGCGCCCCCCGCACCGACTACGTGCCGGGCGGGCTGGTGGCGGCCGCGCTCGAGCCGATCGTCTCTGCTATCGCGTCGACCGTGCACGAGATGCTGTCGGAGATCCCGGCCGGCCTGGCCGAGGACGTCGTCCGCGGCAAGATCAGGCTGGCCGGCGGCGGCGCGCTGCTGCCCGGCCTGGCCGGGCGGATCGAAACCGCCGCCGGCATCGGCACGGTAATGGTCGAAGACCCGCTGCGGTGCGTGGTCCGCGGCGCGGCCGAGATAGTGGAGCGCGGGCAGAAAGGCAGGCACGCCGGGCCGGGCCTGCGCGAGTTAGCCCTTTTACCCGCGCAGGCCCGGTTCCCTCTCCCCTTGTTTTGCTATTCCATGGGCTGGCGGGCGATCGTGTCCGGCTCGCGGCCGGCCAGCAGCCAGCCGGCCACCCCGGCAATCACGGGCAGGCCGACGAGGATCATCAGCAGGTTCCAGGTCGGGACCGAGGCCAGCTCACCCAGGCCGTCGAGCTTGTTGTCGAAGGAGTAAGCGCCCGCGCCGAGGTAGGCCGCGGCCGTCCCGAGCACCGCGCCGGCCAGGGCCAGGGCCCAGGCCGTGACCGCGGTGAGCGCGCGGCGGGTCCAGCCGCTCGCCCCGGTGGCGGTCAGCGTGCGCAGGTCGCTGGCAGTCTCGCTGCGGATCAGCCCGACGCTCATGCCCACGATGCCCAGTGCCAGCACGATGCCGAACACGGTGGCCCAGTTGAGGATCGTCGCTGTCGACGGGATGCTGTTCCTTGTCTCGATCGACATGCCCTGGCCGGCCGCGGTGAGCCTGGCGCTGCTGATCTGCGCGGCGGTGAGCGGATGCGGGGTCGCGATCAGCCAGCCGGACACACCGACACTTCGTTGCAGGTCCAGCTGGCTTATCGCGTGCTCGGTGATCACCGTGTTGGGCGCCGACGTGCCGGACGGCAGCGCGCCCTCCTGCTGGATCACCGGGTTGGGCAGGCACTCGCTGGGCGGGCACGGCCAGGAGTTCTGACCGTTACCCGGGCCGTTGCCCGGACCGCCCTGGCCGAAGTAGTTCCCGTAGACGAGTTGCATCTCCGAGAGTCCGGACAGGCCGGGCCGCATGGTGAGGATGTCGGCGTCCGGGTCGACCTGGGACGCCTTGATCCCGAAGGCGGCCAGCAGCTGCGGGGTGGCGACGTACACCGTCCCGGAAAACTGGCGGCCGGGCGCGGCGTGCTGCAGCGAGGCGTTGGCGTTCTCCAGCTCGATGACGTCGTGCGAGCCGAGCGCGGCGGCGATGCTGTTCGCGGTGGCGGTTTGGGTGGCCGGGCTGCTGTTGGTCACCGGTTCGCCGTTGCCGTTTCCCGGGCCGCCGCCGGGGCCGCCGTTTTGGGTGTAGACGATCAGCTGGCTGCTGGTAAGGTTCGGCCCGGCGTAGTCGAGGACGTTGCCGAACCGGGCCGCGGACAGGACGCAGACCAGCATGGCGATCATCACGCCGAGGCTGATCGCGGCCAGCGCCGAGCCCGAGCGGGCCCGGTAGCGGCCCAGGTCCCGCAGGGCCAGCCGGGCCGCGATGGGCGTGGTCGCGGCGAGTTTCGCCAGCCCGGCCAGGAACAGCGGGGAGAGCAGGATCACCGCGATGACCATGCAGATCAGGCCGCCGACCAGCTCGGGCGCGCCGCCGCCGTTGGAGCTCTTGCCGGTGTACCACAGCGCGAAGACCGCGATCACGGCGAACACGACACCGGGCACGGCCGAACGGTGCACCTGCCTCGGCGCCGCGGGCCGGCCGGCCAGGGCGGCCACGGTGGACATCCTGGTGACGGCGCGGGCCGGGCGGGACGCGGCGAAGTACGTGGCCAGCACGGCCAGCGCCAGCGCGGGCCCGATCACCACCCACGGCAGCGCGAACGTGCCGATCACGTGGTGCGCGCTCTGCTCGAGCTCGGGCCGGTAGGCCAGCCACACGGCCACGCCGATCACCAGGCCGGCCAGCGCGCCGACCACCCCCACCACGACCCCGTTGGCCCGGACGACCAGGCGGATGTTGCGGTCGGTGGCGCCCAGCGCGCCGAGCATGCCGAGCGCGCGCAGCCGGCGCTGGGCCAGCACGGTGAAGCCGCCGGCCGCGACCAGCGCGATGAGCAGCATGCCGACCGTGGCCAGCGCGAGGACGATTGTCGTCGGGTTCAGCGGGTTGTTCGCGGACGCGGACTTGGGAGTCTGGACGTTCGGCCCGATCGAGGACGGGTTGACCCCTGGTGCGTCGAACAGCACGGTGACCTCGGTCGGCGCCGTTACCTGGCCCGGTATGACCAGGGCGAACTCGTCGAGCAGGCTCTGCGGGTTCTGCACCATGCCGACCACGGTGCGGGTCTGGCCGCCCTCATTGAACGTGTCCCCGACCCTCAGGTTGAGGATCGACGCCAGCCCCGGGGTCAGCGCCACCTGGCCGGCGGTGACCGGGTAGTGCCCGCTGAGCACGGACAGCATCGGGCCGCCGAACGCGCCGTTCGGGTTCTGGGCGCGCAGGTCGTAGCTCTCGATCGTGCCCGGGATGGTCAGGGCCTGGTTCTCGATCACGTCGACCCGGCCGTACTTGCCGGATATGGCCGCGATCTGGGCCGACAGGTGCGAGCCCGACGAGTAGAACGTGGCCTGGTCGTCGGCGGTGCCGAAGCCCGCGTTGGCCGACGGCGGGTTGTTGACCGACACCGCCGCGCCGACCACGACGGCGCCCACCGCGACCGTGATCAGGGCCAGGACCAGCATCTGCTGGCGCCACTCGCGGCGGAACAGCCGCCAGGCCCAGCGGATAACGGCGCGCCGGGCCGGGATGCCCCCGCTGGCGGATCCCGGCGCGGCGGCTGGCCCGTGCCTTTCTGGCCGCTGTCTTTCTGCGACGGTGCTCACTGGACGCCTCCGAGCAGCGATTCCGGCCCGACCGGCTTGGCCGTCTGGTCGGTCACCTTGCCGTCACGCAGGAAGACCACCCGGTCCGCCCACGAGGCCAGCTGCGCGTCATGGGTCACCACGACGGCGGCCACACCCCGCTTGCACGCGGCGTGGATCAGGCGCATGACCGCCTCACCGTTGGCCGAGTCGAGCGCGCCGGACGGCTCGTCGGCCAGCAGCAGGCGCCGGTTGCCGACCACGGCCCGGGCGATCGCCACCCGCTGGCGCTCGCCGCCGGACAGCTGGTCGGGGAAGTTCCCGGCCCGCTGACCGAGGCCGAGCTCGTCGAGGGCCTTCAGGCCCTGGGCCCGGGCCCTCCTGGCGGCCAGGCCGTCGAGCTCGAGGGGCAGCGCGACGTTCTCCGCCGCGGTGAGCCCGGGCAGCAGGTTGAAGTCCTGGAACACGAACCCGATCATGCGCCGCCGCAGCTGGGCTTTGGCGTTGCGGGACATGGTCTTCAGCGAGGCGCCGTCGATGCAGACCTCGCCGTCGCTCGGCTCCTCCAGGCTCCCGGCGATGGTCAGCAGCGTCGACTTGCCTGAGCCGCTCGGCCCCATCACCGCCACCATCGAGCCGGCGTCGACCGAAAGACTGATGTCGTCAAGCGCGTGCACCTCGGCCGCGCCCTGGCCGTAAACGCGTGACACGTGCCGCAGCTCAAGGACGCTCATTGTGTCTCCTGCAGGTTCATGGAATTCCCCGTTTCTGTTTGCTTTCTGTTAATTCCTGATCTGTTGGTTCTGGCCCGTCGGCGCAGCAGCGGGATCTCGGGTGCTGCGTTTTCTCCGGGTGCTGCGTTTTCCCTTGGTGCTGCGTTTGCTCCTGGCTCGTCGGCGGCTGCGGTGGTGCGTTTGATCCGGCCATCCGCGGCGTCAAGCCACCGGATGACCGAATCCAGCCGGAACAGCTCCGCGTCCACCACCAGCGCCAGGCTGAGGTCGGACGCGGACTCGCTGACCTCGGATTCCTTGATCCGGGTCCACTGCTGCATCAGCTCGACCAGGTGGCGGCGGTGGACCTGGATGACCTCATGCACGTCGGTGCCCGGCACGCGCACCGCCACCAGCACCTTCATCACCAGTTCGTCCCGCGGCGGGGTGGCCAGGTCCGGCGGTGTACGCAGCCAGGCGACCAGTTCCCTGCCGCCCTCGGCCGTGATCCTGAAGGTCTTCTGCGGACCCTCACGCGCGGAGCCGTCGGACTCGACCAGCCCGTCCCGCTCCAGCCGTTGCAGCGTGGTGTAGACCTGGCCGACGTTCAGCGGCCAGACCTCGCCTGTCCTTGCCTCGAATTCCTCGCGCAGCTGAAAGCCGTACTTCGGGCCTTCGCTCAGCAGCGCGAGCAAGGCGTGCCGGACGCTCACCGGGTATCCCTAACGAGTAGCATACTGAGTATGTTTACTCGCTAAGCGGGTGTTCTGCAGGCCGGTTAGCCCCCGTTTTGGCCGCACCACGTAACCCCCGTAGGCGATGCGTGTTACCCCCCTTGCGCAGCGGTACCCCGTGTGGTAAAGACTCGCCCTCGTGACCCCTGGTTCCCGCGGCTCGCCCGGTTCCCGCGGCTCGCCCGGTTCCCGCGGCTCGCCCGGTTCCCGCGGCTCGCCCGGTTCCCGCGGCTCGCCTGGCCGCCTTGGCCGGACGCAGGCCGCCAAGCTGGGCCTGCGGCCCGGGCATCGAGTGCACCTGCATCACCCCCCGACGGGCTGGGCGCTGGCCGACCCGCCGGAGGGCCTGGCCGACGCGGGCCCGGACGGCCAGGTCGACCTGATCATCGCGTTCTTCACCGCCGCCGCGCAGATCGCCGGAGAACTCGCAGGCCTCGCGCGGCGGGTTTACCCGGCGGGGGCGGTGTGGGCGGCGTGGCCGCGCCGGGCCGGCGGCCACCGCAGTGACATCACGGACGAGGTCATCCGGCGGGAGGCGCTGGCGATCGGGCTGGTCGATGTCAAGGTGGCCGCGATCGACGACGACTGGTCCGGGCTGCGCCTGGTGTGGCGCGTCGAAAACCGGCCAGGGGCGTAGCATTGATGCCGTGGGTTTCACTTGACGCTGAAAGCCGACCCTTCCGTTCCTGGCGGTCGCGCTCGCGGTCGAACTGGCCGACGAGCTGGTTGACGGCGCCAAGGGCGCCGCGCTCCCGCTGATCCGTCATGACCTGGGCCTGAGTTATGCCCAGGTCGGGCTGCTCGTCTCGGTGCCGCTGCTGGTGGGCGGAGCGCTCGAGCTTCCGCTTGGCTTGCTGGCCGACGGCGGGCGCCGCCGTCGGCTGGCCGTTCTCGCGGGCGGCATCGTCTTCGCGCTGAGCCTGGCCGCGGTCGCGGGCGCGCGTTCGTTCGCCGTGCTGCTGGCCGCCTTCACGGTGTTCTTCCCGGCCTCTGGCGCGTTCGTGTCGCTGACCCAGGCCGAGCTGATGGATGCCTGGCCGGACCGGCAGGCCCAGGTCATGGCGCGCTGGGACCTGGCCGGATCCACGGGCGCGGTCGCCGGGCCGCTGCTGGTCACGGCGGTCATAGCCGCCCGCGGCAACTGGCGAGTGGCCTACCTGGTGCTGGCCGTACTGGCCGCCGCCGCCTGGATCGGCACCTGCCTGCGCGACGACCATCCGGCCCGCGCCGCCACGGGTCCGGCGCCCGCGGGTCCCGCGGATCCGGAGGAGGCGGGTCCGGCGCCCGCGGGTTTCGCGGGTCCGGAAGAGGCGGGTCCGGCGCCCGCGGGTCCTGCCGGTCCGGAAGAGGCGGGTCCTGGGGAGGCGCGGGTCCGCGGGGTGCTGGCCGCGCTGCGGCACTGGGCCATCGTGCGCTGGCTCGTTCTGCTGCAGGTCGCCGACCTGCTGGTCGACGTGCTCACCGGGTTCGCCGCGCTGTACCTGGTCGATGTCGCGCGGCTTAGCCCCGCGGTCGCCGCGCTGGCGATCGCGGTCCGGCTCGGCTCCGCGCTGGCCGGGGACGCGCTGCTGATATTCGTCCTGGACCGGATGGCGGACCTGACCGTGCTGCGGGCCGGCGCGCTCGGCGCCGGGCTGCTGTATCCGGGGTTCCTGCTCGCGCCGGGAGCAGCGGCCAAGCTGGCCCTGCTGGCCGTGCTGAGCGCGGCCACCGCGCCGTGGTACCCGCTGCTACAGGCACGTCTATACGGCAGCCTGCCCGGGCGTACCCCGGTTGCCGTCACGCTGAACAGCGCCGCCGGGCTTGCGGGCGGGCTCGGGCCGCTGGCCGTGGGACTGATCGCCGGGAGGTTCGGGCTGTCGTGGGCGCTGGCTGGCCTGGCGGTCGTCCCGGTCGCGGTCCTGGCGGGAACAGCCGGTGCGAAAAAGCCGGAGCCGGAGCGGGAATGAGCGAGTGAGTGATTTTGCTTTTGACTAGAGCTATCTGAGAATCCCGCCGTTCACTTCATCCCTGGTATGCAGTCATGAGAGGTTTCCGTATTCACCCCGCGCCCGGCGAGAGGGTGAGCGAGGCCGCCCGGGCGGTCGCCAGGCGACCGGCCGGGCAGCTCACCCTGGTCCGCCGGCGCGCGCAGCCGACCGCGGTTTACGTCGCCCGGATGACGCTGACCGCTGTCTTCGCGTACCTGATCGCGCTGCAGCTGCCCGGCGGGTCGGCCCGGGACGTGCTCGCACCGCTGACCGCCCTGCTGGTGGTGCAGGCGACCTTGTTCCACACCATCCGCAGCGCCATCCAGCGGGTCACCGGCGTTACCGCGGGGGTAATCGCCGCCGTCGCGCTGGCCGCGTACGTTCCGTTCAGCTGGTGGGTTCTCGGCCTGCTCATCGCGGGCACGCTCGCGCTCGGCATCGTGCTCCGGCTCGGCGCGGACACCCTGGAGGTGCCGATCAGCGCGATGCTGATCTTTTCTGTCGACTCTCATGCGGCCGCGACCAGCCGCATTATCGAGACGCTTGTCGGCGCGGCCGCCGGGCTGGTGGCAGGCCTGCTCTTCGCGCCGCTGCGGGTGCAGCCAGCCAAGGACGCGATCGGCGACCTGACCCGCCAGATGGCCGACCTACTCGGTCAGATGGCGGAGGGCCTGGCGACCGAGCCCGACCCGCAACAGGCGGCCGGATGGCTGGACCGCACCCGCGCGCTGCGCGGCGAGATCGAGCGGCTTGACGACTCGCTCAGCCAGGCCGAGGAGAGCATCAGGCTGAACCCGCGGCGGCTCCGCTACCCCGACCCGGCGGCGGGTCTGCGCGATGGCGTCGACACGCTGGAACGAGCCGCGACGGACCTGCGTGTGCTGGCCCGCTCGGTCGCGGACAGCGCGCGGCTGGACAGCGCGGACAGCCCGGTCAAGGATCCGGAGGCCCGCGCCCGGCTGGCCGCCGTCATCACCGAGCTCGCCGCTTCGGTCCGCGCCTACGGCCAGCTGATCGAGACCGACCCGGGGTCCGTCGAGTCACCGCAGGGGGCCGCCGAAGCGATCGCGGAAGTGCTGGCGGACCACCTGGAACAGGCCAGGCATCAGCAGGACCGGCTCGCGGACGTACTGGCCACCAACCCGGCCGAACGCCCGGACGGCTGGCCGCTGCGCGGCGAGATCCTGGCCCACGTCGACCGGTTGCGCAGCGAACTGCGGCCCGTAGACCCGGCGCCCCAGCGCCGGGCCAACCGGTCGCTGCGGCTGCGCGGCCCCCGGACTTCGGGCCGCCGCCGTAACGGCGGCGGTCCCAGGTCCACCCGGCGCATCATGGGCTCGGCCCGCTCCAGGTCGTCCCAGATGCACTCGTTCCACCAGGTCGCGCCCGCCTCCTCGAGCGGGCCGACCAAGTCCGAACCCGAGGGGCCAGCCGGGCTGGTGCCGGAAATGACCAGCTCGAACGGCTCCTCCGCCAGTTCGGTTCCCGCCCGGCAGTCGGCCACGAAGGCGTAAATCTCGCGCACCGTCGCCGGGTCAGGCTGGATAGGCGGCCCTCCGTCACCCGGCAGCAGGATGGGCGCCGCGCCGTCCCAGCGGGCGGCGCGGCGCATTGGCGGCCTCGCGGGCCACTCGCCGCCGACCCACACCGGTACCCGGGGCCGTTGCAGCGGGGTGGGCAGGAAAACGACGTCGTCGAGGACGACGTACTCGCCGCGAAAGCTCACAGGCTCACCCGACCAAAGCAGGTTAAGCGCGGTCAGGCCCTCGTCCAGCCGGGCGGCAAGCTCCTTCGGGTTGGTGGTGTCACCAAAGCTGCCGAACTCGTCGGCCACCGGGGCGCCCAGGCCCACCCCAAGGATCATCCGGCCGCCGGTGAGCCGGTCGATAGTGGTCACCTCGCGGGCCAGCTTCGACACCCGCCGCCGTGCCACCGGGGTGACCATCGTGCCCAGCCGGATCCGCCGCGTGGCCAGCGCCGCGGCGGTCAGCAGTACCCACGGGTCGGCGATCGCCCGGCGCAGCTCCTTACGGTGCGTGACGTGATCCCAGACGAACAGCCCATCCCACCCGGCATCCTCGGCCCGCCGGGCCAGCTCGGCGACCACGCGGGGATCGGCGAAGTCGCCGAAGTTCGGCACATCGACGGCGAAGCGCATGGCCTCATGCTCGCACGAGGTGCCGCATCGGCCCGCGACACGTTGTGGCAGACTACCCAGGTGACCGCGCTCAAATTGCCCGGTTTGCCGTTCCCGCTGGAGCCCGCGGGGAGCCCGCCACCGGGCTGCCGGGTGCAGCACGGGGCGATGATCCTCACCGCGGCCGCTGGGACCGACCTGTTCGTCGATCCCGCGGCCGCCGATCCTGGCCAGGTCCCGGACGCGGGCCGGTTCGTGGGCTTGCCCCCGGCCGGGGACTTCACGCTGACGGCCGAGGTCCGGGTCGAGTTCGCTCGCACGTTCGACGCGGGAGTGCTGCTGTTGCACGCACGCGACCGGCACTGGGCCAAGCTGTGCTTCGAGTACTCACCGCAGCTCCGGCCGACCGCGGTCACCGTCGTGACCAAGGGCGTCTCCGACGACTGCAATTCCTTCGAGGTGGACGGCGACACCCTATGGCTGCGGGTCACCCGGACCGGGTCGGCCTGGGCCTTCCACGCATCGGTCGATGGCGCCTGGTGGCGGCTGCTGCGTTACTTCGCACTCGGTGGGGACCCGGCCGAGCTCGTCCGGGTCGGCTTCCTGGCCCAGTCGCCCACCGGCGAGGGTTGCACCGTCACCTTCGACCACATCTCATTCCAGCCCGGCGCCCCAGCGAACCTCCGCGACGGCAGCTGACGACCACACGCCCCCCCGGACGTCCGGACAGAATGAAACCCGGGGTTCACCACGTTGCGTGGGGCTGGCTTAGAGGTACAGCGCGGCCTCAATGGTCAGCCGACCGCCAAACCGGACCGTCGCGCAGTTGGCAGGGACCATCTATTGGGGCCGGGGGCCCACACGCCCGCTCCCGCGCCGCGCGAACGGGGCCGGGGGCCCACACGCCCGCTCTATCGGGGCTGGGGGCACACACGCCCCATTACCAAAAGCAAGCGAACGGGGCCGGGGGCCCACACGCCCGCTCTATCGGGGCTGGGGGCACACACGCCCCATTACCGGGCAGGCCATCCCGGCCCGATGTTCCACTGGGCCGGGCGCGGTTAGGCGGCGCCGAGGTAGCGGGCGGTGTAGGCGTTGCGGAATTTGCCGGAGGGGTCGAAGCGGCGAATGAGGTCGAGGAAGTCCGGCAGGCGCTCGTAGTGCGAGTGCAGGTCATCCGGCGAGCTAGTGAAGATCTTGCCCCAGTGCGGCCGTGGGGCGAACGGGGCGAGCTGGCGCTCGGCCAGGGCGACCACGGGCAGCACCGCAGCGGTGTCGGCGATCCAGGTGAAGTGGATTGCCACGCTGTCCTGGCGGTAGCACGGGCTGAGCCAGAAGCCGTCCGCGGCGACCTCGCGGATCTCGCAGATCTGTAGCACCGGAGCGAGGTGGTCGCGGATCTCGGCCAGTGCGTGGAGGGCGGGGATCGCGTGGGCCATGGGCAGCAGGAATTCCGACTGCAGCTCGGCGCCGGCGCTGGGCTGGGACTCGGGCCGGAAATGCGGGAGCCGTTCGTACCACCGGCCGGGCACGCCGAGCTGCTCGGTACACGCTTCAGGCGACGCGCCCGGCACCGGGTGGCGCGGCGCGGTCGCGGGGACAGCGGTGAACCACGGCGCCTGCGCGACGGCCGGATCGGGAGCGGTGAACGACGGCGGCTGCGGGACCCGGGGGCCGGGGGCGGCGACGCGCTGCTTGATCCAGATCTGAGTCAGGCGGGGGGCACGCCAGTCGGTGAACATGCTGACGCTGTAGCCCGCGGTCGCCAGGTCGGCGAAGTGATCGTCGAGCACCTCGAGCGGCAGGTCCTCGTAGACCCGCTGGGCGATGTCGAAGGACGGGACCAGCTCGAGCAGCAGGGAGGTCACGACGCCGAGGGCGCCCAGGTGGACCACGGCACCGTCGAACCCGTCGTCCCCGTGGCCCAGCTCCAAGACGTCGCCGTGGGCGGTGACGAAGGTCAGGCCGACGGTGGCGGCGGCGAGGTTCTGGTTCGCCGTGCCTGACCCGTGGGTAGCGGTGGCGCAGGCGCCGGCCACCGAGATGTGCGGCAGCGAGGCCAGGTTGCGCAGCGCGAAGCCGTGCCGGTCCAGGTGCCCGGCCAGCTGGGCGTAGCTCAGGCCGGCCGCGACCTTGGCCACCGATGCGGCCGAGTCGATCTCAACTTCCGGCGCCAGGCCGGCCAGGCTGACCTGGGTGCCAGGCGAATCGGCGACGTCGTTGAACGAGTGACCCGTACCCAGGACGCGAATCCGCCCGGCCCGGGCCACCAGGGCCTGGAGCTGGGCCAAGGAGGCCGGGCGGTGGAACTCCGGGGCCTGGAAGGCGATGTTTGCTGCCCAGTTCCTCCGAGATCGCGCGTTCACTCCTCGACTCCCTACGGTTTCCGTCGTTTCCCCCACATCCCCCTGCGGATCCCCCGGTGCCGCCGGCCCACCCTACCTGGCAGACGACAACTACCTGTTGTTTGCTACCCGGAAAGGACCAGTCATGAGGATTGCCAATCGCACCTCAGCGCGCGTGGGCGTGGGCATCGTTGCCGCGGGCGTGCTCGCTGCGGGAGCCTTCACCTTGGTGACGTCGGCCGGCGCCAGCCCGCACAGCGCCGCCACCATGGGCACGCACTCCGCGGCTGGCCAGGCCAGCTACGGCTTCCGGACCCTTGACAACACCACTGACCTAACGTTCAACCAGCTGCTCGGGATCAATGACAACGGCCTGATCGCTGGCTACTTCGGCTCGGGCGCCCAGGGCCACCCGAACAAGGGCTACCTGCTCGGCCAGGGCAGCTACACCGACGAGAACTTCCCCGGCTCGGTGCAGACGCAGGTCACCGGGCTGAACGACGATGGCGTCACGGTCGGGTTCTGGTCCGCGCAGAACACCAAGAGCATGACGAACAACAACTTCGGGTTCTACGACGCCAATGGCCAGTTCCACACGGTCGACTTCCCGACCGGCGACAACGCCAGCCCTCAGGTCGACCAGCTGCTCGGGGTGAACGACCACGACGTCGCGGTCGGCTTCTACACCAACGGGCAGGGCGGCAACCGCGGCTACACCTACAACATCGGCACCGGCCAGTTCACCCGCGTGCTTGTGCCTGGCGCCCCGGCCGGCGAGGCGGGCCCGAGCCTGACCGCCGCGGCGATCAACAACAACGGCGACGTGGCCGGCTTCTACGCCAAGAGCAAGTCGGTGACCGACGCCTTCCTGCTGCTGGCCGACGGCAAGTTCATGACGCTGGCCGTGCCGGGGGCCTCGATGACCCAGGCGTTCGGTGTCAACGACAGCGACGAGGTGGTCGGCGCGTACACCGACGGCAGCGGCAACTCTGCCACCACCCACGGCTTCACCTGGACCCCGCAGGGCGGGTTCCACACCGTGGACGACCCGCAGGGACCTGGCGCTACAACGATCAACGGCGTGAACGACCACGGTGACCTGGTCGGGTTCTACACCGACTCCAAGGGCAACACAGACGGGTTCATGGCCACCCCGGCCGCCGCGTCGCTCGGCCGTCTGCAGCTGCAGTCGATGCCGCAGGGCAGCGTCGACCTCGCGTGGAACTCCGCGAACCAGCTGACCGCCGAGTTGACCATCTCCGGGCTCACCCCGGGCTCCTCGCACGGCGTCGAGCTGACCGCGGCTGACGGGGCCGTGATCACCCAGTTCGGCACGCTGGCCGCGAACGGCGTCGGCCAGGCGCAGGCCACGCTGACCAGCACGGACACCACGCCCATCGCGCCTGGAAGCCACGTGGTGGTCCTGCTCGACGCCCAGATGGGCGCGATCGCAAGCGAGCCCATCGCGCAGACCCCGGCCATCGCGTCCGGGCAGATGAGCTACCAGCTCCAGGGGGTCGAGGTCGGCCCCACCGGTGTCAGCTACGGGACGCCCCAGGGCTCGGCCACGGTGATGTACAACGCGCAGGCCAAGACGATCACGGTCACGCTGACGGCCAGCGGGCTGACCCCGGGCGCGCACGCCGCGCACATCCACGTCGGCAGCTGCGCGAGCCAGGGCCCGGTCCAGTACATGCTCATGGACTTCACGGCCAACAGCCAGGGCCGGATCGCGGGCGAGGTCCGGACCGTCACGGGCGTGACCAGCCCGATCCCGGCCACCGGCTGGTACCTGAACCTGCACCAGGGCAACAGCAACAACATCCTGGCCAACGGGCAGCCGACGGTGAACTTCCGGCCGCTGCTCTGCGCCAACATCTGACCGCCTGACCCCTGGGGGGCAAGGTATTTCCCCCTGCCCCCCAGAGATTCACCCAGAGCCAGCGGGATTTCCTGACTGGCGAGCGGGGCCGCCGATGGTCCCGGACCAACTAAGAAAGGGATTGACCACGATGAAATCTGCTAAGAGGAACGCGCTGAGGGTAGCGGCCGCCACGGTTGCGTCCGGGGTTCTGGCCGCCGGGGCGGTCGCGCTGGCCGCAGGCGCGGCCAGCGCGAGCACGCTGAGCGCCCGGGGCGGGACCGCCTACAGCTTCACCACGCTCGACAACAACAACGACCTGACGTTCAACCAGCTGCTCGGGATTAACGACGAGGGCCTGATCGCCGGCTACTTCGGCTCGGGCGCGCAGGGCCACCCGAACAAGGGCTACCTGCTGACCCCGCCGGCCAGCTACGTCAACGAGAACTTCCCAGGCTCGGTGCAGACCCAGGTCACCGGGCTGAACAACCGCGGCGTCACGGTCGGGTTCTGGTCCAGCATGAACAACGCCAACATGACGAACAACAACTTCGGCTGGGTGAACGTCGACGGCCACTTCCGCAGCGTCAACTTCCCGACCGAGGGCCCGGCCAGCCCGCCGGTCGACCAGCTGCTCGGGGTCAACGACTCCGACATCGCGGTCGGCTTCTACACCGACGCCAACGGCAACAACCACGGCTACGAGTACAACATCAACACCGGCCGGTACAGCTCGATCGTCGACCCCGGCGCGCCGACCGCCAGCTTGACCGCGGCCGCCATCAACGACCTGGGCAACGTGGCCGGCATCTACACCAACCCGGCCACCGGCAACACCGACGGGTTCCTGCTCAGCCACGGCCACCTCACCGACCTGTCGGTGCCCGGCTCATCGTCCACCTCGGCGCTTGGCGTCAACAACCTGGACGAGGTCGTCGGCGTCTTCGTGCCAAGCAGCAACTCCAACGCGCTCGAGGGCTTCACCTGGACCCCGCAGCACGGCTTCACCACCGTCAACGACCCGCACGGCCTCGACGACGGCAACCTCACCACCACCATCAACGGCGTGAACGACCGCGGCCAGCTGGTCGGCTTCTACGTCGACGCCAACGGCAACACCGACGGGTTCCTCGCCAACCCGTAAGCGCCAGAACTACTGGCCGCCCCGGCCCCTGGGACGATCCCGGGCCGGGGCGGCCAGAGCCATGTTCAGGGGCGGGCCTGCGGTCAGGCCCTGGGGGGCGGGGCCCAGGCCGAGGGCAAGGGGCCGCCGTACCAGGCCTCGATGATGTGCCGCGCGATCGACACCCGGGGGGGCAGGGCGAGCTCGCCGGATTCGAGGGCGGCGAGCAGGTCGGCGCGGCTGTACCAGCGAGCCTCGGCCAGTTCGGTGTTGTCGACGGCGATGACCTGGCCGGCCGGGGCGTCGGCCCGGAAGCCGAGCATCAGGCTGCGCGGCATGGGCCAGGGCTGGCTGGCGAGATACCGGACGTTCGTGACCTGGATCCCCGTCTCCTCGGCGACCTCGCGGGCCACGGCATGCTCGGCCGACTCGCCCGGCTCGACGAACCCGGCCAGGATCGAGACCCGGCGGCCGGGCCAGGCGACGTTGCGGGCCAGCAGGCAGCGGTCCTGAGGGTCGGTCACCAGCATGATCACCGCGGGGTCGGTGCGCGGGAAGTGCTCGGTGCCGTCGGCGGGGCAGAACGTGGAGTGCCCGGCCGGGTCGGGCACCGTCGGGGTCCCGTCGATGGGGCAGTGGGTGTGCGTGTCGTGCCAGTTGGCCAGCGCCACGGCGTGTGTGAGCAGGCCCGCGTCCCGGTCCGACAGCAGCGCGCCCACCTCACGCAGCGAAGCGACCCGGACGCCCGGGGCGTCGGGCACGACCGGCACGTCGGGCACGGCCGGCACGTCGGGCACGACCGGCGCGTCGGGCACGACCGCGGGGTCCAGCGGGCCGCTCACGCCGAAGTAGACGACGCCTTCGGAGTCCTGGCCGAGCAGGAAGCGGGTCCCGGCCGGCGCCTGCTCAGGGGACACGAAGATCAGCTCGTGGTCGCGGACCAGCGCGTGCCCGTCCGCGACCACGACGACCCGGGTGCGCGGATCCTTCCAGGCCGCGTCGATCCAGTCCTTGTCCGTGCGCCGCTCGGTCGCCCGGTCCACCGTCTCACGGGCCAGGGCGAGCTCCCCCAGCCGCGTCACCGCAGGTCCGAGCCGATGGATGCCAGTTCCTGCCACAGGTAAGCCGACGCCTCGGCGCCCCGCAGCAGCAGGGACAGGTCCACGTGCTCGTTCGGAGCGTGATTCTGGTTGGAGGCCAGTGCGACGCCCACGAACGCAAGGGGCGAACCGAGGATGTCGGCCAGGTCCGCCTCGGGGCCGCTGCCGCCCGCCTTGGTGAACAGCACCTCGCGGCCGAACGCCCGCTGCATCGCCCGCCGGCCGGCCTGCACGGCCGGGGAGTTGATCGGTGAGTGGCTGGGGCGGACCGCGGGCTGGGCCGTCACCGTGGCCTCCAGCCCGGGCGGCGTGTGCGCGGCCACGTATTCCCCGAACGCCTCCCCCACGTCGGCCGGGTCCTGGTCGGCGACCAGACGGAAGGAGACCTTGGCGTGCGCGGCCCTCGGGATGATGGTCTTGCTGCCGGGGCCGGTGTGCCCGCCCCACATCCCGTTGACCTCCGCCGTGGGCCGGGCCCAGATCCGCTCCAGCGTGGAGAAGCCCTGCTCGCCATAGGCGGCGCGGCTGTGCCCGGCGTCGGCAAGCCACTGTTTCTCGTCGAACGGCAGCCGGGCGAAAAGCTCACGCTCTTCGGAAGACAGCGGCAGCACCCGGTCGTAGAAGCGGGGCAGCGTCACCCGGCCCGCCTCGTCGTGCAGCCCGGCCAGCAAGCTTGCCATCGCGTGCAGCGGGTTGGGCACCGCGCCGCCGAACCCCCCGGAGTGCAGGTCACGCACCGGGCCGGTCAGCGTGACCTCGGCCTCGGCCAGCCCGCGCATGCCTATGCACATCGACGGCACGTCGGCGGCCCACATCGTGGTGTCGCTGATCACCACCACGTCGCAGGCCAGCCGCTCGCGCTCGCGCCGCAGCAGCGCGGCGAAGTGCTCGGAGCCGGACTCCTCCTCGCCCTCGACCAGCAGCTTGACCGTGACCGGCGGCGCGCTTGCCCCGGAAGCGGCCAGGCAGGCCCGCAGGCCGAGGGAATGGAAAAGCACCTGGCCCTTGTCGTCGGACGCGCCCCGGCCGAGCAGCACACCGTCCCTGACGGCCGGCTCGAACGGCGGGTAATCCCACTCCTCGAGCGGCTCGGCGGGCTGGACGTCGTGGTGCCCGTAGACCAGGACCGCCGGCGCGGCCGGGTCGGCGGCCCGCCATTCGGCGAACACCGCAGGCAGCCCGTCCGGGGCGGTTTCCCAGACCTCCGCCACCGGAAAGCCGGCGATGCGCAGGTGGGCGGCGAGCCATTCGGCGCTGCGCCGCACGTCGCCGTGCCGGGCCGGGTCGGCGGAGACCGACGGGATCGCCAGCCACTGTTTCAGGTCGTCGGTGAACTCGCTCGCGCGGGACTCGACGTAGGCACAAACCTCCATGCCTAGACCGTACTAGGACGAAATGACTTCAAAGGCGTCACCCCGACCGCGCAGGCCAGCGGCCGGGATCGACACGGTGCGCCCGGTCCGGCTGGTGACCCAGCCCACCCGGGCGGGCTCCTCGCCGACGCCCTTCAGCGCGGCCATGGCCGCCAGCTGGCGGGCGGCGGGCACCACGATGGCGAACCCGATGCCCATGTTGAACGTCGCGTACATGGTCGCGGCGGGAACCTTACCCGCGTCCGCGATCAGGCCGAACACCGGCGGCGGTGGCGGCAGCGCGTCAAGCTCGTAGGACACGTCGGCGGCCAGCCGGCCGAGGTTGAGCAGCCCGCCGCCGGACACGTTCACCAGGGCGCGGGGCTCCACGCCCGCCGCCCACAGCGCCGCGATCGCGGCCACGTAGACCCGGGTCGGCTGCAGCAGCGCGTCGTCCAGGTGCCGGGCCGTGCCAGGCACGCGGTCGTCGAGCGTAAGCCCGGCGACATCGAACAGCACGTGCCGGGCCAGCGAGTACCCGTTGCTGTGCAGGCCGGAGCTGGGCAGGCCGATGATCACGTCGCCCGGCCTGACGGCCGACCCGTCCAGCGGGTCGCGGCCGGGCGGCAGCGCCCCGATCGCGGTGCCGACCAGGTCGAGCATCGGGCGGCCGCCCGACGCGTCGGCCAGCATGGACCCGATCTGGGCGATCTCGCCGCCGGGTATCGCGATCCCGGCCAGGTCGGCGCCCAGGTACAGGCCGCGGGCGATCTCCTCGAGCACGCCCTCGTCGATACGGTCGGTGGCCACGTAGTCAAGCATCGCCAGCGGCACCGCGCCGACGCAGATCAGGTCGTTGACGTTGTTGGCCACGCAGTCGATTCCGACCGGCTCCCACCGGTTGGCCTGGCGGGCCAGCAGGAGCTTGGTGCCCACACCGTCGGTGCTCAGCGCGAGCGGCGGCCCCGACTGCAGCTGGATCAGGGTGGCGAAGTAGCCGCTGGCCAGGCCGGTGATGCTGGTCACAAGCGGGGACCTGGCCGCGGTTCGCGCCAGCCAGGGACGCATGGCCGTCGCGAACACGTCCTGTTCGCGCTGTTCGTCCACGCCCGCGCTGGCGTAGGTGGGCGGCGTCTGGTCACTGTCCATGCTGGCTCACTCACATTCCGGCGTCACTCGGCTGCCTCATCGTAACGATCCTCACCCGCGGCGGGTACACCGGCCAAGGCCTGGGGCGGATGAGTCTGCGGGGCGAGAGGCGAGAACCACGGCTCGTTCGGAATAATTGAATTTTCAAATGTTGTTATGCTGGCACCTAGCGAGGGAGGACGCAATGCCAGCTATCACCGTCGACGACATCCTTGTTCTGCCGCGGGTCCCCGAGCCCGACGTTACCGAGGCCGAGCGGAAGGTCACCTCGGTCACCACCGCCCCGTCCGCGCTCGAGGGCGAGGGGTTCCCGGTCAGGCGCGCGTTCGCCGGGGTGGACCTGGCGCGGCTCGACCCGTTCGTGCACATGGACCAGATGGGCGAGGTCGACTACGGCCCGGGCGAGCCCAAGGGCACGCCGTGGCACCCGCACCGCGGGTTCGAGACCGTCA
>Ga0335075_10002355_pt1 | contig 30485 bp, 27 predicted proteins | sample Lox_Sample_24_FD_206723 | JGI IMG/M metagenome (GOLD analysis project Ga0335075, IMG submission 206723) | Soil microbial communities from Loxahatchee National Wildlife Refuge, Florida, United States - Lox_Sample_2.4 | ecosystem: Environmental > Terrestrial > Soil > Wetlands | place: USA...
GGGCCGGGGCCCGCTCGGGACCTGGCGTCATCGCGCTGTCGGGGGCAGCGTTCGGGCTCTTCCAGATAGCCGCGGCCATCGCGCCGGGCATGGCCGTATTCCTCCCGCTGCTGGCCGCCATGGGCTTCCTCAACCTCGCGTTCCAGGCCATGGCGAACGCATCCGTCCAGCTAGCCGCCGATCCCGAACTGCGCGGCCGGGTGATGGGACTTTACATGCTGGTCTTCATCGGCGGCACGCCCATCGGCGCCCCGATCATCGGCGCGCTCACCAACCACTTCGGCCCCCGGATCGGCATGGCGGTGTGCGGCGTCGTACCGGCACTTGGCGCCGTCGTCATGGCCGCGGCGATGGCAAGCCGCGGTCGCCGTCGCCGATAAGGGGTTCGGCCAGGCCACCAAGTTCCCGGTCAAGGCGCGCCGAGCCGAGCGGATCATTCCGCCGGACGTCCGGTAGAGGCTCAGGCCTATCATCTCATCGCCATTGGGCGGCGTACCTGTCCAGAGGACCGCCACCATGTCGCCGTCGACCACCATCATGTCAATCGTGTAGTGAATCACTCCGCCGGCCAGCCTGACCGCGTTCTCGTAATCGTCGCGTGCTCCGCTGGGTCCGCGTCCGGGCGGCGTGTGGCCATAGTCAAGATAATCGGGCGCGACGATCTCGTCGAAATCCTCGGGGCGGCCATCGATGTAGCAGTCAAAGAACTTGCGCACGACCTCTTCAGGGCCCGATTGGACGCTCATTGCCACCTCTTCCGGCTTCCATGAAAAGAGGGTGAACTCATCCGGTCCCCGGGAATGGATCCCCCCTCGCCGCAAGTCACTACCCCTGGCCTGGTACGGCATTCTCGACGTCCGGCACCCGCGATGCCAAGTGCGCTGAAGCGCGCATTCTGCCTGGGCTATCCCGACATGACATGAAATACGACCATCGCCGCTGGCTAATCTGACGCCGCATTGCGTCCCCGATGACCGGGGAATTCCACGGCTGATACAGGGCAGTGCCTGTACAAGGCAAAGACGTGCCGAGACTCGTCGCGCAGCCCAGAGGAGATCATGGTTTGAACACGTCCGATAGTGTCGCCGCTGTCTTGGCCAAGGCCGAGGCCGGAGGCACCCGCGCCGCCGAGCTGGCCGCCCTGCGCAGGCGCCTCCGGCAGCTGAGTGAGGACGAGGCCGGACGCCTGCCGGGCAACGTCCTTGAGCCGATCGAGGACCTGCCTCGCCTGGAGGAGCTGCCCGAACCTCCGCCCGGCCAGGCCCGTGACGTGCTGGACCGGGTGGCTATCGTCAAGCTCAACGGCGGACTGGGGACCAGCATGGGCCTGTCGGGCCCGAAGTCGATGCTCGAGGTCAAGCCGGGCGCAAATTTCCTCGATGTCCTCGCTACGCAGGTACTGGCACTGCGCCAGCGGTATGGCGCCCGGCTGCCGCTCGTGCTGATGAACTCCGCGGTCACCCGCGGCCCTTCGCTTGAGGTGCTGCGCCGTTACCACGACTTGGGCGTGCCTGGCGTGCCGCTGGACTTTCTCCAGGGCCGCGAGCCCAAGATCAGGGCAGATGACCTGGTGCCAGTGCAGTGGCCAGCCGACCCGGAGCTGGAGTGGTACCCGCCCGGGCACGGCGACATCTACCCCGCGCTGGCGGACTCCGGCACGCTGGACGCCCTGCTCGACGCCGGGCTGCGCTACGCCTTCGTCTCCAACTCCGACAACCTCGGCGCGCTCGCCGACGCCCGGATCGCCGCATGGCTAGCCGCCGAACAGGTGCCGTTCGCCCTGGAGGTAGTACGTGGCACGCCGGCCGACCGCAAGGGCGGCCACCTCGCCCGCTACCAGGGCCGGATGGTACTGCGCGAGACGGCGCAGGCACCCGACGGCGACACCTCCTTCACCGACGTCGAGCACTGGCGCTGGTACAACACCAACAACATCTGGATCGACCTTGGCGCGCTCAAGGACCTGCAGGCCGCCGACCCGGCGGCACCAGACCTGCCGCTGATCGTCAACCACAAGACCGTCGACCCGCGCGACCGGGGGAGCATCCCGGTGATCCAGCTCGAGTCGGCGATGGGCGCGGCGGTCGGGTCCATCCCTGACGCCCGGGCCATCCATGTCCCCCGCTCCCGGTTCGTCCCGGTGAAGACCACCAGCGACCTGCTCGTCGTGCGCTCCGACGCCTACCAGCTCACCAGCGACGGGCAGATGCGGCCTGGCTTCGACGGGCCAGGACCCGTCGTCACACTCGACGACATCTACAAAAAGCTGCCCGACTTCGAGCAGCGGTTCCCCGCCGGGGCGCCGTCACTGCGCCGCTGCCGCCGATTCGAGGTAGAAGGCGATGTTACCTTCGGCGCGGGCGTGGTGGCCGTAGGCGACGTGCGGGTTACCGGTCCGCGTCACGTCCCAGACGGGGAAGTACTCAGCGGCTAAGCATTCCCCGCGTCCAGGAGGTGCCGGGATTCCGTCATTCATGCGCGGCACCGCGGGACGGGCGTTCGGGCGCGTCATGGGGTACTCGCGGTCCGCGGGCGGGGATGGTACGTGGTTGCCGTCAGTTGCCGTACGGGTTGGGCGGGAGAGTGGCGTGGCCGGTGGTCGACTCATACACGGTGGTCTCGTCGTCGAGGACAGATTCGAGTACGGTACCGGTTCTTGGGTTTTCGAACGTCGCGGATTCTTCCTTGGTACCGCGGTCGTACCAGCTGATCTCGACAGCCGGTCGGCCGAGCCGATCGCTAGCGCCGGTCTTGACCACTGCCCCGGGGGTCTGCGCGAGCACCTTGTACAGTGCCGACCGCAGTTGTGGGCTGATCAGAGGGTTCGCCAGCCAGCCGAAAGCCTCCTGGTACACCAGTTCACTGGTGGTTTGCTCTGACGCTTTCGGGTATTCCGCCACCTCACTCCTGGCCTGGGAGACCAGCAGCGCACGCAGCGCTGAGACGCTGGTAGGCCAGGTTGCGAACTCGGCCCTGGTCGGAGACAGGTGCCGCGCGACGGGCAGTTCGCTCGGCACGCCGCCGCCATGCTGATACGTCCAGGTGGTCCCCGTCTGACTGTCGATGACGCTGATCTGGGTGACGGTCTCGGTGGCAGGCATTTCCGCCAGCTTCTTGAGCTGGGCGAGATACTCCTTCCGCACAGCCGGCACCTTCGCCATCCTGGCCAGATCACTCCGCAAGTTCTGCTGATTCTGCGCGTCGCCGAGAGAGGGGCCGCTGTCGACTTCGGTGAGTTCGATATAGCGCCCCTTCGTCTGCGGAGCGGTGGCCGCGGCACTGCTGAGCCGGTAAAGCACTCGCTGTGCGGCCGTCAGCGTGATGACCGGCGTTGTGACCACGTGATGCCGCGGAGTAGGGGCGGACTGCACAACTAGCGCTGCGGTTACGGCGGCCGCGACGCCGGCGGCGGTAATGCCCAGGGCCAGGACGCGCCCGCTGAGCCGGAGGGAGATCCGGCGGTTCCCTGCTGGTGCGGAGCCAGGGGAAATGGCCAGTATGCGGGCCAGGTCATCGTGGCGCCGCCGGGAATATCCTTCCTCAGCCAGGCGGTCAAGCATGGCCGGCTTCAGGTCGGTGACCAGTCTCTGCGTATCGTCGTTTGTGATCATGGTTGCTCCATCGAACGGCTGGTAGTCAAAGAGACAGCGGCCGACGTTCGTCCGCCGGGACGGCGAGCGGAGAACCGCTGCGCATTGTCCGCCGCCCGCAGTGCCTCGGCCAGGCGGCGCCGTGCCCGGTGCAGCCGCATCGCGAACGCCCGTGCAGAGCATCCGGCGACCTCGGCCGCGTCGCTGGCGTCCAGGCCATGCCAAGTGACCAGCGTCAGCGCCTCAACGTCTCGCTCGGGCAGCGACAAGAGGGCTTGCAGGGCTGACTCGCGTTCCACGACATGCGCTCCCGTGTCCCAGGCGACCGTGTCTTCGTCGCCGCTCAGCGCGATGATCCGATCGGTCAGCAGCCGGCGCCGGCGGTCGGCGCCGGCCTGCTGGCGCAGCAGATTCCGCGCCACGCCAAGCAGCCACGGCAGTGGTGGCTCGGGGACATCCCGCAGTTGCCGCCAGGTGATGAGGAAGACCTCACTGGCCACGTCCTCCGCCGAACCCTGCTCGGCGTGCTGCAACGCGTACCGGAATACGTTCCGGTAGTACCGGTCGTACAGCTGAGTGAATCGTTCAGGTGGATGGTCCACCAAGGCCCCTCCTTCGCTAACCGCACCCAGATGCGACCGCATGCATGGCGATGCGGTCCTCACCATGTAGTCGCCGGAAGACCGCCAGAATCACGGATCATGCCGCGAGTTCTGGGAGCTACGTCACCGCCTGCGATGGTTTCCGCGGAAACGCGGGACATGTCTGCCCTGGTCCTGGCCCATGACAGCCACGCAGCGGGCCAAGCCCTACGTAAACATGGACCCGCCTGAAACATCAAGACCTCACTTTGGTGCCTAACGGCGGTAAGGGCGTGATCTGTTCTAGCTACCAAGCGGGGGACGGCCCAGGCTGGCCAGGGCCGTGTTCAGCACCGCACGGGTAACTTCAGGGTCGCGACTGCCGCCGAGGCCGATCACCAGCATCCACGTGCGTCCGTCTCTGCTGTTGAAACCGAACGTGGTGTCCTCGGGCAGTGCGTCGATGATTGCTCTCTTCAGCGGGCCGTCCAGCTCCTGGCCTTCCGGCAGGAATACCGCGTCTTCGGGAGGACCGCCCGCCGGCGCGTTCTTGGCCTCCAGGACGGCGGCCTCCACCACGTCAAGGTCGGCGACAATGCCCCGTCACATGCCCGTTGCATGGGCACATGGTAGGCGCCAGTCATAACGGCCGCCCTCATGAGCGGTCCGGCGCGCCGCGCCTCACCCGGCACCCGGCTGGCGGGTGCTACAGATCGAGGCCGGCTGCGCGGGCCAGCGGGCGGAGCTCGTCGCGGACGCCGGCGCTGTCGAGGCGCGGGGCTTGGTGGGCCAGGAATTCGCCCGCCTTGCGGCGCAAGGCGCCGCGGAGCACCGCGTCCATCACCGCTTCCGCCAGCCCGCTGAGCCGCTGCAGTGATTCGGTCAGCGGCCGGATCTGATCCGCGGGGAGGCCCGCCGCTACGAACGGCTCCCACATGTTCCGCTCGAAGACAGCGGTGAACCGCCCGGCGATGGAGTCCGCCATGCCCTGGAGGGCTTCCAGCTCATCCATCATCTCCTTCACCGGGATGCCAGCACGGACCAGCTCAAGGCCGATCGCCAGCAGCTTCGGGCTTTTCACCGTGACCGAGATGCCATCGAAGCCGATGAGGTCCATGCGGATCGCGCGTTGGATGACGGCCGGCGTGATCCGCTGACCGGCGAATAGGTCCTTGAATTCGCCCAGCTTGAGCCGGGCTGGCGGCTCAGGTGCCCAGACCGCGGCGACCTGGGTCTCCAGCCCCAGGATGTCGTCCAGGCCGCGTCCGCTCTCCCAGGCGTCGGTGAGCTGCTTGATGCTCGCCAGCGAGAAGCCCTGTTCCTGCAGCTGAGCGATCAGCCTCAGCCGCGCGAGATGCCCCTGGCCGTAATACCCGATGCGGCCGCGGCGTTCCGGCGGCGGCAGCAGGCCCTTCGACTGGTACATGCGCACAGTGGTAGTAGCCGTGCCTGCCTGGTTGGCCAGTTCCTCGATGGTCATCTGGCCCTCGTCGTCCATGCGCCTCATCGTACTCTTGCAGAACGGTGACTATGAGAGTAAATATTCTCATAGTCACCGTTCTTACGTGTCAGCGAGGACCGACATGCGGGTACGACATCTGCTCCAGCGTCATCCGATCCCGATGACTTGCCACTTCGACCACGGCCTGGTTGTCACTTGGGCGCTGCCGGCGCAAGTCCTCGAGCCGCTAGTCCCGCCGGGCCTGGACCTGGACACCTACGACGGACGCTGGGGCTTCGTCGTGATCGCCCTGGTCCAGACCCGGCACCTCCGCCCGGCGTTCTTGCCGGCCTGGGCCGGGCGCGACTACGCGCTCACCGGCTACCGGATCTTCGTGACGTACCGGAACCAGGCCAACCGGACACGCCGGGGACTGCACATCCTGCGCTCGGACACCGACAAGCGTTCGATGAAGCTCGGCGGGAACCTGCTCACCCACTACCGGTACCGGCTGGCCGACATCGAAATCACGCCCGCAGAAGACCAGCTCGCCGTCCGGATCACCACCCCGGCGGCCGAGGCCGACCTGCACGTCGTGGCGCGGCTGGCCAGCCAGCCGGCCCCACTGCCGCCCGGCTCCCCGTTCCGCTCGGACCGGGACGCGCGCCGCTTCGCCGGCCCGCTGCCGTGGACCTTCGACTACGAGCCACAGACCCGCTCGGTCGTGATGATCCGCGGCCGCCGCTCGCAATGGCAGCCGCGCCAGGTCGCCGTCGAGGTCAAGACATGCGGTTTCCTTGAACACGCCCCGTTTGACGCCGCCGAGCCGAGGCTGGCCAGCGCCTTCCACATCGCTGACCTCGACTACGGCTGGGACCGCGGCGTCCGCGCATCGATCGGACAGGCATGACCACCACGAAGGTGATCCTGTTCAACTGGCCCAAGTACCTGGGCGCTCTGGCCATAGCCGCAGCGGGCCTGGTCGCCGAAGCCGCCGGAGCACCAGGCTGGATCCGTTACCCGCTCTGGGCGGTATGCATACCCGGCGGCGTCTGGACGCTGGCCTCCCTCGCGGCGACATGGTGGGTCTACGACCACCAGAAGGTCTACGAACGGCTGACCGCGGACCTGCCCGACGTCGGGGAATGGGCGACGGTCCACGCGGGGTTCGACGACTCGATCCCGGCCTTGCGCGCCTCGATCGGGCGTCCCCCCGCCACCGTGGCGCAGATCGCGCTCAGCCCCGGCGCATCGCTGCGGCGGGCCCGCAAACTGAGCCGGCGCTCCACCGAGGACGGCTTGCCGCTCGCCGTCGGCTCACTCGACTCGGTCTTCGTGACGTTCGCCGCCCACGAGGTCCGCGACACGCCCGGGCAGCGTGCGCTGTTCACCATGCTGCGGCGAGCTCTGCGGCCCGGGGGCCGGCTGATCATCACCGAGCACCCCAGGGACGCGGCGAACTTTGCGGTCTACGGCCCCGGCGCGCTGCACTTCCAGCCGCTCGCCACGTGGTACGCCCGGGCCGCCGAGGCGGGCCTGACCCAGACGGGCCAGCTGAGCATCACCCCGTTCGTAAGACGGGTCGTGTTCCGGCGGTGAGCCTCCTGACGCTGAACCTCACCGTCGCCGGAGTGCTCCTGGTCGGCCTGGGCGTCCTGCACATCGCGCTGCCCGCAGTGCTCGGCTGGCACCGCGAGCTAGCCGGTGCATCGCCGCTCAACCGTGAGGTCAGCTACGTGCACTGCTTCTTCATCGGGCTGGCCTGCGTCCTGTGGGGGCTGCTGCCGCTGGCCGCGGGCAGCCTGCTGCTCCAGCCCGGCCCGGTCACCCGGCTCGTGCTGATCGGCGCGGTCGCCTTCTGGGCTAGCCGCCTGGTCATTCAGCTCACGGTGTTCAACCGGCACGCCCGCCAATCCGCTGCGTGGCTCGTCCTTTCCACGGCCGGCACCGTCCTATGGCTCTACCTGACCGCCGTCTGGACCTGGACGCTCGTCACGCAGCACTAGCTGGAGCGCTATTCCCGAACGGACAGTGGCGGCTCCCCAAGGCGCTGGAGCAGCAACGCCTCGGCGAGGACGGCGCGCTCGAACTCCGGCAGGTGGAGTCCCTCGTTCGGGCCGTGCGCCCGGGTGTCGGGGTCCTCGACGCCGGTGACGAGGATGCTCGCGCCGGGGAACGCCTCCTGGAACTCCGCGATGAACGGGATCGAGCCACCAGAGCCCATGTCAACCGGCGCGACCCCGTCCCAGGCCTCGGCGAGAGCGCTGCGGGCGGCGGTGTACGCCGGGCCGACGGACGGCAGCACGGTCGGTTCCCCGGCGTCGGCGACGGTAACCGTAAGCCCGGCGCCCCACGGCACGTGCTTCTCCAGGTGCGCCCGCAGGCAGGCGAGGGCATTCGCGCTGGTGTCGCCGGGCGCGAGGCGGACGGTGACACGGGCCCGCGCGACCGGAACGAGGGTGTTGGAAGCCCCGGCGACCTTCGGGGCGTCGAGCCCGGTGACGGTGATGGCCGGCCTGGCCCACAGCCTCTCCACGACGGACCCGCCGCCGATCCACCGCGTGCCGGGCGCGGCGCCCGACTCGGCGCGCAGCCGCGCCTCGGGGTAGTCGACGTCGGCCGCGACACTGGCCGCGAGCCCGTCGACGGCCGGGCTCCCGTCCTCGGCCCACAGCGTGGCCAGCAGCTTCACCAGGGCCATGATCGCGTCCGGGACGAGGCCGCCCCACATGCCGGAGTGGACGGCGTGCGTGAGCGTGCGGACCTCGACGTCGACGCGGACCAGGCCGCGCAGGCTGGTGGTGAGCGAGGGAACGCCGATGTCCCAGTTGCCGGCGTCGGCGATCACGATAACGTCGGCGGCCAGGCGGTCGTGGTGCTGGCTCAGCAGGTCGGGCAGCGTCGCGGATGCGACCTCCTCTTCACCCTCGATGAAGAACCGGACGGTGACAGGAACGTCGTCGCCCAGGGCGCGGAGCGCGCCCACGTGCACCGCGATCCCGGCCTTGTCGTCGGCGGCGCCGCGGCCGTAGAGGCGGTCACCCCGCACGGCGGGCTCGAACGGCGGGCTGTCCCAGTCGGCCGGGTCATTCTCCGGCTGGACATCGTGGTGGGCATAGAGCAGCACGACCGGAGCACCCTCGGGTCCGGTCCGCTCGCCGATCACGGCCGGCGGGGCGCCGTCGTAGGCCCGGACGACCTCGGCGCGGACGCCTTCGGCGGCCAGGAGCTGAGCCGTTTTCCGCGCGGACTCCTCTACCTCGCCTCGGCGCTGCGGGTCGGCACTGACGGACTGGATCCGGACGAGATCCTTCAGGTCCCCGATCAGGGCGGGGACGAGATCATGGACGCGGGTCTTCAGGTCACTCATGCAGGCAACCCTACGATTCCGGCCTGACTGCCCCGCGAACGGTAGGGGCGTAAGTGCGGAAAACGGTAGGGGCGTAAGTGCGGAAGTCGTGACACGCTGAACGCGTGACTCAACCCGACATCGGAACCGTGCGCGGTTACATCGACAAGTACAGCAACTGGGGCCGCTGGGGCGAGGATGACGAACGCGGCACCCTCAACCACGTGACGCCCGACGCGATCGCGCACGCCGCGACGCTGGTGAAGAAGGGACGATCGATCTCGCTCGCGCTGCCGTTCGACGAGAACGGGCCGCAGCGGGGAACCTTCAACCGCTTCAACCCGATACACCTGATGACCCGGGACGGCGCGGACGTCATCGCGAACACGACGATCCGGGACTTCTACGGCGGCAAGGACGGCTACTTCCGGGGCACCGACGACATCGTGATCTTGTCCCTGCAGAGCGGCACCCAGTGGGACTCGCTCGCCCACGTCGTCTTCGAGAACAAGATCTACAACGGCTACGGTGCGGACCAGGTGTCCAGCAAGGGCGCGCTGCGCAACGGCGTCTGCAACGCCGCGGGCGGCATGGTCGGCCGGGGCGTGCTGCTCGACATGCCGCGGAGCATGAGCGTCCCCTGGCTCGAGCCGGGCACCGCCATCGGCGCCGAGGACCTCGACCGCGCCGCGAGCCAGCAGGGCGTCCAGATCCGCAAGGGGGACTTCGTCCTCGTCCGCACCGGCACGATCGCCCGGGTCCGCGCTACCGGGTCGTGGGGCGACTACGCGGGCGGACCCGCTCCCGGACTCGGCCTGAAGAGCATCGACTGGGTCGCAGGCCACGAGATCGCCGCGGTCGCCACCGACACGTGGGGCATGGAAGTGCAGCCCAACGAGACCGCGGACGTCTACCAGCCGCTGCACATCGTCCTCATCGCGCATCTCGGGCTCTGGGTCGGGGAGATCTGGGACCTCGACCCGCTCGCGGCCGACTGCGCGGCGGACGGGGTCTATGAATTCCTCTTCTGCGGCCCGCCGCTTCCCTTCACCTACGCGGTCGGCTCCCCGCTCAACCCCATGGCGATTAGATAGGCGCGGTGCTGCGCGGCTTCCTGGGAGTCTCCAGACTGTTCCGGATGATTCATATATGGAATTCACGATTCCTACTTGAATGACTCCACCCAACTTGGAGCGGACATGAACACATCACCGGCCCTTCGCAGCGTGTCCGAGTCGATACGCCAGCGGATGGGGAAGCTGTCGCCGGCGGAGCGGCGGGTGGCGCGGATTCTGCTGTCGGGGCCGCCGACGATGGGGCTTGAGTCTTCGGCGCGCCTGGCCCAGCGCGCGGGGGTAAGCGGTCCTACGGTCAGCCGCTTCGTGGCGAACCTAGGGTTCACCAACTACGCCGAGTTCCAGCAGGCGCTGCGTGAGGAACTCAGCGCGCGGGTGATGACACCCGTCGAGTATTACCGCAAGTACCGCGACTCCCAGTCGTCGTCTGATCTTCTTTCCGGCAGTGGTTCCATCCTCGGCGGCATCGTCGCTTCCAGTGTCCGGGGCCTGGACCCGGAGGACTTCGGGCGCGCCGTCGGGCTGCTTGCCGAGCGCCGGCACCGCGTCGTCGCCCTTGGCGGCTGGTTCAGCCACTTCGTCGCCGACTACCTAGCGGGCCGGCTGCAGGAGATCCGCACCGGGGTCGGTGTCGTGCCGCAAGCGGTGAGCCACAGGGTTTCCGCGCTCGCCGAACTCGCCAAGAAAGACGTCGTGGTTGCGTTCGACTTCCGACGCTACGAGCGCGACACCCATGATTTCGCGCGGGCCGCACGCGATCGCGGAGCCAGCGTCGTCCTGTTCACCGACCCGTGGCTCTCGCCGATCGCCGAGTTCGCTGACGCCCTGCTGACCGCGCAGGTAGTCGGCCCCTCGCCCTTCGAGAGCCTGGCGCCCACGGTGGCGATCGCGGAAATGATCGTGACAGCGGTCGCGGAATCACTTGGCGACGACGCCGTCGCTCATTTCGAACGTTTCTGCGCAATTGCCGATTCCTGGATCGCCGCATGGCCCGATCCAGGCAAGCAGCCCGAGCCGAGAGCCTGGCTCGGGGCACACCGCACCTATTAGCGTCCCCGCCCGGGTCGTGCACGCACGCCGGGTGATTCTGGTCGTTTCTGTAACAACCATGATCCGTGCTGTTAACCAAATCGGTCAATGACGTGGGTTGACTAGCTGGGCTGAATCAAATTATTCAGGATGAAATGATCATGGGAAGGTGGTCGGCCATGCATCGCTCAACCAACCGCCGTCGGCTGATGGCGCTGTCCTGCACCGCCGCGGCGGTGCTCGGCGCCAGCCTTCTCGCCGCGTGCAGCTCATCGGGCTCGTCTGGCGCAGGTTCCCAGAACGTCGCGGTCTACGCGCTTTCCGGCGGCCAGGTCCCGGACCAGATCGTCCCGCTCGAGAACGACGCACAGTACACAGTCGCCAATATGCAGGGATTCCAGGAGCTCATGTACCGGCCGCTGATCTGGTTCGGCGGCCAGATCGGCAACGAGTTCGCCCTCAACGAGCAGGAGAGCCTTGCCTATCCGCCGGTGTACAGCGACGGCGACACGGTGGTCACGGTCACGCTGAAGAACTGGCACTGGTCCGACGGCAAGCAGGTGACCACCAGGGACGTGCAGTTCGACTACAACCTGGTCAAGGCCAACAAGGCCAACCTGGGCATCTACACGCCGGGCGATTACCCGGACAACGTCAAGAGCCTCACCATCGTCAGCCCCACCGAGTTCCGGCTCACCCTCACGCACCCCTACAACCCGCAGTGGTTCACCTCCAACGAGCTGCCGGCGATCACGCCACTACCGCAGCACGTGTGGGACAAGGAGTCGGCGAGCGGACCGGTCGGCAACTACGACGAGACCAGCTCCGGCGCGGTCGCCGTCTACAAGTACCTGTTCGGCCAGGGGCAGGCGGTCAACACCTACTCCACCAACCCGCTGTGGCAGGTGGTCGACGGGCCGTGGAAGCTGAAGTCCTTCGCCACCCGGGGCGACATCGTCTTCGTGCCGAACAAGAACTACTCTGGCTCTCCGAAGCCGAGGCTCTCGGAGTTCATCGAGCGCCCGTTCACGTCCGACACCGCCGAGTTCAACGCCCTGCTCGGACAGACCGGACTGACCGTCGGCACCATCCCGACCGAGGACCTGAACCAGACCGGCGCGCTGGAGAACCAGGGCTACCGCCCGTTCAACGGGCTCGTCTACGGGCTCAACAACATCTACCTGAATTACAACAACACGGCCGACGGGCCCCTGTTCAGGCAGCTCTACATCCGGCAGGCGCTGCAGCACCTGATCAACCAGCCGCAGGACGTGACCTTCGGGCTGCGCGGCGCCGGCAACCCGAGCTACGGGCCGGTGCCGCTGAACCCGGCGAGCCCTTACGTCACGCCGTACGAGCGGTCGAACCCCTACCCGTTCAGCGTGGCGGCGGCGGAGAACCTGCTCAAGGCCCACGGCTGGACGGTGAAGCCCGGCGGAACCGACACCTGCGCCAAGCCGGGCAGCGGGCCCGCGGACTGCGGCACCAGCATCAAGGCCGGGCAGCCGCTGACCCTGAAGATGCTCTACCCCAGCGGCGATCCCGGCTTCGAAGCCATGATGCAGAACATGGACTCATCCGCCCGGCAGGCAGGCATCTCGATGATCCTCAGCTCCGGCGAGTTCAACGAGGTCACCTCCGAGATCTCGGTCTGCAAGGCGGGCACCGCGGCGTGCGGCTGGCAGGCGGGCACCTGGGGCGGCTGGACGCTGGGCGTCTACCCGACCGGGGAAGGCATTTTCACCACGAGCACGACCGGCATGCCCGCGCCGGTCGGGCCGCAGATCGACAAGCTGATCGCCCAGACGGAGCACAGCGCGGACCCGGGCGTCTTCACCAGCTACGAGAACTACGTCGCGAAGGAACTGCCGACGCTGTTCATGCCCTGGGAGCAGCAAGACAACTCCGTCGTCTCGAAGAGCCTGCAGGGCTTCGCGGCCACCGAGGACAACCCGTTCGCGATGATCTTCCCCGAAGACTGGTACTTCTCCGGTCAAGGGTGACGGAAGTGAGCGACGTGGTTGACGTTGACAGTATATTTTAACAATAATGAGGCTGCATTTGTAATAAAGTTACGCAATCATGTCACCCTAATAGCCACATGACACCGCGGCGCCATCCCCCATACGAGGATCACGCCTGCTGACCAGCGAAGGGAACCCGCCGCCATGATTCCCGCATCTATCCGCCGCCGGATGACCATAGCGTGCGGCACCGCGGCGGCCGTACTGATAGCAGGCCTGCTCGCCGCCTGCTCCTCATCCGGCGCGGTATCGTCGAACAGCAACGACATCGCGATCGTCCCGACGGCCCAGGGCAGCACCGCGAACGACATCTTCCCGATCGTCAGCGGGCCGCAGGTCACCCCCTACAACCAGCAGGATTTCCAGTGGCTGATGTACCGGCCGCTGCTGTGGTACGGGGGGCAGCCTGGCAACGAGTTCGGGCTGTACAACCAGATCAGCCTGGGTGACGCGCCGGTCTACTCCGACAACGACACCGTCGTGACGATAAAGCTGAAGAAGTACTACTGGTCGGACGGCACGCCGGTTACCGCCCGGGACGTCACGTTCTTCTTCAACCTGGTGGCCGCCAACAAGTCCTACTGGGGCGACTACACGCAAGGCGAGTTCCCGGACAACGTGAAGAGCGTACAGGCGGTGAACCCGCAGACCGTCAGGTTCACGCTGACTAGGTCTTTCTCGCCGACGTGGTACAGCACCAGCGAGCTTTCCAACCTCATCCCGCTGCCGCAGCAGGCGTGGGACAAGACGTCGGCGAACGGCAAGATCGGCAACTACGACGAGACGCACGCCGGCGCCGTCGCCGTCTTCAACTACCTGCTCAGCCAGGCGCGCTCGCTGAACACCTACGCGAGCAACCCGATCTGGCAGGTGGTCGACGGGCCGTTCCGGCTCAAGAGCTACTCCACCAGGGGCGACATCGACCTCGTGCCCAACACGCACTACTCGGGCTCGCCGAAGCCGCAGCTCAAGGAGCTCATCGAGCGGCCGTTCACGTCCGACACCGCCGAGTTCGACGCCCTGCTGGCCAACACCGGCCTGACCACCGGAGTCGTGCCCAGCGAGGACGACAGCCAGATCCCGACGCTGAAGGCGGACGGGTACAGCTTGTACAACACGTTCGTCTACGGCTTCAACTACGTCGTGATCAACTTCAACAGCCCGAGCGCGGGGTACCTGTTCCGCCAGCTATACATCCGGCAGGCGCTCCAGCACCTGGTGAACCAGCCGCAGGACGTCAAGTACGCGTACAACGGCAACGCGACACCCAGCTACGGACCGGTCCCGCTCGCTCCCGCGAGCCCGTACGCCACGCAGTACGAGAAGTCGAACCCTTACCCGTTCAGCATCACCGCGGCCGAGAACTTGCTCAAGGCCCACGGCTGGAAGGTCACGCCGAACGGCACCGATACCTGCGTCCAGCCAGGCACCGGTTCCGCGGATTGCGGCGCCGGCATCCCGAAGGGGAAGGCGCTGACGTTCAAGATCCTCTACGCCAGCGGCGACCCGGGATACACGATCATGATGGACAACTTCCAGTCCGCGGCGCGCACCGCCGGGGTCAGCATCGTGCTCAGCCAGGGCCAGTTCAACCAGATCACCGCGGTCACCGGCGTCTGCTCGATGGGCCAGAGCGCCTGCAACTGGGACGGCGTCATGTACGGCGGGTCGACGATGGGCATCTACCCGACCGGCAACGGCTTCTTCAACACCAACGCCAACGGCCAGGGCAACTACAACAGCGCCGAGGCCGACCAGCTGATCAACGCCACCGAGTACCAGCCCGGGCTCAGCCAGTTCTACAACTACGAGAACTACATCTCCCAGCAGCTGCCGTTCATCTTCATGCCGTGGGAGCAGGTCGAGGTCAACAACGTGGTGGCCAGCAACCTCCGCGGGTACACGGCCGACGAGGACAACCCGTTCGCCGACATCTTCCCCGAGAACTGGTACTTCTCCAAGTAGGCCTGGGCTGGCGATCAATGCTTTCCTACAGCCTGCGGCGGACCGGCCAGGGCCTGGTCGTGGTGATCATCGTCTCGTTCCTGACGTTCATCGAGGCGCACCTGCTGCCGGGCAACCCGGCGCGGGCGATCCTCGGCGTGCACGCCAGCCAGGCCCAGATCCAGGCGTTCGACATCGAGAACGGTTACAACAAGTCGCTGCCGCTGCAATACGTGAACTACCTCGACCGACTCATCCACGGGAACCTGGGGTTCTCCTACCAGCTCAACCAGAGCGTGGTGGCGCTACTCAGCGAGCGGCTGCCGGCCACCGTCGTCCTGGTCGGCCTGAGCGTGATCGTCGCGCTGCTGCTGATGGTGCCGGTCGCCATCCTCCAGGCGGCCCGGCGCAACACGGCGGTTGACTACGCACTGACCGGCATCGCGTTCGTGTTGTACGCGATGCCGGAGTTCTGGCTCGGCCTGATGCTCATCATGCTGTTCGCCGAGAAGGTGCGGCTGTTCCCGCCGGTCGCGCCGCAGGGCAACGTGCCCCAGATCCTCGCGCACCCGGCCGGGCTGGTGCTGCCGGTCGCCACCCTGGCGCTGGGCAGCCTGGCCGTGTTCACCCGCTACCTGCGGTCCTCGCTGCTCGACAACCTGACCGAGGACTATGTCCGGACCGCGAGGGCCAAGGGCGCGGGCACATGGCGGGTCATGTTCGGGCACGTCTTCCGCAACGCGCTGCTTCCGGTCATCACGCTGGTCGGGCTCAGCCTGCCCGGGATCCTGGGCGGCGCGCTGATCACCGAGTCGGTTTTCAACTATCCCGGGATGGGGCTGCTGTTCTGGAACTCCGCCCTGTCCCAGGACTACCCGGTCCTGCTCGGGGTCACGATGGTCGTCGGGCTCGCGACAATCGTCGGGAACCTCATCGCCGACCTGCTCTACGCGGCGGCCGATCCGAGAGTGCGGTATCTGCGGCAATGACGACCAACAAACCGCTCATCGAGAGCGAGGCCAGCGCGGTCACCCCGGCCGCGGGCGAGGTGACACCCACGACCCGGCCGTTGCGGATCGCGGTGGAGACCCTGATCGAGAACAAGGCCGCGCTCGCGGGGGTCATCGTCATCGTGGCGATGCTCGGGTTCTCGTTCATCGGCCCGCTCTTCTACCACACCAACCAGATCACCACCAACCTCCCCGCGTCGCTGCACGCGCCGGATGGCGCGCACCCGCTGGGCACCGACAACGAGGGCTACGACGTGCTCGGCAGGCTGATGATCGCCGGCCAGAGCTCCCTGGAGGTGGGCCTGGCCGCGGCCGCCGTCGCGACCATCATCGGCGTCTTCTACGGCGCCGTATCCGGTTTCGGCGGCGGGATCGTCGACGGCATCATGATGCGTCTGGTGGACGGGCTGCTGGCGATCCCCACGATTTTTCTGCTCGTCTTCCTGTTCACGGTCTACCAGGCGAGCACCCTGCTGCTGGTCCTCGTCATCGGGCTGGTGGCGTGGCTGGTCCCGGCCCGGCTGGTCCGCGCGGAAACCCTGAGCCTGCGCACCCGCGAATACGTGCAGGCGGTGCGGGTCATCGGGGGCACGAACCGGCGGATGATCATCCGGCACATCATCCCCAACGCGGTCGGCACGATCATGGTCAACGCCACCTTCCAGGTCGCGGACGCGATCCTCGCCCTGGCCAGCCTCGGCTTCCTCGGCCTCGGCGTGCAGCCGCCGGCGACGAACTGGGGCGCGATGCTGTCCACTGGCATCAACTACGTGTACGCCGGCGACTGGTGGCTTATCTACCCGGCGGGCATCGCGATCCTGCTGACCGTTATGGCCTTCAACGCGGTGGGCGACGGACTGCGGGACGTGTTCGAGGTCAGGCTGCAGCGCCGGTAGCGCAGCCGCAGGCTGATAAGGCAAAAAGGAGGCATGGTGCTGGATGTCCTGATCACCGGAGGCGACGTTTACGACGGCAGCGGAGGGCCGGTGCTCCGGGCCGACGTCGGCATCGCCGGCGACCGGATCGCGCTGCTCGGCCAGGCCGGATCGCGCGAGGCCGGCATAGTGATCGACGCGGCGGGCAAGGCGGTGTGCCCCGGGTTCATCAACATCCTGAGCCACTCGAACCTGAGCATCCTGCACGATCCCCGGTCGCTGGGCGAGCTGACCCAGGGCGTGACCACCGAGGTGCTCGGGGAAGGCAGCTCGATGGGCCCGCTCACCCCGGGGCTGAAGGAAGCGCTACAGCAGAACAAGAGCGGCCTGGACTACGAAGTGTGCTGGACCCGGTTGTCGGAATACCTGCACTACGTCGAGCAGCGCGGGGCGGCACAGAACGTCGCGTCGTTCATCGGCGCGGGCACCCTGCGGATCAATGGTGTCGGCTATGCGGACCGCCCGCCGACGCCGCGCGAGCTTGATCACATGCGCGCGCTGGTCGCCGAGGAGATGGCCGACGGCGCCCTGGGAATCGCCTCGGCGCTGATCTACCCGCCGGGAAGCTATGCCGGCACGGCGGAGCTGACCGAGCTGTGTAAGGTGGTCGCCGAATACGACGGCTGCTATGCCTCGCACATCCGCAGCGAGGGCGAGAACCTGCACGGTGCACTCGAGGAGTTCCTGACCGTCGTGCGGGACGCCGGGCTGCGCGGTGAGGTGTTCCACCTCAAGGCGTCGGGACGCCTGAACTGGCACCTGATGGACGGCGCGATCGAACTGATCGAGCGGGCACGTGCGGCCGGCGATCCGGTGACCTCGGACGTCTACCCGTACCCGGCCAGTTCCACCGGCCTGACCAGCATCATTCCGGACCGCTACCACGAGGGCGGGCCGGAGGCCCTGTACGGCCGGCTGGCCGACCCGGAAACCCGCGCGCAGATCCGCGCCGACCTGGCGGGCTCCGGACGCTGGGGTGACGTGACGGAAGCCGACAACGTGCTGATCTTGCAGGCCAGCAGCGAGCAGAACCGGCAGTGGCAGGGTCAGACGCTGGCCGCGGTCGCGGCCGCACGGGGCGCCGACCCGATCGAGACGGCGATGGACCTGATCGCCTCCGACCGGTCCCGGGTTGGGGTCGCGTTCTTCTCGATGTCCGAGGAAAACCTCCGCAAGGCGCTGGCCCGCCCGTGGGTGGCGATCAGCTCCGACGGCGCCTCGATGGCGCCGGAGGGGGCGTTCCTGCGCTCCCCGACCCATCCCCGTGCATACGGCAGCTTCGCCCGGGTCCTCGGCCACTACGCCAGGGACGAGAAGCTGCTGCCGCTCGCCGAGGCGATTCACCGGATGAGCGGACTGCCCGCCGCCACGCTCGGCCTCCGGGAGCGCGGCCTGCTGCGCGAGGGGTATTTCGCCGACATCGTCGTGTTCGACCCGGCGACCGTCGGCGACCGGGCGACCTTCGCCAACCCGCACCAGTTGTCCGTCGGGGTGAGCGAGGTCCTAGTCAACGGGAAGGTCACCGTCGGCGGCGGGGCCTTCGCCGGGGAACTGGCCGGGCGGGCGCTGGCCGGACCGGGGGCGCGGAAGTGACCTCGGATGGTCGCGGCAGCATCGGCCACGACGCGGCCATGGCGGCGATCGCCGCGGTGGCCGACCGCAGCACGGGGGCGGTTGGCCTCGCGGCTCGCCACCTGGAAAGCGGCGAGACCCTTGCCTGGCGAGCCGATGAGCAGTTCCGCACGGCCAGCATGATCAAGGTGGCGATCCACGCGGCCGTGATGCGGCGGGTCCGGTTCGGCGCGTTCGGCCTCGACGACGAGATCGAACTGGCGGAAAGCGACCTCATCGGCGGCTCTGGCGTGCTCGCCGTGCTCCGGCCCGGGATGCGCTGCACGGTCTCGGACCTGTGCACGCTCATGATCGTGGTCTCTGACAACACCGCGACCAACATGCTCATCGACCTGTGCGGCGGCGTCGCCGTGATCAACGACGACCTCGCCGCCCTGGGCTTCCCGGGCATCCGGCTCAATCGCCGGCTCACCATGGCGCCGCCCCCGCTGACACCTGCGGGCGGCAGGCGCGCGGAAGCCGCGGCGGCGCCCCCCAGCGGAACGCTCGCCACCGTCACCGTGTCGGACTTCTGCGAGCTGATGGCGCGGCTGCAGGGCGGCACCGTCGTCGACGCAGACGCCTCCGCGGAGATCATCGCGGTCCTCCGGCACCAGCAGCACCAGTCCCTGTTCCCCCGCGCCTACCTCGACGTCGCCGAGCCCGGTAATCCGCCGGGCTCCGGCGGCCCGGCGATGGCGCACAAAACCGGGAGCGTAGGCGGCTGCCGGACCGAGGCCGGGCTGCTCTACCTGCCCGGGGACGGCGGCACCGTTGCCTATGCGGCCGCGGCCGACCGGCTCGCCGACCGCACCATGACCGCGCTTGCCGAGGGCAACGAGGTACTCGGCCTGCTCGGCGCCATCGTGCTGGCCCGCTGGTGGCCAGGGCCAGGCCCGGTTCCGGTGCGCGAGGGCTGGATTCCGAACGGATCGGGGTGGCTGGCAGCGTCGGCGCCTTCGCCCGGGCTTAGCGGGGCAGCGCAGTGAGTCCCGTCTTGGAGATCGAGAACCTGCGCACCCATATCAGGCTCCGCCAGGGCACGGTGCGCGCGGTCGATGGCGTGTCGCTGTATCTGGAGCCGGGCGAGACGCTGGGCATCGTCGGCGAATCCGGCTGCGGCAAGACGATGACCGCGCTGTCGATCATGGGCCTGCTACCTGTCGGCGGGCATATCGCGGGCGGGACGATCCACCTGGACGGGCGGCAGATCAGCGGGCTGCCCGACAACCAGATGCGCAGGATCCGCGGCAACGAGATCGGGATGATCTTCCAGGATCCCCTGACCTCGCTGAATCCGACGCTGAGCGTGGGCAGGCAGATCGCCGAAGCGGTGCTCTTGCACCGGCAGGTGACCCGCGGGCAGGCGCTGGAGCGAGCCGCCGAGGTGCTGGACCTAGTCGGGCTGCCGCGGCCCAGAGAGCGGCTTGCCGAATACCCGCACCAGTTTTCCGGCGGGATGCGACAGCGGGTCATGATCGCGATAGCGCTGGCGTGCGAGCCGAAGCTGCTGATCGCCGACGAGCCGACCACGGCGCTGGACGTGACGATCCAGAAGCAGATCCTGGAGCTCATCGACGACCTGCGCCACCGGTTGCGGATGTCGGTGATCCTGGTCACCCATGACCTGGGCGTGATCGCCGGGCGGGCGGACCGGGTCGCGGTGATGTACGGGGGGAAGATCGCCGAGACCACCGACACCGGGACGTTGTTCGCCAACTCCCGCCACCCGTACACCAGGGCGCTGTTCCAGGCGCTCCCGGAGAAGGCGGCGGAGACCCGGGAGCGGCTGGACTCGATCCCCGGCACGCCGCCTGACCTGATCTACCCGCCACAGGGCTGCCGGTTCGCCGCGCGGTGCCGGCATGCCACCGAGCAGTGCCGGGCGGAAGAGCCGCCCCTCTCCGGGGAAACCGCCGGGCACCAGTACGCGTGCTTCCACCCAGCGGGCGAACCCGAGCGCGAACGCGGCCCTGCCGCCGCGCCAGGTGCCGGGCAGCCTGCCGTCACCGCCGAGGCAGTCGCGGACGCGGCCGAGCCAGTGTTGTCCGTTCGGAACCTAGCAAAGGACTTCCCGGTGACGAGGGGGCTCCTGCTGCGGAAAGTGGGGTCGGTCAGCGCGGTCGCAGACGTGACCTTCGACATCGGGCGGGGGAAGACGTTCGGGCTCGTAGGCGAGTCGGGGTGCGGCAAAACGACGATCGGGCGGCTGATCACCGGGCTGGAAAAGCCGACCGCGGGCGCGATCAGTTTCGCGGGCACCGACCTGACCAAGGTAAGCGGCGGGGAGTACCGGCGGCTGCGCCGGAAGATCCAGTACATGTTCCAGGACTCCTACGCATCGCTGGATCCGCGGATGCGGGCAGGCACGATCCTGCGGGAGCCGCTCGTGGTCCAGAGGATCGGCAGCCGGGCCGAGCAGCGCAAGCGGGTCGCGGAGATGCTCGACCACGTCGGGCTGCCCCGGAACGCGGTGGAACGCTACCCCCACGAGTTTTCCGGCGGCCAGCGGCAGCGGCTGGGCTTCGCCCGTGCGCTGATCCTGTCACCCGAGCTGATCGTGGCAGACGAGCCGGTGAGCGCGCTGGACGTCTCCATCCAGGCGCAGGTGCTGAACCTGATGCGGGACCTGCAGCGCGAAATGGGGCTCACTTACCTGTTCATCTCCCACGACCTCGCCGTGGTGCGTTACCTGTCCAACCACATCGGGGTCATGTACCTGGGCAGGCTCGCCGAGGTCGGCCCGGCCGACGAGGTCTACCTGACCCCGGCGCACCCGTACACCCAGGGCCTGATCGACTCCGCACCCATCGCCGACCCGCAGGCCGAGCAGGCCAAGGCCAAGGCCGGTGTGCGGGGCGAGCTGCCCAGCGCGCTGAACCCGCCGACGGGCTGCCGGTTCCACACCCGGTGCCCGCTCGCCCAGGAGATCTGCGCTGAGCGTGAACCGCTGTTGCGCCCGTTCAGCACGAACGGCCATCTCGCGGCCTGTCACTTCCCGCTGCGGACACCGCTCGCCGAACCCGAGGCCGCCGTGCAGGCCCGGTCCGCCAGCTCCTGACGGGCGGCCCGACACCATGGAGTGGACTGTAGTGACGGCAAGACGCGGCGGAAAGCATCCCGTTGTGGGCATCGAACCGACCGTCCGGGCCGAGGACGGGAAGCATCTGCTGGCGATGAGCACCACTTACTCCGATGCCGTGTACCGGGCGGGAGGCATCCCGATGCTGCTCGCCGCGCCGCCGGGCGGCGAGGCGAGCGCGGACGATCTGCTCGAGCGTGTAGACGCGCTCCTGTTCACCGGCGGGCCAGATTTTCACACCGAGCGGCTGGGGCTGGGACCCGTGCACCCGACGGCGCGGCTCGGGCCGGCGGCGAAACAAGACTTCGATGTGATCCTGGCGCGGCGAGCCCTGGAACGGGATATGCCGGTCCTTGGCATCTGCTACGGGATGCAGTTGCTTGGGATCCTGGCCGGTGCCCGGCTGTTGCAGCATCTCCCCGAAGACCGGCCGGACGCGCGGGTGCGGCACCATGGCGGTCCGGGCGAGGCCGCGACGGTCCGGCACGACATCACCGTGCGGCCCGGGAGCCTGGTGAGCGAGGCCCTCGGCGGCGCGGAGCGCCTGACGTGCGCGTCCGCCCATCATCAGGCGATCACGGCGCCCGCGCCTGGATGGGAGGTATCCGCACGGGACGACGATGGGCTGGTCGAGGCGATCGAGTCAGCCTCGCACCGGTTCGCGGTGGGAGTGCAGTGGCACCCCGAACGGGAGGAGCGGAAGACACCCCATCATGGCCTGTTCCAGGCACTTATCACGGTGGCGTCGGGCGAGATGGGCGGAATGTAACGCCAGGGTCGCCCGATATGCGAAGAATGTGCCATTCTCATCGCTACTTTCACGAAGAGATTTTTTTCGGCGAAGACTTCGTGTACTTATACGATGAATTTATTACGCCAGGAAAAACGTCTTCGCGATCATGGAGGCCGCTGAGCGCGGGGACGCCCGGCGCCCCTAGGCGGCCCAGCCGCTGACGTGGTGGGGGGCGCCGAGCCGCTGGCTGATCTGCCAGGCGGTCTGCCGTACGTCGCGGGCGATTGCCGGGATGGTCGTCTCGTTGACGCGGGACACCGGCCCGGACACGCTGATGCTGGCGATGACGTCGCCGGTCCGGTCGAAGACGGGCGCGGCGACGCAGCAAAGGCCGGCTTCCAGCTCCTCGAGGTCCTCCGCGTACCCCTTGGCGCGTATCTCGGCTAGCCGGCGCTCGAGGTCGCCGCGGCGGCTGATGCTGGCCGGCGTCCTGGATTCAAGGCTCTGCTCGGGGTAGATGGCCGCCAGATGGCCAGGACTCACGCCCGCGAGCAGCGACTTGCCCATCGAACTGCAGTGCGCGGGGGATCGCTTACCGACCCAGGAATGCATCCGGACGGTATGCCAGCCATCGACGACCTCGACCGTGACGGCTTCGGCACCGTCCAGGATCGCGAGGTGGCCCGTCTCGCCATGCCGTTCCACGAGATCCCGCAGGCCAGGGAGCGCCGCCCGCCGCAGTTCTGTGTCGGCGGTCGCGAGCGCGCCCAGAGCCGCCAGCTTGCCGGCCAGGCGGTACTTCCCCTTCTCCCCCGCTGGCTGGAGATATCCCGCGGCCGCCAGGGTCGCGGCCAGCCGGGACGCGCTTGACCGGTGCACCCCGAGCTTCTCGGCTATCTCCGCCAGGCTGATCACCGGACGGTCCCGCTCGAACATGTCCAGGATGGCGAGCCCGTGCAGCAGCGACCCGACGAGGTCATCCCGGACGGGACGGTCCTGGCCGGGCGCGTAGACCGGTCCGGCCATCTGCGCACCATCCTGGGAGCAGGCTGCTTGATACTCCACTATTTTATTGCCGCCCCCAGAGCCTCCGCGCTGTCTTGGACGAGGGCGAGGAACCGGTAAACGAAGTGGGCGAACTTGGTGTACGGGGCGATGGCGAAGCAGGTGACGACCGCCGTGAGGTGCAGCGCGAGAATGGCAGCGTAGGCTGGCGTCTGGCGAAGGATGAGGGTGAGCAGCCCCGACGCCGCCAGCACCGCCAGGGCGGTAAGCAGGCCGTAGTCGCGCGTGGTCATGCCGGGATCCGAGGGCACCGGGTCGGCCCGGCGCTTGAGCGCGATCAGGCCGGTGCAGCCGGCCAGCAGGCCCAGTCCCCCGACGACGCCGAGGAGCACGGGCGCGGACAGCACCGGGTACGGCGGCCGCACTCCGGCCACGTCCTGCTCGATCGCCGCCGCGATGGTCGACCCCACGCAGGCCAGGAATCCGTAGGCCACGCACGCGTGCAGCCGGCGCCGTGCCGCCGACGGGGCATCGGTGGGGTACGAGCAATTCCCGCCGCCACCGCGCAGGTAGCGCAGGGTTGCGGCATGGCGTGCCGCGGCGAGCAACGCCCGCCCGTTCAGCAAACCGCGGAAGCTGCCCGCCGTATGCCGCCAATAGCGGGCCGCCGCCACCGCGAGCACGGCGGCGCCCCATATGCACGGCACAGCGACAATGACCAGCAGGACCGGGTAGGCGATCACCCGGTAGGGGGATCCTTGCGGACCGCCGCCGTGCGCCGCGAGCGCCACGGCCGCGACCGTGGCGGCGGCCGCCAGGGCGAGCGCGGCCACTCCCGCCCGGCCGCGCAGCCAGGGCGGGCGGGGCGGGTCCGGCAGGTAACTGCCGTAGCCGCGGCGCCGGACCTCGGAGAACACGGCCGGCGGGTTGATCGCGAACTCGTGCGGCGGCGCGTACATGCAGGCGGTGAAGCAGGCACGGCAGTCGTGGCATAGGTCGGCGAGGTGGGTGATGTCTGAGTCATCGAGCAGCGCCCGCCGTTCGAGGGCGGGGAAGACCGCGCAGTAGCCCTCGCAGTACCGGCACGCGTTGCAGATCGTGAGCTGCCTGCTGGCTTCGGCGAAAAGGTCATCCAAGGCTTCCTCCTGAAGCGGCCCGCGCCGCGCCGCGTCCCGCGATCCGGCCCCATACGGTGCCGATCGTCATGCCGAAGCCGGCCATGTAGCCGGTCGAGAGAATGTTGCCTGACATGATCTCGCCCGCGGCGAAGACGTTCGGATAAGCCCCGTCGGCGGTGACGACACGCGCGTCCGCGGTGACGGCGACCCCCAGGTAGGTGAAGGTGATCCCTGGCCGCATCGCGATCCCGTAGTAGGGCGGCGTGTCGACCGGCTGGGCCCAGTGACTCTTCGCCGGCTCCAGGCCGTCGGTATGGCACTCGTCCAGCTTCCCGGGATCGAACCGGCCGCCGGAGACGACCGCCTTGTTGTAATGGTCGACCGTCTGCGTGACCGCGCACGGGTCGAGGCCGAGCGCGCTGGCGAGCGCGGGCATGTCCGGGGCGCTCACCGGCCCGTACATGGGCGGGAGGAACAGCCGGTTCACCTTAGCGTCCCAGATCGAGTAGGCGATCTGGCCGGGCTGCCTGGCGATGTTCGCTCCCCAGATCGCGTACCGTTTCGGCCAGATTTCCTCGCCCTCGTCGTAGAAGCGCTCACCGGAGGAGTTCACCACCACGGAGAAGGGGATCGAGTCCAGCCGGGTGGCGATGCCGCCGTCGAAGCGCGGTGCGCGCGCGTCCACGGCGACCGCGTGGAAACCCCTCTCCTCCCCTGCCTTCCGCGCGCCGTGGCGCAGCAGCGCGGCGAGCACCCGGCCGTCGTTGTCGCGGGTGCCGCGGATGATGAAAGCGTCGGCCGCGTCTCCCCAGTACCGGCGCAGCCAGTCCGTATTCGCCTCGAAGCCGCCGCTCGCGCAGACGAAGGAACGGCCGCGGATCTGGCGCCGCTGGCCCGCCACGACGGCGATGACCGCGGTGCACCGGTCGCCGTCCATCACCAGGTCCTCGACGCAACTGTCGTACCAGACGGTGATGCCCATCGCGGCCGCCGTGCGGTGATAGGCGTTGACGAGCGCCTTGCCGCCGCCGAGGAAGAACCGGTTGGTCCGGCCGAGGTGCAGCGTGCCGGTCAGCGGTCGCTGCCAGCGAATGCCATGCTCGCTCATCCACGCAGGAACGGTCGCGGACTCGGCGACGGTGAGCTCGGCGAGTTCCTCGTTCGCCGGGCCGGAGCCGACCGCGCACAGGTCGCGCCACAACTCGCTGAACGAGTACGTTCCCGGCGTGTAGTCGTCGCCCTGGTCGTGCACGCAGCGCACGTTGCGGGTATGCCGGGTGTTGCCGCCGCGCATCGCGGCGCTCGCGCGCTCAAGCAGGAGCACCCGCGGCACGTGGTGGCGCGCGGCCATCGCGGCGACCAGGCCGGCGTTGCCGGCACCGATGACGACCACGTCCCAGGCCGGTTCGGCGGAGCTCATTCACCCTCCTCGGGGGTCAGTGATCGGGCCAGCCGAACGAGGGCTCGGGATGCGGCAGCGGAGGAAGGTCCCAGCTGCCCACGGCCGGCTGGCTCGTGCCGGCGTCGACCGTAACGTCGACGACCGCTGGCCTGCCGGATTCGAGTGCCGCTGCCAGGACCTCCCGCAGGCTGCCGGGCTCGTCAACGCGGAACCCTTCGGCGCCCATCGCCCGCGCCATCGCCGCGTAGTCGGCCGTGTACGGCTTGCCGGTCTTCTCGTAGCGGAAGGTCGTGGCCAGGTCGCGCTCTGCCTTGAAGTAGCCGCGCTGCTGGTCACGAATGGAGATGAACCCGCCGTTGTTCCAGACCAGCCACACGGCCGGAAGGTCGTACTGGACGGCGGTCGCGATGACCGAGGGGAGCATCAGGAAGCCGCCGTCCCCCACGACGGCCGCCACCGGCCGGTCCGGTGCCGCCAGCCGCGCACCGAGCGCCCCGGCCACCCCGAAGCCCATGGCGGCGAATCCCCAGCTCTGCAAGAGACTGCCGGGTCCGTTCGGCTGCCATTCCTGCACTATCCAGTTGTGGTGCGCGCCCACGTCGCTGAGCAGAATGCCGTCGGCGGGCAGGGCGGAGCGCAGGTCGGCAAGGACGCGCCCGGGCCGGATCGGGACCGCGGCGGACGAACGGCCCGGCGCGACGTGCCGCTCCCATTCGCCGCGCCACCCGGCGATGTCCGCCAGCCAGCGGCGGCGGTCTTCCCGGTGCTCGCCCGCATTTTCCTTGCGGGCCGCGAGAGCGGAGATGAGCTGGCGCAGCACCTCGGCGGGGCTGGCCGCCAGCCCGAGCGTGGCCGGGTAGTTGCGGCCGATCACGGCCGGGTCGGCGTCCACGTGGATCAGCCGGGTCGGCGGTATCGCGTAGGTGTAGCCGGGCAGCCAGGAGCTGGTGGAGCGATCGTCGAAGACCGCGCCGAGGGCGAGGATGACATCGGCGCCGCGCGTCGCGCGGTTGGCCGGGTAGGTGCCGTTGCGGCCGGTGACCCCGGCGAACAACGGCGAGCCGGGAGCGGCGAGGTCCTTGCCCAACGGGGACGTGACGAACGGGATGCCGACGGCGGTGGCCAGCTCGATCAGGTCCTTCGCCGCGTTCTCGCCGCGCAGCCCGTGGCCCGCGACGATCACCGGGCGCCTCGCGGAAAGCAGCAGGCCGAGCGCCGCGTCGATCTCGTCGGCGGCCGCCGCCGTGCGCCCGGACACTCCCCCGCGCCACAGTCCGGGATCGGCGGCTTCCGCCGTGGAGCCCTCCGCGAACACGTCAAGCGGAACGTCCACGTGTACGGGTCCCGGCCGCCCGCCCAGCATTGCCGCGAAGGCCTGGCGCATCATAAGCGGCAGCTGTGCCGCCCTGGTGGCCTGGAAGCTCCGCTTGACGTACGGGCGGGCCGCGCTGGGAAAGTCCGCCTGGTAGTGGTAGCCGAGTTCCTGGAAGGGCGACCGGTTGAACTGCGTCGTCGGGACGTTGCCCGTGATGGCAAGCAGCGCGGAGGCGTCCATCAGCGCGGAGCCGAGCGCTACCAGCAGGTTGGCCGCGCCGGGACCGCACGAGGCGAACGCGGCCAGCGGCTGGTGCCGCACCCGGTAGTAAGCGTCCGCGATGAATCCCGCCACCGATTCGTGATGCACCGAGATCGTCTGGATCTCATCGCTCCTGGCGGTCAGCGCGTCGAGCAGGCCCAGGTCTCCGTGCCCGCACAGCCCGACCGCGTAGGGCACCTTCTCCCGGACGAGGTGCTCGATGATGATCTCCGCACCGTTCAGTTCGGCACCTCCCGGATTGCGTATTACGCACGCTATTGCGTATAGCAGGACGATATGACACGCTCGGAGGGCGGTCAAGAGCCCCGGCCCCGCAACGAAGGGAGCCACCCGCAGTGACCCAGACCACCCCCGAACCCCGGCCGCTGGCGCTGGCGGGATGCAGTTTCGGCTGGCTGCACCTCGCGCCGCTGCCCAGCGCCCTGGGCGCGCTTGCCCGGCACGGCATCAGGACGCTGGAGCTGACAAGCGCGCCGCCGCACCTGTTCGCCAGGCACTTCGGCCGGTACGAGCGGCAGGAACTGCTGCGCACCCTGCGAGCCCTTGAGCTCAAGGTGGTCTCGGTCAACCCGAGCTACGCCGACATCAACCTGATCAGCACCAACCCCGAGATCAGGGACATCAGCGAGCGTCAGCTCATCGCGGAGATCGAGCTCGCGGCCGACCTCGGCGCCGGCTACGTCGTGGTCATCCCGGGCCGGCGCCACGCCTTGTCCCCCGCCCCGGACGACGCGGCCGAAGCCGTGCTGCACGAGGGCCTTGGCCGGCTGCTTGACCGGGCCGCCGCGCTCGGCATCACGATCGCGCTTGAGAACAGCCCCTACGGCTACCTCGGCACCTCCTCGGAGCTGCTCCGGATCGCGGGACAGTGGAACGTCGGCCACCTGCGCCTCGCGTACGACGTCGCGAACGCGCTGGCCCAGGAGGATCCGGCGGAGGGGATCAGGAAGGCGGCACCCTATGTCGCGCTGGCCCACGTGAGCGACACCTGGGCCAGCCGCTGGGCGCACACCTCGATCGGGCGCGGGGAGGTCGACTTTCCCGCGTTCGCCGCCGCGCTGCGCGACATCGGCTTCACCGGCACCACCGTGTATGAGCTTGTCGACGGCGCGGACCCGGAGCCAAGGCTGGCCGCGGACCTGTCGGCGCTGCGGGCGGCTGGCTGGTCACCCGACGTCCTGCCCGGGGATACCGCATGATCTACCGAACGGACAGTGCCGACTCCCCCGGCGCGGCCGAACTCCCCGCCGAAGCGGACGTCCTCGTCGCGGGCAGCGGCGCGGCGGGCCTGACCGCCGCGCTTGCCGCGGCGTCGGCCGGGGCGCGGGTGCTGCTCGTCGAGCGCGCCGGCCAGCTCGGCGGCACGACCGCCGTATCGGGCGGGCGGGTATGGGTACCGTGCAACCACTGCCCGGAGAACTCCGCCGACACGCCCGCCGCGGCGCGCGCGTACCTGCGCGCTCTCGTTCCCGCCCGGCACGCGCGGATGATCGAGGCGTTCATCGAGTCCGCCCCGGCGATGGCGCGATTCGTGGAGGCCGCCAGCCCGCACCGGTTCGCCGCGTGCCCGCACTACCCCGATTACCATCCGTCCCTGCCCGGCGCCACGCTCGGCGGCCGGTGCCTGGACATGCGCCCCGCCGACCTGCGGCAGCGCACGCCGCTGGCTTCGCTGGTCCGGGTGCCGCCCGGGTACCTGCCCATCACCCACGCCGAATGGGAGCAGTGGCGGTATCCGGATCACTTTGACGGCGCGCTGCTCGCCGAGCGCCTGCGTTCCGGTATCCGGACCGGCGGTGTCGCGCTGGTCGCGAACCTGCTGGACGGCGCCGACCGCGCCGGGGTGCGGATCGTCACCCGCGCCCGGCTCAGCGCCGTCGTCCTCGATGCTGGCCTCGATGCTTCCGGGGCGGTCGGCAGCGCGGAGGTGACCGTTCCCGGTGGCTCCCGGACGGTCAGCGTCCGTTCGGTGATCCTCGCCACCGGCGGGTTCGACTGGGATCCCGGGCTGCGCGCCAGGCACCATCCCGCTCCGCAGCGGGCGTCCGGCGCGCCCGCCGCCAACACCGGCGACGGACTGCGGATCGCCTGCGATCTGGGGGCGGCGACGGAGAACCTGGCGGAAGGCTGGTGGATGCCGATGATGGCGGTCCCCGGCGAGACAATGGACGATCAGCCCTTCTACCGTTCGCTGATCCGCGAGCGCGGCGCGCCGCGGCAGATCATCGTCAACGCGGCCGGGTCCCGGTTCGCTGACGAGGCGGCACCGTACAACGACTTCGGCAAGGCGATGCACAAACGGCGGGACGACGGCAGCTACCCCAACGACCCGGCTTACCTGATCTTCGACGAAGGCTTCCGCAAGCGCTACCCGCTGCCTGGCGTCAGCGCCCGCGGCGAGCCGCCCGCCTGGCTCGCCCGCGGTCAGTCCGCGCGCGAACTGGCCGCGGAGATCGGCGTGGACGGCGGCCGGCTGGAAGCGACCATCGCCCGGTGGAACGCGTCCTGCGCCCGCGGCAGTGATCCCGACTTCGGCCGGGGCGGCAACCCCTACGACCGCTACGGCGGCGACCCCGGGATAACGCCGAACCCGAACCTGGGCCCGCTCGACGAGGCGCCGTTCTACGCCGTCCGGGTGCTGGCCGGCACGATCGGCACCAAGGGCGGCCCGGTCACCGACTCAGACGGCACCGTGCTGCGACCGGACGGCAGTGCCATCACCGGCCTGTACGCCGCCGGGAACGCGTCGGCATTCTGGCTGGGGGACGCCTACCCCGCCCCCGGCGCGACGCTCGCCGTCGGCATGACCATGGGCTACCGGGCCGGCTCGCACGCCGGGCGGTATGCGCGGCGATGCAGTTTCCGGCCCTGTCCCGGATAAAAGGGGCAATCCGCCGAATTACGCCTCTCCGCGAGCGGTGCCCCTGCCCACAATTGCCGCAAAGTCCTCAAATGGGG
>Ga0335075_10002357_pt1 | contig 30464 bp, 36 predicted proteins | sample Lox_Sample_24_FD_206723 | JGI IMG/M metagenome (GOLD analysis project Ga0335075, IMG submission 206723) | Soil microbial communities from Loxahatchee National Wildlife Refuge, Florida, United States - Lox_Sample_2.4 | ecosystem: Environmental > Terrestrial > Soil > Wetlands | place: USA...
CAGTTCGGTGAGGTCGCGCGCATATTTCTTGAGCGCATCATAGCCCTGCTCGGCGGACGCCGTATCGGCCGTGCGGCCCTTGCGCAGATCGTTGATGGCTGTGTTGAGCGCCTGCGCGGTGATGCCGGCCTTGGACAGGATGTCGGCGGTCTTGGCCGACTTCTCCATGACCAGCGCCTGCAGCAGGCGCTCGACGGTGACAAACGAGTCGCCTGCCTTCTTGGCGAGGTCCTCGGCCGTCGAAAACACCTTCGCCAGCGGCTGGGCGAGATAGAGCTGGCCGTTGCCGCCCTCGACCTTGGGCAGCGCTTCCAACGCCGTCTCGACGCCAAGCTTGGCGTCGCGGGCGCGCCCGCCGGCGCGCTCGATCAGCGAGGCGGCAAGGCCTTCCTCGTCGTCGATCAGCACCTTCAGGATGTGCTCGGGCGTGAACTGCTGGTGATTCCTCGAGAGCGCCATGGTCTGGGCGGACTGGATGAAGCCGCGCACGCGCTCGGAATATTTCTCAAGATTCATCTATCGTCTCCTTCCTTCCCCGGCCCGCTTTGCGGCACCGGTTTCGGTTTTGGGTGACGGGCCCCCATGCGGCAGGCCCATTTTCCACCGCGATATGGGGACTCAGTTTCATATGCTCAAGACGCTGTAGCATAGAGGATTTAAGGATTTCTGGGTTGCCGATGGTACGCCTCTGGCGCCCAAACGAAAACGGCGGGCTTACGCCCGCCGTTCCGAATTCTTTTCAATGTATGAGCCTAGCTGACCGGATCGGTATCGGCCGCTTCGGGCGCGGACCGCTCGGCCGGAACGGCCTCGGCAGCGGCTGCATCGCCGGCACCCTCGGCGCGCTCTTCGCCCTGCTCGCCGTCTCCATCGAAGCTCTGCTCGCCACGGCCTTCGCCGAAACGACCGCGGCCACGCCGGCGGCGGGGGCGACGCTGTTGGCCATCGCCGTCTTCGCCAGTGCCGTTCTGGTGACCATTCGCGCGCTGCTGGCTCTCGTTGTTGTCCTCGTTGCCGGCCGCGTCCTGGTTCAGCGCGACTTCGGCCGGCATGCCTTCGATGACGGGCTGCGGCGCGTCGCCGAGATTGCCATTGTTGCCGTTGCCCTGCGCTGCCTGCGGCTGCTCGCCGTTCTGGGCCGGCTGCTGCGTACCGTCCGCCGCCTCGTCGTCGAACTCGTCGTCGAACTCGTCGTTGCGCTGCTGCGGCTGGACGTTCTGGATCGGCATCTGCGCCTGCGCGGCGGCAATGATACGGTTGTAGTGCTCGGCATGCTGGAGGTAGTTCTCCGCCATGACCCGATCGCCGGAGGTCAACGCATCGCGGGCGAGCGTCGCGTATTTTTCCGCGATCTGCTGGGCCGAGCCGCGGATTTTTACGTCCGGACCGTTGCTCTCGTAATTGCGGGTCAGGGGGTTTGGCCCCCGGCGGTTCTGGTTGTTATTGTTGTTATTGTTGTTGTTATTGCGCCCGCGCATACGGCGGTTCTGCTGCTGTGGCCTCATCCCAATCTCACATCTGGAAAAGAAAACTTACGAACGGAGGCATTGGCCTTCCGTTCCGATTTTGTGTTGCGGCAATTCGCTCGCAACGGTTGCGATGGCGCCTAGTGCCATGCGGCTCCGGTTCGAATTACTGGGCCGGACAACCCCGCACAAAGCTGAGGCGTCTTCTACGCTCAAGGCAGTCGTTTCTTTAGGAAACCGAACTTCTAAACGGCAACTGCCTGCTTCGTCTCATCCGGTTGGCCGGAACGTAGCGATATTCGCCACGAAAGCCAAGCACTATTTGTTTCTGCGCCGAAAAGCCCGTTAAGAACTTTTTCACCGGGAGAAAACGAGCACGCGTTCGGTTCCTGCCAGATCGCGGAAAACACCCCCCGGCTGGAAGCCGGCCTGGGCGAAAACCCGCGTGACTGCGTCCTTTTGCGTATGTCCGATTTCCAGAGCGACGATCCCGTTCTCTTCAAGATGGGAGGCTGATCCAACCGCGATCGCCCTATAGGCGTCGAGTCCATCCGGTCCCCCGTCCAGCGCCCGGTGCGGATCGAAATCGCGCACCTCGCGGTCAAGTCCGGCAATGTCGCTGGTAGTTATATAGGGAGGGTTTGAGACGATTGCATGAAACCGCCCGGATTTTTTTTTGAACCAGTCGGAACGGGAAAATGTTAGCCGGCTGCCGATACCCGCCATGCGTGCATTCTCGGCCGCCGTCGCCAATGCGTCCTCGGAGATATCCGTCGCAACGCCGGTTGCCTGGCTGACCGCGTGAAGCAATGCAATGGCGACCGCGCCCGTCCCCGTGCCCAGGTCGAGGATGCGGCAGGACCCTGTCGTGCGGACCGTCTCGCGAAGATGCGGCAGCACCGCATCGACCAGCGTCTCTGTGTCGGGTCGGGGCTCCAGCGTCTCGGCTGAGAGCTTCAGCCGCACACCGTGGAAATCGCGGAAGCCGAAAATGCGGTGAACGGGCTCGCCCCGGAGACGGCGTTCGAGTGCGGCGCGGATATTGGAGGCGGCATCATCGCTGATCGGCAGGTCGGGCCGCGCGATCGCATCGGTGCGCGTCGTGCCAGAATAATGCTCGACGATCATGCGCGCTTCGAGCGCGGGATCGTCGATACCAATGTCTGACAGCCGCGATTTCACCTCGGCAAGAAGCAACGCCAGGGTGACCGGCTGACGCTCAGCCATTCGATCCCATATCCGCGATCAGCTTCGACTGATGGTCGGCGACCAGCGCGTCGACAATCTCGTCCAGCTCGCCTTCGATCACCCGGTCGAGCTTGTAGAGGGTGAGATTGATGCGGTGGTCGGTGACGCGGCCCTGCGGAAAATTATAGGTGCGGATGCGCTCGGAGCGGTCGCCGGAACCGACCTGCAGCTTGCGCGATTCCGAACGTTCGTCGGCGAGCCGCGTGCGCTCCATGTCGAACAGGCGTGCTCGCAAAATCTGCATGGCGCGCGCCCGGTTCTGGTGCTGCGACTTTTCCGCCGAGACCACCATGATGCCGGTCGGCAGATGCGTGATGCGCACGGCCGAGTCGGTCGTGTTGACGTGTTGGCCGCCGGCGCCGGACGCGCGCATCGTGTCAATGCGGATGTCCTCGTTGCGGATTTCGAGATCGACCTCTTCCGCCTCGGGCAGCACGGCCACGGTAGCGGCAGACGTGTGGATGCGCCCACTGCCCTCGGTGGCCGGCACGCGCTGCACACGGTGCACACCGGACTCGAATTTCAGCTTGGCGAAGACGCCCTTGCCCGACACCTGGGCGATGATTTCCTTGAAGCCGCCGACATCGCCCTCGCTGGCCGACACAAGTTCGAACTTCCAGCCCTGCGCGGCGGCGTAGCGCTCATACATGCGGAATAGATCGCCGGCGAAAAGCGCCGCCTCGTCGCCACCGGTGCCGGCGCGGATTTCGAGAATGGCGTTCTTCGCATCGGCGGCATCTTTCGGCAGCAGCAGGATCTGGATGTCGCCCTGCAGCGTCTCGATGCGGTCCTCGACACCCGGCATGTCGGCCTCGGCCAGGGCGCGCATCTCGGCATCGGTCGATTTGTCGGAGAGCATCGCTTCGAGATCGGCAAGCTCGGCTTCCGCCGAGCGCAACTCGCGAATCTTCCCGGCGAGATCCTGGATGTCGGCATATTCGGATGACATCTTCACATAGACGTCCGGCGCGACGCCGGCCGCCATCTGCGCTTCGAGCAGGTCGAAACGCTTGACCACCTGGTCCATACGGTCGCGGGGAAGAGAGATCATTTTGCGGATTATTCTTTAGCCGGAGCGGGGCATATCGAAGATTGCGGAAAAGCTCAACGCGCAAGCTAGCTACGTTTGACGTGGTGCGCAGACTTCATATTGGCGACGAACGCCCGTGCAACCGGCAGGAAGAACGCTCGGCTGAAAGCCCCAAGCGGCCGCTCGGGTTCGAGGTAAAAGGATTTGCCAATGATGTCGCTGTTGAACTCATCGAGCATGATCCAGCAACGTGCACCAATATCGAGGCCGGCGCGCTGCTTCTCGGTATCCGGTATCTCGATTGCTTTACGCCCTTTCGCAGGCGGCTGGGTCGTAATCGGCAAAAGGGCAACCGCGTCGCCGCTTGCACGAGGCAGTCGGAGCGCGACCGCAGTTGGACGAACCTTGCGCCCTTCCGTCTCGCCACGGTTCGCCTCACGCTCCCAAAGGAACGGGTAGGAGATCACAACGCCGGTTTGAAGCTCCTCGAACGTCACGGATTACCGGGCGTGGCTTTTTCGTAGGCTTCAAGCGCCGCTTCCATTTCGTCCACCAGTTCACTTGGCACCGTCTTAGCGGTCCAAACCTGGCGCGTATCGCCGCGGCTGACGAGGCGTTCATAGTCCTCGATGCTCATAAGCACGAAGCGACGCTTGCGGTGCTGTGTAATCGCCACCGGCTCACGGCTTGCCAGGTGGGTTACGTCGCCGATTTTCTGGGTCAGTTCGACCGTACTGAACTGGCGCACCGGACTTCTCCAAATTAGACAATATAGATAATATTCATATATTCTATGAATTTCAAGAAAAATGCCGGTGCGAGGATCTAAAGCGGTATCCCGCGGTCGTCGGCGAAGGCTTGCAGCAGCGCGCGCATCGGCAGGCTGGCGGTGTGGCCGGCAAGATTGTCTTCGAAGAAGCCCCTCAGCTCGGCAAGCGGCAGTTCGGCAAGCATCGCCTTGACCGGGCCGATCGAGGCGGCAGACATCGAGATCGACCTGAAGCCGACGCCAAACAGCGCCATTGCGGACACCGGCTTGCCGGCCAGTTCGCCGCACAGCGTGACCGGCGTATCGTTGCGCGTCCCCGCATCGGCGATCTGCTTGAGCACACGCAGGAACGGCACGGAGAGCGGATCGAAACGGTCCGAGAGCTGAGTGTTGCCGCGATCGGTTGCCATGACAAACTGAAACAGGTCGTTCGAACCGACCGAAACGAAATCGACCGCCTTCATCAGCTCGTCGAGCTGCCACAGAAGCGACGGCACTTCGAGCATCGCGCCTATCTTGAGCGTCGTCGGCAAATGGTGCCCGAAACGCGACAGGTGCTTCACTTCCTTGTCGATGATTTCGCGTGCCTGCGCGATCTCGCCAAGCTCGGTGACCATGGGAAGCATGACGCGCAGTTCGCGGCCGCCGGCCGCCTTGAGCAGCGCACGCACCTGCGTACGCAGCAAAGCAGGCCGATCGAGGGTGAGGCGGATCGCGCGCCAGCCAAGCGCCGGGTTCTCCTCATTCGCCACGCTCTTGAAATAAGGGAGCACCTTGTCGCCGCCGATGTCGATAGTGCGGAAGGTGACCGGCTTGCCCTTCGCCGCGTCCAGCACGTCGCGATAGAGCTTTTCCTGAGCCTCTGCACGGGGAAAGGTCGAGGCGATCATGAACTGCAGCTCGGTGCGGAACAGCCCGATGCCGCCGGCGCCGGATTCGGCAAGCTGCGGCAGGTCGACGGCGAGACCTGCATTCATCATCAGGTCCACCTTGACGCCGTCCTTCGACACCGTCGGCCGGGTGCGCAGTTCTCGGTAGAGCTCCTGCCGCCGCGCGCGGAACCTGACCTTTTCCGCATAAGCCGCCTCAAGATCGGGCTGCGGGCGCAGATGGATCGTTCCCTCGTCGCCGTCGACAATAACGGCGTCGCGGTTTTCCGCCATCGACACCGCGCCCTTCATCTGGCCGGTAACGGGGATGCCCATGGCGCGCGCGACGATGACGACGTGGCTGGTCACCGCGCCGTCTTCCAGGATGAGCCCGCGCAGTTTGTCGCGCGGATAGTCGAGCAGTTCGGCCGCACCCATCGAGCGCGCGACGATGATCGCATCCTTCGGCAGCGTCGAGGCAATCGTCTCCGGGCCAGTGCCCATCAACTGGCGCAGCAGCCGGTTGGCGAGATCGTCGAAATCGCTCATCCGCTCGCGCAGATAAGGGTCGGTCATGTGCAGCATGCGCGCACGCATGTCGCTCTGCACCTTCTCGACCGCCGCTTCCGCCGTCAGGCCGTTCTTCACCGCCTCGTCCAGACGCCGCACCCAGCCGCGGTCATTGGCAAACATGCGGTAGGCTTCAAGCACGGCGCGGTGTTCGCCCTCGAAGGCCACCTCGCGCCGCGACAGCATGTCGTCGATCGAGAGCCGCAGCGACGCCAGCGCGGTTTCGAGGCGGCGCAGTTCCTCCTCGCTGTCCTCGTTGAAGAGGTTGGTGACGACGATGCGCGGCTCGTGCAGCACGACATGGCCGAGCCCGACGCCGTCGTTGAAGGATAGGCCCTGGATGCTGACCGGACGGGAGAGGTCGAGCTCCAGCCCGGGCCGCGTCAACCGCGCCAGATCGCCCGACGCGATCATCTCGGCGATCACCATCGCCGTGGTTTCGAGCACCTCGACCTCGTCGTCGCGGTAGTGACGGTGGGTGCGGTTCTGAACGACGAGCACGCCCAATGTACGCCCTGCCCTCAAGACCGGCACGCCGAGGAAGGCGTTGTAGGCTTCTTCGCCCACCTCCGGCAGATAGGCGAAGGCCGGGTGCTTCTGCGCGTCGGAGAGGTTCAGCGGCCTGGCGCTGGCGGCGATCGTGCCGACCAGGCCTTCGCCCAGTCGCAACTGCGCCTGGTGAACCGATCCGGGATTGAGACCTTCGGTTGCGTAGAGTTCGAGCACGCCGTCGGCGCGAAGCACGTAGAGCGAGCAGACCTCGGCGACCATCTCCTGGGCGATGCCGCGCACGATCCTGTCGAGCCGCGCCTGCGGCTCGATCGGCTCCTGCATCAGGTCGCGGAGCCTTTTCAGGAGAACGCGGGGGCCACCGGCCACGTCACGTACCGCCAAAGAGGTGTCTCCAAAGGGTTTTGCCGGCGCGGAACACAGTCCGAGCCGGCCGCTCGAACACGAAATATGTCTAGTTTTTATCCAGCCCGTAGACCGAATGCAAAGTACGGACTGCCAATTCCGTATAGGGCCCGTCAATCAGGATCGAGATTTTGATCTCCGAGGTGGTGATCGCGCGGATGTTTATGCCCTTTTCCGACAGCGCCTTGAAGGCGGTGGCCGCGACGCCAGCATGGCTGCGCATGCCGATGCCGATAACCGAAACCTTGGACATGCCGCTGTCCGACTGGATGACGTCGAAGCCGATCGTCTCCTTGACCCTCTCCAACACGGCCCGCGCCTTGTCGAGATCGCCATTGGGGACCGTGAAGGTCATGTCGGTGAACTTGCCGTCCTCGGAGATGTTCTGGACGATCATGTCGACATTGATGTTGGCTTCGGCGAGCGGTCCGAAAATGCCGGCGGCGACGCCCGGTCGGTCGGCGACGCGGCGGAGTGACACCTGCGCCTCGTCCTTGGCGTAGGCAATGCCTGTGACGACTTGCTGTTCCACGATTTCATCCTCGTCGCAAATGAGCGTTCCGGGCGGATTGAGAAGATCGCCCATGCCGGGGGCATCCGGGTCTTCGAAGGAGGAGCGGACGAAGGTGCGGACCTTGTGCACCATGGCGAGTTCGACAGAGCGCACCTGCAGCACCTTGGAGCCGAGCGAGGCCATCTCCAGCATTTCCTCGAAGGAAATCTTGTCGAGGCGGCGGGCTTTCGGCTCCATGCGCGGGTCGGTCGTATAGACGCCGTCCACGTCGGTGTAGATATCGCAGCGGTCGGCCTTCACGGCGGCGGCGATCGCCACAGCGCTGGTGTCGGAGCCGCCACGGCCGAGCGTGGCGATACGGTTGTCAGGCGCAATGCCTTGAAAGCCTGCGATGACGGCCACCTGCCCCTCGCCGAAACGCTGGATCAGGAAGCCGCCGTCGATGTCCTGGATGCGGGCAGCGCCATGCGCGCCGTCGGTCTTGATCGGGATCTGCCAGCCTTGCCATGAGCGGGCATGGATGCCCATCGACTGCAGCGCGATCGCCAGCAGCCCGGACGTGACCTGTTCGCCCGACGCGACGACGGCATCATACTCGCGGGCATCGAAGAACGGCGTGTTCGAGCCCGTGGCCTTCGGCATGCCCTGGACCCAGCCGACCAGTTCGTTGGTCTTGCCGGACATGGCGGACACGACCACAGCCACTTCATGGCCGGCGTCGACCTCGCGTTTGACGTGCCGCGCCACATTGTGGATGCGGGCCAGGTCAGCGACGGACGTGCCGCCGAATTTCATCACGATGCGGGCCATCGAAGCCTTGGTGCGCCAGATTGCCGGCCCCAGTTTGCCGGCTACTCGTCAAACGAAAGCGCCCCGGACTGTCCGAGGCGCGAAATGCGGGCTTCCCATAGCCAAAGGACGGCAGCTTCGCAAGGCGAAGCCCGGGCTTTTGGCGACCGTGCCTAATTCTTCAGCCGGTAGCCCGTCTTGAATATCCATGCGGTGATGGCGATGCAGGCCGCGAGGAACACCAGCGTCATGCCAAGGCTGACGCCCACGCTCACGTCCGAGGTCCCGACGAAACTCCAGCGGAAGCCGCTGACCAGATAGACCACCGGATTGAACAGCGAGACCGTCTGCCAGAAGGGCGGCAGCATATCGATCGAGTAGAACGAGCCGCCGAGGAAGGCGAGCGGTGTCACGATCAGCAGCGGGATGAGCTGCAGTTTCTCGAAACCGTCCGCCCAGATGCCGATGATGAAGCCGAACAGGCTGAAGGTGATTGCGGTTAGCACCAGGAACAGCACCATGACGAAGGGATGCTGGATTTCGAGCGGCACGAAGAAAGCGGCGGTAGCGAGGATCACCAGGCCTATCATGATCGACTTGGTGGCGGCGGCGCCGACATAGGCGATGACGATCTCGACATAGGAAACGGGTGCGGACAGGATCTCATAGATCGTGCCGACGAATTTCGGGAAGTAGATGCCGAACGACGCGTTGGAGATCGACAGCGTGAGCAGCGTCATCATCATGAGGCCCGGCACGATGAATGCACCATAGTCGATTCCGTCGATCGACTGAATGCGCGTGCCGATCGCAGCGCCGAAGACGATGAAATAGAGCGATGTGGATACGACCGGCGAGACGATACTCTGCAGGATGGTGCGGAAGGTCCGCGCCATCTCGAATGTGTAGATGGACTGGATCGCGTGATAGTTCATGACTGGTTCCTCACCAGGCCGACAAAGATGTCTTCGAGCGAGCTCTGGCTGGTCTCGATGTCGCGGAAGCGGATGCCGGCGCGCTGGAGGTCGGAAAGCAGCGCGGTGATGCCGGTGCGCTCCGCCTGCGTGTCATAGGTGTAGACGAGATCCCTGCCGGCGTTTGCGAGCTCCAGCGGGTAGGCCGACAGCGACGCCGGTACAGAATCGACCGGTGCGGTGAGCTCGATAGTGAGCTGCTTCTTGCCGAGATTCTTCATCAGCGTGCTTTTCTGCTCGACCAGGATCAGCTCGCCCTTGTTGATGACGCCGACACGATCGGCCATCTCCTCGGCTTCCTCGATGTAGTGCGTGGTCAGGATGATCGTGACGCCGCTTTCGCGCATTTGGCGCACCAGCGCCCACATATCACGGCGAAGCTCGACATCGACGCCCGCGGTCGGCTCGTCGAGGAAGAGGATTTCCGGCTCGTGGGACAGCGCCTTGGCGATCATGACGCGACGCTTCATGCCGCCAGACAGGGTGATGACCTTGGAGTCCTTCTTGTCCCAGAGCGACAGGTCCTTCAGCACCTTCTCGATCAGCTGAGGATTCTTAGGCTTGCCGAACAGGCCGCGCGAGAAGGACACTGTCGCCCACACACTCTCGAAACCGTCGACGACGAGTTCCTGCGGCACCAGGCCGATCTGCTTCCGCGCGGCGCGGAAATCCTTGATGATGTCGTGGCCGGCGACAGTGACCGTACCACCGGTGCCGTTGACCAGCCCGCAAACGATGTTGATCAGTGTCGTCTTGCCGGCGCCGTTCGGCCCGAGCAGCGCAAAGATTTCGCCCTTGTTGATGGTGAGATCGACGCCCTTGAGCGCCTCGAAGCCGGTTTTGTAGGTCTTCGAAAGACCGGCGATCTCGATGATCGGCGCCGCCAGCGACGTCGCCTGGCGCTCGATGTTCGCAGTTGGAACGGTTTCGTTCATGAAAATAGCCCTGCTTAAAGCCCCCGCCTGCAGTTGCGGCGCATATAGGTCTGGTTGTGGAAACGGCCAATGGCCTATGGCCGGTATTTTCCCGCTTACTGGCCATGCGAGCAGGTCGTGTTCAGGAACTCTGCCAGAGCTGTCCTTTCCATAGGCCCGGATATTCCAGCACGAAGCCAATATCGCTCACCGTGAGCACTTCATGATAATTGGTCCCGATATAGTCGTAGTGCTCGCGGTCGATGCGGCGGTAGTGCTGGTGCATCGCCGTCATCTTCAGCTCGCTGAGCTTTGTCTCGGGAAAAAGAATATAGGCGGCGGGCGCATCCGTCTCCGCACCGATATCGAGCGCGAACCGGCGCAGTGCGATGAGATTCGTCGCGGGCGTGAAGCCGAGATCGATGTCGCGCTGACTCTGCACGCCGGGCTGGAGCGTCCCGTTCATCAGCCAGTCGCCGTTCACGGTCCGGCTGATCTCGATTTCGACGGTCTCGTTGCCCAGAAATCCCGACACGCGCGCACCACGCGTCTGCCAGGCGCTGTCGCCATGCACGCGGTAGCCGAGCGAGCACGGTTTTCCCTCATGTTCGAAATTCGAATGCCCTTCGAGGGCGAAACCTTCCTTCATCTGGATCAGGCGGCAGGCATCATGGCCGGGTGTAAAAAGATGCGTCCAGAGGATCGCGGCAACGGTCGAGCTCAAATTTCTTCTCCTTACGGCCCCGCGCACATGAACCGGCTGAATATGCGGGCAATATAGCTCACCCCTGCCGACAGCCCAGTGTCAGGAGACGCCGGGTCACCTGCCACCCGGCTTGACTTTACCCGGGGAGCGCCCGACTTGTTCACCCCGAAGGGAGACCACTAATATGCCGGAAGCCCGACGATCGACGATCGACCGGGGCGAGGTGGAGCGTTTTGCCGCCCTCGCCGCCGAATGGTGGAACCCGAACGGCAAGTTCAAGCCGCTGCACAAGTTCAATCCGGTCCGCCTCGCCTATATCCGCGACCATGTCGCGACACGCTTCGGCCGCGACCCGCGCGCTGCTCGGCCGTTCGAGGGCTTGCGCATCCTCGACATCGGCTGCGGCGGCGGACTGTTGTGCGAGCCGATGGCCCGCCTCGGCGCATCGGTGGTCGGCGTCGATCCGGCCGCCAGCAACATCGAGGTCGCGAAGCTGCACGCAGCCGAATCCGGCGTGACGATCGACTACCGCGCCGCCACCGCGGAAGATCTCGCGGATGCCGGCGAGCAGTTCGACGTGATCCTCAACATGGAGGTGGTCGAGCACGTCTCCGACGTGCCGCTTTACGTGAAGCGCTGCGCCGAGATGGTAAAGCCCAGCGGCGTGATGTTCGTCGCCACCATCAACCGCACGCTGAAGGCGCTCGGGCTCGCCATTATTGGGGCGGAGTACATACTGGGCTGGCTGCCGCGCGGCACGCATCAATATGGCAAGCTGGTGCGGCCGGACGAGCTGGAAAAGGCGCTGTCGGATGCCTCGATGACGATCGTCGATCGCACCGGCGTGATCTACAATCCGCTCGCCGACCGCTGGCAGCAATCCAAGGACATGGATGTCAACTACATGGTGCTGGCGGAGAAGGGCTCGACGTAGGCTTCAGGCCACGTCGACATCAGTCAGCGCAAAATCGTCACCCTTGAACATGAGCGGCTGTCGGAAATGTTTTGCGCAGGCGTATGAGAAGCAATCGCCGAAATTGAGCTTCGCCTTGTGCCGACCTTTGCCGTAACGCTCGAAGGCCGAGATTGCGGTGGACGTAACTTCGGTCGGGATCTCGACGAGATCGATATTTACGTCGCGCAGATAAGCAAGAATGATTTCGCCGGCGCTACTTGGCGAGACCGTTAGAACGCGAGAGACCGCCGTCGCCGCCTCCCATACTGATAGAGGCGACGTCATCCGGACGTCAGCATGTTGCAATCTTGCCGCAAGCTCAATGGAGTCAGCCTCGCCCAACACCATGGACGTCAGCGCAGAGGCATCGACGAACATCAGTCGTCCTCGTAGAGACTATCAATAAATTCCTTGTCCGCGGGCAGACCCTTTTCAGGATTCCCGATTTCCCTCAGCTTTCGCTGAACTTCCAAGGTCGCTTCGATAACAGATAGCTTCCGCATATCGCGGTCGCGCTCGTTTCTGAGCGCAGACAACACCGCCTCTGTCAGACCAATCGACCTGTTGCTTGCTATTTCGCGAGCCAATGCCTCGGCTTCAGGATTCTTGATGTAGAGTGCCATTTTAGCACCGTATATACCTATGACCTATCGGTATATACCACACTGAAACGCTATTTTCCAGCACCCTGCGCCTTCGTGGTCATCACGACGCCGGCCGCGACGATCGCAGCGCCGATCCAGGTCAAAGCCTGATAGCGCTCGCCGAGGAAGAAGGTACCTGAGATCAGCCCGACGGCAGCGGCCACGTAGCCGATCTGGCTGAGATAGACCGGTCCGCCGACCGCCTGCAGACGGAAGAAGAAGACGAACATCAGTGACGCGGACGCAACCTGCGCGGCGGTGACTAGCGGTACCGTGGCAAGTGTTGCGAATGCGTCCGCACTTCCTGTCGCCAGAATGCCGGCGAACAGGAGGGCGGCGGCAGCAAGATGGCTGCCGACGGCAAGTTCGATCGGCCCGGTGCCATCCGGCCAGTCGAAGGTGCGGTAGATGTTGCCGCAGGCGAGGCTGACCGGGATGAGCAGGCCGATGACGACCCAGAACAGTTCCGCCGGCTGACCGAGCTCACCGCGCGTCAGCGCCACCATCATCGCGCCGACAAAGCCGATCGCAATGCCGGCGATGCCAAGCAGGTTGGGCCGTCGCACGCCGAACAGCAGCGACAGGCCGAGCGTGATGATCGGCGAGAGCGTGAACATGATGCCGGTGTAGCCGGCGCCGAGATGCGGGATCGCCGAGAACATCAGGAGATTGGGGATCGCATAGGAGATCGCCGCGGCGATGGCAAAATAGCGCGCCTTGTGTGCGGTGAGTTTTGGCCGCTGACCGGTGACCAGCAACGCGATCAGCAGCACGCTGCCCGCGCCGAAGGAAATGACGAACGCCCACAGGATCGGCGGTACGCCACTCGTCGTCGCCAGTTTGCCGAAGGGCAGCGTCAACCCGAGCATGCCGCCGGTGATGACGAGCAGCGCCAGCGCCGAATTCCAGACATTTGCGTTCATGCCGGGCGTCTAGCGCGATTGACGCTGACAGGAAATGTGATCGCTTGAGGCCAGCGGCGTTTAGTTTTGCTCGTCGGGGAACACGGGGATCGGCATGAACTCCACGCCATCCTCGATCAGCCCTTTGGCCTCGTCGGGCGTCGCTTCGCCATAGATGCCACGCGCTTCGATTTCGCCGAAATGGATCTTGCGCGCTTCCTCGGCAAACTTGTCGCCGACATAGTCGGAATTCTCGCGCATCTTTTCCGACAGCGTTTTGAGCTGCTGCATCGCCTGCTTCTGCCGCTCGTTCATTGCGAGCGCGATCTTTTCCTTTTTGCGGCCGGTTGAGACAGCCGGCGCCATCAGCGCCTTCTCGACCTTCGCCGAGCCGCAGACAGGACATTCGACGAAGCCGCGCTTTTTCTGCTTGCCGAAATCATCGTTCGAACGGAACCAGCCGTCGAATTCGTGCTCGCGCTCGCAGATCAGGCCGAATTTGATCAAGATGCTGCCCTCAGCGGCGCCGTCTCGCCAGTGGTGGTCACCGCGAACTCACGCGCATTCTTGAGGTTCGGAACCTTGCGACGAGCAGCCGCCGCAGCAGCCGTGTCGATCTCGGCGACGACAATGCCAGGTTCACCGCTGTCCAGCTCGGCGATGATCTTGCCCCAAGGATCGACGATCAGCGAGTGACCGAAGGTCTCGCGGCCGTCTTCATGCAGACCGGCCTGCGCGGCCGAAATCATCCACGCGCCGTTCTCAATCGCACGAGCGCGCTGCAGGATATGCCAATGCGCCTCGCCGGTCTGGCGTGTGAACGCCGCCGGCGCGGTGAGCACTTCGGCGCCGCTCAGCGCCTCGGCGCGGAACAGTTGCGGGAAGCGCACATCGTAGCAGATTGCAAGCCCAACGCGGGCGAAGCCGAGATCGGCGACGACGGAAGCGGTGCCCGGCTCATAGGTCGCGGATTCGCGCCAACTCTCGCCATTGTCGAGATCGACGTCGAACATATGGATCTTGTCGTAAGTGGCGGTCAGCGCGCCGGAAGGGTCGAACAGGAAGGCCCGGTTCGCGACCTTGCCGTCGGGCCTCGCAATCGCGGTCGAACCGACATGGAGATGAATGCCGAGCTCCTTCGCCAACCGCTGCGCCGCCTGATAGATCAGGTCCTGCTGATCCGATTTGAGAGAAGCGCGCAGGCTCTCTCTGTCCTTCATCAGCGCACCGGTCATCTCCGGCGTCTGCACATAGACCGCGCCCTTGGCGGCTGCCTCGCGCACCAGCTCTTCCATGGCCTTCGCATTGCGGGCCACATCTGTGCCCGAACGCATCTGCACCGCCGCGGCCTTGAACACACCCATCAACTGCCCCTTCAGGAAACCTGGCCGCCAGCGAGCAGACCGTCGAGCCGGCCCTCCGCTTCGAGCGCGTGGAGATCGTCCGAGCCGCCGACATGGCGGCCGTCGATGAATATCTGGGGGAAGGTCGAGCGGCCGTGTGCGCGGCTCACCATCTCCTGTCGAAGCTCCGGCGAGAAGCTGGCGTCGTATTCCTTATAGGCGACGCCCTTCTTCTCGAGCAGGCGCTTCGCGCGCTCGGAATAGCCGCACATGATGCGCGTATAGATTTCGACATCGGCCATCGGAACCGGCTCAACTCCATTTGCCGCCTATATAGGGCCGCGTGGGACGGGCCGGAAGCCCCTAGATATCAGCCTCGAACTCGCCCGGCAGCACGCGCGCGAAGGTCAGGACGTCCACGCCGGCCGCGCCGTGACGCTTCAGCACCTTCGCAACCGCCGACACGGTGGCGCCGGTGGTATACACATCGTCGACGACGAGAACGCGGCGGCCGCGCACGGCGATGTCCTTTTCAGGCGGCACCTTGAAGGCGCCGCGCACATTGTCCTCGCGCTCGCGCTGGCCGAGGCCGACCTGCTGGGCGGTCGGCTTCACGCGTTTCACCGCCTGTGGCTCGAACGGCTTGCCTGAAAGCCTGGCAACGGTTCTGGCAAGCTCCGCCGACTGATTAAACCGCCGGCTAAAAAAGCGCCGCCAGTGCAGTGGCACCGGCACGATCACCTCGGCATCGGCGAGCAGTTCGGCGCCGGCCCGCATCATCCAGCGCGCCATCCATGGAGCGAGGTCCGTGCGGTCATTGTACTTCAGCCCCTGAACCATATCGCGCGCCACGCCGGCATAGGCGACAGCCGCGCGCGACCGGTCAAAGGGCGGCGGATTGGCGATCGCTTCGGCCGACAAGAATCCGTCGCCCATCTCATGCGTGAACGGCGTGCCCATCACGGCACACCACGGCTTTTCGAGGAATTTGAGCTGCGGCCAGCACGTGCCGCAAAGTGTTCCAGGTTCGGCCACATGACGGCGGCAACCTGGGCAAGCAGGCGGGAAAAGCACACCCGCCGGCCAGCGAAGCGCGGCGCGCGCAACCCTCTTGATCTCGGCAAGCCCTTCCGTCACGAGGGGGACGGTACCATCTAGATGTCGAGGTGCCGAGTCCGTCCGTGGAGCATCTGTGGAACCGCTTTTCGACACAGAACATCTGGCCGAGCTTCGCCGCCGGGCGCTGGAGCGTGCCGTGCACGGCGCCGATTTCCTGCTGCTGCGTGCGGCGGACGATCTTGGCGAACGGCTGGCGACGGTCGAGCGGACGTTTACAGCGGCCGCGCTCATTGCGCCGCCAATACCGGCTGTCGAACATGCCCTACGCACGACCGGAAAGGTTTTCGCGCTCGACCCGGTCGAGCGCGATCCAGACACGCCGGATTTGATCCGGCTCGCGCCGGAAAGCCGCGACCTGATCGTCTCGCTGATGACGCTGCACGAGGCGAACGACGTTCCCGGCCAACTGATCCAGATACGCCGCGCATTGCGGCCGGACGGGTTGTTCCTCGCCGCCTTCCCAGGCGCCGGTACGCTCGCCGAGTTGCGCGAAAGCCTGCTTGCGGCGGAAACCGAACTGTCAGGCGGCGCCAGTCCGCGCGTCGCACCCTTCATCGATGTGCGCGATGCAGGCGCCTTGTTGCAGCGCGCCGGCTTCGCCCTTCCCGTCGCCGACGTCGACACGATCACGGTCCGATACGACTCGCTGTTCGGCCTGATGAAGGATCTGCGCGCCATGGGCGCCACGAACGCCCTTGCCGCCCGCTCGCGGCGACCCGTCGGGCAGCGCTTTTTCGCGCGCGCGGCGGAAATCTATGCCGAACGCTTCTCGGATCCGGATGGAAGGGTGCGCGCAACCTTCAACCTCGTCTGGCTGTCCGGCTGGGCGCCGCATGAAACGCAGCAGAAACCGCTGAAGCCAGGCTCAGCGACTGTATCGTTGGCGAAAGTGCTGAAGGAAATCTAAGACGCCTCAGGGCATCTGGCCGGTGTTGAACCAGTTCGCGAGGTTCGTGAACATATTCTGATAGGCATCACCAGCCATGCCGACGCCGGCAATGATGGTGAGCGACAAAACGCACGTGATCAATCCGTACTCGATTGCTGTTGCACCCGTTTCGTTCTTGAAGAAGCGGAGAAGCATCGCTCTCATGACCTGTTTCCTGTCGCCGAGACTAAAAGCCGAGCCGTTAAGAAAGGTTAACGGCACAGGCTTAACCATGGGTGAAGCGTGCAACTAACAGTCGCCGCTTTTTGTGCCGTTGTCGCGGATCACGCAAACCGAATCCGGCGATGTCTGCAGGACGCTGCGGCGGATCGTGTATTCGCCGCGATATCCGCTGGGCCGATTGACAGAACCCGTCGAGGTGAAATCGAGCTCGTCCGAATAGCCGGACTGCGCAACGTAGGAATCGTCGCTGCCGTCAAGCATCGGCGTCAGGATCAGCGCCAGCGCGATGGCCACCGAACCGAACAGCAACGCGACACGAAGCATGCCTGCGCCGAAGCGAGCGCCCCGGTCACCCCTGGACAGGCTCCACTCGTTCTCCAGATCCATCCCGTGCTCCCACGCCGCCGCCGAAGCAGCCCATTGGCTCAATTTTTCACGGTTGGATAAAGGATCGATTAACGCTGTGAAGCAAGCTCAGAGCAGGTCCACCAGGAAGGGGATGAGCGGCGCATCGGCCGGCGGCATCGGGTAGTCGCGCAATCTGTTCGGCCGCACCCATTTCACGGCCGCAACCTCGATCGGCTCCGGCTCGCCGGCAAAACGGCGGCAGACATACAGCGGCATCAGAAGATGGAAGCCGTCATAGGAGTGGCTGGCGAAGGTAAGCGGCGCAAGACACGGTATCTGCGTCTCGACGCCGATCTCTTCGCGCAACTCCCGGACCACCGTTTCTTCCGGCGTCTCGCCGGGCTCCACCTTGCCGCCCGGAAATTCCCACAGGCCGGCGAGCTGCTTGCCTTCCGGCCGCTGCGTGATCAGCACGCGCCCGTCCGCATCGACCAGAGCGCAGGCCGCAACCAGCAGGAGCTTCCTCGGTTCGCTCATGCCTGCACCCCCGGCCGCCGGTAGACGTAGCGGTACACCTCCTCGAAGCCCATCGACTTGTAGAGCTTGAGTGCCGGCTTGTTGCTCGCCTCGACCTGCAGCCAGGCCGTGCGCGCGCCTTTGCCACGCGCCCATTTCAGCGCCGACAGCATGATCGCGCGCGCATGACCGTGGCCGCGCTCCTTCGTTTCCGTCGCGATCTCGAACAGGCCTGCGAGATCACGATCCAAGATGCAGATCGCGGTGGAGAGCGGCGTTCTCCCGCGTTCGGTGACGAACAGGCCAGCATCCGGCTCGACCGCCTCGATCACTTCAGTGAGGCCCGGGCGGATCGCCGGCTCATAGCCGTGCACTTTCAGCGCCGCGCTGACGAACTGTCCGACATCTTGCAGCGGGATCTGGTCGATCGCTCCGCCGAGATCGAGCCCGGCGAGCGGCAGTCGCATGACGAGCGACTCGTCGAAACGTGTCCAGCCGAGCGAGTCGAGATGCTTGTCGAGCTTGGCTCCAGCCAATGGCGACAGCCGGAATGTCAGTGGCCGGCCGTATGCCTCGAAGCGACGGGCTGCGCGGGCGATGCGCTGCTCGAGCCGCGACAGATCATTGGGATCGAGCGGATTGACGGAGTTCAGCCGCTTGGCGGGATGGCTGGCGGTGAGCCGGATTGCCCAGGTGCCGTCATACTCGATCGTGGCCGCCGGCCATGCGCGAAAGCCCGCCGCCTCGAAACGGCGCACCGCGGGAAGATCGGGCGCGCGGACTGCCCGGCTAGGCATTCGTCTCAGCTCCGGTAGTCGCCATTGATCTCGACATATTCCTTGGTCAGGTCGCAGGTCCAAACCGTGGCCTCGCCCTTGCCGAGGCCGATGTCGGCGCGGATCGCGATCTGCTCGCCGCGCATATAGGTCGAGGTTGCGTCCTCCGAATATTTCGGATCGCGCTCGCCCTTGTGCGCGACGCGGATATCGCCGAACCAGATCGCCAGCCGGTCGCGGTCGGCGGGTTCGCCGGCTTTGCCGACAGCCATCACCACGCGGCCCCAATTGGCGTCCTCGCCGGCGATCGCCGTCTTCACCAGCGGTGAGTTGGCGATGGACAGCGCGATCTTCTTTGCAGACTTGGCAGAGGTCGCGCCGGTCACCGTCACCTGCACTTCCTTGCGTGCGCCCTCACCATCACGCACGACCTGGAGTGAGAGCGATTTCAGCACGCCGTCGAGCGCAGCCTTGAAAGCGGCCAGCCGCTTGTCGCTCGCTTTCTCGATGCGCGGCGCGCCGCGTCTGGCGGCGGCTCCCGTCGCGAAGAACAAAAGCGTGTCGCTGGTCGAGGTGTCGCTGTCGACCGTCACCGCGTTGAACGTACCCGCGACGCCTTTCGACAAAAGCGCCTGCAGCGCGTCCGCCGCGATCGGCGCGTCGGTCGCAACGAAGGACAGCATTGTCGCCATGTCGGGCGCGATCATGCCGGCGCCCTTGGCGATGCCGTTGATCGTCACCGGCGTTCCGTCGAGATCGACGGTGGCGGTCGCGTATTTCGGGTAGGTGTCGGTGGTCATGATCGCCTTGCCGGCCGACGACCAGTCATTGGGTTTGGCCTTCGCGGCAAGATCGCCGAGTAGATGCGAAAACTTGCCGGCGTCGAGCGGCTCGCCGATCACGCCGGTCGAGGCAAGAAACACTTCGCTCGGCTTGCAGCCGGCGGCAGCCGCGGCGGCCTTCGCAGTCATCGCGGTCGATTCGCGGCCCTTCTTGCCGGTGAAGGCATTGGCATTGCCGGAATTCACCACCAGTGCCCGCGCCTTGCCGCCGCCGAGATTCTTGCGGCAGAGATCGACCGGCGCCGACGGACATTTGGAGCGCGTGAACACGCCCGCCACTTCGGTGCCCTTGTCGAACACCATCAGCATCAGGTCGGTGCGGTTCTTGTACTTGATTCCGGCTTCCGCCGTGGCGATGCGCACGCCGTCGATCGCCGGCATATCGGGGTAGGTTTTCGGGGCGAGCGGGGAAATCTTCGTCGACATGATGCCTCTGCGAGCGGCCGGGAGAAATGCCCGCACCGTTTGCCTCAGTCCCGATGCCCGCGCAAGTTATGTCTCGCGAAAGATCAGCGACTGGTGCACGCCAGCGCCCGCCATGGTCCCGTCGCCGACCGCCAGCGCGACCGAACCGGCAGCGCGTGCGGCGTCGCCACAGGCGAACACACCGGGCGCCGTGGTCTCCCTGGTCATGCCGGTGCGAACGAAGGCGCCCATCGGCCCGTCATCGAAGGCGCAGCCGAGCTGTTCGGCAAGCGGGCTCGCCATATGCGTTCGCGGAGCCGTGAACATGCCGTCGAAGGAAAGCACGCGGTCGTCCTCGAGCTCGACCGTGGCCGCTGGTCCGACGACGGCGCGCACCGGTGTCTTCTCGACCGTGACACCACGCCGGGAGAGTGCGGCGGCTTGCTCCGCGTCCGGCTCGAACGCGCCGTTGAGCAGCAGCGTGGTCTCGCCCCAGTCCGGCAGCATCATTGCGTGATGCATCGACACCGGCGACACCGCCAGAACCGCGATCTTGCCCTTGTCCAGTTCATAACCGTGGCAATACGGGCAGTGGAACACATGTCTTCCCCAGCGCTCCGCCAGGCCTGGAATGTCGGGCAGTTCGTCGCGCACGCCGGTCGCCAGCAGCAGCCGGCGCCCTTCGTACTGATCGCCGCTTTGCGTGCGGATACCGAAGCCGCGCTCGACTGCCCACGCCTGCGTGACACGCCCATCGACCCAGGTGACTGTGTCGTAGGCCAAGAGCTGCTCGCGGGCGTCGCTCTGGATCGCGCCGGGCGCGCGGCCATCCTGCCCGAGGAAGCCGTGCGAGCTGTCGGCGAAGCGGTTGCGGCGCGTCCCCTCGTCGATCACCAGGATTCTGCGGCGGGCGCGCGCGAGCTGCAGCGCTCCGGACAATCCGGCATAGCTGCCGCCGACGACGATGACTTCAAACTGCATGATTCATTTTCCTTCCTAGCCGCGATTTCGGGCGCAAACCGCTCACACTTTTGCTGACATCGCGCGCGCATGTTCGGCCAATCCGTGGCCGATGTGCCGCGCGAGCGCCGCCAGGCTGACGGTGCCGAGCCGCTTGATCAGTAATGCCTCGGCTTCGGCAAAAGCGTCCGCCAGCGCGTGGTTGACCGCCTGTTCGACCAGGCAGGTCGGCCGCTCGATATGCGCGCCCATGGCAAACAGTGTCGGCTTTCCGAGCGCGTCGTAGATGTCCCTGAGCGTCACCTGTTCGAGGTCGCAGGCGATCTCCCAGCCGCCGCCATGGCCTTTTTCGGAGCGCACGTAACCGGCCTCGCGCAGGCCGGCCATGGTGCGGCGCACGACGGCGGCGTTGGTGCTCATCCAGAGTGCGAGTTCGGCAGAGGTGATCGGCCGGTCGTACACGGACATATGCAAAAGCGCATGCAGGACGGCGGAAAGGCGGCTATCTCGTTTCATGTAACTTCAAATGATACGTGAATGAGCGCAAGTCAACCCAAAGCCGGAAAAAAGTTTCGGAAGTGGATTCAGCCGGCGGGTTCGACGTTGCCGGCAAGGCGATCGCGCCGATGCTCGAGATAATTCCGCTCAGCGTCGGTGCCGGAACGCTCAATCGCGAGGTCGTAAGCTTCGCGGGCGCTTGCCTCGTCGCCGATGCGCGAGAGAAGGTCCGCCCTCACTGCATGGAATGGCTGGTAATCCTTCAGCGCCTCGGCGACCGCCGGAAGCCGGGCGAGCGCTGCCGCAGGCCCGTCGGCATAGGAGAGCGCGACAATGCGGTTCAGTTCAAAGACCGGATTCGGCTGCACGCTGATCAGCGCGTCGTAAATCAGCGCGATCTCGCGCCAGTCGGTTTCGGCGAAGCTTGGCGCTTCCGCATGAACCGCCGCGATCGCTGCCTGCAACTGATAGGCGCCCGGCCGGCCGCGCCGCAGTGCCTTGACGAGCAGAGCGCTGCCCTCCCCGATTGCACTCCTGTTCCAGATAGAGCGATCCTGCTCCTCGAGCGTCACGAGGTTGCCGTTCGTATCAAGCCGCGCCCGGCTTCGCGCATGATGCAGGAGCATCAGCGCCAGCAAACCTTCCGCCTCCGGCTCCTGCGGCATCAGTTCGGTGAGAAGCCGGCCAAGCCGGATCGCCTCGTCGCAGAGATCGACACGCAGGTGCCGTTCGGACGACGCCGCGTAGCCTTCGTTGAAGATCAGGTAGATGACCGAGAGCACGGCGTTGAGCCGCTCGTTCCACGCGTCCGCGCCGGGAACCTCGTAGGCAATTCCGGCCTTGGCGATCTTGTGGCGCGCCCGCACCAGCCGCTGCGCCAATGCATCCGGCGTCACCACATAGGCGCGCGCGATTTCCTCCGTCTTCAGCCCACAGATCGAGCGCAGCGCCAGCGCCACGCTGGTCATCCTGTCGAGCGCCGGGTGGCAGCAGGTGAAGATAAGTTTTAACCGCTCGTCGGCGATCGGCTCGGCCTCGTGCGCCTCAGCCTCCGCGTCGAGCTTGATCAGCGCCTCGAGTTCTTTCGATTTGGAGCGGAAGTTGGCAGCGCGGCGGATGCGGTCGATCGCCTTGCGGCGCGCCGTGCGCATCAGCCAGGCCGGGGGTGAAGCCGGCATGCCGGACCGGCTCCAGTTGGTCAGAGCCGATTCCAGCGCATCCTGAAAACTGTCCTCGGCGAGCTGGAAATCGCGCAGGATCGCGATGAGCACAGAGAGCAGCCGGCCGCCATCCTTGCGGACCAGATCCTCGATCCGGTCCGCAAGCGCAAGCGTTGCCGCCTCGTCGTTCATGCGGTCAGCGCGGCACGTTCTGGATCGGCCGGACCTCGACCGAGCCGGTCGCGGCCGTCGGGATCATCGCCGCGTAACGCAGTGCGTCGTCGAGGCTCGCGCAGTCAAAGATATAGAAGCCGCCGAGCTGCTCCTTGGATTCGGCGAACGGCCCGTCCAGCGTCTCCGGCTTGCCGTTGCGCACCTTGAGCGTGGTCGCCGTGGAGCTGTTCTCCAGCGCCTCGCCAGCCACCAGCACGCCGTCCTTGATGAAGCGCTCGTTCGCTGCCTGATAGGCCGCCATGAACGGTCCGAACGCGGCCGAGCCGTAGGCTGGCACGGTACTCGGGTCGGAATAGATCAACGCCATATATTTCACGGAAATCTCCATTTGGTTCAGGTCCTGCCGTCATGGCCGGGACGCCGAATGACGAACGGCATCGCGCATGATCGACAGGTTAAGCGAATTTTTTCAGAACCGCGACCAGATCAGGAAGCCGGCCGCGACAATCATCACAAGCTGCGTGCCCGCGCCGCCGGCAATTCTCAGCGGCGAGGTAAGCCGTTCGACCGACAGCCCGACCACATGCAGCAGGCGGGACACGACCAGCACGATGCCCATGGTGTTGAGCCACAGAGCAGACAACCCGTTGGCCTCACACAGGCCCATCAGGATCAGCGCCAGCGGCGCATTTTCGACGAGATTGCCGTGCCGCCTGATCCAGAGCGCGAGGTTCATATCGTCGCCATGCAGGATGGAGACGCCCGCGCCGGCGCGCTTGGCGCTGACGACATTGGCGAGGACGATGACCGCGATCGTCAGGATCGCGGCATAGAGGGAAGTGACTGGAAAGGTCATGGAAAGCCCCATTGGTTTGCACGATTGCGCGCAATGACGAACGGGGCTTGGACTGATCGACTCCTGGTCGTGAAAATTTTCGCGGTTGAGATTTTGGACCGCTAGCGCGCGCCCGCGCCCAATCCCTCTGCGACCGCATCGACGAACCGCCGCACGATCGTGCCGTCCTTGTCGAGACGCGGATTGAGGATGGTGATGTCCATGCCCTTCACATGGCCGGTCGCAAAAGCGGCCTTCAGCGCCGCCGTGAGTTCGTCCCATGACAGTCCGCCCTCGATGCGATGGTCGACGGCGGGATTGATCGCATCGTCCAGCACATCCGCGTCGAGATGGAGCCAGAAGCCATCGAGATGCCGGGCATCGAGGTGACGAAGCGCATCCTCGAGCAAGGGCTGCGCACCGTCGCGGCGGATGTCGGTGAGGCTGATCAGCTTCACCTTCGTGTCCTCGATCCGCTGGCTGCCGGACTGCTCGGAATCCTCCTCGTCGCGGCGGCCGAAGGCGGCGACATCCTCCTCGCGCACCAGCGGTCCTCGGCCCTCGAGGTCGACCAGCACCGAGGGTCCGTTGCCGGTGGCGAGCGCCAGCTCCATCGATGCGACTTCGCCGAGCGGCTCGGCTTCGGGCTGGAAAAAATCTGCATGCGCGTCGATGAAGAAGAGTCCCGACCGGCCGCGTCGCCGCATGGCCAACAGGCAACCGAGAAGAATGGAGCAGTCGCCGCCGAGCACCAGCGGCACGTCGCCATCATCGATCACCGCTTCGATAGCGCCGGCGAGCGTCATCGCATAGTCCGCGATGGGACTGGCGTTCAGCACGCCGGTTCCGGAATCCTTCGTGCTTTCATGGGCTGGCGGCTTGAGCCTTCCCACAAGCCGCGCGGCGAGCTTTGCGGCAAGCCCGGCATTGAGCAGCGCCGTGGGCAATTCCTCGACACCGCTCGTCGTCAGGCCGAGATTGGACGGCGCTTCGATGATCGCAAGTTTTCGTGCAGGCATGGTCGTATCTTCCGCGTTCCCACGGAAACTGAACGAAGCGCAGGCGGTTTGGTTCGGAAGAGACTAGCGTGCGGCCGCTTCCGCGAGCCGCCCATGGCCATGCGACCGGTCTGCCAGCGTCTCGATGACGCGACATTCGCCGACGCGACCGCAGGCGCATTCCTCGACCATCTTCTCAAGCTCTTTCTTCAGTGCATTCAGGCTGGCGATGCGCTGCTTGACCTCGCGAAGCCGAGCCTTCGCGATCTCGTCCGCTCGCGCGCAGGGCTGTTCCGGGTCGTCCTGAAGCGATAGCAGCGTGCGGATCGCATCGACCTCGAAGCCGAGCTCGCGCGCATGGCGAATGAAGGCAAGCCGCGCGATGGCTGGCCTATCGTAGCGCCGCTGCTGCCCTTCCGTGCGGCCGGTTTCCGGCATGAGGCCGATGTTCTCGTAATAGCGGATCGTCGGGACTTTCACCCCGGTTCTGCGCGCCAGATCGCCAATCGACAGATTCATCGAAAAAACCTCTTGAACCTCTAGTCGCTAGAGAGATTACAGTGTTCGTATCAAGGAGTCACCGATGTCGGATCATTGCTGCGACCATTCCTCAAATAATTGCGCAGGACCAGCGCCGCTGAACCTGCCGGCACGGCGCGAAACGACCGGACCGGAGACGCATACACATGTCCCGCACGCCAATGAGGGAGCCGACGCCTGCTGCTCGGGCGGCGTGCCTGTCTTCGATGGCATGGACGCCCGGTACAAGCGGATCCTGTGGGCGGTGATCGGCATCAATGGTGTGATGTTCCTGACTGAAATGATCGCGGGCTCGCTCGCCGGCTCGCAGGCGCTTAAGGCGGACGCGCTCGATTTTCTCGCCGACACTGTCACCTATGGCCTTAGTCTTGCAGTCATCGGTGCAAGCCTTAGGGCGCGCGCCACGGCCGCCCTTTTCAAAGGCCTGTCGCTCAGCCTGATGGCCGTCTGGGTGTTCGGCACGACGGTCTACCAGACACTCGTCCTTGGCGTACCCAGCGCAGAAGTGATGGGCGTCATCGGTTTCCTCGCGCTCGCGGCCAATCTCGCATCGGTCGGTTTGCTGATGCCGTACAAGGACGGCGACGCGAATGTCCGCTCGGTGTGGCTGTGTTCGCGCAACGACGCGATCGGCAACGTTGTCGTTATGGCCGCCGCGGTCGGCGTCTGGGGAACGGCAACCGCCTGGCCCGACCTTCTGGTGGCCGCGTTGATGGCCGGCATCTTCCTGACGTCATCCGTGCAGATATTGCGCCAGGCTCTGGCCGAGTATCGCGGTCCGACGGCGGTGGTGCCGGCAGAGTAAGAAGCCCGCAAACGAAAAGGGCGGCCGCAGCCGCCCGTTCGTTGGGTATTTCGGACGGCTTCAGGCCTGCGGGTTGAGGAAGCTGCGGAACCGCGTCTGCAGGGTCGGGATCAGGCCCCACACCATCGTCACGACCATGATCGGCGCTACGACTGCTGTAACCTGCCAGATCGCCCAACCCTGGGTGAGCGGCAGCACGACGTAAAGCAGGACCGTGATGATCGGATAGACGCCCGCGAGCACGAGCAGGGCGAAGCGCGTCCGCGAGAAGCGTGTGGCGGCAGCAGCCGTTGCCGCGGGGTTTGAAAGCGTTGCGGTGGTCATGTCTCTCTCCTTGATTCGGACTTGGTGTCAGGACGATCGGGCGGCGCCATCTGTGACATCGGTCTGATCGTCATCAAAACGATACGTTTCGTTATATAGAACGGGCCGTTTCGTTTCGTCAAGGGGCGTGTTATGCGTTTTTCCATGACGGATGAGATCGCAACCGAAGACGAGCCTGCCCGCCGTTCGATCGGAGCCAAACGAAACCCCGACAGCGCGGAGGCAATCCTCGAGGCGGCCGAGGAACTGTTGCGGGACAAAGGCTATGCCGGCTTTTCGATCGAGGCGGTCGCCAAGCGCGCCCGCGCCGGCAAGCCGACGATCTACCGCTGGTGGCCGAACAAGACCGCACTGCTGCTCGAGGTCTATCAGCGCCAGAAAGGCCAGGTCGATTACAGCGACACAGGTTCCATCGAAGAGGACATGTTCCGCTTCATGAAGAGCCTGTTCCACCAGTGGCGCGAAACGCAGACCGGTGAGATTTTCCGTTCGCTGGTCGCCGAGGCGCAACAGGACGACGCGGCGTTAAAAGCGCTCGCGCACTATGCGGGCACGCGCCGCGGACGCACAAGGCAGATCGTCGAACGAGCGCAGAAACGCGGCGAGGTGCGTGCCGATGTCATGCCGGAAGTCGTCGCCGACCTGCTCGCAGCTTATGCGTGGATCCATCTCCTGACCGACCGCCTCTACGAAAGCGACGAAACGATCCGCGCCGCCGTTGCTGTGATCGCCAACGGGATCAAGAGCTGACCGCGCGACGGTTGCAATCCAGATACCGTCACCCACCTAACCCTCATCCGGAAACCGACGATGAGGAATGCGCTATGCAGCAACCCGCTTTCGATTCCACCATGGTCCAGAAATTCACCAGCGATGCCGCCACGGAATGGATGGAGTATTCAGGATTTTCGCTGGCCGATGTCGTGAACGAGGACGAACATCCCGACGCGAAGCTCGGCGCACTGGGCTTCACGCGGTCGCGCAAGGGCGCGACGAGCCAGTTCGAATTCGCCTACGACGAGGTGCTGGTTGTGACAAAGGGAAGCTGCACAGTGCGGAGCGGCGGACAGACGCTGACCGCGAAGCTTGGCGAAACGCTCTATCTGCCGGCCGGCGTCCCGGGCGAAATCCGCGCCGACGAGGATCTGGAGATCGTCTACGTCGCGTCCTCGCCCTATGGCGAAGTCAACCGCGCGGCCAAGGCCGAACTGCTGGGGAAGAACTAGCGTATCCCGGATAAGAAAAACGCGGGCCGAAAGGCCCGCGTTTGATCAATCAGCAACAATCGAACTGACGACGCCTACTGCTGCGCGCCGCCTTCAACCGTATCCACCGCCTTCTTCAGCTCCGGATCCGGGATGTCGATGGTGGCCGCGCCGCGCAGTTCCTTGACCAGCGCGAAATACTTCTCGCGCACGAGCAGCGAGCGCACCTGGTCCTTCACCTGCTCATAAGCCGGCGGCTGCTTCTGCCGCTTGTCCTCGACCTTGATGATGTGGAAACCGAACTGCGTCTGCACCGGCGTCTTGGTGTAGGCGCCGACTTCCAGCGCGAAAGCCGCCGTTTCGAACTCCGGCACCATCTGGCCGGGGCCGAACCAGCCCAGGTCGCCACCGGTCGTCTTGCCGCTCGGGTCGGTGGTGAGCTCGTTGGCGAGCTCCTCGAATTTCTCGCCCGCGTCGAGCCGCTTGACGGCTGCGTCCGCTTCTTCCTTGGTCTTCACCAGGATGTGGCGGGCTTTCACCTCGTTGATCGCCGGCTGCGCGGCGATCTCCTGATCGTAGCGCGCACGAATTTCCGCCTCGGTAATCACCGCATCGACGTTCTTCTCGACCGCCGCCGCGTGCAGCGCCCGGTTCTTGAGGAAGTTCATGCGGCGCTGGAATTCGGCATCCTTGTCCAGCCCATCGGCCTCGGCCTTCATCGCCAGCACGCGGATCTCGATCATCGCGGAGAGCGCGGCGGCGCGCCGCTGCTCCGGCGGCAACTGCGCGAATTGCTGGCCGAGATCGTTCACCGCGAGCGCCAGGTCGGCCTCGGTAATGTTCTCGCCGTTGATCGTTGCCACAACCTTGTTCGGGTCGACGGCGGGGGCTGCTTCCTGCGCGCTTGCCGGCAGGGCCGCGACGAGGGAAAGCGCGGCAAAGAGGCCCATGCACGCGACCAAACGACGACGGAACGGAACGGTCATGTAAAACTTCTCCGGAAGGGGGACGGCGGACCCGGCTGTATCTAGCGCAAACCCGCTGAAATCCAGCCCTTTTGCCTAACAAATGCTGCACTATGCGAGCGTTGACATCGCAGGGGGCCCCTCTTATCTGTCCTTCGGCTTGGCGTCCAGAACCGTTTCCGGACGCTTTTTTATATGAATCTGGCCTCTATGTTCTGGCGGGTTCGCCGGCACCCAAGCCGGTCTATCGGAATTGAAAGGACCACTGGATGGTCAGTCTCGGCGGCATTGCACGCAAGATTTTCGGCTCCTCCAACGACCGTCGCCTGAAGGGCACGCGACCGAATGTCGAAGCGATCAACCGGCTGGAACCGGAGATGGCCGCTCTCAGCGACGAGCAACTCAAAGCCAAGACCGATGAGTTCAAGAAGCTGCTGTCGGACGGCGCCACGCTCGATCAGATCATCGTACCAGCCTTCGCCGTCGCCCGCGAGGCGGCGAAACGCGCGCTGGGCATGCGTCCCTTCGACGTGCAGTTGATCGGCGGCATGGTGCTGCATTCGGGCGACATCGCCGAGATGCGCACCGGCGAAGGCAAGACGCTGGTCGCTACCCTGCCCGTCTATTTGAATGCGCTCGAAGGCAAGGGCGTCCACGTCGTCACCGTCAACGACTATCTCGCCAAGCGCGACGCCGAATGGATGGGCCGCGTCTATTCCTTCCTCGGCCTGACCACCGGCGTCGTCGTGCACGGCTTGACCGACGACCAGCGCCGCGCCGCTTACGCTTGCGACGTGACCTACGGCACCAACAACGAACTCGGCTTCGACTATCTGCGCGACAATATGAAGTATGAGCGCGCCCAGATGGTGCAGCGCGGTCACAATTTCGCGATTGTCGATGAGGTGGACTCCATCCTGGTCGACGAGGCGCGCACGCCGCTGATCATCTCGGGACCGCTGGAAGATCGGTCGGAAATGTACAACACCGTCGACCGCTTCCTTTTGCAGCTGACGCCGGCCGACTATGAGATCGACGAGAAACAGCGCACCTCGACCTTCACCGAAGAAGGCACCGAGAAGGTCGAGAACCTGCTGCGCGAGGCGGGCCTCCTGAAGGGCGAGCACCTCTACGACGTTGAGAACGTCGCGATGGTGCATCACGTCAACAACGCGCTGAAGGCGCATCGCCTCTTCCAGAAGGACAAGGACTATATCGTCCGCAACAATGAGATCGTCATCATCGACGAATTCACGGGCCGCATGATGCCGGGCCGCCGCTATTCCGAGGGCCTGCACCAGGCGCTCGAAGCGAAGGAGCATGTGGCGATCCAGCCGGAGAACCAGACGCTGGCTTCGATCACGTTCCAGAACTATTTCCGTATGTACGGCAAGCTCGCCGGCATGACCGGCACGGCGGCGACCGAAGCCGAGGAATTCGGCAACATCTACGGCCTCGAGGTCGTCGAGATCCCGACCAACCTGCCGGTGGCGCGTCTCGACGAGGACGACGAGGTCTACCGGACGGCGGAAGAGAAGTACAAAGCGATCGTCCGCGAGATTCGCGAGGCTCGCAAGAAGGGCCAGCCGATCCTCGTCGGCACCACCTCGATCGAGAAATCGGAACAGCTCGCCGCACGCCTGAAGAAGGAAGCGGTCGAAGGCTTCCAGGTCCTCAACGCACGCCATCACGAGCAGGAAGCCTCCATCGTCGCGCAGGCCGGCGTGCCGGGTGCGATCACGATCGCCACCAACATGGCGGGCCGCGGCACCGACATCCAGCTTGGCGGCAATGCCGACATGCGCATTCGCCAGGAACTCGGCGACATGCCGGAGGGGCCGGAGCGGACCGAAAAGGAAGCGGCGATCCGCGCCGACATCGCCAAGCTCAAGGAGAAGGCGATCAAGGCAGGCGGCCTCTACGTGCTCGCCACCGAGCGCCACGAATCCCGCCGCATCGACAACCAGCTGCGCGGCCGTTCCGGCCGTCAGGGCGATCCCGGCCGCTCGAAATTCTATCTGTCACTGCAGGACGATTTGATGCGCATCTTCGGGTCCGAGCGCATGGACAGCATGCTGACCAAGCTCGGCCTCAAGGAGGATGAGGCGATCATCCATCCCTGGATCAACAAGGCGCTTGAGAAGGCGCAGAAGAAGGTCGAGGCGCGCAACTTCGATATCCGCAAGAACCTTTTGAAGTTCGACGACGTTATGAACGACCAGCGCAAGGTGGTGTTCGAGCAGCGCATCGAGCTGATGGACAGCACCAACGTCTC
>Ga0335075_10002358_pt1 | contig 30458 bp, 13 predicted proteins | sample Lox_Sample_24_FD_206723 | JGI IMG/M metagenome (GOLD analysis project Ga0335075, IMG submission 206723) | Soil microbial communities from Loxahatchee National Wildlife Refuge, Florida, United States - Lox_Sample_2.4 | ecosystem: Environmental > Terrestrial > Soil > Wetlands | place: USA...
ACAGCCGATCTCGTGGGCCATCGGACGACGATCGTCACCCAGAAGGTCTACCGGCATCAGCTCAAGCCCGTGATCAGCACGGGCGCGACCGCAATGAACACCATCTTCGGAAACAAGAAAAGCGCCTGGACAGGCGCTGGCTCCCGTTTCGGCTCCCGACGGCCGATCCGGCTCCTAGAACTACGTGGAGCTAAGGGGATTCGAACCCCTGACCTTCTGCATGCCATGCAGCCGGGTTTCGTCTGACGGTGTCGTGCTGGGTCCGGTTACCGCAGTTCAGAATGACTTTAGTGTCTGTGGACGTCTGGCGCCGTCTGACGAAATCTGGGCGCGTTGGTCCTTGATTTGGTCCTGGGTTTCCGGACCTCCCAGTCAAGGGAGGTTCAACCATGGCAATCCGGATGGTGGACGACACGATGACTCTGAAGTTCACCGTCTGCGTCGTGGCCACTGCCCGGTTCAGCGAGCACGCCGCGGCCGACTGTCGGCTGTCGCAGTGTCAACGACATCGCGGCAGCGGGATGAAGCTGGAGGCAGCCTTAGCCGGGAGGGCGGGAGCAGTCTCGACAAAGTCGGAACAGTAGACGAGGTTTCTTGCCCTCGACTGTCCGACTACATGGAACCCTGGGCAAGATCTTGGCGGAGTATCCATCGCACTGAGTTCTTTTTTGCCCGCAGGGTTCCCGTGTCTTCGAGCTTGATCAGCCGTGGATCGTCACGCCCGTGAACGTACAGCGCCGCACGCATGCTGTCATACGGCGTCTTGGTTCGTGGTTCAATCAGTTTTTGGTTTACCGCTAGGTCGGTGATCTCCTGCGAGGTCAGCGGATGCTGAGCAGACTCCAAGACCTTGATCGCGGCGTCGTAGTATGTCACGTCATGCCTACCCTGAGCAGCTCGCCCTGTTCCTCTAAGTGTTGGACTATAGCCTGAGCGTGCCTGCATACCTAGAACCTGGGTGCCATCCCTAGCGCTAGGCGCGAAGGCGCGCCTCGGCCCGCGCGGGATCATAGCGGGCCGCACGCTCGGCACGGTCGGTCTCTGCCTTGGCCAGCTCCGCGTCGATACGAGCAAGATCGGCCGCCGCTCCCTGGTCAAGCTCGGCCTTGAACTCCGCTGGCGTTTTGCGGAGGAGCTCCGGTTCCGCGCGAGTCCACTCGCCGAGAATCTTCAGGGCAGCTTCATACTCCTTAGCGCGGTCCTCGATTACCCACGGATTCCAGTCCAGCATCCGGTGTCCTGAACGATCGATCGCGTCCGGGTGAACTCTTTGGCCGTAACTGTCGTTTCCGGTCTCGGTTTCCACAGTATTCCATCCAGATTGACGGTCATGCCGTCAACGGTAAGACCGCGACAGGCTGAAGCCGAGGGAATAGCCAAGCCTCGCGTGCGAAGCCGTGAACTTTGCACGCCATGCATGTTGGTTTCGTCTGAGGGTGTCGCGCTGAGTCCGGTTAGTGCAGGCCAGGTCAGGTGGGGTGTCTGAGGACGTCTGGCCCGGTCTGTCGCTGCCTGGCAGCGTTGCACTTGTTGTCACTTGCCTTGCCGTTCTTACAGGTAGGGGAGGTCCATCGATGGCCATACGGACCCGCGGCAGCTCGATGAGTCCGCCGAATAGTCGCGAGCGCTCGTTCGGCGAGCGGCCAGTACTGGCTCGGCATAGCACCCGAAAGCGGATATTTCGCCCTTCCCGACAGCCGGAACGACGCCAGCCTCGAGGCAGGATCGCCGACTCCGCGCAGCGATGCGAGTGGTATCGCCCAGTGCGGCTGAGCACATCCATCCAATCTGCACCCTTCACGCTTCCGGTTTGGGGAGCAGGTCACTTGGGCCGCGATAACTTAGCTGGATGCCGGTGCTTGCGCGGAGCCGTCGGGCACGCAAGACGCCTTGGCGCTCTGGGTTGAGGCGAATGGCTGCTTCCCCCAGGAGATCGAAGCCAGTTGACCAGATCTCGACCTTGCCCAGCCCAGCGTCGGTCACGCGTAGCCATGTACCCGGCTCGGGAACTGCGTCGTACCAGATGACGTCGTCCACGTCCTCGGTCCGGCGGATCCATCGACGCGAGCGCCGTGTCTGCGCGCGGGACGCGAACGCCTCCCACGCTGACCGTGATTCGGGCGTCGGCCAGTCTCGGCTGAACGCGAGGTCCGGGTCAAGGTCGCTGATCCACTGGCGCATCCCACTCGTCGAGTCGAATGCCGCGCCGGTATCCGTGACTGCCGAGATGGCCGCCAGGCGATGGTCGAAGCCGGAGCGGATGAGGATTGAGGCTGCCCGGCTGAAGGTTCCCGTCTCGATGGCGGTGACGGCGGCGCCCGTCAGGGTGTCGGCGTCCGGGTTGCCTTGGGCGGCTTCGAAGACTCTAGCCGCTTCCATTCCCCAGACCAGCCGGTAGATCACGTCGGACTCGATGAACTGCGCCAGGGCAACGCGGTCACCGGACAGGTCGCCGAGGGAGCGACCTCGAACCCAGTGCTTCAACACGCCCTGCCAGTTGTGGAGCACCCTCTCGGGAGCAAAGGCCTCAAGAGCGAACACAATGTTCGCGATTGTGGCGAGGCGGTCAGCAGCCGCCTCATGGTCTGCGTCGAGGATGGCGTCTTCAGCCTGATTCGCCAGGGCAATAATGTATCTGGACGCCTGGGAGAGTCTGGATCCGGCGTCAGCCCCGAGTCCGGCCAGGAACCAGCCGCGGCGTTGGGAGGGTGTGGACGTCCGCCACATGTATCTGGCCCGGCTGTCCACCAGCCCACGGATGGCAGCCGCCGCTGCGGGGTCCTCGAAGCGGCGGAGCTGTCGTTCCCAGAGCGAGTTGAGCAGTGCATCAGCGACGATCTGTGTAACGGCGTCCGCGTCCGCGTCTAGGTCGCTGTCCCCGACGATGCTCAGGATGCCGATGTCGAGTAGCGCGAGGTTCGACTGCCAACTCGCGGCAGCGGCGGCACGCTCGTCCTCTGTCTCCTGGGACACGATGGGCAGGGACCAGTTCGGGCCGCCGGTGAGGTAGTCGAGGAGGGGCTCGAGGGACCTGAACCCGGCGGAAGCGTACATTCTCCGCAGGAGCGCGATGCCGACCTCGATGAGTCCCGACTGAAGGGCCTTGCCGCCATCTCCTTGCGTGAGCTGGAGCCACTCACGCCGGCGTGCCCCAGTGGGCTCGAAGATTGGGTAGAGGACAAGCCCCTCGGTGTCGACGAACGCGCGGCCAGCGCGCCCGATCACGTTCGCGAATTCAGAGCCCTTGAGCAGGTCCCTACCGCGTCGGAGCCCGTGAAAGAGCACTGCGGAGGCGGACAAGTTCAGTCCCTGAGCGAGGGTCGGTGAGGCGATAGTGATCTTCAGGCTGCCCAGCTGCAGAAGTCGCTCTACCTCGCGCCGGAAGGGGCCCGGTAGCGCCCCGTGGTGGATCGCCACGCCTAGTTGGAGGCACTTCAGAATCGGATGCTCGGCGCCGAACCACTCCGCGCCAATGGCGAGCGCGTCGGTCAGGTCAACGTTGGGCGGGAGCACGGAGGAGACGAGACCTTGACCATGGAGCTTAATGATCTCGCGGGCGTACGGCTCGACAGACCTCCGCTCGGGGCAGAAGATGAGGACGGACTGGCCCTCTTCGACCAGGCGCCGCGCGGTCGCGATGACGAGTTCACGTTGGTCAGCCGGAAACGTCTTCCTCCGCCGGCCGGACGGCTGCATTGCCTCAAAATAGCGCGGGATGAACGGCTGATCAGGCCCGAGGGTGATGGTCAGTCGGGCATGGTCGTCGCGCCACTCGACGAGACCGAAGCGTTGCTGCGTCGGGCGCCAGGTCTCCCGGTGAAGCCCGTCGGGCTCGTCGTCGGTGATCCATGCGACGAAGTCGTCGAGCTCGCTTCCTGAAGGAAATACGGCCGAGAGACAGAGGATGCGGCGCGTCGACGCGTCGGGGCGGCGTAGCAGTCGCTGGATCTGGGCTTCGTACCGGACTTCCCGCTCGGAGGCTCCGATCATGTGCCCCTCGTCCAAGACCACGAGGCCGACGTCATCCAGCACGGACGGGTCGGATCGAAGCGCGAAGTCCAGCTTCTCCGGCGTCGCCACTACGATTTCGTTGGAGCGCAGCGTGTCCTCGTCGACGTCGCTGATTCCCATGCTGCCGTAGAGGGATGAGATGCGGATGCCGAGTGGCGAGAAGGTCCGTGCGAGGATCTGCTCGGTCTGGGCCGACAGCGCTCGCAGCGGGGTGACGTAGACCGTGCGTCTGTCTTGCGCGAGGCACGCCAAGATCGACAACTCGGCGATGCGGGTCTTCCCGGCGCTGGTCGGCAGCGCGACAACGAGATCCCGCCCGTCCTGGAAGATCCGGTCGACGACATGGAGCTGGGACGGCCACAGGTCGATTTCGGAACGGCCTCGCGCCAAGAGCGATTCGATGAAGGTGCGGCGGAGGTAGCGCCACCGCTGGGCGCGGTCGCCCGCCCCTGGTGGTGGTTCGTTCGGGATGTTGGTTTCAATGCTCGTGTCGAACAGATCGCCCAATAGACGCCGGGTGAGCCGGTAAACCCACCACGGTCCGGGTGCGCTGACGTCCATGGAAGCCTGCTCGCCAAGCTGCAGCTGGTCAAGAGTAACCGCGAGAAGCTCCCCGCTGCCGAGTTCGATCGCAAACAAGGCGGCCGAGACCGCCGCGAGGTAGTTCTCACTGAGGAGAAGGACGAGGGGGCCGACCTCACCCGGCGGCGAGGGCTGGTCCGCGCTGTCTTCCTCCGCGATGAGGGCCGCGAGCAGAATCTCATCGGAAACCTGCGGCGAAGAGCGCAGCGATCGGGCTCGCTGCTCGATCGAGTTCAGGTCGCGCATCGCAAGGTCGGCCAGCGTCAGCTCCATCGGAGTCAACCTTCCCGACTGCCGACTCGCCTGCATCAGTGAGAATGCCCGAGCTGCATAGCCACCGAGATGGCTGGCCGCGCCAGCGATGAGTCCGTGAAAGGCCAGGTCTTCTGCCGGCGCCGCGTTCCTAGTAGCCGCCTCCAAGGCGTAGGAGCTCTGGATGAACCCTTCCCGTGCCAGGGTGATCTGGGCGGACACGTCGTCACCTTCCGCGGCCTCCAACAGATCAAGGCTGTTGGACAGCATCGCGTAGCCGTAGTTGAGCAGATCCGCGTCCAGAAATGGACTGAACTGGGGTGCGTCCTGAGGCAGAACCCCGTCGCGTCGAATCATTGACTGAGCCTGCCCGCGGGACAGCAGACGCCCGCGGAAGCCGGAATCGGTGGCAGCAGCGAGACTTTCGGCGAGGTCGCCGGCCTCACGAGCCATCGGTGGCCACCCTGTCGTAAGCGTCCTTGATGAACTTCTGGTGGGCCTTGACCCGGAGAGTGACTGTAAGCTGTGATACCGCTCCGGAGTACGTCTTGAGATCTGCTGCTACGAGCGCGCTAGGGTCGCTGCCCGTAAAGAGGAACATCAAGTGACCGACGCGGTCGGGTCGGACGCCGTCTGACAATTGCATGGTTAGCACATCTTCGCCGATGTGGCTGTCTGCCGTCGGCAGGAGCCGTTCGGCGAATTGGGTCAGCGAGTGCGGAGACGGGAGTTCATTGTTGCGCGCCAAGCCCTTGCGAGCGGCTTTGACGGTGCTGTCTCCAAGGGTTGCGCGGCTTTTTGCCTCTACCTTGGTGATGTGCAGCCGCCTCTTGGAGTCGAGCTTGACCCCGAGCACGTCGTCCCCTCTCATCGCCCACTCTTGATGGTCGCGCTGAATGAGTCGGCTCGGTCCGACCACGTATCCGCGCTCTTCGTGGAGGTAGGCCGTCGCGAGGATCTCACCCATGTCCCCCGAACGAGCGCTGGCCTTTGTGGGAAGCTTGTTGTGAAGGAACTTCGCGACGCCACTCTTTCCGAATCGCTCAGCAACCGTCGCGAGCGAGTTGGATTCGGCGTAGGCATTCGGGAGACTTGCGGCGAGGGTGTCACTGCCTTTCACGTCGTCGGACGACTCGATTACGCCAGCCCGGTGCTTACCAATGGGCACGAGCGCCCCGAGTGTGCACCAGTCGTTGAAGTAAGTCATGGCTCCGCCCTCGCTCACTCGCCGAGCATCGCGATCGTCGCGTCCGTGAGGTCGTGGACGAGGTCAATGCCGCTGTCCCGCGTCTCTCGGAGCATCCTGGCGAACTCCGCTAGCCGCCGGAATGTCTCTCCGTATGATCGCTGCTCCTCTAGCGGCAGCAGCGGGATCCGCACCCGGCGCGGCTCGAAGCGCACGTGGTCGGCGAGGGTGCTTGTCATCGCCTGGCGGCCGCCGTCGCTGCTGGACAGGATCCCGGCCAGGAACCACGGGTCGACGGTGGCCGGGTCGGCCCGGATCAGGTAGACGCTCGGGGCCAGGTACGCCCCGACGTCGGTGTCGGCCGCGACCCGCGCAACCAGTCGGCGGGCGATCTGCGGCACAAGGACATCGCCCAGGCGGACCATGGGGGTGCGGATCTCGTCCGCGATGACCTCGGCCTGCCGGGACGGCGGCTCGCCGCGCGCGATGCCCGCGCCGGTGAGGACGTGTCCGGTGACCGGCGGCCCCAGCGCCCGGTCCTTATCGTCGGCCGGGCGGTGCTGCGCGCGGCGGATGAACACGGCCCCGGTCTGTGCGAGCTCCTCCAGGGTGACCACGCGCGCGGCGCGCGCGGCGGGCCCAGCGGGCTGCGGCGGGTCGGGCAGCAGCTCTGCCAAGTCCCGCAGCATGCCCGCCAGACGGGACCTACGCTCAGCCAGTTCCCGTGGCGACGATTGCGAGGACCGGGAGGTCGGCAGGCGCCGGCCCGGGGTGAGGTCAACCTCGTCATCGAGCAGATCGATCACGGGAACCGAGATCGCGACGCCGACGCCAGAGACGTCGGCGGGGATGCCTTGAGGATCCGAGAGGAACCGGGTCCAGATGCCTGATACGAGGCCGCGCAGCTCTTCCCACGAGGGGGCGGCGGGTCCGGCCTGGCGTGCGCCTGGCGTGCCGGTCCCGGAGGTGTCAGCCAGCAGGACGTGCGAGGCGCGAGACCCCGGGGCGGGGGCCTGCAGGACCCAGATCTGCAAGGCGAGCGCGTAGTGAGCGGCCAAGCGGGGGGGCAGCGAGATGACCGCGCGCAGCGCCCCTTCTCGCAGCAGGCTGGCGCGGATCCGTCGTCCCGATGGTCGGGTCGCCGCCGCCGGCGGCATCAGCATGACGACCATGCCACCCAGCCTGACGTGCGCGAGCCCATGCTGGACCCACGCGAGTTCCGACTCCAGCCTGGCCGGGACCCCGTATTTCCAGCGAGGGTCGTCGACAAGCTCTTCCTGTCCCCAGTTGCGGTCGGCGAACGGCGGGTTGCACACCACCGCGTCCGCTGACTGGAGCGGGTAAGCGTCCTCGCGCAGCGAGTCGCCCGCCCGGATCTCGAACCCCTGAGTCTCGGCCCCCTGCGCCTCGGCCGTCGGCCTGCCTCCCGTGGCCGTCTCGGCGGCGTGGCCGGTGGCGAGCGCGAGGCGCAGTCGTGCGACGAGGGCAAGGGACGGGCTGATCTCCTGACCCCACACGCGCGGGATGCCCCGCCCGGCGGCCGCAAGCAGGATGCCGCCACTCCCGCAGGCAGGGTCGAGGAGGGTGCCGTCCGTCAGCCCTGCGAGGTCTAGCATCAACTCTGCAAGCTCCGGGCTGGTGGCCGCTACCCCGGAGCGCGCGCTGGAGTCGAGGAACCTGGAGCACAAGTACTCGAACGTCCGGCCCGGATCATCGGCCCTGGCGGCATTGGCGACCTCGTGCAGCATGGTGAGTTCACGCACCCCAGGCTCGGATTCCCGCGAGACACCCAGGTGCCCGCGCCCAGGTCCTTGGAACTCCGCCGCCGCGCGGTCGATCAGCTCCAAGATCTCGCTTCCGTTCATGGGCAGCGGCACGTCGGCGTGCTTGCTGAGGTAACGCAGCAGCATCCCTGACCTGGCGAGGGCGTCGGGCAGCGACACTTCCGCGCGCGCGGACTCGACGGCCTGCCACAGTCGCTCGGCGGCCGGGATTTGGCCGGTCTTCCCTTCCCGGCGCAGCCACGCCTCTACATCGGCGAGGTTGAACCGGGGACTGCGGTCGGTCCCGCCGACCGGCTTGGGGAAGTCCTCGTTCCGGCGTCGCCAGTTACTCACCGCGCTGGCCCGGACCCCCGCGATCCGCGCGATGTCCGCCGCGGATACCTCTACCTGCTCCATCGGCCGGTCTCCTTCCGAGCCTCAATTATAGACCTAAGTTCACAGTAGGCGGTTTAGTAAGTCAAGTTATGGTGGTTGACGTACTTCACAGATGACAGCTAAAGTTGTCCTCGGCCGGTGAGCGGCACGGCGTTGCGAGCTTAAGGCTCGCGGCTCGCAGCGTGGCTGGACTCAATCAGGGCTGATCTTGACCGATGAGGGACTCGTTCTTAGGAGTGCTTGGTGCCCCTTAAGTGCGCGTTGTCTAAGTGCGTGCGGCGTAGCTTGTACCGATGTGAGCTGGAGTGCGAGTATCCGCTGCCGTGCAGCGGCGAGGACCTCGCGCAGGCGCTAGCCTTCCCTCAGAGCGTGCTCCGCGGGAACCCAGAGTCGGCGTCGGCGGACGCGACGGGAATGGAGCGGGCGTGAATAGTGCGGACAGCGGCGGCCATGCGGGCGGCGGCCGTGGCGACGGCGAGGTAGTGGCCGGGCGGTTCGAGCTGACCAGGCCGCTAGCGCGAGGGAACATGGGCGAGGTGCGCGAGGCCCGCGACCTCGCCGACGGCGGCAGGCAGGTCGCCGTGAAGCTGATCTGGCACCGCCGCACCGGGGAGCAGGTCTCCCTGACCGAGGCAGACAAGAACGCCGAGCGGTTCACGCGCGAGGTCCGGATCATGCGCCGGCTGTCCAGCCCGCACCTGCCCGAGGCGATCGATGGCGGGCTGGACGGTGACCGGCCGTACCTGGCGATGGAGCTCATCAACGGCGACACGGTATCCACGCTGCTAGCCGAGAACGGGCAGCTCCCGATCACCTGGGCAGCCGCGATCGCCACCCAGGTCGCCCGCGGCCTGGAGGTCGCGCACCGGGCCGGGGTGGTGCACCGTGATCTCAAGCCGTCCAACATCATGCTGACGACCAGCGGCCTGGTGAAGGTGCTGGACTTCGGCGTCGGCCTGATCCTCGACGACGTCGATGGCGGGCGGATCACCAGCTCCGACGCGACGGTGGGAACCGTCCGTTACATGGCGCCCGAGCAGTCGACCCAGCGGTCGGTGACACCCGCCGCCGACCTGTACGCGCTCGGCTGCGTGCTGTATGAGATGCTCACCGGCGCGCCGCCGTTCGACGGCGACACCAACTACGAGATCCAGCGGCAGCACGTGGACCAGGTCCCCATCGCGGTCCGCGAGCTGCGCAGCGAAGTCCCGGCGGACCTGGACGACGTCATCTCCCGGCTGCTGCAGAAGGACCCGGCCGACCGGCCGGCCGCCGCCGAGGTCGCGGAGTTGCTGCGCCCGTTCGCGCTCATGCCCGGCAAGGGGATCCCCGGCGCGTGGGGTGATCCTGTCCTCTGGCTACAGAACGAGAGCGCCAGCCCTCCCGACGAACGGGCCACTGCCCGGCACGGAGCGCCGGAAGAAGCGCCGGCGATCCCGCGAGTCCCGGAGGTCCCCCGAACCCCGGACGCGGGCTTCGACATCTTCGCAGTGCACGGCCAGCTGATCACCGATTACCGGGGCTTCACCGAGGGCGCGGTCGTCATCAGGGACCCGAAGATCGCCAACTACGTTGAGGAGGACCTGGACAGCAAGTCCCAGTGGCCGGCCCCGTATCTGTCGCTGAACCCGCTGTTCGCCGATGGGGGCTCCGTCACCGACCTGGCGGGCCAGGGTCTGCTGCACCCGCAATGTACGGACATCTTTCAGACCGGGAAGACGAAGGGCGGGACCAGCTGCGACGGGACGCCCATCCGGTTCTACCGCCACCAGGTCGACGCGATCCGGGCGGCCCAGGGCGGTGACAGCTACGTGCTGACCACCGGTACCGGCTCGGGCAAGTCCCTGTCCTACATCGTGCCGATCGTGAACCGGGTCCTGCGGGCACGCGCGGCCGGCGACCGGGAGCGGCGGGTCCGGGCGATCATCGTCTACCCGATGAACGCCCTGGCCAACAGCCAGCGCACCGAGCTGGAGAAGTTCCTCGAGTGCGGCTTCCCGGCGGACGCCCGGCCGGTGACCTTCGCCCGGTACACCGGCCAGGAGAGCCAGGCCGAGCGGGACCACATTCGCGCTAACCCGCCGGACATCCTGCTCACCAACTACGTGATGCTGGAGCTGCTGCTCACCCGGCCGGACGACCGCCGGACCCTAATCCGGATGGCCGAGGGCCTTGAGTTCCTCGTCTTCGACGAGCTGCACACCTACCGGGGACGGCAGGGCGCCGACGTCGCGATGCTGATCCGCCGGGTGAAGGACGCTTGCGCCGCGCGGAACGTGCAGTGTGTCGGCACCTCCGCGACCATGTCGAGCGAGGGCACCGCCGTGCAGCGGCGGGCGAAGGTCGCCCAGGTCGCCTCCGACATCTTCGGCACCACCATCATCGCCGAGAACGTCATCGGGGAGACCCTGATCCGCGCGACCCGCGAGGACGCCGGGCCGGTGACCCAGCAGCGCGTGGCGGCCCCGGTCGCACCCGCGAGCTACGAAGACCTGCAGCGCGACCCGCTGGCCTCGTGGATCGAGACGACGTTCGGGCTGGACCGCGACGACGAGGGGAACCTCGCCCGGCGGGCGCCAGTCACCGTGGAGAAAGCAGCGGAAAAGCTCGTGGCCAACACCGGCGCGGACCCAACCGCGTGCGAGAAGGCGATCCAGCGCACCCTGCAGGCCGGGTCGAAGGCCAGGAGTCCGCAGACGGGTCGGCCGCTGTTCGCGTTCCGGCTGCACCAGTTCCTGTCCCGTGGCGACAACGTCTACGTGACGCTGGAGAACGAGACAGACCGGCACGTCACCCGTGACTACCAGGTCGAGCAGCCCGGAACGGGGAAGGTGCTGCTCCCGGTCGCCTTCTGCCGCGAGTGCGGCCAGGAGTACCTGGTGGTCTGGCGGGAGGACAAGCGCGACAAGGGCGGCCCGGTCAGCTACCAGTCCCGGCGGAATGCCATTGAGGTCGACGACGGCTCCGATGGCTACCTGTACGTCTCCACGGATAGCCCGTGGCCGCGCGACCTGCAGACGGTGATCGACGACCGCCGGATTCCGGAGTCCTGGCTAGAGCTGTCCGAGCGCACCGGAGACGAGGTCATTCGGGCATCCGCGCGCCAGTACCTGCCGCGGACGGTGACCGTGGACGTCTACGGCCACGAGCGCGGGGGGGCAGGGGAGGACGGGCCGGGGGAGGGCACCGAGACTCTGGAAGCCGCGTTCATCCCCGCGCCGTTCCGGTTCTGCCTGCGCTGCGGGGTCTCCTACGAGCAGGTGCGTGGCAACGACTTCGCGCAGCTGGCGACCCTGGTCCAGGAGGGCCGGTCCTCGGCCACCACGCTGGTGTCCACCTCGCTCGTCCGCAGCCTGCGCGCCGTCCCGGCCAAGGCGCTGGACTCCAGCGCGCGCAAGCTGCTCACCTTCGTCGACAACCGGCAGGACGCCTCGCTGCAGGCCGGGCACCTCAACGACTACGTCCAGGTGGCGATGATCCGGGGCGCGCTGTACCGGGCCGCCGTCAAGGCGGTCGCCGACGGCGAGGACGGCCTGTACCACGACGACATTCCGGCTAAGGTCAGCCGCGCGCTCGGGCTGGCCCCGCAGGATTACGCGCTCCAGCCCGCCGAAGGCCCGCAGCTGCGTCGCCGCACCGACATGGCGCTGCGCGACGTGGTGAACCTGCGGGTTCACCTGGACCTGGAGGGCGGCTGGCGGGTCACCATGCCGAACCTGGAGCAGGTCGGCCTGCTGCACATCGACTACCTCGGCCTTGATGACGCGTGTGCGAACGAGGCGCTGTGGAGGGACGCCCATGAGGCGCTGCGTGATGCGGCCCCGCAGACGCGGGCCAAGGTCTGCCGGGTCATGCTCGACGAGATGCGCCGCCGCTGGCTGGCCGTCGATGCCGAATGCTTCGACGACAACGAGTTCGACCGGATCTACCGGCTTGCCCAGGGGCAGCTGAGCCCGGAGTGGGCGGTGGATGACACAGACGAGCGCACCGCGTCCATCGTGTTTCCCGGAGCAGGCCGGCCCGGCGTCGCACGCGAGCTGGTTTATTTCTCCGGCCGGACCAGGCTCGGTAAGTACCTCAAGGGGCTGCGCCGGTTCCCCGGCTATCTGCATCCAATCAGGACGCAAGATGCGCAGGAGCTTATCAAGGACATGATGAAGGTCCTCGCCGGCGACGGCGCGGGCATTCTGGTCCCGGTCGAGAACCCGCACCGCCGGGGCGTCTACGGATACCGGGTCCGGGCGAGCGCGCTGCTGTGGCGGCCCGGCGACGGCACCCAGGGGGCCAGCCATCCGCTGACCCGGACGTTCAGCGATGACACCGCTCCGCACGTCAGCGCCTACTTCGTCCGGCTCTACCGGAACGTCGCCGCGACGCTCGCCGGCCTGCATGCCCGCGAGCACACCGCACAGGTGGACCCCAAGGTACGAGAGGAGCGCGAGGGGGAGTTCCGCGACGGCACGCTCCCGCTGCTGTACTGCTCGCCGACGATGGAGCTCGGCGTCGACATCGCTGGCCTCAACGCCGTCAGCATGCGCAACGTGCCGCCCACCCCGGCGAACTACGCGCAGCGCTCCGGCCGGGCCGGCCGGTCCGGGCAGCCGGCCATCGTCACGACGTACTGCGCCACCGGCAACAGCCACGACCAGTACTACTTCCGGAACCCCGAGAAGATGGTCTCCGGCGTCGTGGCCCCGCCCCGCCTCGATCTGCTGAACGAGGACCTCCTGCGGTCCCACGTCCATGCCGTCTGGATCGCCGAGGCCGGCCTCAAGCTCGGCCGTGCGATCCCGGAACTGCTGGACATGAGCGGCACCGAGCCGGAGGGCAACCGCCAGCCGGACCCTCCACTACCACTGACCGACTGGGTCAGGGAGCAGTCGCGCTCCCCAGAGGCAACCCGGCGCGCCATCGCCCGCGCGAACGAGGTCCTCACCGAGCTGGAAGACGACCTCCGGGCAAGGACGTCCTGGTGGGAGCCCGGCTGGGCCGAGGAGGTGGTCAAGGCCGCCGGCGATCAGTTCGACCGCGCCTTCGACCGGTGGCGCATCATGTTCCGCGCGGCGCTCATCGACCAGTGGGAGCAGAACCGGCGCCGCCTGGACTACACGCTGACGCCCCGGGACCGGGATCACGCCGGCCGTCGCCGCAGCGAGGCGGAGACCCAGCTCAAGCTGCTGCGCAGCGAGGACAACGACGAGCGGAACCTGTCGGGCGACTACAACCCGTACCGGTATCTCGCCTCCGAGGGATTCCTGCCGGGATACTCGTTCCCCCGGCTACCGATCGCCGCCTACATCCCGGCTCGCCGGGGCTCCCTCTACGACGGCGACTACGTGCAGCGCGCGAGGTTCCTTTCCATCCGGGAGTTCGGCCCTCGGGCGCTGATCTACCACGAGGGCGCGCGGTTCGAGGTGACCCGCGTCCAGATCCCGCCGGACGCCAGCGGCGAGGTCGTCACGTCCCAGGCCCGTCGGTGCGAGAACTGCGGGTATCACCACGAGGTCGGCGCCGACCGGTGCGAGGTGTGCAACGCCGAGCTGTCCGGGATGCTGACCGGCCTGATGGCGCAGCACACGGTGTTCACTAGGAAGCGGCAGCGGATCACCTCCGACGAGGAGGAGCGCCGCCGCGCCGGGTATCGGATCGTCACCTCCTACCGGTTCCAGGATCATGGGGACCGGCCCGGCCGACTGGACTCGACCGCCCGGAATGCCGAGGGCGCCCAGCTCGCCCTGCTGTCCTACGGCGACTCGGCGCGAGTGAGGCGAATCAACCTCGGCCCGGTGCGGCGACCGCAGGGCGAGCAGGACGGCTTCTGGCTGGACCCGGTGACCGGCAACTGGCTGACCGCGTCCCAGTCCGCCGCCCGGGCTGGTGACGGTAGCCCCGACAATGGCGGTAGCAACGGCACCGGTGGCAACGGCGCTCGGGACCCGGGCGACCAGCGCGGCGGGTCGCGCAGGCGCGTCATCCCGTACGTGGAGGACACCCGCAACGTCCTGGTCTTCAAGCTCGCCGAGGCCGTCGAGCCGGCGGTCGCCGTCTCCCTCATGTACGCGCTAGAGCGGGGCATCGAGGCCGAGTTCCAGCTCGAGGACGCCGAGCTGGACAGCGAGCTGCTCCCGCCCGACCAGGGTCCGCGCGACCGCATCCTGTTCACCGAGTCGGCCGAGGGCGGCGCGGGCGTGCTGCGCCAGTTGCAGTCCGACCCGGAGGCCCTCGCCAGGGCGGCCCGCACGGCGCTGGAGATCAGCCACTTCGACCCGGTGACCGGGGAGGACAAGGGCGGCATCGACGAGCAGCACCCGTGTGGCAAGGGCTGCTACAACTGCCTGCTCAGCTACGGCAACCAGGCCTATCACCAGATGATCGACCGGCACGCCGCCCACGACCTGCTGCTGGCGCTCGCGAAGGGCGCTACCCGCAAGGAGGGCCGAGGCGTCTCCCGCACCGAGCAGTCGGTCAAGCTCATCGACCAAGCGGACTCCAGCCTGGAGAAGGACTTCGTCAAATGGCTGAAGGACAGCGGGTACCGGCTGCCCGACGCCGGCCAGATCACGGTCAGCGAGGCGCGCGCCCGGCCCGACTTCGTCTACCACCTGCCGAGCGTGTACGCCGCGATCTTCGTTGACGGCCCGGTGCACGACCAGCAGGAGGTCGCACAGCGCGACGCTGATGCCGAGGAGCGACTGGAGCAGGCCGGCTGGTACGTGATCCGGTTCCGGTACGGCGGCGGCTGGCGCGACGTCTGGCGGCGGATCGTCGCTGAGAACCCGACGGTCTTCGGCCAGGGTCGGTAGGGACAGGGGAGGAGCAAGGCAATGGACGTGGCGTACGCGGCGGGGACGCTGGTGACCGCGCGGGGCCGGGAATGGGTGGTGCTGCCCGATAGCGAGCCGGACATGCTCGTGCTCCGCCCGCTGGGCGGCTCGGACGACGAGTTGGCCGCCATCTTCCCCGCCCTGGAGCCAGTAGAGGGGGCGGCCTTCCCGCGACCCGAGCCCGATGACCTAGGCGATGCCCAGGCGGCCCGGCTGCTGCGAACGGCACTGCGGATCGGCTTCCGGTCGACGGCGGGTCCGTTCCGTTCGGTAGCGGGGATTGCCGTGGAGCCTCGGCCCTACCAGCTGGTCCCGCTGCTGATGGCCATCCGGCAGCCCACGGCTGGGCGACCGGTCCGGCTGGCGATCTGCGACGACGTCGGCATCGGCAAGACGGTGGAGTCCGGGCTGATCGCCGCCGAGTTGCTGGCCCAGGGGGAAGCTACCGGGCTGGCTGTGCTGTGCTCTCCGGCGCTGGCCGAGCAGTGGCAGGAGGAACTGCGGACCAAGTTCGGCATCGATGCCGAGCTGATCCTGCCATCCACGGTTACACGGCTGGATCGCGCCCTCGGGTTCGGGGAGACGCTGTTCGCCAAGCACCGGCGGGTGGTGATCTCCACCGACTTCATCAAGTCGCCACGGCACCGCGACGACTTTCTCAAGCACTGCCCCGACCTGGTGATCGTGGACGAGGCGCACACCTGCGTGCCGGCGGACGCAACAGGCAGCGCAGGGGGTGCGCAGCAACTCCGCTATGAACTGCTGCGACGGGTCGCCGAGGACAAGAGTCGGCACCTGCTGCTGGTGACCGCAACGCCGCACTCGGGCAAGGACGAACCGTTCCGTGCCCTCCTTGGCCTGCTCGATCCTGCCCTGGAGACCGTCAACTTCAACGAGGACGCGGGCCGCCGCCAGCTTGCGCAGTACTTCGTGCAGCGCCGTCGGCTCGACATCCGGCGGGACTACCCCGACGAGGCCGGCGCGTTCCCCGGCGACCGGCTCTTCACCGAGGCGCCTTACAAGCTCGACCCCGCCTATCGGGCGCTGCTGGATGACGCGGTGGCCTATGCCCGCGACCGGGTCACCGGCGCGACGGGCAACCGGGAGCAGCGGATCGCCTGGTGGTCGGCGATCGCGTTGCTCCGCTCGATGGTGTCCTCGCCGCGCGCCGCCGCGCAGACCCTCGTAACCCGGTCGCAGACGGCGGCCGCGGCGACGGCCGATGAGGCTGACGAGCTCGGCCGCCCCGTTACCGCCGACATGGCCGACGACAACCCCGACGGCATCGACGCGCCACCAGGAGCGGAGACGGGCACTGATCCGGGGGCTGGTCCAGAGGCAAATGGTAACAGCAAGAAGGCAACTGCCGGGACGGCTCCGGTTGCAGCCAGCCCCCGGCTCGCCGAGCTCGCTGACCGTGCCACGCGGCTCGAAGGCCCCGAGAAGGACCTCAAGCTCGCCCGCCTCATCAAGGTGCTGAAGGACCTGCTCAAGGAGGGCTACCACCCGATTGTCTTCTGCCGATACATCCCGACGGCCGAGTACGTGGCGGAGCACCTCGCCGACGCATTCGGTCGGAAGACCCTGGTGACGGCCGTCACGGGGTCACTGTCCCCGGCCCAGCGGCTCGACCGGATAGACCAGCTGTCGCAGCAGACCCAGGACAGCGACGCGCGAAGAGTCCTTGTTGCAACCGACTGCCTGTCCGAGGGCGTGAACCTGCAGCACGACTTCAACGCGGTGGTCCACTACGACCTGGCGTGGAACCCGACCCGGCACGAGCAGCGGGAGGGCCGGGTCGACCGGTTCGGCCAGCGCGCCGAGACGGTCAAGGTCGTCACGCTTTACGGGTCCGACAACGGCATCGACGGCAAGGTGCTCGACGTGCTGATCCGCAAGCACCGGGAGATCCGCCGCTCCACCGGCATCTCGGTCCCGGTACCCGACGAGGACTCCGGCCGGGTCACCAACGCGATCATGGAGTGGCTGCTGCTGCGCGACGCACGAGGTGACCAGCAGGCCCTCTTCGACCTCGACGAGGTCGTCGGCCAGGCGGAGAAGGACCTCGACCTGGAGTGGAAGTCCATGGCCGAGCGCGAGAGCCGGTCCCGGTCGCGGTTCGCCCAGGGGTCCATCCACACCGACGAGGTGGTCTGCGAGGCAGCCGCGATGCGCGCCGCCCTCGGCTCCGACGACGACGTGGCGGCGTTCACCCGCACCGCCCTCGATACCCTCGGCGCGGTCCTGACCACCCTGCCCTCTCACGAGTTCTCGGTCGAGATCAAGAGCCTCCCGCCTGGCCTGCAAGACGCGATCGCCGGCCTGATCGGCGAGCGGAAGCAGGTGCCCTTCCGCACCACGCCAGCAGTCCCGCGCGGTGAGGCATCCCTGTCACGCACCGATCCGATCGTCGGCGCGGTCGCCGGTTTCGTGCTGTCCGCCGCGCTCGACCGGCAATTGCCACAGCAATACAGGCAGGCAAAGCGGTGCGGCGTCATCCGCAGCCACGCGGTCACTACCAGGACGACCCTGCTGCTGGTCCGCTACCGGTACCAGCTCACCTTGCCCGGCCGGTACGGAGACGTCCCACTGATCGCCGAGGAAGCCCGCCTGCTCGGCTTCACCGGCACGCCCAAGGATCCGCACTGGCTCCCCGACGAGGAGGCAAGCGGCCTGCTGAGAGCCAGCGCCGACGCCAACATCGCCCCCGAGTTCGCCCGCCGGACCATCGGCCAGGCGCTCGACGGCCTCGACGCGGTGCTGCCCGAGGTGAACCGGCGCGGCACCGACTACGCCGAAGAACTCCGCGACGCCCACCGGCGCGTCCGCCGCAGTGCCGACCAGGCCATCCGCGGCCTGCGCGTCGCGGTCGCGGGCGGCGCCGACATCCTCGGCGTCTACGTCTGCCAGCCGTTCCAGCCAGTTCAGCCGGGGAGCCAGCCGTAATGCCAGCCACCAGCAGCGCCAGCAGCGCGTTCCAGGCCATCCGCACCGTCGGCGGCCTGCTCCCCGCCGACATGCTGGCCCGGATCGCCGACGGCCGCGACGTGTCGGCGTCCAAGCCCGCCGATTATCACATTGTCGGCAACCGCTCGGTCAAGGACGAAGCCGAAAGGCACTGGGACTACCTCAAGGGCGCCTGGCGCGCGCTTCGTGACACTCTCGGCCCGACCGGTACCGTGGCCGCGGATCTTCAGGGCCTCGCTGTCGAGAACTGGCTGCTGCCGCTGTTCGATGAGCTCGCCTTCGGCCGCCTCGGGCATTCCGGTCCGCAGGGCATCGCGGCCGACGACGGCACCACGACGTTCCCGGTGACCCACAGCTGGGGACATGTCCCGATCCACCTGGTCCCGTGGGACGCCGAGCTGGACAAGCGGATCGCGGGCGTGGGCCTGCCGCCGCAGTCGATGCTGCAAGAGTGCCTGAACCGCACCAAGGCCCACTTGTGGGGGATCGTCTCCAACGGACGGCAGCTCCGCATTCTGCGCGACTCTTCGGCGCTCGCAGGCACCGCCTACATCGAGATCGACCTGGAGGCGATGTTCGACGGCGAGCTGGTCAACGAGTTCGTCGTCCTCTACCGGCTGCTGCACGTCTCAAGGTTCGAGGTCACCCCGGACGACGCCGCCCCAAGCACCTGTCGCCTTGAGCGCTGGCGCACCGAGGCGATCGAGTCCGGCGCCCGCGTGCTGGACCAGCTCCGCGAGGGCGTTCGCGAGGCGATCACCCAGCTCGGCACCGGCTACATCCGCCACGAGGCCAACGCGCAGCTAAGAGAAGACCTCGACCCGCAGCTCCTCAAGCGCGCCCTGCTGCGGCTGGTGTACCGGCTGCTGTTCTGGTTCGTCGCGGAAGAGCGCGGCGTGCTGCACCCGCCCGGCACCGACGACAAGACCAGGCAAAGGTACAGCAGGTACTTCTCGGCCAAGCGGTTGCGCGAGACCTCCCTGCGGCGGTTCGGCACCACGCACTGCGACCTATGGCAGGCCGTCCAGTTCGTGCTGGCCAGCTTCGCTCGCGACGACGGCAGGACGGAACTGGGCCTGCCTGGCCTCGGCGGCATTTACGACGACACCGAGACCGACCGGGTGCTTACTGGCCTCCAGCTCTCCAACGAGTACCTCATTCGCGCCATCAGGGCGCTGTCGCAGTTCTACGACGCGCCCACCCGCCGTAACCGCCGGGTCGACTACCTGCACCTGGGCGCCGAGGAACTCGGCTCCATCTACGAGTCCCTGCTGGAACTGGACCCCAAGTGGTCCCGCGAGGAGCGCACCTTCGTCCTCAACGTCGTCCCCGGCAACGAGCGCAAGGGCACCGGCTCCTACTACACGCCCACCTCGCTCATCGACTGCCTGCTTGACTCTACCCTGGACCCCGTTCTCGACGACGCGCAGAAGAGGGCAGAACTTCAGGCTTCCCAGGCCGAACGGGACGTCCCCTCCGCCATCGCGAAGGCACTCCTGCAAGTGACGGTGTGCGATCCCGCCTGCGGCAGCGGACACTTTCTCGTCGCGGCGGCGCGCCGGATCGCCAAGCGGGTCGCGTCCGTCCGCGAGCACAACCCGGAGCCCACGGAGGAGGCGCTGCGGCACGCCCTGCGTGAGGTCATAGCGCACTGCGTTTACGGCGTGGACGTCAACCCGATGGCCGTAGAGCTCACCAAGGTCTCGCTGTGGCTGGAGGCTTTGGAGCCCGGCAAGGCCCTGAGCTTCCTGGATTCGCGCGTCAAGGTGGGCAACGCCCTGATCGGCGCGACCCCCGCGCTGATTAACAAGGGCATCCCGGACGGCGCGTTCAAGCCGGTCGAGGGCGACGACCCCGCGTTCGCCCGGTCCCTGGAGCGAGCGAACGCCGAACGGCAGCAGCGGACCGCGGCCCAGAAGCGTGCGGAGCAGGGCATGTTCTTCACGAACAAGACGGCCCTGCCCGGCCTCGAGCCGGAATGGGGCCAGGACGCTCTGTTCGGGGACGTGGACCTGATCACCCAGTCCAACGAGGAACTGGCCGACGCCCTGGCCAGGATCGCTCAGGCCCCTGACGAGTCACTCCATGAGGTCCACGAGCAGGGTGCCGCATACGCGAAGTGGCTCGCCTCTGCCGAACGTCACCGCAAAAGGCTCATCGCCGACGCCTGGTGCGCCGCCTTCATGTGGATCAAGACCCCAAAGGCCCCACCCGCGATCGTCAACCGCACCCTCCGGGAACTGACGGAAGGCGGCCCCGGTGCGCTCCTCCCGGCTACGGCCCGCGAACTTGAGCGGCTGCGCGAGGAGTACAGTTTCTTCCACTGGCACCTGGAGTTCCCCGACGTCTTCCGCGTCCCCGATCCGCACGCCGACGTGGCCACCGGCTGGGGCGGCGGGTTCTCGTGCGTGCTGGGGAATCCGCCGTGGGACAAGGTCGACTTCAAGGAGAAGGAGTACTTCAGCGCAGTCGAACCCTCGATCGCCACACTCGCGGGAAAGGCACGCAAGGACGCCATTACCGAATGGGAGAAGGAGCACGAGGAGGAGGGTGAACGGTACCGGGCGGCCCGCCGCGTGGTTAAGTCCGGCTTTTTGTTCGCCAGCAGTTCTGATGCGTTCCTTAACACCGCCAAAGGGCTAAAGGCAGCAGGCGTCAACTCGCTCCAGAAGGACCAGTTGTTCGCTGAACTGTTCAGCCTGATCTCCGCGCCAACCGGCCGTGCGGGCTGCATCATCCCGACGGCGATCGCCACCGGTGCCAGCGGACAGTACCTGTTCGACTCACTGGCCGGGCGCGGCGGCGTCACGTCGCTGTATGGCTTCGAGAATCGTAAGCCGTTTTTCCCGGCAGTGGACTCCAGGTACCCGTTCTGCCTCCTGTCACTGGCGGGTAAAGAGGCTGCCGAGCCAGCCGCGCGGTTCGCGTTCTTCCTGTTGGATGTCGTCGATCTTGACGACGCGAACCGGGTATTCACGCTCAGCCCCGACGAGATCGCCTTCATCAATCCGAACTCGCGGACGCTTCCGATCTTCCGTACCCGTCGTGAAGCCGCCCTGACTGCCGATATCCAGGGCCGCATCCCGGTGCTCTGGAACGAGTCGAAGCAGGACGGCAATCCGTGGGGAACCACGTTTAAGAATCTCTTCAACATGGCCGATGACTCAGACCTATTCCGCGACCGTGAGCGACTGGTGCGGGATGGCTGGCACCTATCGGGCAACGTCTTCACCCGAGGCAAGGAGCGTATGCTTCCGCTATACGAGGCGAAGATGGTTGGTTTCTTTAATCACCGCGCAGCCGATGTGGTCAAGAGCGCCACAGCCGTTGATCGCCAGAATCAGCCGCGATACCTTACCACGCAGGAACTTCAGGATCCTGCCCGACTGGCGGTCTCGCTGAACTGGATTGCCGAAGACGGTCGGATCCGCACCCGCCGCAGCGGGAAGGACACGGAGATTCCTGGAGTGTCCGAGCGCCTAACTGACCTGGAATGGGAGCACAACTGGCTGTGCGGATGGTGTGACGTTACCTCCGCGACTAACGAGCGGACAGCGATCCCGGCGTTCTTCCCGCGAACCGCAGTCGGGCACTCCCTTCCTCTGATGCTGCCGCGTGTGCCGGCAGGCGCGGCAGCCGCGCTCATCGCGGCTCAGAGCTCCCTAGTCTTCGACTTCGTCGCCCGACAGAAGGTGGGCGGTAACCACTTGAACCTTTTTATCTTGAAGCAACTTCCCGTGCCGACGCCCTCGATGCTGAAGCCGCACTTGCCGTTCATCGTGCCGCGCGTGCTGGAGCTCGTCTACACCGCCTACGACGTGACGCCGCTCGCCCGCGACTTGGGCGACGAAGGTGCCCCGTTCGTCTGGGACGAGGACCGCCGGGCGCGGATCCGGGCCGAACTGGACGCGTTCTTCTTCCGGATGTACGGCATCGGCCGGGACGACGCCGACTACATCATGGAAACGTTCCCGATCGTGCGTGGCAACGACATCAAGGAGCACGGCACCTACCGCACGAAGGATTGGGTCCTAGCCGAGTACGACCGGATGACGTCCATCGACCCAGCGGCGAACGTCGGCACCACCTACGAGTCTCCACTCAACCCGCCCCCCGGCCACGGCCGACGCCACCCCGCCCAGTCGGTCTAGAGGCGTGGTCTCCTATCCCGCGTGTGCCGCCGCCTCGACGCACGGCGCTCGTAGCCCCAGCGCCCCAAGGCACGGCTTGAACCAGATTGCTTGGTTTCGCGTCCTGCGGCCAGGCGGGCGGGATCACTCGTCGTCCTCTTGTGCTTCCTCGTCCTGCAGGTAGAACTCTCCGTCACTGTTGACGTCGATACCGTATCCGTGCAAGAAGGACTCGATGTCATCCCCGTGATCTCCGCAGCGGCACCAGCCGCTGATGGGCCAGCCGCCGCCCAGGAAGTGGTAGTCGAGGGCCTCCTCCCAGAGGACGACGCGGATCTCCTCAAAGGTCCAGCCGGTAGTCGCGCTCACCCACCTGTCATGTACATCGAGGAGCTCGTCCGACTCATAGTCGAAGTCCTGACCGTAAACCTCCGCGATAAGCGCTTTGCGTATGCCTCCGACCGGAGACATTCGAATCCTTGGCGGCAGACGCCTCCGGCTCTTGACTTACGCTCATCTATCCTCCCAACCGGCCAAGCGACTGAAGTCGGCTACGCCATCTGCCTCGGTGTTCGCGCGCACCTGCGCTTACAAGTACATGCCGGTCCTCAGCTCGCCCCCACCGGTGGTCTAGGTGGCCGATCCTACTGGTCACCTAGATGCCGTTATCGGCGGGTGGATCTGTCCGTCGCAGTTGCTCCCATGACGTCTCCGCTGACCAGAATGCCTCGTTGCCTGGCTTTCTTACTGATCTTGATCGCCCGTTTTGCCACCCTCGAAGCATGCTTCTTCAGTCCGTCACACCCATGCACCATCAGATGATCATGGGCAATTCAGCTGCCTCCGGCCGACGACGGCAGAGGTCTGCTTGGCAGTAGTCGCGACCCTGAGCAAGGGTTATGACCTGGACTACATCTGGCGCCAGGTCGACCGCAGCGCGAGCAAAGACGCGGCCGGGTATTACCTCCAGGCCAGCGAGAGCGGGGGAGAACCACCGGGCCGCTGGTGGGGCCCGGGCGCCAAGGCACTCGGCCTCGAGCACGGCCAGACAGTAGAGCGCGGACCGTACGACCTGCTGTTCGGCGAGCGCAAAGCCCCAGACGGCACCCAGCTCGGCCGGCCTCCGGGCAGCGGGCAGAACGCCGTCGGCATCTACGCCCGCCTGCTGGCCGCCGAACCGCACGCGACAGCCGAACGCCAGCACGAACTGCGGACCGAAGCCGCCCGCCAGGCCCGGCAGAGCCCGCTGTACTTCGACCTGACCCTGTCGCTGTCGAAGTCGATCTCCATCTTCCACGCCTCGCTCGGCGAGAACGCGCGGCTGGCCCGCGAGTCCGGCGACCAGGCAGGAGACGCCTACTGGTCCGGCCTGATCGCCGAGGTCGACGCCATGATCTGGCAGGCCACCTGGGCAGGTTTCGACTACTTCCAGGGCGAAGCCGGCTACACCCGCACCGGCTCGCATCACGCACGAGTCAACGGCCGGGAGACCGGCCAGTGGCACGAAGCCGACCTGGCGGTGGCGCACTGGCTGCAGCACACCTCCCGCGACGGCGACATGCAACTGCATGTCCACTCCCAGATCGCCCACACCGCCAGAACACAGACCGACGGCAAGTGGCGCGCCCCGGACTCCCTCGGCTACAACGAGCACATCGGCGCGGTCGCCGCGATCGTCGCCCAGCACCTGGAGGAGGCGCTGACCCGCCGGTTCGGCGCGCAGTGGGTAGCGCGCGACGACGGTCACGGGTTCGAGATCAAGGGCATCTCCGGGCAGATGATGCGCCTGTTCTCCTCGCGCCGCGAATCGATCACCGCCGACCTGCGCGCCCGCGCGGCGCAGTTCGAGCAGCGGTACGGCCGCGCGCCGTCGCAGCGGGAACTCGCGCAGCTCGCGCAGGCGTCGAACTTCACCACGCGCAAGGCCAAGGACGGCGCGCTGGACTTCACGCAGCTGCATGAGGGATGGGCGGACAAGCTCGCGCGCACGCTGGGCGTCCCGCTGGCGTCGGTCGCGCCGTCGGTCTGGCATGACGCCGCGGGACATGCGGCCGCGCGCACGCGCGGGCCGGAACCTCCGGACCGGCTGGAGCTTGCCCGCGCCGCGCAGAAGGCCGTCGCGCTGGCCCAGCGGGAAAAGAGCACCTGGACCCGAGCCGACCTGATCAAGTACCTGGGCCGCGTGCTGCCCAGAACGGGCATGGACCCGGCCGCGGCCGTGGCACTGCTCCAGGACCTGGCCGAAAGCGCGCTGCGTTCGGAATTCGAGCCGTTGATCTGCCTGGAGGCGCCGGAGGCAGTCGAGGTTCCGCGCAGCCTGCTGCGCGCCGACGGCCGCAGCATCTACCAGCGGCACGGCGGCATCCGGTACGCCACCCGCGCGCAGCTAGCCACGGAGGAACGCCTCGTCGCGCAGGCCGGCGCAGCGGCCGCGCCGCGCCTGACACGCGCCGACGCCGCGCGAGCACTCGGCGCCGAGCTGGCGCGGCTCGAGGACACGCTGGCCGGACGCGCGCAAGACGTTCAAGATCATCATCCCGAACGTACCGGGCTGACTGCCGATCAGGCCGCGGCTGTGCTGTCGGTGCTGACCGACGGAAAGCGCGTCTCCGTCATCAACGCGCCGGCCGGATCGGGCAAGACACGAGTGATGACCGAAGCCGCCCGGCTCTGGGCCGCCGCCGGACGGCCCGTCGTCGGGATCACTCCCTCGCAATCCGCCCGCAACACCCTGGCCGCCGGTGTGCCCGAGTCCTACAACACCGCCCAGTTCCTGGGCCACCTGCCCGGCCAGCGGGGCGCCCGCGGCTCGCTCGATATAACCGAGGACACCCTGCTGCTGGTCGACGAGTCCTCCATGATCCCCACCCCCGACCTGGCGGACGTAGTCGCCCTAGCCAAGGAACGCCAGGCAAAGATGGTCCTGGCAGGTGATACCGGGCAGTTGCAGGCGGTCGAGAACGGCGGCGCCATGTCCCTGCTCGCCGCCGAACTCGGATACGTGCAGCTCCCAGACCCGGTCCGGTTCCGCGCCGCATGGGAACAGGAAGCCAGCCTGCGGCTTCGCACAGGTGACGCCACTGTCCTCGCCGAATACGACCAGCACGGCCGGATCATCGGCGGTGAGCCCGAGCAGATGATTGATGCTGCCGCATCCACCTACGTCGCGCTCACCCTGGACGGCACCGACACCCTGCTGATGGCCGCCGAACACGGTCTTCGCCGGGAACTATCCCGCTGCATCCGCGACGACCTCATCCACCTCGGCATGGTCGATGCGGGTCCTGTGGTCCGCATCGCCGACGGAACCGAAGCCAGCATCGGCGACCTGATCGTGTGCACCAAGAACGACCACTCTGTCCAAGCGGGCGAGCCCGGCCGGTCACTAGCGAACGGAGACCTGCTCCGCATCGAGGCGATCACCCCGGACGGCCTGATCGTCCGCCGCGCGCTGGACGCCGACCCGCGAACGGGCCAGCGCCGCTGGACGGACCGGAACTTCCTGTACGCCGATTACGGCGATTGTGAACTCGGCTACGCGGTCACCGATCACGTCGCGCAAAGCCGCACCGTGCACACCGGCCTCGCGGTCATCACCGGCACCGAGGACCGTCAGCACGCCTACGTCGCCCTGACCCGCGGCACCGACACCAACACGGCCTACGTCTTCACGCTGTCCCCGAAGATCGCCGACCCGGTGCCGGGCCCGCGTCCGGCACCCGAACTTGCCCGGTACGACCGCCTCACCGCCGAACACGACGGCGGGCCTACTAACGCGGGCCAACTGGCTGGGACCGGCGACGCGCTCGGCGTGCTGTCTGACGTGCTGGAGCGAGATGGCCAGCAGCTCTCTGCACTCCAGACACAGCAGCAGGCCTTGTCGAACGCCGACCACTTGGTGATCCTGCATGCCATCTGGACAGCGGAGACCAGCCCGGCGCGCGAGCAGAGATACCGGAAGCTACTTATGGACGCGCTCCCGCCGGGATATCGGCAGGAGCCGGGTCACCAGGCCAGATGGCTATGGCGCACAATGCGCGCCGCCGAACTGGCCGGCCTGGACCCCGGCCAAGCCCTGGCCGCCGCGATCGTCGAGCGGCCCCTAACTGGAGCCCGCGATGTGCCGAGCGTCGTCGACGCCCGACTCCGGCATCGTGTCGGTCCGCTCGTCCCACTCCCGCTCGGTCCCTGGAAGGAGCAAGTGCTCGACATCGCCGATCCCGAACGGCAGGCGTTCGCTGCGCAGATCGCCGACATGATGGACGCGCGCAAGATCCGGATCGGCGAGCATGCCGCCGAGAACGCCCTGTCCTGGGCAGTGAACGCACTGGGCCCGGTGCCCGATCACCCGGTGGACCGGCTCGAGTGGCAGCGGCGGGCCAGCTCGATTGGCGCGTATCGGGAACTGTCCGGCCACGATCATCCCACCGAACCGATCGGACCCGAACCCACAGCGGGCGACCCCGACAAACGAGCCGCCTGGCACGAGGCCTTCGCCGCCCTCGGCCCCGTCGACGGTCCCGATGTCCGCGCCCTGCCAGATGGGACGCTACTGCACCTGCGCGACACATATCCGATCGAGACCGCCTGGGCACCGAAGTGGGTCGGCGACGAACTCCGCCAGGTCCGCCTCGGCGCCCGGGAAGCCCGCCTGGCAGGTATCCGCGCCAACACAGAAGTAAAGGCGGCCGCCGGACGCGGCGACGAACACGCCACTGCTCGGCAACAGATCCTGGCCGCCAGCTACCAGGCCATGCACGACGCCTACCGCGAACGCGAGATCGTGTTCGCGACCACCATGACCGACCGAGCCGACTGGGAACAAGCAACCCGCCAGCAACGCCAGCTGGCCGTCGCCGCCGATGCCGAACTGCGCCGCCGCCACCCAGACCAGCGGTTCGCCCCGCTGCGCTCAGCCGAACCCGATCCAGCCACGCAAGCCCAGCGCGACGAGCTCACCATGACCGCGGGGGAGGAGACCAAGGAGATAGGCCAGTGGATCAAGGACCTAGCCGCCGAACATCAGACGTTCGCAGACAGGCTCGCCGAACGGCAGAGCACGACGATCCCTTCTGAAGATCCCGACTACGCCGATCTCGGCCAGGCGTTCCCGCCCTGGATGGGACGCAGCAAGGACGCGATCTTGCAGCCGCCCAAGCCGGAGATCCGCCCATCAGCGCGGGTACTGGAACGCGCCACGGACCGCGACCGGGATGTCGAAGCCGCGAATTGACGGGAGCCAGGTGCATGCTGGACATCAGGAAGGTGAGCGCATTATGACGAGCACCAGCATCACGGCCTCGGGACTCAGCGGTGTCCTGCGGATGACCTGGCTGTACGATGACCTGGCACATGTGCTGGAACACGCCGACATAGACGAGCCCTCCGGCACCTGGACAGGCCTGGCATGCCCCGATCATGACCTGTCGCTCGGAGGCGACGTCGACTTCACGACTATGCGCCGTCTGATCGGCGACTGCAAGCTCGCCGACCTGGTTTGGGAAGCCCCCGAAGAGCTTGTAGCCGAACACGGCCAGGCTTTCCAGGCCGCGACGCAGGCCCACCACACAGGGCATTCTGAAGTGGCCGAGCAGCATTGGCAGGAGTTGCAGACAATCTGGTCTCGGGCCTGGGCTGCGAACTACGCGGCGCTCGAGCTACTGCAAAACGCGGGGATCACGACGTTCTCGCCAGTCAAACCCCAGCGCTGGGTCATCGCCTCCTTCGAGCACCACTGCGGCCCTCACGGCCTTCCGCGACCACACGTCCACAACATCGTCATCACTCAGCTGACGTCGGGGATTCCAGCCGACTGATGCGGGCACACGGGGGTATCGCCGGTGAAGCTACCGAGGTTCAACTGCCGGGCCGCCGTTCAGTGCCTTTAGAGTTGCGGGCTCTCGAGTTAGAGGAAGTAGTCGTCGAACAGCACCGTGGTCGCCAGCTCACGCAGTTCTAGCAGGCGACCCCAGGATTCCGCCCCAACCATTACCTCGCGTGCGCTTACCTCGCGTGCGCCCCGGGCATGCCGGACATCCTGTAAGCGCTGGCCGCGATCTTTGCGTAGAGGGTGCCGAATGCCGACTCTGTCCCTGCAACAGCCGTGCCGACCCAAAATGCGCCGCACACAGAACCTCCGGTTCTGGCCGACGGTTGTCCACTCCGCCGCACGGGGACTGACTCGTATACGGATGCGATGGGCGGCATTCCGAACCTCGGCCGACGACCCGGGCCAGGTTCCGCTGAATGGACTAGCGCACCGATCATCACCGCGGGGGGGTGTCGAAAGGGTCTCTTGGGAGTCTTTTTGTCCTGGCTATCGCTATTATCCTGCCGTGCATGGTGGGGTCGGGACGCTGGTTGCCGGGCGTTATCTGCTGTCCGAGGCGGTCGGCCAGGGCGGCATGGGGCGGGTATGGCGGGGCTATGACCAGCTCCTGGACCGGGTGGTGGCCGTCAAGGAGCTGATTCTGCCGCCACAGTCCCCAGCGGACCACGCCGAGCTGGTCGCGCGCATGATGCGGGAGGCGCGGGCTGCGGCCCGGCTCGATCACCCAGGCGTGGTCACGATCCACGACGTGGTCGAGCATCAGGGCTGCCCGTGGATCGTGATGCAATATATCTCCGGCTCCTCCCTGCGCGGCCAGATCGACAGTAACGGACGGCTGCCGTGGCAGCAGGTGGCGGACATCGGCGCGCAGGTCGCCGAGGCGCTGGCCGCCGCGCACGGCGCCGGCATCATCCACCGCGACCTCAAGCCGGACAACATCCTGCTGTCTAGCTCCCGCGCCATCATGACTGACTTCGGCATCGCCCGCATCGCCGGCGCCACTACCCAGCTGACCGGCACCGGGGTACTGGTCGGTACCCCGGCCTACATGGCTCCGGAGTGCCTGGATGGTGGCGACGCCGGGCCGACCGGTGACCTATGGGCGCTCGGCGCCACCCTGTACGCCGCGGTTGAGGGCTTCCCGCCGTTCACAGGCGAGACCATGAGCGCGGTGATCACGGCGATCCTCACCAAGGCACCTGCCCTGCCGCAGCATGCCGGCCCGCTGCTTGAGATACTCGCCGCGCTGCTGAGCAAGAACCCCGCCCAGCGGCCCGACGCCCAGGCCACCGCCCGGACCCTGGCCGCTTGCCGCCCTGCCCAGGCTGCCAGCGAGTCAGCCTATGGCTTGCAGCCCTTCCCCGCCGCAGGAGCGGTCCAGGGAGCGCACCACCCGGAGACTGCAGTGGCCACGGCACCAGCCGCGCAGGCACCTCAGTTCCGCGACACCACGACAGGGGGCAGGCATTCCCGGGGTGGAAGCTGGGATGCTTTCGCCGCTGCCGGCGCATCTCAGCCGGCCGGGCCGGCCGATGGCCACCCGACTTTGACAAGCGCGCCGTGGCCACCAGCGACCCAGCCCGTGACGCCGCCGCACCCACAGCCGCCAGGCAATGCCCCGGCCGACACGACACCGCCACGCCGCAGGCTGGCATCCCGGCCCGCACTCGCCTTGGCAGGCTTCGCAGTAGCCGCCGCGGTCGCGGGCACCCTCCTAGCGCTGCCCCGCGGCAGCCACTCACCAGGCACCGCTTCCCAGGTCGGCAAATCCGCCGGTGCAAGCACGGTCAGGCCAGCACCAGCGGCATCAAAGTCTGTGTCAGCTTCTTCGTCCATGCCATCTCCCAGTCAAGCGCTGAGTGGCATCGCGAAGGGTGATCAGAATTGCGGGTTCAACACTACAGACGGTACAGAGCTCGCGTCAGTCAACGTCACGAATACTGTGTGCCGCGACGTAGCGGCAGCGCTAGCAGAAGGCGGTCAGTATTGGTGGCCAGTGCCCTACGAGTCGCCCGACGCGGCTGTCCAGGACAATACGAGCCAAGCCTGCTCTATGACCCGCGACGGCATGACGATGGCAGTCTATGACCTCCCATCAAATGCTCCCACACAGACAGTCGGCGGTGTGGCCGACGGCGTCTGCCAGAGAGAGGAAGCCGCCGGCTGGCTGCCAAGTTAGGCGGAACCCACAACCGAGTCAGGAATCCGCTCGGCAAGCCGAGAGGCCCGCCCCTAGGGCCCGGTATCTACGCGAAGCTCAAACCCGGCGGCGCCGCGACAGGGTCGGAAGTGCGCCTGCCGGCTCACCGATTCCCGAATCTGTACGCAGCCATCAAGCGAGATCGCAAAAGGAAGGCCGAGCAGTAGGCGGATAGGGCACGCTATGGCTCTGGCTGGCTGGCGGTGGTTATGGCGGCTTGCAGTGGACCCACCTCGGCGGCCTCGAGTGGCCCCACCCCGAATCGGACACTTCCGATGTGGGCTTGAAATGGCCCCAGCCCCGACGAGATGCGAGCT
>Ga0335075_10002359_pt1 | contig 30453 bp, 26 predicted proteins | sample Lox_Sample_24_FD_206723 | JGI IMG/M metagenome (GOLD analysis project Ga0335075, IMG submission 206723) | Soil microbial communities from Loxahatchee National Wildlife Refuge, Florida, United States - Lox_Sample_2.4 | ecosystem: Environmental > Terrestrial > Soil > Wetlands | place: USA...
AGCCGCAATGTCGGCGCCTTCGCCTCGCGCTCGATCTCAGGCGACGGCAGCAAAGCCACGATCGAAGTGCCTATCCAGGACGGCGAGAACAGCATCTCCATCACCGGCGTCAACGAGTTCGGCTATCTGACCGAGCGCAGCGTCGTCGCGCTGGTCAAGCGCGACAAACAGGAGGTGAAGAAGGGCAAGCTCTACGTGATCGCGATCGGGGTGGAGAAGTATCCGCACCTCGAGGACGATTGCGGCGGCCGCTCCTGCGATCTCACCTACCCGGTCGACGACGCCGCGCAGATGCTCTCCATCATCAAGCAGCGCACCGCGCCGCTGTTCACGGAAATGGAGACGCTGATCCTGCTCAACCAGGACGCGCTGGACGAGATGCCGGATCAGGCGGAGGCCGTGGCGAGCCTCCTCGGCGACGGCGAAATCCTTGAGCCGGACTCGGACAATATCGCTGACCAGATCGAGGATTTCCTTGACAAGCCCGGCCCGGACGACACGACGATCCTGTTCGTCGCCGGCCATGGCATCAATGTGGACGAAGACTACTATTTCATCCCGACCGACGGACGAAAGCAGGACGGCGAGGACAAGTGGCGGCGCTCGTCGCTGGTCGACTGGGGCGACATCCAGGATGCCGTCGACCGCGCCAAGGGCATCCGGCTCATGCTGCTCGATACCTGCCATGCGGCGAACGCTTTCAACCCGCGGCTCGAAAAGGACGCGGCGGATGCGCGCGTCATCGTGTTTTCCGCGACCGCCGCGAACAACACTGCCGCCGAGCTGCCGGAGCTCGGCCATGGCGTCTTCACCTATTCGATCCTCGAAGGTCTGAAGGGCAAGGCCAACACCGGCGGCGACGGCGTGCGCCTGCTCGGCCTCGCCGACTACATCTACCGCGAGGTCGTGCGGCTGACCGGAGACCGGCAGAAGCCGTTCTATTACATCTCCAATATGGAGAACATCCTGCTTGCCCAGCCGTGACCGCACGGTTGCGTGGCTGAGCGCGGCCGTGCTTGCCGCTGCTCTCGCTTTTGCGGGTAATGCATTCCCCGCACCCGCATGCCCGCCGGGCAACTACCCGAAATTCTATCTCGACGCGGCGCCGTTCGAGAGCGCTATCGCGGAGGCAGCAAGCTACGAGCCGTCGAACGAAAAGCTCACCGGTATCACCGTGCCGCATCATCTGCTCGCCGATCATCTGATCGCGCTCGGTTTCCAGGCGGCGTCCGGCTTTTCCTACAAGCGCATCATCATTCTCGCGCCGGATCATTTCCGGCAGACGGAAAAGCTGTTCGCGACAACGAGCCGCAGCTTCGACACCGTACTCGGGACAGTTGCGAACGACACGGAGGCGACCGCCGCGTTGCTCGCAAGCGGCGCGGATATCGAAGAGTCGTGCCTGTTCCAGCGCGAGCATGGCGTGCTGGCGCTGCTCCCCTTCATCGCGCGGCATTTTCCGGAAGCGAAGATCGTGCCGGTGGCGATGTCGATCCGCTCGAAGCGCGCGGACTGGGACAGGTTTGCCGAGGCTCTCGCGCCGCTGGTCGATGACGAAACGCTGATCGTCGAATCCACCGACTTCTCGCATTACCTGCCGCAGCACGAGGCGCGAAAATTCGACCAGCAGACGCTGAACATCATCGCGTCCGGCTCGCTCGATGCGATCGCCAACCTGCATCAGCCGCGCCATGCCGATTCGGTCGGGGCGCTCTATGTGCAGATGAAGCTGCAGCGGGAGCGTTTCGGCACGTCTCCGCTCGTCATCGCCAATGAGAACTCGCAGCAATATTCGGCGACGCTCACCCATGAGACGACGAGCTATCAGGTCATCCTGTTCGGCACGCTGACGCCGGCATTCAACAATCCCGCGCTCGACACCGTGAAGACCTACTACTTCGCCGGCGACACCAATTTCGGCCGGGCAATGAAGACCGCGCTTCTCGATGCCGACGCCGCCGACCGCATCGCCGACGACATCCTGATGCGCACGAAGGGCCGGCCGTTGATCGTCAATCTGGAAGGTGTGATCCTGCCCAATGTGCCCGAAACGATCGACAACATGACGCTCGCAATGCCTGAGGACCTCGCGATCTCCTGGCTGAAGCGCCTCAACGTCGCCGGTGTCGGTCTCGCCAACAACCACGCGATGGATCTCGGGCCGTCCGGCTATGCGGAGACGACCCGCGCGCTCGACGCGGCGGGGCTAAGATGGTTCGGACAGGGTGAAGCGCTGCAACTGCCCGGCCTCGACGTCGTCGGGCTGGCCGACATCGACAGCAACGGCTCACGCCAGACGGACCTCTTGACGCCGGACCTTCTTGACCGGCTCATCCGCGAAGGTTCGTCAAACCCGGTCGCCGCCTTCGTCCATTGGGGCCGCGAATATGTGAACAGCCCGTCCGAGCGTGAAGCGACATTGGCCGACGACATGCGGCTGCGCTCGGTCGCGGCGATCATCGGCGCGCACCCGCATGTGGCGAGCGAAAAGCTCGACGCGCTCGCCGGCGGCGACGTGCTGCAGGTCTATACGCTCGGAAATTTCCTGTTTGACCAGAGCGCGGAGAAATCATCCGGCGCGATGCTGGAGTTGCGTGTCTTCGAACAGGGCACGGTGTTCGGAAGGCTGTTGCCGCTGCCCAACTTCTTCGACATGGCGAAACGCTAGCCTGCCCGCGTCCATTCGAACGCCGTAAATCGTCAGCAGCCCTCAAGTTCCGGCGGCAGGTAGCAGGCCGCTGGCTTGGCGGTAGACAAGAATTCGGACGGATGTGGCAGGTAGTAGAACAGGCTGACCGGCTTGCCGCGCCGCTCGCTGCCGTCGGCGAATTTCGCCACCGGCTCGAACTGGTGGAAGGACGACATCTCCGCATACATCTTCAGCCGCGCTTCGTACTGGCTGATCTTGTTGTTGCCGCGCACCGGCATGTCGACGACATAGTCGCGCTGGCCAAGCGGCAGGTCGACGCGCTGATAACGCAGCGCTTCCGGGGAGCCGCCAAAACCGTCACCGCATTCGGCGAGCACTTCCGGCAGCTCGATCACGGCCAGCGCGACATCCACCTGGAACGGCTCGCTCGCCTGATAAGAATTGCCGTTGTCGTCGGCCCAGGAATAATCGACCGTGCCGCGCATGGTTGTGTTGAGGTTCTCTTCGCCCCAGATGAAGTCGGCGATCTCGCCGAAGCCGACCGTGTTGAAGACCTGGCTGCGGCAGACATTCAGCGCATCGACCGAATCGCATTTGAAGCGCTCGGTTTCGAGCTTCGCGGTGCTGACGCCCGCCTGATCGAGCGCATCCTTGATCCAGACGTCGGCGCCCTGGTCGAAATCGCCGACATTGGCGCTGAACGGCCGTGACTGCGCGCCGCCCTCTTCCTGCGGACCGAAGGTGAAATTGACCTTCGCGCCTTTGACCTGACCCCAGCCATGGTTCTTCAGCGAGAAGGACGGCCGGAAGCCGACGCAGCCGAAGTGCCGTTCCAGCGTCAGCATCGGCTTGCGATAGGCCTCGCTGTTCTTGACCTGCAACTCCAGCGTCTTGAGCTCGACGCGCGTGCCGTCGGTCGTCTTGACCTCGACCTCGACGAAGGCCGGTGCATCGGCCCAGTCGATGCCGTCGAAGGCGAATGTGGAGTAGTCGATCGGCGCCGTGCCGTTCCAGGCATTGTTCATCTCGTCGGCGAGCGGATAGATCGCGATGTCCTCGTCACGCACCAGATGCTGGTACTGCATCGCCGCCTGCTGGTTCATGCGATCGTCGACGATGGTTGAGATTTCCACCTTGCCGGCGTCGCCGCCTGATTGCACCTTCAGCAGTCCGCCGACCTGCGCATCGGCAAGCACGTCAGGACGGTTGCCGCCGATTTCCACGCCGCGCCGCCATTCGCTCTCGTAAACCGTGCCGCCGGCGAGTCGGGTCGTGCCCTTGCCGTCGCGTTTGCCGGTGACAAAATTCCCGTCGAAAATCTCGCCGGTCCTGGCAAGATAACGGCCCTTGCCGTTCGGCAAGCCGTTCGCGAAATCGCCTTCGTAACGATTGCCCTCGGCATCGACGCTGACGCCCCGGCCGTCAAGGACGCCGGCAGCCCAGTCGCCGTCATAGGTTTCACCGGAGCGGATTTCGAGCCGGCCCTTGCCATGCGGCCGGCCGTTAACAAGATCACCTTCATACTCGCTGTAGATCGTCCGCGGGTCGTAGCTGGCCGAGCCCCGCACGCGCCACACCAGCTTGCCCTTGCCGCTGATCGTGCCGTCTTCGGCAACCCCCGCGCCGTGGCCGACGGCAGGCTCCCAGACGAAATCCAGATTCTTTTCAGGATGCGCATCCCAAACACGCACCGTCTTGCGCACGACAGAGCGCGTCTCGGCGACGTAGATCACCTGCACCCGTTCGGCCCAGGCGCCCTTGTCCGTGGATGCATTCGGCGCCGCATATGCCATTGCTACGACGAGCAACGACGCTCCGGCGAGGAGCGCAACGATTTTCGGCTTCATCTTTTTCACCCAAGCCCTGACGGTCCTTGCAGACCTCTCACCCGCCAATAAACCAGCGCGCGAAACACCGCGCAACCGCCTTCACGCTCACGATTGCGCCGGACTTTGGCAAAAACAAAACCGGCGGCAGTTGCCTGCCGCCGGTTTGATCTGGAAACCACCCGAAAGCGGCCGCGCGAACCTTACTGGTTCAGGCTGTTGACCCATTCGAAATAGGGGCCATTCAAGCGAACGGCGGTGTTGAAGTCCGGGCTCTCGGCGACGTTGACGCCCAGCACGACACGCTGGTTGTCGCCGTCGAGCGCGTAGACCGAGCTGCCGCTCGACCCCGGGAAGGTGTCGCAATCATAGAAGAAGCCGTCGGACAGCACGTTCTCGCCAAGCACGTCGCAGGTGGCGCGCCACATCGTGCCGAACGGCTTGTCGCCCGGGTAGCCGACGATGTTGGCCGAGAAGCCGCCGAGCTGTTCGTAGTGGCCATAGGCCATCCAGCCAAGCGCATCGCCGATCGGCTCAGGCAGGATCAGGATGCCGAGATCCCACGGAACGACCGAGCCGTAGAAGCCCTGATAGTTCGTGATGTAGCCCTCGACGATGTAGGCTTCCTGATACTCATAGGCGCCGAACGGGAAGGTCTTCTCGTCCGCCATGCCCGGCACGAAGTAATAGGTCTGGTGCCAGCCGCCTTCCTGGTCGTGATTGTAGAGGCAGTGCGCGGCGGTAAGCACGGTGCGCGGGCCGATCAGCGTGCCGGAGCACATGAAGGCCTCGCCCTTGGCGTTCACCGACTCGATGTAGCCGATGGTGCGGAACGGATAGGCTTTCGTGTTCTTGATCTGGACGCGGGTGTCGTCGCCGAACACGGCACGGTCGCCGCCATCCTGTGCGAATGCCGGGTCCTCGCCGCCCTTCGGCGAGGACTGGGCCTTGGTGTCGCCGCCGCCGGCGCTGCCGCCCGACAGGTCCGCCTTGATCGCACTGCGAACAGCCTCGGACGCGTCGATGCGCAATTCCTTGCCGTCACGCGATTTTCCTACAGCCGTGAACGATTTCACGACGACGTTTTCATCGGTGAGCGGCGCGGCGCGGCTTTCCTCGCCGGCCTCGAGCTTCGGCATCGCGGCACGGGCGCCGGCCTTGGGCGTATAATCGTCCATCAGCGCGCGCGGCGCCTCGCCGGTGCCCTCGCTGCCGGCCGAATGGTCTTCAGCCATGGCAGGCATGGCCCACAGGGCCGTGGACACCAGAAGTGTGGTTGCAAGAAGTTTCATAGGGAGTCTCCCAAAATCAGCAAGGAGCCGGACAGAACACAAAAATCTTGGCCGGATCGTGGTTGCAAAAAGGAATCCGAGCGGTTGCATAGCAGCTTGTTTTCGACAGTCGTGTGAACCCCCTCTCCGTGTCGAAGCAAACGCCGCCAGGCAATACCTCCGCGTCCATTCTGCCCAAATTAATCCAACATTGGCAATGAGAAATCCCTTCCGCCAGAGGCTGCAATGGCCTTACATGGCGACGACCAAGGGCCGGGCCGGGGTGGTTCGCCCGATTGGCATCATCTCTGTCTCAGGAGGCTCTTTTGAAGATCATCCACCGGCTCGTTTCGAGCGCCGCGATGGCTCTCATCGCCACGGCCGCGGCCGCACCATTCATGCTTAATGCGTCAGCGCAGGAAGCGGCATCGTCTAAACCGGAACTTAACCCTATCGAGCGCGTGCCGGCACTGCGTGCCAAAGCGGAAGACAGCAGCGATCGCGTGTTCGGCGGCCAGATGGCGGACAAGGGCGAATGGCCCTTCCAGGTCGCGCTGTTGACCTCGGAGATGCTCGACCAGAGCCCGGACTCGCAGCCCGACTCGCAGTTCTGCGGCGGCAGCCTGATCGCTCCGACCTGGGTGCTTACGGCCGCCCATTGCGTGTCGGACGGCGTCGACACCATTCCGGCCGGCGCGGTTACCATCCTCTCCGAAGCGACCCACCTCGCCGAAGGCAAGCGCTACAAGGTCTCGCAGATCATCGCGCATGAGGGCTACAACACCTCGACGCTCGACAATGACATCGCGCTGATCCGCCTCGCGGACGAAGCCACCGCGCCGACGATCAACCTGCCGGAAGGCCCGTCGGACGATGCCGGCAAGGTCACCGTCATCGGCTGGGGCATGATGGAGGACGGGACGTTCCCGAACGATCTGATGGAAGCCGAGCTCGACCTGACGACGAACCAGGCGTGCAATGACGGCATCCGCCAGATCTATGCGCGCGACCTCGGCCTTATCCTGCGCGACATCGGCGTGCGCATGAAGTACTCGGACGAATCGATCGACGCGGCGACGAAGACGCTCGCAGCGACGATGGGCGATGCGCTCACCGGCAACATGATCTGCGCCGGCACACAGTCGGGTGCACGCGACGCCTGCAACGGCGATTCGGGTGGTCCGCTTTTCTCCAAGAACGGCACGACGCTTACGCAGGTCGGCATCGTGAGCTGGGGCGAAGGCCCGATCGACGCGAACGCGGCATGCGGCCATGAGAATGCCTACGGCGTCTACACCCGCCTCGGCAACTATGTCGGCTGGCTCCAGGAGAAGATGGCCTCGGAAGCGCCGGCCGATGGCGGCAGCGGCGTCGGCACAGCCTCGAAGAACTGATCATCTCCAACCTGAAATGCGAAGCGGCGGGATTTTCCCGCCGCTTTTGTTTTGGTGGACAGCGCTCGTCCATGCCACCTAGGAAATCTTTGTGTCTACGACACCATTTTTATCGTTTCGGGCCACAGGAGCCATAACAACACGATTACGAAACCTAAGGTGATGACGATCGTGATTGGCTTGTCATAGAGCACCCTCTTCCGGTTCGGTACACGCGCCTGCTCGTCGAACGAATCGCCAAAATACATCTTGGACCCGAAAATCTTGCTGTCTTCGGTGAAGTCCCATCCGCGCGCACGGTAAAATGCGAGTTCTTTGATTTCGGATGCCAGAAGGAAGACGAAGACCCCCAACACGATCACGAAAGATGCAATCAAGAGTGCCATAGCCGGTCCTAGCGCGGCGCGTATTCGAAATAGTCGAAGTCGGCGGCCTTCGCCGCGCCGCTTGTGTCGAAGGCAAGCATGCCGATGAAGGCGCCGGTGAAGGAGCCGTGCTCGCCGCGCCCGCCCTCATCCGAGATGACGCTGGCGTCGAGCTTGGGACCAACCGGTTTCCAGTCTCCGCCGCCGAGCCGATAGAAGAATTGCAGCGTCTCGCCGTCGATATCGGCGGCCAGTCCCACCGGACTGTCGCCCGGCAACACGATCGGCTCGCTGCCGAGCGGGAATTCGAGCTTTCCGTCCGGCCAACTGCCGGGACAGGACAGGATCGTCAGCACGCGGCCGCGCCTGGCATCGTGCGTCACGCCAGCGAAATGGAATTTGTGGCGGTTATAGTAATGGGTGAGCCCGGCCATCTGCTGGAAATTGTCCGGCGCAAAACTCACTTCCGTCTCGGCGCGGAAGGAAAAATCCTCCTGCCGGCGTGCGACCAGCGCCTGCTCGTACCAGCTTCCAACCGACTCGCGGGCGAACAACCGTAGCGATCCCGGTTTCTCCGTCAGCGAAAACAGGCGCTCGGGAAAGGGCGTGCGCAGCCATTGGAAATCGAGCGGCAGTTCGCTCGAATCGAATTCGCTGCGCACCGTTTTACGCGGCGCGCATTCCGTTGTCGCGCGGCCCGGCTCCTCGACCTCGACCGACGGTACGAGCGAATTCTTCGCCAGCCCCAGCCAGCCATCCGGACCCCAGACGCATTTCTGGATCGCCGTCTCACGCCCGAGCGGCGAGCGGCGGATGTTCGGCAGCGGGCGGCCGGTCAGATGCGTGTGATAGAACTCGCCGTCCGGCGTCTCGACGATTTGACCGTGACCGGCGCGCTGCAACGGCGCGTCGGGCGAATCCTTCGAGGTGATCACGTGCACGTCCGGGTGCATCTCGTACGGCCCGTCGATGCTGCGCGACCGCGCCATGGTCACGGCGTGATCGTATCCGGTGCCGCCCTCGGCGGTGGTCAGATAATACCAGCCGTCGCGCTTGAAGAGATGCGGCCCCTCGACCAGTCCGTGCGCACTGCCGGCAAAAATGTTCTTGATCGGCCCGACGAGCTTCTTCGCCTTTGCATCATACTCCTGCAGCAGGATGCCGGCGAAGGACGGATGTTTCGGCTGGCCGCCGACGCCGTGGGAGATATGGTTCCACACCATGTTCAGGAACCATTTTTTCCCGTCGTCGTCATGGAACAGCGACGGATCGAAGCCGCTCGAATTGACGTAGATCGGGTCGGACCACGGACCTTCGATCGCCGGCGCGGTGACGATGTAATTGTGCGTGTCCTTGAAGTTGCCGTCGATGCGTTTGACGTCGGTGTAGACCAGCCAGAACAGCCCGTCGGCATGCGACAGGCACGGCGCCCAGATGCCACCCGAATCGGGATTGCCGCGCATATCGAGCTGCGCGGCGCGCTCCAGCGGCCGCTTGACCAGCCGCCAGTTTACCAGATCCGTCGAATGATGAATCTGCACGCCCGGATACCATTCGAAGGTCGAGGTCGCGATGTAATAGTCGCGGCCGACACGAACGATGGATGGATCCGGGTTGAAGCCTGGCAGGATCGGGTTGCGGATCATTTACGCTTCGGACCCTTGCGCTCCGCCGACGCCGCCCAGAGATTGATGTCCGCCTCGCGAGCGAACTTGTCGATCTCGGCGAGCTCCTTGTCGGTGAAGTCGAGGTTCTTCAGCGCGCCGACGCAATCCTCGACCTGCTCCGGCCGGCTGGCGCCGATCAGCGCCGTCGTCACGCGGCCCTTCCGCAGCACCCAGGCGAGCGCCATCTGCGCCAGCGTCTGGCCGCGCTTCTTGGCGATGCCGTTGAGGCCCCGGATATTCTTGATCGTGTTCTCGTTCAAGAAATCCTGGCGCAGCGACTTGCCTTGCGCCGCGCGGCTCGTGGTCGGAATGCCCTTCAGATATTTGTCGGTCAGCATGCCCTGCGCCAGCGGCGAGAAGACGATCGAGCCAATGCCGAGGTCTTCGAGCGTGTCGAGCAGCCCGTCCTCTTCCACCCAGCGATTGATCATCGAATAGCTCGGCTGATGGATCAGGCACGGCGTGCCGAGGTCCGCCAGGATCGCGGCCGCCTCGCGTGTTCGCTGCGAATTGTAGGACGAGATGCCGGCATAAAGGGCGCGACCTGAGCGCACCGCATAGTCGAGCGCCGTCATCGTCTCCTCGAGTGGCGTGTTCGGATCGAAGCGGTGCGAATAGAAAATATCGACATAGTCGAGCCCCATCCGCTTCAGGCTCTGGTCGAGGCTGGCGATCAGATATTTGCGGCTGCCCCACTCGCCATACGGCCCCGGCCACATGCCATAGCCGGCCTTGGTCGAGATGATCAGCTCGTCGCGATAGCCGTGGAAGTCGGTGCGAAGAATTTCGCCGAACGCTGTCTCGGCAGAGCCCGGCGGCGGGCCGTAATTGTTGGCAAGATCGAAATGGGTGATGCCGAGGTCGAACGCCTTGCGGGAAATCGCGCGCTTCGTCTCGTGCGGCGTGTCGCCGCCGAAATTGTGCCAGAGCCCGAGCGAGATCGCCGGGAGTAGAAGGCCGGAGCGGCCGACCCGGTTGTAGATCATCGACCCATAGCGGTTTTCAGCCGGTTGCCAGCTCATCTCGTCTCTCCGAAAATGAAAAGGGCCGGCAAAGCGCCGGCCCTGCCTGATCAGCTTAAGCCGCTTTGCGCTTGCTGCCAGCCCCTGAGGGCACTTTCTTTGCGACCTTCTTCGCGACCTTGCGCACGGTCGCCGGCTTCTTCGCCATCAGCGATTTCGCTTCCGCGATGCCAAGTGCTGCCGGCCGCTCGCAGGTGGTCTGAAGCGCGAGGACCTTGCCGGTCTCGGCCGCCTTGAGGATGCTCGTCATCACGTCGACGGCATGCAGCGCGAGCTCCATCGAGCAGCGGTGCGGGCGGCTCTCCTGGATCGCGACCGCCATGTCGGCGAGGCCGATCGTGCGGTAGTTCGCCATCATGCCGACCGAGTGCTGCTGGTTCGGGACCGAGAAGGGATGCGCCCATTTCGGCATCTTCTTCACGTCGTCGCTCTTCTTCGTGTAGCGCACGTCGCCGCCGAAGAAGTTCGGGTCCGGCACATGCAGCGTGCCGTCCTCGCCGTACAGCTCCATCGGCTTGTGGCCGTGGTTCCAGACGTCCCAGCTCGTATTCATCGTGACCACGGCGCCGCTCTCGAATTCCAGCAGCGCATGGATCGTGGTCGGCGTCTTCACCGGGATTTTTTCGCCGTAGCGCGGCTTCGACGTGATCGTGCGTTCCTTCGCCGGCGTGCTGGCGAAAGCCGAAACCCGCTTCACCGGCCCGATGAGCTGGACGAGGTTCGTCACGTAGTAAGGTCCGATGTCGAGCACAGGACCCGCGCCCGGCAGGAAGAAGAAGTCGGGATTGGGATGCCAATGCTCCATGCCGTGGCTCATAACGTAGGCCGTGCCGCTGGTGATCTTACCGACCTTGCCGCTGTCGATCAGCTCGCGGGCGAACTGGTGTGCGCCGCCAAGGAATGTGTCGGGCGCCGAGCCGATGCGAAGCTTCTTCTTCGCCGCGCGTTTCTTCAGGTCGAGGCCTTCCTTCACCGACAGCACGAACGGCTTTTCCGAGTAGACGTGCTTGCCGGCGTCGAGCACGCGCTTCGACACTTCGTAGTGCGCGGCCGGAATCGTCAAATTGACGATGATGTCGATATCCTTCGCCGCGAGCAGCCCGTCGACGGTTTCGGCGCGGATGTTGAACTCCTTCGCGCGCGCCTGTGCGGCCTTTGCGTCGATGTCAGCGCAGGCGCGCATTTCGATACCGCGAAACAGCGGCGCGAGACGGAAATATGCAGCCGAGATGTTACCGCAGCCGATAACACCGACCCCCAAATTCTTAGCCATTGGTGATTGCTCCTAGTATTTCTTAGCCGACTCGATCGAGCGGCGCGCGAAACGCTCATAGTCGCTCGGGTTGTCGTGTTCCATGACAAAAATCTTCGCCTTGGTCTTGGCGCGGAACGCCTTGATGAGGCCTGGCCAGTCGACGGTGCCGTGACCGACATCGGCCCAGCCGTCCTCATCCTTGGCCTCGCCGGCCGGCGCTATGTCTTTCACATGCACAGCGACGATGCGGCTTGCATAGTCGTCGATCCATTTCAGCGGATCTGCGCCGCCGCGGATCACCCAGGCGACATCCATCTCGAAGTCGAGCGACGGCGCCGCGTCAAGGATGTGCGCCATCGGCGTCGAGCCGTCAGCCAGCGTCTTGAATTCGAAATCGTGATTATGCCAGGCGAAAGCGAAACCGGCATCCTGATAGGTCTTGCCGACCTTCGCCAGACGCTTGCCGAACTCCTTCCAGCCGGCGGCGTCCGCCGGGCGCTGCTCCGCCGCGATGTGCGGGCAGGCGACAACTTTCATGCCGAACAGCTTGGCGACACGCAGGGCGCTCGCGGAATCGCTCTCCAGCATGTCCAGCGAGAAGTGGCCGGAGGGCATCGTCAGGCCGCTCTTGTCGAGCTCCGCCTTCAAGCTGTCGGCCGCGCCGTAGAGGCCGCCAAAGCCCTCGACCTCCTTGTAGCCGACCTTCGCCAGCGTCTGGATCACCTTGTCCCAGGGTTGAAAATTCCGTGCGCTATAGAGCTGAAATGACCAGTCCATGTCCTTGTCCGTTTCTTTAGGTCTTGGGAGTGCTTTTCGAAATTGTGTCTAGAGCCGGTTTTCCGACGAAGCGTCGAAGATCGAGGCGCGGGCGGGATCGAAGCCGATCAGGACCTTGTCGCCAACCTTGAGATAGCGCTCGGAGTCGGTGCGGAAGGAAAGGCTCTGGTTGCCGAGCTTCGACCACACCAGCGTGTCCGAGCCCATCGGCTCGACGATCTCGACGTCGACCTCCCTGGAGAAGGGCATCGACCGCGCCTGCTCGTCATGGGCGACGTGCTCCGGCCGAATGCCGAACGTGGCCGGCCCGGCGTGACCGCCGTTCTGGGCCTGATAGCGTTCCACGGGGATCTTCGCGTCTCCGGCTTTGAATGCACCCGACTCGATCGCGCCATCGATGAAGTTCATGCCGGGCGAGCCGATGAAGCCCGCGACATACCGATTGACCGGCTTGGAGTAGATCACATGCGGTGAATCGAGCTGCTGGATCAAGCCGCCGCGCATCACCGCGATGCGGTCGGCAAGTGTCATCGCTTCGATCTGGTCGTGCGTGACGTAGATCATCGTGTTGTTCAGCCGCTGATGCAGCCGCTTGATCTCGACGCGGAGTTCCGAACGCAGTTTCGCGTCGAGGTTCGACAGTGGTTCGTCGAACAGGAAGACGTCGACATCGCGTACCAGGGCGCGGCCGATCGCGACGCGCTGGCGCTGACCGCCCGAGAGCGCCGACGGCTTGCGCTTCAGCAGCGGCTCGATCTGCAGGATGCCCGCGGCGCGGGCGATACGCTTGGCGATCTCGTCGCGCGGCATGCCGGCATTCTTCAGGCCGAAGGAGAGATTTCCTTCCACCGTCATCTGCGGGTAGAGCGCGTAGGACTGGAACACCATGCCGATGCCGCGGTCCTTCGGCTCTTCCCAGGTGACATTCTTCCCGTTGATGAAAATCTGGCCGGCGGTGACGTCGAGCAGGCCGGCGATGCAGTTGAGCAAGGTCGACTTGCCACAGCCCGAGGGCCCGAGCAGAACAAGGAATTCGCCCTGCTCCACATCGAGGTTCAGCTTCTTCAGAACCTCGACCGAGCCGAAATTCAGCGAGACGTCGCGAACCGATACGCTTGCCATGGCATCAACCCTTCACCGCGCCCGCGGCAATGCCACGCACGAACAGTTTGCCTGAGACGAAATAGACGATCAGCGGAACGAGGCCGGTGAGCAGCGTCGCCGCCATGTTGACGTTGTACTCTTTCACGCCCTGCACCGAGTTGACGATGTTGTTGAGCTGCACCGTCATCGGATAGACGTCCGGCTTGGTGTAGACGACGCCGAACAGGAAGTCGTTCCAGATGCCGGTCACCTGCAGGATGATCGCGACGACGAAGATCGGCAGCGACATCGGCAGCATGATGCGGAAATAGATGCCCCAGAAGCCGGCGCCGTCGACGCGCGCCGCCTTGAACAGCTCCTCCGGCAGCGACGTGAAGTAGTTGCGGAAAAGCAGCGTCAGGATCGGCATGCCGAAGATCGAGTGCACGATGACCAGGCCGGACAGCGAGCCGTAGAGCCCGATTTCGCGCAGGATGATGACGATCGGGTAGAGCATCACCTGATATGGGATGAAGGCGCCGAAGATCAGGATGGTGAAGAAGATGTCGGCGCCCTTGAACTTCCAGTTGGCGAGCGCGTAGCCGTTCAGCGAGGCGATGGCGATCGACAGGATCACCGACGGCACGGTGATCCGGACCGAGTTCCAGAAGCCACGCGAAAGACCTTCGCAGTTCAGCCCAGTGCAAGCCTCCGCCCACGCCTTCACCCATGGCTGGAACGTGATTTCCAGCGGCGGCGAAAAGACGTTGCCGAGGCGTATCTCCGGCATGCCCTTCAGCGATGTGACGATCATCACGTAGAGCGGCAGCAGATAATAGATCGAGACGAGCAGCAGCGTGCCGTAGATCATGATGTTGCGCGGCGAAAACGCCGGGCGCGGCTTCGGCCCGTGCGGACCCGCGGCGAAAGCGATGGCCGGTTCGACGTGGCCGGCGGCGACGTGGGACACGCTAGACATTTCTGCGCCTCCCGCCGAACTCGAGATAGGCCCACGGGATCAGCACGACCAGAACCGAGAGCAGCATCATGGTCGAGGCGGCGAAACCCTGCGCGAGATTCTGGCCGAGGAACATCTTGTCATAGACGTATTTGGCCGGAACCTCAGAGGCGATGCCGGGGCCGCCGCTCGTCTGCGCCACGACGAGGTCGTAAAGGCGCACGATGCCCGAGGCGATCAGAACCAGCGTGGTGATGAACACCGGCCGCATCATCGGAATGATGATGAGAAGATACGTCTTCCACATCGGGATGCCGTCGACGCGCGCGGCCTTCCAGATGTCTTCGTCAATGCCGCGCAAGCCCGCCAGCATGAGGCACATGACCAGTCCCGTCCCCTGCCAGAGACCGGCGATCAGGATGCCGTAGATGACGATGTCCTGATCGTAGAGGGGGTCGAAGGCGAAGCTCGTCCAGCCGAGCGAGCGCACCACGCTCTGGATGCCGTATTCGGGATTCAGGATCCACTGCCAGACAAGGCCGGTGACGATGAACGACAGCGCGAAGGGGTAGAGGAAGATGGTGCGGAACGTGTTCTCGAAGCGGATTTTCTGGTCCATCAGCGCTGCGAGCACGAAACCGATGACCAGCGAAAAAACCAGCGACAGGGCGCCGTAGATCAGGATGTTCTCGATCGAGATGATCCAGCGGTTCTGTTCCCACAGACGCTCATACTGATCGAAGCCAACCCATTTCAGCCTGGGCAGCAGCTTGGAGTCGGTGAAGGAGTAGACAATCGTCCAGATCGTACCGCCGAAGAAGACGAACACGGCGGTCAGGATCATCGGAATCGCCGCGATCTTGGCGTTCAAATTCCGAAGGAGCTGATTTGGACGCCGCGCGACAGCATCGCGGCTGGCTGCTTCTATTGCAAACCCTCGGACGGCATGCGGACTAGCTTCCGTGGCCATGTCCCTCTCCGCTGGACCCAATGACTATAACGATCCTTGCCAGCCCGACGCAGGGCCGGCAAGGATCGAGCGGAGTATAGACCTTTAGTCGGCCGCCGCGATGATCTCGGCGTACTTCTTCTGGGCGTCTTCGGCGCTGATCGCGTCGGAGGACCAGAACTCGGTCATCAGATCTTCGATCTGACCCTGCGTGTCCGGCGAAAGCGTCTGGTTGCCGTCCGGCAGGATGTTGCCGGAAGCGAGGATTTCCAGACCCTGCTTCATGCAGTCGTTGGCGGCGGCCAGATCGACGTCGCCGCGGACCGGCAGCGAGCCCTTCTTCAGGTTGAAGTTGACCTGGACTTCCTTCGACAGCATCAGCGAGGCTAGCCGCATCTGCGCAGCCGTCTTCTCAGGATCGTTGAGCTTCGGGAAGTAGAACGCGTCACCACCCGTCGAGATGAGCTTGTTCACACCCAGCCCGGGCAGGCAGCTATAGTCCTTGCCGGCAACCTGTCCGGCGACCTGGAATTCACCCTGCGCCCAGTCGCCCATGATCTGTCCGCCGGCAGCGCCGGTGATCACGAGGTTGGTTGCCTGGTTCCAGTCCTGCACGTTGGAGTTCTTGCGGAACGCACGGGCGTCGGCCGCGGCCTTGAACACCTTCGCGTATTCCGGTCCACCGGCGACTTCGGCGTTCTTGTCGATGTTGACGGCCTTCCACGCGTCGATGCCGCCGATGGCGATGGCGATCACGCCGAACGCACCCGACGACTGCCAGGGCTGGTTGCCCATCGCGAGCGGGATCTTGCCCGCCTTCTCGAGCGCCGGAGCGGCGGCAACGAACTCATCCCAGTTCGTCGGAACGGGCACGCCGGCATCGGCAAACGCCTTGTGGCTCAGCCAGATCCACTGCCACGAATGGATGTTGACCGGCACGCAATAGATTTTGCCTTCAAAGGTGCAGCTGTCGAGCAGCGATTTCGGATGGACGAGTTCCGCCCATTTCTCTTTCGTGGCGATCTCGGTCAGGTCCTGCATCAGGCCGGCCTGAACGAGTTCCTCGGCCTGGCGGCCGTGGTTGAACTGGGTCGCACCCATCGGATCGCCGCCGGTGATGCGGCTGATCATGATCGGACGCGCGGTGCCGCCCGAACCGGCGATGGCGCCGTCGATCCACTTGTCGCCGGAAGCGTCGAAAGCCTTGGCAAGTTCGGCGACGGCGGCAGCTTCACCACCCGAGGTCCACCAGTGGGTGACTTCGAGATCGGTCGACATCGCCGGGCCGGAAAAGAATGCGACCGACGCCGCAAAGGCAGCGGTCCTCAAAGTATAACGCATCGCAGTTTCCTCCCTGAATCTGAAACGTTACAGATCGGACGCTAGTCCATGGGTTTTGAATCCGCAATGGCCTTTCGCCGTCAGATGGTGAATTTTTTCGTGCCTCGAATTAAACCATGGTAGCGGTACCGTCGCAGGAGCCGCGCAAAAATCCTTGCTGCAATGCCGCATCGTGAATCATATTTGCGCGCCAAGCCGCTGATTCTGCGGGTTGTTGCACTGCGTCATCGGCAGACTCCCTGTTTCCTCGACCCGGCCGCTGGGTGCATCTCTTTGGGCAGTACGGTCACGCTGCCCGACATTCGGGCAGAAATCTGTAACGTTACAGATGCTTGCGAAGCGGCTGCAAAAGGTTCAGTGTGCGGCCGCTGCCACGTGTGGTAGAGGGCGGGCGGCACGCAGGTTGAGAATGGGCAAGAGCACCACAGAGCGCGATCAGGGGGCTGTCGCGGCGCCGGAGGCGGGACGCCCGACGCTGAAGACGATCGCTTTCATGACAGGGTTGGGCGTGACCACTGTGTCGCGCGCGCTGAAGGATGCGCCCGAGATCGGCGAGGAGACGAAGAAGCGCGTGCAGCTCGTCGCGCGCCAGGTGGGCTACCGGCCGAACCGCGCCGGGGTGCGTCTCAGGACCGGCAAGACCAATGTGATCAGCCTCGTGCTCAACACCGAAGACCAGATCATGGGCTTCGTGTCGGACATCATCTACGGAATTTCGGAGACGCTCGCGGAGACGCCCTACCATCTGATCGTCACGCCCTATTCGAGCAAGAAGGATCCGATGGAGCCGGTGCGTTATGTCGTGGAGACCGGCTCCGCCGACGGCATCATCATCTCGCGCACCCAGCCGGACGATCCGCGCGTGCGCTACATGACCGAGCGCGGCTTTCCCTTCGCCACGCATGGCCGCACGCATATGGGCCTCGACCATCCCTTCCACGATTTCGACAATTACGTCTTCGGCATCGAAGCGGTGCGCCGGCTGGTTTCGCTCGGGCGCAGCAGGCTGGCGCTGCTGGCGCCGCCTTCGACGCTCTCCTACCACCATCACACCGTGAACGGTTTCGCGGACGGCTTGAGCGAGGCAAGCGTCACGGAGTTCCCCCACAACACGATCAGCATCGACGATTCGATCGAGCACATCCGGGCCCGCACCACGCAGGTGATGCGGCGCGCCAATCGCCCCGACGGATTTGTCTCCAGTGCAGGCGCGGCGACGCTGGCGCTGGTTGCCGGCATCGAGGATGCGGGCCTGGCAGTCGGCAAGGATGTCGACATCGTCTCGAAGCAATCGTCGAAACTGCTGCATCTCTTCCGCCCGGCGATCCAGGTGGTGAACGAGGATTTCCGCCTCGCCGGCCGCGAGCTTGCGCGCTGTGTGCTCGGCTCGATCGCGGGGCAAACCGGACCGGCGCTGCAAAGCCTTAGCCGGCCGAGCGGCGTCGAAGCCTATGAAGAGCCGGTGAGCTTCGGCACGCCCACGCCGCAAGCGGCGGAGTAATCAGGCGGAGCCACCCCACGGCCCGTGATGCGCGCCCTCGGCGTCGACGCGCTCGAAGCCGTGCGCGCCGAAGAAATCGCGCTGCGCCTGGACGAGATTCGTCGTGCCGCGGCCCTGGCGATAGGCGTCGAAATAAGCAAGCGCGGACGACAGCGCCGGCACCGGCAGCCCGGCCTCGGAGGCGCGCGCGACGATGGTGCGCAGCGACGGATGCGCCTCCTGCATCATCGTCACGAAGCTTGGCGCCATCAGCAGATTGTCGATCGATCCGCCTGCGGCAAAGGCGGCCGCGATCTCATCGAGGAAGGCCGAACGGATGATGCAGCCGGCGCGCCAGATGCGCGCCACCGTCGGCAGCGGCAGTCCCCAGCCGAATTCGTTCGACGCCGCATCCATGACGGCAAAGCCCTGCGCATAGGCCGCGATCTTGCCGGCGAGCAGCGCCATTTCCAGATCTTTCAGCATCGCCTTGCCGGCGGTGCCGACGCGGCCCATCGCCTTGCCGTAGACCTTCTCCGCCGCGAGACGCTCGTCCTTCATGCCGGAGATGACGCGCGCGGCCACCGCCGCCTCGATCGCGGTCGCGGGCACGCCCAGCGTCTGCGCCTCGATCACCGACCAGCGGCCTGTGCCCTTCTGGCCGGCCTTGTCGAGAATGATGTCGACGATCGGCTGTCCGGTTTCCGGATCGTCGACCGCCAGCACCGATCCTGTGATTTCGATCAGGTAGGAATTCAGCCGGCCCTTGTTCCATTCTTCGAAAACCTTGCCGATGTCCTTGGCCTTCATGCCGAGCCCGTCGCGCAATATGCCATAGATCTCGGCGATCATCTGCATGTCGGCATATTCGATGCCGTTGTGGATTGTCTTGACGAAATGGCCGGCGCCGCCTTCGCCGAGCCAGGCTGCGCAGGGCTCACCCTCGAACTTTGCCGAAATCGCGACGAGCACATCCTCGACGCGCTTCCAGGAAGATTCCTTGCCGCCGACCATGATCGACGGGCCGTGGCGCGCGCCTTCCTCGCCGCCCGACACGCCCATGCCGATGAAGGTCAGGCCGGTCTGCTTCAGCTCATCGAAGCGGCGGACGGTGTCGCGAAAGTTGGCGTTGCCGGCGTCGATGATGATGTCGTTGGCGGAGAGCACACCGCGCAGCAGCGCGATCTGTTCGTCGACCGCGCGGCCCGCCTGCACCATCAGGATCACCGGCCGCGGCGGGCGGATCGCTGCGACGAATTCCTGCACCGTGTGGCACGGCACGATGTTCGATTGCAGGTCGCCGGCGTTGTAGAAAAAGGTGTCCGTGCGCGCGACCGTGCGGTTGAAGACGGCGACGCGGTTTCCTTTTTCGGCGATGTTCAGCGCGAGGTTCGAACCCATCACGCCGAGGCCGATCAGGCCGATATCCGCGCCGCCGTCATTCGCCATGGTCGTTTCCATCCCAAACTGCTTTTCAGGCGGGATGATTGGCGGGCGCGTGGCATCGCGTCAACCGCAGTTCGAGATAATTACGCCCCCTCCACCACGCTTCGCGTGGTCCCCCTCCCCCGCTTCGCAGGGGAGGATCAAAGGTCGCGGACTTCATCGCCGGTTGATCCTCCCCCGTTTACGGGGGAGGGGGACCGCCGAAGGCGGTGGAGGGGGCGGCTAGCTCTACAGGAATTCTTCCCGCGCCGGCACGAAGGTGTCGAGCAGAAGACCCGGCTCCAGCGCCTTCACGCCGTGAACGAGGTTGGATGCGACGATGAAGCTCTGGCCCTTGGACAGGACCTCCGTCTTGCCGTCGATCGTCACCTCGAAACTGCCTTCGGCGACATAGCTCGACTGCACGTGCGGGTGCTGGTGCAGCTTGCCGACGGCATCTTTCTGGAACTCGAACTCCACGACCATGAGATCGTCATTGTAGGTCTGGATGCGGCGACGCACGCCGGGGTCGGTCGGCGTCCAGTCATTGTCGCCACGGCGGACAAAGGCTTCGCTTGTCGCCATAGTCGCCTCCTATCGCGCCAGCCAGCCGCCATCGACGGGCAGGATAGCGCCATGGATATAATTAGCCGCGTCGCTTGCCAGGAAGACGGCCATGCCGCCAATGTCTTCGGGCTTGCCCCAATGGCCGGCGGGAATGCGCTTCAGGATTTCCTGATAGCGAGCGGGATCTTCCAGCAGCGGCTTGGTGTTGTTCGTCTCGATATAGCCCGGCGCGATCGCGTTGACATTGATGCCGCGCGGCGCCCACTCATTGGCGAGGATGCGGGTCAGTCCGGCCAGCCCGGCTTTCGACGCCGTGTAGGGCGCGATGCGGATGCCGCCCTGGAACGACATCATCGACGCCGTCATGATGACGCGCGCTTTGCGCTCCGCGGCAAACACCTTCCGCGCAAACGCCTGGCTGAGCAGGAAGATCGCCTTCAAATTCACGTCGAGCACGACGTCCCAGTCGGCTTCGGTCAAATCCACGGCGTCGCCGCGCCGCGTGATGCCGGCATTGTTGACAAGAATGTCGATTGGGCCGTGTTCGTCCCAGACCTTCTCCAGCACCTTCGCAGCGGCTGCAGGTTTCTCGAGATCGATCTTGATCTCGCGCGCCTGTCCGCTCGCCGCTTCGATCGCCTTGATCGTTTCAGCCATGGACGAACGGCCCGCAGCCAGAACTTCCGCGCCGGCGCGCGCGAGCGCGACCGCGATCCCCTGCCCGATGCCGGTGTTGGCGCCGGTAACGAAGGCGCGCTTACCCTTCAGGCTGAACGGATCGCTCATCGCAACTCTCCGATCGCGACCTTGTCGACGTCGGCGTAGTCGACATTGTCGCCCGCCATGGCCCAGATGAAGGCGTAGTTCGAGGTGCCGGCACCCGAGTGGATCGACCATCCCGGCGACAGCACCGCCTCGTCGCTCTTCATCACGACGTGGCGCGTCTCGTCGGGCTCGCCCATGAAGTGGAAGACACGCTGATCGTCGGCAAGATCGAAATAGAGATATGCCTCCATGCGACGGTCATGCACGTGGCACGGCATGGTGTTCCACACTGAGCCTGGCGCGAGCTGCGTCATGCCGACGACGAGCTGGCAGGTTTTCGCACCCTCAGGATGGATGAACTGGAAGATGGAGCGCTCGTTCGAGGTCGCCTGCGAACCGAGGTCCATCCGCTTGGCGTCGGCGATCCTGATCAGCTTTGTCGGATGCGCCGCGTGCGCAGGGGCGCTCAGCAGATAGAATTTTGCCGGCTTCGATGCGTCGTCCGAGGCAAACGATACCGGTTTGGTGCCGAGCCCGACATAGAGCATGTCGCGCGGGCCGACGGCAAAGGTCTCGCTACCGGCAACGATCTTGCCCCCACCGCCGACATTCACCGCGATCACTTCGCGGCGGTCGAGGAAGTTCGCTGTGCCGGTCGGCTTGATCGCCTCGAGCACAAGCGGTTTGTCCGTTGGCATCGCGCCACCGACGATCATGCGGTCGTAATGCGTATAGGTCAGGCTGATGCGGCCGGACTGGAAAAGATCACCGATGTGGAAGTGAGATCGCAGCTCGTCCGTGCCCATCGCGGCGGCCGCGAGAGGGTCGATCGCAAAACGCGAGCTGTAGTCGATGTGTTCGGCCATACCGGTCTCTTCCGCAAATTGAGAGGCTTAAAGCGGGCGTGTCTTGCTCATGACGGAGAGATATTCCTCATACCGTCCGTTGAGCCGTTCGCGATAGCGTTGCTGGCTGGCGCCGAGATGCGCGCGCATGCCCGCGCGCGCCGCATCCGAATCTCCCAGCGAAATCGCCTTCAGGATCGCGAGATGCTCGCGCTGCAGGCCTTTCTGATACTCGATGGTGAGCACGCTGTCCGTCCCCCAGGGCGAGGTCACGTCGCACGGGATCGTGCGGCTGCCCAGTGCGTCCAACACCTCGACATAAAACGGATTGTTCGTCGCGGCAGCGATCGCCCGGTGGAACGCGAAGTCGGTCTTGCCGGTCGGATGCCCGACCTCGACCAGACGCTCGAACTCGAAGAATGCTTCCTGGATATTCGCTTCCTGCGCGCTGTTGCGGCGCAACGCCGCCAGGCCGGCGCTCTCGATCTCGATGCCCAAGCGCACTTCGAGCACATTGAGCGCATTGGAGATCGAGCGGCCGTTCTCGGCGCTGAGCTGGATGAACGCTTGTGTCGGCTGCTCGATGACGAACACGCCCGCACCCTGCCTGGGCTCGACCAGCCCGTCTGCGGCGAGCGTCGCAATCGCCTCGCGGATCACCGTGCGCGACACGCCGAAGGTCTCGGTGAGCTGATGCTCGGTCGGCAGCTTCTGCCCGGGCGCGAACTCGCCGCCGAGCACCTGGCCGCGCAAGGCCGCGACCACGCGGTTGGCCAGCTTGGGCTTGCGTTCGTTTCTCTGGACGTCGAACGTGTCGGACATTGTCGCGGCCTATCTGAACACGCTGGGCAGCCAGAGCGACAGTGCGGGGATGTAGGTCACCAGCCCCAGAACCACCAGGCTTGCGGCGTAAAACGGCCAGATCGAACGCATCGCTTCCCAGACGCTGATCTTGGCGACGGCGCAGGCGACGAACTGCACGGCGCCGACCGGCGGCGTATTCAGGCCGATGCCGAGGTTGAGGATCAGGATGACGCCGAAATGCACCGGGTCGACGCCGTAATGCGTGGCGACGGGAAGGAAGATCGGCGTGCAGATGATGATCGTCGGTCCCATGTCCATGAAGGTGCCGAGCAGCAGCAGGATCAGGTTGATCAGGAGCAGCACGACGAGCGGATTCTCGGAGATCGTGCCCATCCATTCGGTCAATTGCGCCGGGATCCTGAGGAACGCCATCAGCCAGGCGAAGGATGCGGCCGTGCCGATGATGAGCAGGACCATCGCGGTGGTGCGCACGGCGCCCAGCGTGGCATGCACGAAGTTCTGCCAGCCCATCGAGCGGTAGACGACAAGCGTCACCAGCAGGGCGTAGAAAACCGCGATGCAGGAGCTCTCCGTCGCGGTGAAGACGCCGGAGCGCACGCCGCCGAAGATGATCGCGATCAGCAGCAGGCCGGGCAGCGAATAGAGGAAGAACCAGCCGACGCGCGCGAAACCCGGAAACGGCTCGGTCGGATAGCCGCGGCTGCGCGCGACGAAATAGGCCGTGACCATGAGAGACGCCGCGAAGAGCAGCCCCGGAATGATGCCCGCCGTGAACAGATCGGCGATCGAGATCTTTCCGCCGGCCGAGATCGAATAGATAATCATGTTGTGCGAGGGCGGCAAAAGCAGCGCGATCAGCGCCGCCATCGAGGTGACGTTCACCGCATAGTCGGCGCCGTAGCCGCGCGCCTTCATCTGCGGGATCATCAACCCGCCGACGGCAGCCGCTTCCGCGACCGCCGAGCCGGAAATGCCGCCGAAGAGTGTCGAGGCGGCGATGTTCACCTGGCCGAGACCGCCGCGCAAATGGCCGATCAACGCTCCGGCGAAATTGACGATGCGCTGCGCAATGCCGCCGCGCACCATCAGATCTCCCGAATAGATGAAGAACGGAATGGCAAGCAGCGTGAAGACGCTCATGCCGGAATTCATCTGCTGGAAAATCACCAGCGGCGGCAGTCCCATATAGACGACCGCCGCGAAGCTCGCGATGCCGAGGCAGAACGCGATCGGCGTGCCGATCAGCATCAGCAGCGTGAAGACGCCGAAGAGAATGAGTGACGCCATCTCAGACTTCCTTCACTTCGGCGATCGACGGGATCTCGTCCTCGTCGTGAATGTCCTTGTCGACGTCGACGCCCGACCAGCGCAGCAGCATGCGCTCGAGCGAGAAAAGCGCGATCAGCACACCGCCGGCCGCGAGCGGCAGATAGCGGAAAGCGCCCGAGATGCCGAGCGAGGGCAATTGCTCCCTCCACTGCAGATGGATGAGCTGGATGCCGTAGATCACCATGCCGATGGCGAAAGCCAGCACCAGCACGTCGGAAATGGTGCGCAGGATCTTCTTGCTGCCGCTCGGCAGCACATAGAGCAGCACGTCGAAGCCGAGATGGTAGTTCTCGCGCACGCCGACGGCGGCGCCGAGAAAGATGAACCAGCTCATGATCAGGATCGCGGTGAGCTCGGTCCAACTGTTGCCGACGTTCAGCACGTAGCGCAGGAACACCTGCCAGAGGACGATGACCGACATCACCACGAGGCCGAAGCCCGCGAGGTAGAGCGCGGCGTCGGACACGCGCGACAGCACCTTCGCCACCGCCGCGATCCCCGGATGGATCGCCGACTGCGCCTTGGGCGGAGCCGCTTCGCCTATGCTGATCGGTTCGGACATTCTTCTACCTTGCCCATGCTTTTACTCGTGGGACCGTCGAGAGAAACGGGGCCGCGAAAGATCGCAGCCCCGCCCTGATGTTACTTCACTGCCTGGATACGAGCCACGAAGTCCTTGAGCTCAGGCGTGTTCACATACTTCTCGTAGACAGGCTTCATCGCGTCGATGAAGGGCTGCTTGTCCGGCGTGGTGATCTGCGAACCGGCGTCCTCGACGATCTTGCGCGACTGCGCGACGCGGGCATCCCAGAGTTCCCACTGCTTTTCCATGGACTCCTTGCCGGCTGCCTTGAAGATCGCCTGATCCTCGGGCGTCAGCTTGTCCCAGGCCGTCTTCGACATGACGAACACTTCCGGCACGATGGTGTGCTCGTCGAGCGAGTAGTTCTTCGCGACCTCGAAATGCTTGGCCGACTCATAGCTCGGGAAGTTGTTCTCGGCGCCGTCGATGACGCCCGTTTCGATCGCCGAATAGACTTCGCCGTAAGGCATCGGCGTCGCGGTCGCACCCAATGCCGCCACCATGTCGACGAACACGTCCGACTGGATGACGCGATACTTCTGGCCGGCCAGGTCCGCCACTGAATTGACCGGCTTCTTCGAATTGTAGAAGGAGCGCGCGCCGCCGTCATAGAAGGCGATCACCACCACGCCATGCTCCGGGAAGCCGGCGGCAACCTCGTCGCCGATCTCGCCCGCCATGACCTTGCGGGCATGATCCGGCGAGGTGAAGAGGTAAGGCAGCGATGGGATCTTGGTCAGCGGCACGAGGCCGTTCCACGGCGCCATCGAGACGCGGTTCAGGTCGATGACGCCCGAGCGCACCTGCTCGATCGTATCGGCTTCCTGGCCGAGCTGAGCGGAGTGATAGACCTCGACCGAGTAGCGACCCTGGGTCCGCTCCTTCACGAGTTCGCCGAAATATTTCACGGCCTCGACGGTCGGATAGCCGTCCGGATGTGTGTCGGACGAGCGCAATACGGTCTGCGCGGCGGCAACGCCGGTCATCAATGCCGTGGCGAGTACCGCCGCGGCCGTCAGTTTCGAGACATTTAACATTACATACTCCTCCCTGAGTTTTTGGGTTCAAGAACCCGTCAAAGCCGATACGCCTTCTTGGCCAGCGTATAGGCAAGCTCGCTCGCAAGTTCGAAAGCCTCGTCCTCCCGAAGCTGCCCTCCCCGCACCAGTTCGGCGAGGTATGCCGCATCCACCCGCCGCGCGACGTCATGGCGCGCCGGGATCGATGGAAAGGCGCGCGTGTCGTCGTTGAAGCCGACGGTGTTGTAGAAGCCCGCCGTCTCCGTGGTCAGGTCGCGATAGCGGCGCATGCCGGCGGCACTGTCGAAGAACCACCAGGCAGGCCCGAGCTTCAGCGCCGGATAGACGCCGGCCAGCGGCGCGAGTTCGCGCGCATAGGCCGTCTCGTCCAGCGTGAAGACGATGACCGTCAGATCGGGCTCCATGCCGACCGCATCGAGCAGTGGTTTCAGCGCCGCGACATAATTCGTTTGGGTCGGGATATCGAAGCCCTTGTCGCGCCCATAGGTCGCGTGAACCGACGGCGAATGGTTGCGCCACGAGCCCGGATGGATCTGCAGCACGAGCCCGTCGTCGAGGCTCATCTTCGCCATCTCGGTCAGCATCTGTGCGCGGAAGAGTTTTGCGTCCTCGGCCAGTACTTTTTTCTTCAGCACACGCTTGAACAGCGCCTCGGCTTCCTTCGCCGACAGGTTCGCCGTGTCAGCGGTCGCGTGGCCATGGTCGCTCGCCGTCGCGCCGTGTTTCCTGAAAAAGGCGCGGCGCTTGCGATGCGCGTCGAGATAGCCTTTCCACGTGCCGGTATCGCAGCCGGTGATCTCGCCGAATGTGACGAGGTTGTCGCGAAACCCTTCGAACTCGGGATCGACAACCGAGTCCGGGCGGTAGGTGGTGACGACACGGCCCTTCCATCCGGATTTCTGGATCTTCCTGTGCCACTTCAGATCGTCGAGTGCGCCTTCTGTGGTGGCGATCACCTCGATGTTGAAGCGCTCGAACAGTGCGCGCGGCCGGTAAGCGTCGGTCGCGAGCTTCTCGGCGATGCGGTCGTAGTAGATGTCCGCGGTCTTCGCCGAGAGCGGCGCGAAAATGTCGAACAGGGTCTCGAAGGTGTGGTCGAGCCACAGCCGCGTCGGTGTGGCGCGAAACAGGTAATAGTTCTCGGCAAAAAGCCGCCAGATCTTGCGGCCGTCGGTCTCAGCTCGTGCACCAGCGGTGCGGGCGATGCCAAGCTTCTCCAGCGGCACGCCCTGGCTCACCAGCATGCGGAAAATGTAGTGGTCGGGAACGACCAGAAGCTGCGCGGGATCGGGGAACGGCTTGTCCTCGGCATACCAGCGCGGATCGGTATGGCCGTGCGGGCTGACGATCGGCAGGTCTTTCGTGGTCTCGTACAGCGACTTCGCCAGCGCCCGAGCCGAAGGGTCGAGCGGAAACAGGCGATTGTCGTCGAGCAGTCGCGCCAAGCCCCAATCCTCCCCGGGTCGACCCTGTTATCGGGTCTTGTCTGGCGGGGGAGACTCTTATTGGGATGCCTGCCGTAGTGTCAATACAAGTTCGGCAAAGTTGTATGATGACTTTCGTCTAAGGAGGCGCAAGCCCTGCTGGCTCAGGTTCCGCGCTTCTTTCGCCCGTACAGCTCCAGCCGGTGATGAATGATTTCGTAGCCCAGAGCCTTGGCGATTTCGTCCTGCAAAGCCTCGATACGGTCCGATTTGAACTCGATCACGTCGCCCGTGTCGAGATCGATCAGGTGGTCGTGATGTTCGCCGGCAGCGTTCTCGAACCGGGCCGGCCCGCCGCCAAAGGCATGCCGGTGGATGGCGCCAAACCCTTCGAGCAGCTTCATCGTGCGGTAAACGGTCGAAAGCGAGATCGAATTGTCGACCTGCACGGCGCGGCGGAAGATTTCCATCGCGTCGGGGTGGTCGTCCGTGCTGGTCAAAATGTCGATGATGACGCGGCGCGGACGCGTCACGCGCACCCCCGCCCTGCGCAGTTCCCTCGCATAGTCCGGCTTGTTGCTGGCGCGCTTCGGCATGGCAAAATTATGCGCCAGTTGACAATCAATTGCAAAGCAACTGCGACGCCCGAGGCCGCGAAAAGACAATCCGCCGCGGGCTAAAACATGCGACCCAGAACACCTATGTCAGCTTGACGCTGTCCTGCTTTTCCTGCCTCTCCGCGCCATGACCAAATCCAGCCTGAAGAAAATCGTCGTCGTCGGCAGCGGCCATGGTGGCGTCGAGCTTGCCGCGGCTTTGCGCCACCGCAATTTCGACGGCGCGATCACCATTGTCGGCGACGAGCCCGACCTGCCCTATCAGCGTCCGCCGCTGTCGAAGGAATTCCTGAAATCACCGGACGATTCCGGCCTGCCGCTCAAGGGCGAGAGTTTTTATCCGCAGAAGGATATCGCGCTGAGGCTCGGCGCGCGCGCCGAGCGCATCGACCGCGCAACACAGGAACTCGTGCTCTCCGATGGCGAGCGCCTTCCCTATGATCATCTCGCTCTCGCCACCGGCGCCCGCAACCGGACTTTACCCATTCCGGGACTCGACGCCGCGCCGAAACTGGAACTGCGCACGCTGAGCGACGCCCGCCGGCTCAATGCGCGGCTCAACGGGCTCGGCCACGTGACCGTGATCGGCGGCGGCTTCATCGGGCTGGAGGTCGCAGCACTTCTGCGCACGCGCGGAATCGAGGTCGACGTCGTCGAAGCCATGGACCGGCTGATGGGTCGCGTGCTTTCAACGCCGGCGTCCGGCTGGTTCAAGCGCTTCCACACCGAACTCGGCACGCGGCTGCATTTCGGCAAGCAGGTCACCGGAATCGAGGGCGAGGACGGCAGCGTTTCGGTCGCGCTTTCGGACGGTCTTTCGATCGAGACCGACGCGATCCTCGTCGCGGCCGGCGTCGTGCCGAACGCCGAACTCGCCGCTGACGCCGGCCTCGAAATCTCCAACGGCGTCGTCGTCGACGAGACCCTTCTCACCAGCGATCCGAACATATCCGCACTCGGTGACGCCGCCGCCTACCCCAACATGTTCGCCGGCGGCATGGCGCGGCTGGAATCGGTGCAGAACGCCGTCGACCAGGGCAAGGCGATCGCCGCGCGGCTGACCGGCGAGACCACACCTTACACGGCCGTGCCCTGGTTCTGGTCGCATCAGGGCAGCGCCAGGCTGCAGATCGCCGGCCTCTCCAACGGCCATGACGATGCGGTCGTGCGTGGCGACCTCGACGGCGACAAGTTTTCCATTTTCCTCTACCGCGGCGACGTGCTCGCCTCGGTCGAAAGCCTCAACAGCGCCGGCGAGCACATGGCCGCACGCCGCATCATCGGCGCGGGCACGTATGTGCCGAAGGACGTCGCGGCGGATATTTCCGCCGACCTGAAGGCGTTTTTGAAGTAGCGCCGACGCGCTCCCTCCCCTTGCGGCAAGGGTGGCCGGGCAAAGCCTGGCCGGGTGGGGTACGTGCGGCAGTGCGCCGGCGCCTCTTCCTTCTCCCCTTGTGGGAGAAGGTGTCGCCCTCGGGCTGGCTGAAAGCCAGCACGAGACAAGGCGGCGGATGAGGGGTGTTGGAAGAAATAAGGGGGTTGAGGATTGTGCTCCGTCCAGCACCCCTCATCCGACCTCGCCCCCGGCGGCTTTGCCGCCGTTTCGGGCTCGGCCACCTTCTCCCACAAGGGGAGAAGGGAAAGCGCTCCACCGCCGCCGCGAACTCTCCATCATCATCATCACCGCACCAACGCCGACGATTTCGCACCGACGCCGACGCCCCCTCTCCGCCTCGCCCACGGCGGCTTCGCCGTTCGTCGCCAAGCTCGCGGCCGGCACTCCTCTCCCCCGGGCAGGGGAGAGGTGGCGCGCGAAGCGCGACGGAGAGGGGGCAGCGCCCCACTTTGTCAGGAGCTGTCAGCAGTCTTCATCCACGCCCCTCCGCATCCGCGCGATAATGCCCCGCGTGGAAAGGAGGGCGGCGATGCCTGTGGACTGGAATGCGGTGATCGAGGGAAATCATGGGGTGCTGAAGCGCATCCTTGCCGAGCTCGTCGCCATGGCCGGATTGACCGACGCGGCGATCTTCACCTCCCCCTTGAGGGGAGGTCGACGCGAAGCGTCGGGTGGGGGTGGCGACGCGGTAGATACCCCCACCCGGCGGTCTGACGACCGCCGACCTCCTCTCAAGGGGGTGGAACCCGCGCCGACCCTGCCCCGCCATCTCCACACCGCGATCCTGAGAGTGCTGCGTCCGGCCGAATCCGCTGCGCGGCGGTTGATCGTCGTCATGGCGCGCGGCATTGTCGTGACGCTGCCGCCGTTTCGTCCGCGCACGCCGAAGAAGACGTCGCTGGCCCGCAAAGGTGGTACCGGCATCATCCTGCCGCATGGATTTGTCATGAAGCGTGGCGTCATCATGCCGTCTCCTGCACGCACACCCGGAGCGAATGATCGGGCCGCGCATCAACGCTTCCCGCCCCTCCCCCTGTTCGATCCGCGAAAACGATTTTTCTACGTCCGCCCCATGCGAAATCGCGGCGTGCCGCGCATCAGCGACCCCGTCGCCGGCGCGCGCTTCCCCATCCCCGTTCGGCAGCCACCCTTGCCCGACGGTCGCGTCAGTGCGGCGCGCATCCACCAGCGCCTCGCGACCCTCGCCGCCGCGCTCGACGATCTGCCGGGTCAGGCAAAACGTTTCGCGCGGCTGAGGGCCTTGCGGCTTGCCGCCCGTGCCCGGCAGAAAGAGCGCGAGGCCACTGGCGCACCGGCCCCGCATCCCCGGCCGCGCGCCCTGCATGTCTGGCCGCTGCGTCCCGGCCGTCCGCCCGGCTGGCAGCGCCGGCCGAAACACGAGGTCGACGAGGTGCTCAAAGACCTCCAATATTTCGCCCGCGAAGTGCTGGAACAGCCCGACACGTCGTGAGCCGCACCCGTCACAGGCGGTTCGACACGACCACGCGGCACAAGCCGTGGCTGGTGATGGCGAAGCACGCCCCCTCACCGGCCCTTCGGGCCACCTCTCCCCCACATTCGTGGGGGCGAGGAGTAGCG
>Ga0335075_10002360_pt1 | contig 30449 bp, 30 predicted proteins | sample Lox_Sample_24_FD_206723 | JGI IMG/M metagenome (GOLD analysis project Ga0335075, IMG submission 206723) | Soil microbial communities from Loxahatchee National Wildlife Refuge, Florida, United States - Lox_Sample_2.4 | ecosystem: Environmental > Terrestrial > Soil > Wetlands | place: USA...
TGGCTTTCCGCCGGTCACCCGGCCGCCGGTGGGCTGGATCGAGCAAGACGACGGGCGGGTCGCGCTGGGCGCCGCGGTGCCGCTGGGTGTGCTGTCAGCGCAGGTCGCGGAGTACCTGGCTGCGATCAAGGCGCCGCTGGTCGTCACACCGTGGCGCTCGGTGCTGGTCTGCGATCTCAACGTAGCCGTCGCCGATACGGCACTGCGGGTGCTGGCGCCGCTGGGTCTGGTGTTCGACGAGAACTCACCCTGGCTGGCGGTCAGCGCCTGCGTCGGCAGCCCAGGCTGTGTCCACTCGATCGCCGATGTGCGGGCCGACGCCGCGCGCTCACTGCGCGACGATTCCGGTGTGCACCGACACTTCGTGGGCTGCGAACGTGCCTGCGGCAGCCCGCCGACCGGTGCGGTGCTGGTCGCCACCGGAGACGGATATCGACTGCTCCGCAAGCACCCGTAGGGTGAGCGGGTGCTCGACTACCTGCGCGACGCCGCTGAGATCTACCGGCAGTCGTTCGCGACCATCCGCGCCGAAGCGGAGCTGAGCCGTTTCCCCGCCGACGTCGAGCGCGTAGTGGTCCGGCTGATCCACACCTGCGGCCAGGTCGATGTCGCCGAGCAGGTGGCCTACACCGACGATGTCGTCACCCGCGCAGCCGCAGCCCTGGCAACAGGAGCCCCGGTGCTCTGCGATTCGTCGATGGTGGCGGCCGGCATCACTCGGCTGCCCGCCGACAACCAGATCGTCTCGCTGGTCGCCGATCCACGGACCCCGGAGCTGGCGGCCCGGCTGCACACCACTCGCTCGGCGGCCGGGGTCGAGCTGTGCGCGGATCGGCTGGCCGGCGCGGTGGTGGCCATCGGCAATGCGCCCACGGCGTTGTTCCGGCTGCTCGAACTGGTCGACGAGGGCTACCCGCCACCGGCCGCGGTGCTGGGCGGGCCGGTCGGCTTCGTCGGCTCGGCGCAGTCCAAACAGGAACTCATCGACCGTCCGCGCAGCATGTCCTATCTGGTGGTACGGGGCCGTCGGGGTGGCAGTGCGATGGCCGCCGCGGCCGTCAACGCGATTGCGGCCAGCGCCGAATGACCGATCGCGGAACGCTTTTCGGCGTCGGGCTGGGACCCGGCGACCCGGAATTGGTGACCGTCAAGGCGGCCCGGGTAATCGGCGAAGCCGACGTGGTGGCCTACCACAGCGCCCGGCACGGGCGCAGCATCGCCCGCGGCATCGCCGAACCGTACCTGCGGCCCGGGCAGGTCGAGGAGCACCTGGTCTACCCGGTCACCACCGAAACAACCGATCACCCCGATGGCTACGCCGGCGCGATGGAGGACTTCTATACCGCTGCCACGCAGCGCATCGCCGGGCATCTGGACGCCGGCCGCGACGTGGCACTGCTCGCCGAGGGCGATCCGCTGTTCTACAGCTCCTACATGCATCTGCACACCCGGCTCACCCAGCGGTTCGACGCGGTGATCGTGCCGGGGGTGACATCGGTCAGCGCGGCCTCGGCGGCGATCGCGACGCCGCTGGTCGCCGGCGACGAGGTGCTGTCGGTGCTGCCGGGAACCTTGCCGCCCGAGGAGTTGACTCGCCGGCTCGCCGACTCCGACGCCGCCGTGATCCTCAAACTGGGACGCTCGTATCCCGCTGTGCGGGAAGCACTTTCAGCAGCAGGCCAGCTTGACACCGCACTGTATGTGGAGCGGGCCAGTACCGCCGGGCAGCGGGTGCTGCCCGCGGCCGACGTCGACGACACCAGCGTGCCGTACTTTTCGCTGGCGCTGTTGCCCGGTGGCCGACGGCAGGCTCCGCGCCGCGCGGGCGTGGCTGTGGTCGGTCTGGGCCCGGGACACAGCGACTGGATGACGCCGGAAAGCCGCCGCGAACTGGCTGCCGCCACCGACCTGATCGGCTATGCGCCCTACCTCGAGCGCATCCCGGCCCGCGACGGTCAGCGTCGTCACCCCAGCGACAACACCGACGAACCCGCGCGGGCGCGGCTGGCCTGCTCGCTGGCCGAGCAGGGTCATGCGGTCGCCGTGGTGTCCTCGGGTGATCCCGGGGTGTTCGCGATGGCCACCGCGGTCCTCGAGGAGGCCAAACAGTGGCCCGATGTTGAGGTGCGGGTGGTTCCGGCCATGACCGCCGCGCAAGCCGTCGCGAGCCGAGTCGGCGCACCGCTGGGTCATGACTATGCGGTGATCTCGCTGTCTGATCGGCTCAAGCCGTGGAGTGTGATCGCCGAGCGTCTTGCCGCCGCGGCCGCTGCCGATCTGGTGCTGGCCATCTACAACCCGGCGTCGAAGACGCGGACCTGGCAGGTGGGCACCATGCGGGACCTGCTGCTGGCCCACCGCGACCCGGGCACACCGGTGGTGATCGGGCGGGACGTGTCCGGGCCGCGGGAACAGGTGAAGGTAGTACGGCTGGACCGGCTAGACCCGGCCGATGTCGACATGCGCTGCCTACTGATCGTCGGTTCCTCGCAGACACAGTGGCATTCGGTCGACTCGGCGGACCGGGTCTTCACGCCGCGCCGGTACCCGTCGTGACTCCACCGGCGGCCGAGTGTGCTGTTAATTGCCGTCTGCGCGCGTTTCGCGTGCATCAAGCCCACATTCGGCCAGCCAGGTCAGCGCCTCGTCGACGCTGCCTGCCGTCGCCACACCGGGCGGCTGCGGCGGGCGACTCACCATCACGACTGGGATAGCCAGCGCCGCAGCGGCATCCAGCTTGGCCCGGGTCATTTGGCCGCCACTGTTCTTAGTGACCAACGCGTCGATGCGGTGCTCACGCAGCAGTGCGTGTTCCCCGTCGTAGCGATACGGGCCGCGAGACAACATCAGCTGATGATGACGCGGCAACACCTCGGAGTTCGGCGCGGTCACCGCGCGGATCAAAAACCAGGCATCGCTGTCGGCGAAGGCAGCGACACCGGACCTGCCGGTGGTGAGGAATACTCGGGCGAACTGCTGGCGGGCAACGGCTTCTGCTGCCTGGATGTCCGAGCTCACCACGATGGCGCCATCGGTGTTCCAGGCCGGGCGGGCCAACAGCAGATACGGCAGGTCCAACGCCCTGCACGCGTCGGCAGCATGCGCGGTGATGGTGGCCGCGAACGGGTGGGTGGCGTCGACGACGGCCTCGATGTGTCCCTCGCGCAACCACTCTCGTAGCCCGTCGACACCACCGAAGCCGCCGATCCGCACGGTACCCACCGGTAGCGCCGGGTCCGGGACGCGTCCGGCCAGCGAGCTGATGACGTCGACGTGCTTGTGCAGCCGCGCGGCCAGTGCCCGTGCCTCGGTGGTGCCACCGAGCAGCAGCACCCGCATCAGTGTCGACCGCCCCGGCTGCGTCCGGCGGAATACAGGTAGCTGTCGGTGAATCCCTCGGCGGCCAGCACATCGCCGACGACGATCACGGCGGTCTTGGTGATCGCGGCGTCGTGCATCTGCCCGGCGATGTCGGCCAGCGTCCCACGGAGCATCTTCTGTTGCGGCCAGCTGGCGAAAGCCACGACCGCCGCAGGTGTTTCAGGCCGGTAGCCGCCGGCCAGCAGCTGCGGGACGATTGCGTCGATCTGCGCGGCAGCAAGATGCAGCACCAATGTCGTCCCCGATTGTGCGAGCGCGGTCAGGTCTTCACCGGGCGGCATGGGCGTCGACAACGTCGCGATCCGGGTCAGCGTCACCGTCTGCGCCACACCGGGGACCGTGAGCTCACGGCCCAGCGCCGCCGCGGCGGCGGCGAAAGCCGGGACACCGGGCACGATTTCGTAACCGATATCCAGCGCGTCGAGTCGGCGACACTGCTCAGCCACCGCACTGTACAGCGAGGGGTCACCGGAATGCAGCCGGGCCACATCGTAGCCGGCGGCGGCGGCATCGGCGATCTCATTGACGATCTGCACCAGTGTCAGCGGGCCGGTGTCGACGATTCGGGCCTCCGGCGGGCACAGCGCCAGCAGATCCTCGGGCATGATCGAGCCGGCGTACAGGCACACCGGGCAACGGGCGAGCAGCCGCTGGCCACGGACGGTGATCAGATCCGCCGCGCCCGGGCCGGCGCCGATGAAATACACGGTCACTGCTTGGTCACCACCCACTGCGTGATCGGCAGCCGCGGTCGCCAGCCGGTGAAGCCGCTCAACGGCTCCCCCTGATAGTGCTGGAAACGCTGCAGCATCCCGCCTAACCGCGAATATGACTGCGCTACAACAGATTCTGACTCCACGGTGACGGCGTTGACCACCAGGCGCCCACCGGGGGGCAGCTGCTCCAGGCAGGCGTCCAGCAGGCCGTGCTGGGTGAGGCCGCCGCCGACGAAGATCGCCGATGGCGCTGCCGCACCGTCGAACGCATCGGGCGCCTCGCCGCGCAACTCGACGCTGACACCGTGAGCCGCGGCGTTGAACCCCACGTTGCCGCGGCGCGAATCGTCGCGTTCGAAAGCCACCGCGGTGCAATCGGGCCAGCTGCGGCACCACTCGACGGCGATGCTGCCCGAGCCGGCGCCGACATCCCACAACGTCTCCCCCGGCCGCGGCGCCAACGCCGCCAGCGTCACGGCCCGAATCGCGTGTTTGGTGATCTGCCCGTCGTGCACGAAGGCGTCGTTGGGCAGCGACGACACCCGCTGGTCAGGCAGGTAGCGGACCGCGACCACGTTGAGATCGTCGACGCCCGAGGGCGGGTCGGCGGCCCACTGTTGCGCGGTGCCGTCCCGGCGATGCTCACCTGCGCCGCCCAGTTGCTCGAGCACGGTGAACTCCGATTCGCCGCGACCGTGTTCGGTGAGCAGCGCCGCCAGCGCGGTGGGGGTGGACCGGTCGCTCGACAGCACGATCGCGCGGCCGCCACGGCGCACCGCAGTATCCGCCGCGGCGGTGACAAGGCTGATCACCTCGGTGTCCGGCACGGTCCAGCCCATCCGCGCGCAGGCCAGCGTCACCGACGACACGTGCGGCAGCACCCGGACGTTTTCGGCGCCGTACAACCGGACGAGCGTGCCACCGATCCCGTGCAGCAGCGGGTCGCCGCTGGCCACGATGTGGATGTCCGCGGTGTGGTCGTCGAGCAGCCTGTGCAATGCGGGCAGCATCGGCGACGGCCATTCCCGACGTGGCGCCGCAACCGTCTCGTCCAGTAGGTCGAGCTGTCGCTTCGACCCGTAAATAACGGTAGCTCTTCGTAATTCGCGACGCGACGCCTCCGATAGTCCGGGGATGCCGTCTGCGCCAATGCCCACCACGGTGATGATCATCGCGGCAGCCGCCGCCAGATGAATTGCGGTAGCAGCCGCATCGCGAAGAACATCGGCCGCAGCGCCCACGGGATCCACACGGTGCGCCGTCCTTTGGCCAGCGCTCGTGCGGTGGCAGCGGCCACCTGCTCAGGCGTGCTGGGCAACGGGGCCGGGGTCATGCCCTTGGTCATGCGCCCGACGACGAAGCCCGGGCGGGCGATCAACAGCCGCACCCCGGTGCCGTGCAGCGCGTCGGCCAGCCCGCTGGCAAAGCCGTCCAGGCCCGCCTTGGCGGAGCCGTACACGTAGTTGGCCCGACGCACCCGCACCCCGGCCACCGACGAGAACACCACCAGCGATCCGCGCCCAGCCTGCCGCATCGCCGCCGCAAGGTGGGTGAGCAGGCTGACCTGAGCGACGTAGTCGGTGTGTACGACGGCCAGCGCGTGCGCGGCGTCGGTCTCGGCGCGGGCCTGGTCGCCGAGGATCCCGAACGCCAGCACCGCGGTGTCGATCGGGCCGTGATCGGCGATCACCGACGCGACGAGCGGGCCGTGCGAGTCCAGGTCGTCGGCGTCGAAGTCCCTGGTGTGCACGGCCGCCGCGCCGGCGCCGACCAGGACCGCGACCTGCTCGGCCAGCTGGTCGGCCTTGCGTGCCGCGAGTATCACCGTCGCCCCGGGAGCCAGTCGCCGCGCGAGTTCAACACCGATCTCGCTGCGGCCGCCGAAGATCAACACCATCGCAGCCCCCGTGTCATCCACGGCTGCGATTATCACCTGCGCTAGCGTGAGCGGTGATGGCGAACTCCACTGCCCGGCTGACCAACGACGCGCTGGCGTTTCTCACGGAGCGCCATCTCGCCATGCTGACCACGCTGCGGGCCGACAATTCCCCGCACGTGGTGGCGGTGGGTTTCACTTTCGACCCCAAGACCCACCTCGCGCGGGTGATCACCACCGGCGGCTCGCAGAAGGCGGTCAACGCCGAACGCGGCGGTGTCGCGGTGCTCAGCCAGGTCGACGGGGCCCGCTGGCTGTCGCTGGAGGGACGGGCCAGCGTCAACAAAGCAATCGACGCCGTGCGCGACGCCGAGCTGCGCTACGCCCAGCGTTACCGCACACCGCGGGCCAACCCGCGACGAGTGGTGATCGAGGTGCAGATCGAGCGGGTGCTGGGATCCTCGGATCTGCTGACCCGCAAAGCGGAATAGCTCACTAGACGAGGGTGGCGCCGGGTGCGCGAATCACCAGCGGCACCGCCGGGAAGTACGCCGCCAGCTCCGGTCGCGATTTAGCCAGGGCGGCGGTGCCGTAGCCCCGGTGCCGGTAGTCCGGATGGATCCAGATCCGGACGTGCACCTCATGGCCGGCGAGCTCACCGAAGACCATGCCGACCTTCTCCTCGCCGTCGACTGCGACGAACCAAGTGGCCTCTTCGGCCTCGAACCGTTCCTGCGCCGAGCGGATCTCGTCGTCGAGGCCGCCTGCCGGGGCGCCGGACCCGTCGCCCTTGGCGCCGATGTCCTCGGTGCGTGCGGCGAAGATGTCCCGGTCGGACGCCCCGGAAAACACGCGCAACGCCAAGCTGTCGCCGGAGCTGGCCGGACGGTCTTTGAAGGTGAAACTCAGGATGTTGTTCAGGTCTTCGAGCTCGGCGGCGATTCTCTTACGCGAGTCTTTGGTCAATTGATCGAACGACATGCCGATCACCGCCTCGGCGCCCAGCCGTGACGTGCCCAGTAGGGCGACGATGCCGTCGACCGCCGAAGGCCGGTCGTCGGCCTCCACGATCAGGTCCAGCACGTCATGTCGACGTTCCAGCGCGGTGAGCAGGGCGTCGGTGATCTCTCGGCGGGCGGCGGCGCGGTCGTGATCGGTCATCGCACGAGCCTACAACTAGACCGGCACGACGATCAGCTCGTGCGGACGGTGGTTGACGGGCAGCGCGCCGTCTTCGGACACCACCACGATGTCTTCGATACGCGCACCCCACCGGCCGGGGAAATAGATCCCGGGCTCGACGGAGAATGCCATGCCGGCTTGCAGCGGTAGGTCGTTGCCCGCGACGATGTACGGCTCTTCGTGCACCGACAACCCGATGCCGTGCCCGGTTCGGTGCACGAAATGATCGGCGAGCCCGGCCTGGGCCAGCACACCGCGGGCGGCGGCGTCGACCTGTTCGGCGGTCACCCCGGGACGCACCGCCTCGACGCCTGCCCGTTGCGCCTGCTGCAGCACCGAATACTGCTGTGCCACTTCGGCGCTGGGCTCACCGATGCTGTAGGTACGCGTCGAGTCGGAGTTGTAGCCGGGTTCGTACGCGCCACCGATGTCGACGACGACGATGTCACCGACCTGAAGCTCCCGGTCCGAATAGCTGTGATGCGGGTCTGCACCATGCGGTCCGGAACCAACGATGACGAAAGCAACCTCGGAATGCCCTTCGGAGACAATGGCTTCAGCGATATCCGCGGCGACGTCTGCTTCGGTTCGACCGGGCGCCAGAAATTCCGGCACCCGGGCGTGCACCCGGTCGATAGCCGCGCCGGCCTTGCGCAGCGCGTCGACCTCGGAGGCGTCCTTGATCATCCGCAGTCCGCGCAGCACGCCGGTGGCCAGCACCGGCAGCACACCGAGCACATCGGCCAACGGCAACAGGTGCAGCGCGGGCATGGAATCGGTGACGGCAGTCGCCGCGGGTGCGCCGGCTGAACCCGTCAGGGCCGCGGCGACCAGCTGGTATGGGTCGTCGCCGTCGACCCAATCCCGCACCGCCAGCCCCAGATCCGCGACAGCGGATTGCTTCAGCGAGGCCAGCTCCAGCCGCGGTACCACCACGGTCGGGTCGCCGGAGACCGGCAGCACCAGCGCGGTGAGCCGCTCGAAGGTCTGCGCACGCGAGCCAAGCAGATATCGCAAGTCATAGCCGGGGGTGACCACCAGACCAGCCAGGCCCGCTTCGGCGGTAGCGGCCGTCGCCGCCGCAATCCGGCGACGGTACACGTCTGCATCGAACCGCTCAGAACCCATGCCAGAAAGGCTAGCCGGGCGACTGGCAGGATGGCGGGCATGTCCGCACCGCTGCTGCTGCTTGACGGCGCCAGCATGTGGTTTCGCTCGTACTATGGCGTCCCGTCCTCGATCACATCCCCCGACGGCCGGCCGGTGAACGCGGTCCGCGGCTTCTTGGACTCGGTGGCCATGCTGATCACCCGGCAGCGGCCCGGCCGGTTGGTGGTCTGCCTGGATTTGGACTGGCGTCCGCAATTTCGGGTAGACCGCATCCCGTCGTACAAGGCGCATCGCGTCGAGGAAGAACACCCCGGCGGGCAACCCGATCTGGAGGAAGTGCCCGACGAATTGTCTCCTCAGGTCGAGATGATCGAGGAAATCCTCGACGCGTTCGGCTTCTGCACCGGCGGCGCGGCGGGTTTCGAGGCTGACGACGTGATCGGCACGCTGGCCGCCCGGGAAAAGCGTGACCCGGTCATCGTCGTCAGCGGCGACCGCGACCTGCTGCAGGTGGTTGGTGACGATCCGGTGCCCGTGCGGGTGCTCTACCTCGGGCGCGGGCTGAGCAACGCGACCCTGATGGGCCCCCGCGAGGTGGCCGAGCGCTACGGCGTGCCCGCCGATCGCGCCGGCGCCGGCTACGCCGAGCTGGCGCTGCTACGCGGCGACCCCTCCGACGGGCTGCCGGGCGTGCCCGGTATCGGCGAGAAAACCGCCGCGGCGCTGCTGGCTCAGCACCGCTCGCTGGCCGCCATCGTGGCCGCCGTCGAGGAGCCCAAATCGTCGCTGTCCAAAGGCGTCCGGGCAAAGTTACGCAAGGCCGCCGACTACATCGAGACCGCCGGCCCGGTGGTGCGAGTGGCGACCGAAGCGCCCGTCACGCTGTCGACACCGACCGACGCCGTGCCGCTGGTGGCGTCCGACCCGAACCGGACCGCGGAGCTGGCAACCCGGCTCGGGGTCGGGTCGTCGATCGCGCGGCTGCAGAAGGCGCTCGACGCGCTACCCGGGTCGTGAGTGACGCGGCTACTTGGGCCGACCGACCTCGTAAGTGCCCTTGTTGTCCTGGAAGGTCACCGTCACCTGACGCTTGGTGCCGTCGATGCTGACGTCGCAGTCGAAGCTGCTGCCCTTTTTGACGGTCGGATTCTGGCCGTTGTTGCACTTGACGTCTTTGACGTTCTTCGCCCCGTAGCCGTTGGTGTTGTCGCTGAGGATCTGCGCCACACCGGCCTCCGCCTTACTGACGTCCAGCTTGGTGGTCACGAAAAACCCGGGCGCCCAAAAGCCCAGCACCAACACGACCGCGACGAGGATGGCGGCGAACACACCGATAACTGTCCCGACGACCGCCCGCGACCGCGTGGCGCCCGGGCCCGCCGGAGGCTGGCCGTAAGGTCCCGGGTACTGGCCGTACTGACCAGGCTGACCGTACTGACCAGGCTGGCCGTACTGACCGGGCTGGCCGTACTGACCGGGCTGACCATACTGACCGGGCTGGCCGTACGCGGTCTGCGCGCCGTACTGGTCCGACGGCGGGTAGCCGGTGGGCTGCGGGAACGGCTGAGACGGCGGATAGTACTGGGCCGGCGGCTGCTGGTACTGGCCGTATTCAGTAGGCGTGTACGCGGGCGCATGCCACGTCGGTTGGTCCCCACTCGGCGCCTGCCACGTCTGCTCGCCGGATGGCTGCTGCCAGGGTGACACGTGCGGGGTCGGGTCCTCGCCGGATTGCTGACCTTCACCCTGCGGCGGCTGCCACGGCTTGGTCGGGTCGGGCCCCTGCGGTCCGCTCATCGTGCGTGTGTCCTCTCACTCCTGGTTGCAGTCGCTGAAGTCTTAGCCTCGGTTCGCGAATCCCACCGTAGCTCCGGCTTAGCCTACCCGGCGTCAACTGCCACGACGCCGCGCCGAATTGCGTCGATCGCGCGCTTCGCCGTCGCCCGCAACTCCGGTTGCGGTGCGGAGTTGCGGACCTGATCCAGCAAATCAAGCACCTGCCGGCACCAGCGGACGAAATCCCCCGGCAACAGCGGCGAACCGCTGCTCTCGGAGTCTGCGGCGGCCAACGCGGCGACCAGGTCGCCGTTGCTGGCCCAACGGTAGATGGCCGCGACGAAGCCGTCGTCGGGCTCGCGACTCAGCGTGATCCGGTGCCGCTGCTCATCGGCGCGCAACTCCGCTGACATCCGCCGCGTGCGGTGCAGCGCATGCCGCAGCGGTGCGGTCGGCACCTCCGCGTTTCGCGGCGGTCCCGGGCCGTCCCCGCCCCGTGCCTCGTAGACCACCGCCGAGACCACGGCGGCCAACTCGGCGTCTCGCAGACCGGTCCAGGCGCCGGTGCGCAGGCATTCGGCCACCAAAAGGTCGCTCTCGCTGTAAATCCGGGCGAGCAGTCGCCCATCGTCGGTCACTATGGGGGCGCCGTCGGCGACATCGTGATAGCGCCGCTCCTCCTCATCGCTGCGCTCTGCATCGTCGCCGACGCAGATGAAGCCGCGCTCGGTGAGCAACCCGACGATCCGGTCGAAGGTGCGGGCCAACGAATTGGTGGCCGCGGCCACCTTTTTCTGCAACGCCTCGTTGTCCCGTTCGATGCGCAAATAACGCTCGGCGAGTCGAACTTGGGCCTCCCGATCGGGTTCGCGGTGGACGGGATGACGGCGCATCTGCTCGCGCAGCGACACCAGCTCGGGATCGAGATCGCGCTTCTCGGTGCGGTTGCCGCCGCGGCGACCGCCCGCAACGGGCAGTCCGGAGGCCGCCGAACGCAGCGCCGAAGCCAGATCGCGGCGGACCCGGGGCTGCCGGTGTTCGACCCGCTTGGGCAGCGTCATCGAGCCCACCGGCGCCGATGCGCCGGAATAGTCCGCCGACGAAATCCTTCCGGCCCAACGGTCTTCGGTCAGCACCAACGGCCGCGGGTCGTCGCTGTCGCGGGCGGGTTCCAGCACCACGGCCAGCCCGCCCCGGCGGCCGTGGGTGATGGTGATGATGTCGCCGCGACGCAATGCCGCCAGCGCATCGTTGGCCGTCTGCCGGCGTTGCAGCCTTGACGCGCGGGCCTGGGCGCGCTCGTGTTGAGTGATTTTTTCCCGCAGCCGGGCGTACTCCAGGATCGGCGCGTCGCTGCCACCCAGGTCGGCCGCGACCTCGTCCAGCATCCGCTGTCCGCGTTCCACGCCGCGGACCAGGCTGACCACCGACCGGTCGGCCTGATACTGGGCGAACGACTGCTCAAGCAGCCGGTGCGCCTGCTCGGGGCCCACCCGGTTCACCAGGTTGATGGTCATGTTGTACGACGGGGCGAACGAGCTGCGCAGTGGGAAAGTTCGGGTGGACGCCAGGCCGGCCACTTCGGCCGGTTCGCTGGTGTTTTCGCCGGGGTGCCAGAGCACCACGGCGTGGCCCTCGACGTCGATGCCGCGCCGGCCGGCTCGCCCAGTCAGCTGGGTGTACTCCCCCGGCGTCAGCGGGACGTGCTGTTCGCCGTTGAATTTCACCAGCCGTTCCAGCACCACCGTGCGAGCCGGCATGTTGATGCCCAGCGCCAGGGTTTCGGTGGCGAAGACCGCCTTGATCAGCCCGGCGGTGAACAACTCCTCGACCGTGTGCCGGAACACCGGCAACATGCCGGCGTGGTGGGCCGCGATTCCGCGCAGCAGCCCTTCCCGCCACTCGTAGTAGCCGAGTACGGCCAAGTCGGAGTCCTGCAGATCGCCGCAGCGGTGCTCGATCACCTCGGCAATCTGTGCCCGGTCCTCCTCGGTGGTCAGCCGCAATGACGACCGCAGGCACTGCGCAACGGCGGCATCGCAACCCGCGCGGGAGAACACGAACGTGATCGCGGGCAGCAAGCCCTCGGAGTCGAGCAGCGCAATCACGTCCGGCCTCGACGGCGGCCGGTAGAAGCCCGGCCGGCCGGAGCGTCCCGGACCACCTCTTGCCGGGTGCCGGCGAGGCCCACGCCAGTCCGAGAGCCGATCGGCCTCGCGGCGATGGGCGATGTGGCGCAACAGGTTCGGGTCGACGATCGGCTGCCGCCGCTGGCCCGCGCCTTCGGCGGCATAGTCGAACAGGTCGAAGATGCGTTTGCCTACCAGCATGTGCTGCCACAGCGGGACCGGCCGGTGGTCGTCGACGACCACGGTCGTGTCGCCGCGCACGGTCTGGATCCAGCCGCCGAACTCCTCGGCGTTGCTCACCGTCGCCGACAGGCTGACCAGGCGCACCTCCTCAGGCAGATGCAGGATGACCTCTTCCCACACCGCACCACGCATGCGGTCGGCCAGGAAATGCACCTCGTCCATCACGACATGGGAAAGCCCCTGCAGCACAGGCGAATCAGCGTATAGCATGTTGCGCAGCACCTCGGTGGTCATCACCACGATCGGGGCGTTGGCGTTGACGGACAAGTCGCCGGTGAGCAATCCGATCTGATCTTTGCCGTAGCGGGCCACGAAGTCGGTGTGCTTCTGGTTGCTCAGCGCCTTCAGCGGCGTGGTGTAGAAGCATTTGCCGCCTGCCGCGAGCGCCAAGTGCACTGCGAACTCGCCGACGACGGTCTTCCCGGCTCCGGTCGGCGCGCACACCAGAACACCGTGGCCGCTTTCCAGTGCCGCACAAGCCTGCTGCTGAAAACCATCGAGTGCAAAAGCGAGTTCCGCAGCAAACTTGGTTAATTCGCCCGCGGCGGACCTACCTGCGCCGAGGCGCCCGCTAGGTGACGTCGTCATGGGGTCCGGCGATGCTCGACGGCGCCCCCACCGCGGAGGGCGAGTCGAGGGCCGAGGCCTCGTCGTCGGCTGGAGCTTCAGCGGCAGTCAGCGCTTCGCGTTTGGCTTTCCGTTTGTCGTGCACCCGGGCGATCTGGATGGCCAATTCGAGCAATAGCGTCAGCGCCAGTCCCAGGGCCGTCATCGAGAACGGGTCGGAACCGGGCGTGAAAATCGCTGCAAACACGAACATCACGAAGATGAGACCGCGCCGCCAGGACTTCAGCCGCAGGTAACTCAGCACGCCGACGAAGTTGAGCATCACGATCAGCAGTGGGAACTCGAAGCTGACGCCGAAGACCAGCAGCAAGTTGATCAGGAAGCCGAAATACCGGTCGCCGGACAGCGCGGTCACCTGCACGTCGCTGCCGACGGTCAACAGGAAGTGCAGCGCTTTGGACAGCACCAGATAGGCCAGCACCGCACCGGTGACGAACAACATCGCCGCCGGGATGACGAATGCCGCCGCGAAACGACGCTCCTTCTTGTACAACCCCGGCGTGATGAACGCCCAGAGTTGGTATAGCCACATCGGGCAGGCCAGCACCACCCCCGCGGTCAGCCCGACCTTTAGGCGCAGCATGAACTGGTCGAAGGGTGCGGTGGCGAGCAACCGGCACTGACCGTCGGCGGTGATCTGCGCCCGTGCGGACGGCGGCAGCGAACAGTACGGGTGGCGCAGCCACTCGCCCAGGCTCTCCGGCCCGAACAGGGCGTGTGAATACCAGACGAACCCGAACGCCGTGGTGACTGCGATCGTCGCCAGCGAGATCAGCAGGCGAGCACGCAGTTCGGTGAGATGGTCGACGAGCGACATGGTCCCGTCGGGATTGGTGCGGCTGCGACGAAGTCGCGGGTCTAGCCGCCTGAGTAAACCGGTGGTGCGCACAGTGAGTAGCCGCTAGGGCGCCGCGGCGGCGCTGCCAGGCTAGGCCGATCGACCGTCAGCCGCCGGCGGATCGACCCGCTCGGACTGCACGGGCTGGGCTGCCGCGGGCGGCGCGACAGCGGTGTCCGGCTTGCTTTCGTTCTGCAGCTCGCGGACCTCAGACTTGAAGATCCGCAGCGACTTGCCCAGCGAGCGCGCTGCGTCGGGGAGCCTCTTGGCACCGAACAGAACGACCACCAGGATCGCGATGATCGCCAGGTGACCCGGGGTAAGAGCGTTCACCTTAATTAACCTCCAGACGTCCCCACGATGCTACCGCAGCAGCGCTGCGACTAGCCGGACCGCGCCGCGGCCTGGTACGAGTCCACTGCAGCCGCGGCGGCGTCGCGCACCCGCCTGGCCAGCGATTCCGGCGCCAGCACCCGAACGGCCGACCCCAGGCCCAGCACTTGCCGGGCCATCCACTCTTCGGACGCGTAGGTGATCGCCGCCTCGCAGTCGCCATCGGGCAACTCGCGCAGCAGCCGCATCGGGTAGTACTCGAACATCCACGACGCTGCCGGCGTGAGCCGCAACGTCGCCGACGGCAGCGATGGGTCGGCGTCGAACAGCGACGTGTCCGGCGGCGCCGCAAGCGCTGGCTCCGGCGGCGCGGACGGCTCGTCGAGCACGACGGCGTCGACGATGCGGTCGAACCGGAACAGCCGCACCCCTTCGGCCTCCCGTGACCACGCCTCCAGATAGCTCTGGTCACCGACCAGCACGATGCGGATGGGGTCGACGATCCGGGTGGACAGCGTGTCGTGCGAGGCCGCGTAGTAGTCGAGGCTCAGCGCCCGATTGTCGTGGACTGCGGTGCGCACCGCAGCCGCGGCCTGATTCTCGACTGGCGCCGGCTCGTCCACCGCAGCAAGGTCAGCTCCGTGTCCGGCAGCCCCGGCCGCTGCCTCGATCTTCGCGATCGCGCTGCGCGCCGCCTCCGGATCGACCACCCCTGGAATGTCCGCCAGCGCCCGTAGCGCCACCAGCAGGCCGGTGGCTTCCGGCGAGGTGAGCTGCAGCGGCGTGTCCATGCCCGCCGAGAACGTCACCTCGACGGTGTCGCCCTCGAACGCGAAGTCGATCAGGTCACCCGGGCTGTAGCCGGGCAAGCCGCAGAGCCACAGCTGGTCGAGGTCCTCGCCCAGCTGCTTCACCGAAACACCCAGATCGGCCGCGGCCTGAGCGCGGGTGACCCGTGGGTTGGCCTGGAAATACGGCACCATGTTGAGCAGCCGCACCAGGCGGGTGGACACCGGAGTCATTGGCGCCGCTCCCCGGCCTGGGCGCGTAGTCGGCCCAGCACCTCCTCGCGCAGGGTCTCAGGTTCCAGCACGACGGCGTCGGCGCCGTAACCGGTGACGTCGCGGGCCAGCCGGTCCGTGGTTCCGATGTCGAGCTCAATGACGTCGCCGTCGCGGCCGGCCAATTGCCGCGGCCCCAGCGACGTGCCGGCACGCCGCAGCGCGGTAGCCCGCCCGTCGGCCACCCAGACCTGAGCTCGCACACCCGTCGGCGCGTCGCCGACCGCCTCTGCCACGATCCGGCGTAGATCTGCGTGCTCGGGCGGGGTGAAGGCACCGACCGGGCCGATCGAGGTCACCTCGCCGCCGATCCTGGACAGCCGGAAGGTGCGGGTGGCGCCGCGGTCACGGTCGTGCCCGACGAGATACCAGCGGCCTTTCTCGGTCACAACACCCCACGGCTCGACCGTGCGCACGGTGTAGGGCTCGGCGCGTGACGGCCGGTGCGGGAATTGCACGGCCTGCGCGGAGTCGATGGCCGACAGCAACGCTCCGAGCACGTCTTCCGACCCGCGCAATCCCACGGTCCCGGCCGGCGACGCGATGGCGACCGGCGCATCCGGGTCGACGTCCACGCCGGCGGCCCGCAGCTTGAGCAGCGCGCCCTGGGTGGCGGTGATCAGTTCCGGCGACTCCCACAGCTGGGTGGCCACGGCCACGGCCGCCGCCTCGTCGGCGGTCAGCTCGACGGCGGGCAGCGCGTACGCCTCGCGGTTGATCCGATAACCCTCGACCGGATCCAACGACGACACCTTCCCGGTCTCCAGCGGAATGCCCAGATCGCGAAGTTCGTTCTTGTCGCGCTCGAACATTCGCGAGAACGCCTCATCGCTGGCGGTGTCGGAATAGCCCGCCACGCTGGACCGGATCTTCTCGGCGGTGATGTAGCCGCGGGTGGACAGTAACGCGATGACGAGGTTCACCAATCGCTCGACTTTCGAGATCGCCACCCGCACTACCCTAAGGGCCGTCGAGCTACATGCTGGCGATCAGTCTCTTGACTCGCTCGTCGACCGATCGGAACGGGTCCTTGCACAGCACGGTGCGCTGGGCTTGATCGTTGAGCTTGAGATGCACCCAGTCGACGGTGAAATCCCTACCGGCGGCCTGGGCGGCGCTGATGAACTCGCCGCGCAACCGCGCGCGGGTGGTCTGCGGCGGCTGGTCGACGGCTTCTTCGATTTCCTCGTCGGTGGTGATGCGCGACGCCAGACCCTTACGCTGCAGCAGATCGAAGACGCCGCGGCCGCGCTTGATGTCGTGGTAGGCCAGATCCAGCTGTGCGATCTTCGGATCGGACAGCTCCATGTTGGAGCGGTCTTGATAGCGCTGGAAAAGCTTGCGCTTGATCACCCAGTCGATCTCGGTGTCGACCTTGGCGAAGTCCTGGCTTTCCACGGCGTCCAGCTGGCGACCCCACAGGTCGACGACCTGCTCGATCTGGGCGTTGGGTTCGCGGGTCTGTAGGTGTTCGACGGCGCGCGCGTAGTACTCCCGCTGGATGTCCAGGGCGCTCGCCTGACGGCCACCCGCCAACCGCACCGGCCGCCGGCCGGTGACGTCGTGGCTGACCTCGCGGATGGCCCGGATCGGGTTATCCAGCGAGAAGTCGCGGAAAGCCACGCCGGCTTCGATCATTTCCAGCACCAGCGCCGCGGTGCCCACCTTGAGCATGGTGGTGGTCTCGCACATGTTCGAGTCGCCGACGATGACGTGCAGACGCCGGTACTTCTCGGCGTCGGCGTGCGGCTCGTCACGGGTGTTAATAATGGGACGGGATCGGGTCGTCGCGCTCGAGACGCCTTCCCAGATGTGCTCGGCGCGTTGGGAGAGGCAGAACGTGGCGGCTTTCGGGGTCTGCAGCACCTTGCCTGCGCCGCAGATGAGCTGGCGGGTGACCAGGAACGGCAGCAGCACATCGGAGATGCGGGAGAACTCGCCCGCGCGCACGATCAGGTAGTTCTCGTGGCAGCCGTACGAATTGCCCGCCGAGTCGGTGTTGTTCTTGAACAGGTAGATGTCGCCGCCGATGCCCTCGTCGGCGAGCCGCTGCTCGGCGTCGACCAGCAGGTCTTCCAGCACCCGCTCGCCCGCGCGGTCGTGGGTAACCAGCTGCACCAGGCTGTCGCACTCGGCGGTCGCGTACTCCGGATGGCTGCCGACGTCGAGGTATAATCGTGCGCCGTTGCGCAGGAAAACGTTGGAACTGCGACCCCAGGAGACCACCCGGCGAAACAGGTAGCGGGCCACCTCGTCCGGCGACAGGCGCCGATGCCCGTGGAACGTGCAGGTGACACCGAATTCGGTCTCGATACCCATAATCCGCCGCTGCACAATTCGAGCGTACTGGTTGTATGCCCAACTGGTGCGGAACCCCCGCCGAGAGTGGCCCCGGACAGCGATGAACAACGGTGTCGACGACGTGGCGTCGTCTGCCGGGCCACCTGGCTACTCCGGTAGAATTGGGCTGCTCCTTTTCCGCGAGCGCAGTCGTCAGAAAGGCCTCTCCAGTCCTGTGGACAGAGCCAGGGTCGCGGAGCACCCGCGACCGGACCACGTCATCGCACACATCAGCGACACCCATCTCATCGCCGGCGACGGCGATCTCTACGGCCCAGACGCCGGTGTCGACGCGGAGGGCCGATTATCCGAGCTGCTGGAGCGGCTCGAGGCCTCTCAAACTCGCCCCGATGCGTTGATTTTTACCGGCGACCTCGCCGACACCGGTCAGCCCGATGCCTACCGGAAGCTGCGCAACCTGGTCGAACCGCTGGCCGACCGCCTTGGCGCTGAGGTGGTCTGGGTGATGGGCAACCACGACGACCGAGCGGCGTTGCGCGAGCATCTGTTACGCGAGGCGCCGACGATGGCACCGATGGACCGGGTGTACGAGATCGCCGGTTTGCGGGTGATCGTGGTGGACACCTCGGTCCCCGGTCATCACCACGGTGAAATCGCGCCCGCGCAATTACATTGGCTTGCAGAGCAATTGGCCGAACCTGCACCCTTCGGCACCATCGTCGCGATGCATCACCCGCCGATTCCCAGCGTTCAGGACCTCGCCGCCCTGGTCGAGCTGCGCGACCAGGCACCCCTCGCCGACGTGCTCCGCGGCACCGATGTCCGCAGCATCCTCGCGGGGCACCTGCACTACTCCACGACTGCAACCTTCGCCGGAATCCCGGTTTCGGTGGCCTCGGCCAGTTGCTACACCCAAGATCTGCTGACCGCAGGAACCCGGGGCCGTGACGGCGCACAGGCGTTCAACCTGGTGCACTGCTACCCGGAGACGGTGGTGCACACCGTTATTCCACTGGCCGCCGGACCTACCGTGGGACGATTCGTCGCGCCGGAGACGGTACGAGCCGAACTCGACGACGCCGGGGTGAGCATCCTGCCGGCCGGCCGGATACCGCAGATCGCGGCGCAGCTCGCCCGCAGCTAAGCCCCTTTCGCTCGAGCGTGGGATTGTTGCACGCATCTCTGCGTTTCGCGTGTCATAAGCCCACATTCGGCGGAAAGGTCCCGGCGGGCGGGGGGATCAACACGCCCCCGCCCGCCGGAAGCTTTACTCGTCACCGACGGCCCGCTCCCACGGGGCGGGCACCGGGAAGTATCTCGCCAAGAACGCGCCGACGGCCTCGGCTCGCTCTCGCGCGCCGACCTCGGGGAAGCTCCCGTCGTTGAGGCAGAAAAAGTCAGAATTGCGCTTCTTCAACAACTTCGGCAATTTCTCCAGCCCGGACCGCAGCGTGGTGTCGATGTAGAGCACCTTCGCGGACTCGTGTTGCACCGCACGCCCGGTCATCAACGCGTAGTAGTGATACAGCGAGTTGGTCACCGAGATGTCCGTGCTCGCGCGGAAGCGGCTGGCCTGGGTGCGTGCGAAGTCGGTGCAAAACTCCCGCTCGAGTTCGCATAGCACGCTTTTGCGTAGCGGCGCAGCGGTGTGCTCTAGGTGGCGGGTGATGATCTTGCCGAACCTGTCCCACAGCAACTGCCGGTTGACCCGCGCGGCGTTCTCGAACCCGCTGCGCTCGGGGTGGTTGGACCCCAGCCCGATACGTGTGCCCGCTTCGATGAACTTCGTCACACCGCCCGGCGAGAAAAACGTGGTCGGCGACAACGCCCGGCCGAAGAACATGTCGTCGTTGGAGTACAGGAAATGTTCTGCGAGTCCGGGAATGTGGTGCAGCTGAGTCTCTACTGCGTGGCTGTTGTACACCGGCAGCGCTGACCGATCCGTGAAGTGATCCTCGGCGCGCACGATGGTGACTTTCGGGTGGGGCGCCAGCCATTCGGGGACTGGCGAGTCCGTCGCGATGAAAATCCGCCGCACCCACGGCGCGAACGCGTGCACCGAGCGCAGGGCGTACTTCAGTTCGTCGATCTGACGGATCCTTGCGTCAGCGTCATCACCTTCGCCCACAGTGTGGTGCGCCATCGCGGCTGCGCGCCGTGCCTGAAACTCCGGGTCATTGCCGTCCACCCAGGAGAACACCACGTCGATGTCGAACGTGATGTCGGCCGCGTGTGGGGTGAACATCCCGGCAATCGTCGGCCAGGTGCGGCCGTGCAGTTCCACTTCTGTGTACACAATCTCGCTCAGCGGCAACGCCTTACGAGTAAGTGAGTTCTCGATCGGGCAGATCGCCTGCTTCCCGTCGAACACCCAGAACTGCAGCTCCACCCCGGCGGAAGCGCCGTAACGCAGGCCCGAACGCGGGCATTCGCGTCGCCGAAACACCCGCAGCAGCCGCGGGTCCGGGTCGGATGACAGCAGTCCGTCGCCCAGATACACCGAACTGCGCCCGGTCCCGTCCAGGATCTTGGCGCGCAGCGGCGCTTCCAGGCACGCCGACATCAGCGCCTCGGCGACTCGCGCGCGCAGGCCGATATCGACGACGAGCGCTGGGCGGCCGTCAGCACCGCGGATGAGCAGGAACGGAATTCCCGCCGTCTCCAGTTCCGCGCGAATAAACAGTAAGTCTTGCGCCATCGCCTCATAAGCAGTCAGGCGTAGCCCATCCGTTGAGCCGGCCACGTTGACACGGGCGACGTCGATCATGCTGGTCATGGGAACACCTGCCTTCCACACTCGATGTCGGTCACGACACGCACAAAGAGGGGCCCCGGCGGACCGGTGGAGCGGCTCTCCACATTGAGATGCCCTCACACGTTGAGCTTTGGCACTGAACGACGTATCCCCGGAAAGCCGGGAAAGCCACTTGGGACCACCCCTTAAGCCGGGGAGATCTGTCCTGATCTTGGGCGTCTCTCGACGTCGTCAGATCAGTGGCCTGTGTTCGCTTCAGAAGCCTCGCCTAACGAGGTGCCTACGCAGGATAGCGCCGAATCCGGCTTCCGGCAACGCGAGTGTTAACAAAACGCTAACGCGCCAAAGCGGGTGTTGTCATTGCACTTTGGCTCGCGCCGGTGGCCGCTCGTCAGGACTGGGCGGGATCGGGCGCCTCGCCGAATCGGCTCAGCGCCAAAGTCGCGCCGACGGCTACCACAAATCCCGCCACCACCATCCAACTGAGGCCCTGGCGAGTCCGGTCGCCAAGCCAGGCGACGCCGACGAGCGCAGGGCCAACCGTTTCACCCACCACCATCCCGGCGACAGCGGTGGTCACCGATCCGCGGCTCAAAGCAGAGGTCAGCAACAGAAATCCGGCCACTCCGCCGGCAATCACCGCGTACACGGCGGGGTTGGTGTAAAAAACGGACTTCGTCGGATCGATCGGATCGACCAAGCGGACGGCGATCTCGACAACCCCGAAACCGACGCCGGCCCCGAGCCCCAGCACGAGTGCGCGGGAGCGGTCGCCTACGCGGCCTGCCGCCGCGCCCGCAATCAACAACACAGCGACCACCACCAGCAGCGCCCAGCGAAGTCCGGCCGGCCCGGGCTGCGATCCCTCGGGTCCGGCGGCAAGGCCGAGCATCGCGAGGCTCGCGCACACCACGCCAACCGCTACCCACTCCGTTGTCGACAACCGCACCGACAACACCCACGCCGCCACGATCGCGGTCACCGCCAGCGACGCCGCGATCGCCGCGGCGACGACGTAGATCGGGACCAGGCGCAGTGCCGCCACTTGCAACAGAAAGCCGAGTCCGTCCAGCCCGATGCCCGCCAAGTAGCGCCACTGCCGCAGCGCTCGTAACAGCAAGGCGGCGTCGAGCCCGGAGTCGCTGCCAGGCTCCACCGCGCGGGTGGCGGCGGCCTGCAACACCGTCGCCGTGCCGTAGCACACCGAGCAGCCCAATGCGAGCAGCAAACCGATCAGCACGAATCAGAGCCTATTTTGACGACTTCTCCGCGGAGTCGCTTTCCGGTTCAGGGCCGTTGTGTTCGGGCAGCAGCCGTTCCAGCGCCGGACCGGTGATCCGCCGGAACGCCCGCCGCGGCCGGTTTGCGTCGAGGATGGCGACCTCCAATGTCGACACGCCGAGCGCGGACTCATCGCCTCCGTTGGGGCTACCCGCCTGCAGGGCTTTCACCGCGATTCGCACCGCGTCCGCCAGATTGGCGTTCTCGGCGTAGGACTCCTTGAGTGCGGTGGTGATCGGCTCCGTCGTCCCGCCCATCACCACGTAATGCGGCTCGTCGGCGATCGACCCGTCGTAGGTAATCCGGTACAGCTCAGGTGGTTTGGTCTCGCCGTAGTGGGCGACTTCGGCCACACACAGCTCGACCTCGTAGGGCTTGGCCTGTTCGGTGAAGATGCTGCCCAGCGTCTGCGCGTAGACATTGGCCAGCTGGCGACCGGTGACGTCGCGGCGGTCGTAGGCGTAGCCGCGGGTGTCGGCGAACTGAATCCCGCCGCGGCGCAGATTGTCGAATTCATTGAACTTGCCTGCGGCGGCGAAGCCGACGCGGTCGTAGAGTTCGCTGATCTTCTGCAGCGACCGCGACGGGTTTTCCGCCACGAACAGCACACCCCCGGAGTAAGCCAGCGCCACGACGCTGCGACCGCGCGCGATGCCCTTTCGCGCGAGCTCGCTGCGTTCCCGCATCGCCTGCTCGGGCGATATGAAGTACGGAAAACTCATGAGTTACTTCCCCCGCGCTCCGCGTCCGGACCGAAAGTGTCTGCACGGGAACGTCTTTCGATGACTTCACGGGCAAGCTCGGCGATGCGCTGCTCGGGGACGTTGGACGCACCGTCGGCGCCGATGCTGACTGCGGTCGGGTAGATTCCGCGGACCAGATCGGGCCCTCCGGTGGCCGAATCATCGTCGGCCGCATCGTAGAGCGCCTCAACGGCGACTCGAAGCGCGGAATCCGCGTCGGTCACCTGCGAGTACAGCTTCTTGATCGACGACTTCGCGAAAATCGAGCCAGAACCGACCGACTGGTAGCCCTCTTCCTCCAAGTTCCAGCCACCGGCGGCGTCGAACGAGACGATGCGACCCGCCTTTTCTGGTTCCGGGTCGTCGATGTCGAAACCGGCGAGCAGCGGCAGCGCCACCAGACCCTGCAAAGCAGCACCGAGATTGCCGCGAACCATGATCGCCAGCCGGTTCACCTTTCCGGCGAAAGTCAGCGGCACCCCTTCCAGCTTCTCGTAGTGTTCGAGCTCGACGGCATAGAGGCGAGCGAATTCGACCGCGATGGCCGCGGTGCCGGCGATCCCGGTGGCGGTGTAGTCGTCGGTGATGTACACCTTCTGCACATCGCGCCCCGCGATCATGTTGCCCTGCGTGGAACGCCGGTCGCCGGCGATGACGACGCCGCCGGGATGCTTCAGCGCAACGATGGTGGTGCCATGCGGCAGCTGGCTGCCAGGAGCGGCGTTATTGATACCCGTCGGTAGTAGATCTGGCGCCTCACGGCGCAAAAAGTCGGCAAATGAGGAAAGACCGCCAAAGGCGGTACCGGGAAGTGCTGAGGGGGTGGCCAGGCGATCGTGAAACGGCCAGGTCACTGTCCGCCCTTTTGGACGTATGCGCGGACGAAGTCTTCGGCGTTCTCTTCCAGAACATCGTCGATCTCGTCGAGCAGGTCGTCGGTCTCCTCGGTCAGCTTTTCGCGACGCTCCTGGCCCGCGGCCGTGCTGGCGGTCAGGTCGTCGTCATCGCCGCCACCACCGCCTCGCTTGGTCTGCTCCTGAGCCATCGCTGCCTCCTGCATCGTCATCGGCCGTGATAACACGCCCGTCGGTTTCTCCACCCTACCGGTCGATACCGCCAATGCTCGGGCTAAACCCCTTTGTCCGGCCGGTCAGGTCGTCAGCTGCTCCACCAGCTCGACCGCGCTGTCCACCGAATCCAGCAGCGCGCCGACGTGCGCCTTGCTGCCCCGCAGCGGCTCGAGCGTCGGAATGCGCACCAGCGAGTCGCCGCCCAGGTCGAAGATCACCGAATCCCAGCTGGCCGCCGCGATATCTGCGCCGAAGCGGCGCAGGCATTCGCCGCGGAAGTAGGCCCGGGTGTCGGTCGGTGGGTTGTCCACCGCGCTGAGCACCTGTTGCTCGCTGACCAGCCGCTTCATCGAGCCGCGGGCCACCAGCCGGTTGTAGAGCCCCTTGTCCAGCCGTACATCGGAGTACTGCAAGTCGACGAGATGCAGCCGCGGCGCCGACCAGCTCAGGTTCTCCCGGTGCCGGAAACCCTCCAGTAGTCGCAGCTTGGCCGGCCAGTCCAGTAGTTCGGCGCATTCCATCGGGTCGCGCTCGAGCTGATCGAGCACGTGCGCCCAGGTCTCGACGACGTCGGCCGCCCGCGCGTCGTGATCGCGGCCGTCGACCAGCTTGGCGACCCTGTCCAGATAAATCCGCTGCAGCGCAAGGCCGGTCAATTCGCGGCCGTCGGCCAGCGCGACGGTGGCGCGCAGCGAGGGATCGCGGCTGATCGCATGCACCGCGTGCACCGGACGGGCCAGCGCCAAATCGGTCAGGTCGATCCCGTGGGCTGCGCCCTCTTCGATCAGATCGAGCACCAGCGCCGTCGACCCCAGCTTCAGATACGTCGACGTCTCGGCGAGGTTGGCATCGCCGATGATGACGTGCAGCCGCCGGTAGCGGTCGGCATCGGCGTGCGGCTCGTCGCGGGTGTTGATGATCCCGCGTTTCAGTGTGGTCTCCAGTCCGACCTCGACCTCGATGTAGTCGGAACGCTGAGACAGCTGGAAGCCCGGCTCGTCGCCGGCGGGCCCGATCCCGACCCGGCCGGAGCCGGTGATCACCTGCCGGGACACCAGGAACGGGGTCAGTCCCGCGATGACGGCCGAGAACGGCGTCTGCCGGCTCATCAGATAGTTCTCGTGCGACCCGTAGGAGGCGCCCTTGCCGTCGACGTTGTTCTTGTACAGCTGCAGCTTCGCCGCACCCGGGACGCTGGCCACGTGCCGCGCGGCGGCCTCCATCACCCGCTCGCCGGCCTTGTCCCAGATCACCGCGTCCAGCGGGTCGGTGCACTCGGGTGCGGAGTACTCGGGGTGCGCGTGGTCGACGTAGAGCCGCGCGCCGTTGGTCAAGATCATGTTGGCGGCACCGACCTCGTCGGCGTCGACGACCGGCGGCGGGCCGGCCGAGCGGCTCAGGTCGAATCCTCGAGCGTCGCGCAGCGGCGATTCCACCTCGTAGTCCCAGCGAGTCCGCTTGGCGCGCTGAATACCGGCGGCGGCCGCGTAGGCCAGCACCGCCTGCGTCGAGGTCAGGATCGGGTTGGCGGTCGGGTCCGACGGCGACGAAATGCCGTATTCGACCTCCGTTCCGATAATCCGCTGCATGCCCTCAAGCCTAGGCGTGACGACGAGCCGCGCCGAGGTCGGCCCGTTGCGGAGTCAGGGTGGGCCGGTAAAGGCCAGGCGGCGAACCGGTAAATCCGTCGTAACCCGGCCCCCTAACCCGGGACACGTCATTGACGCAGGTACAAGTAGTGATTAACTTCACCCTGATGTCCACCGACGCGCTCCGCGACCCCACGACCGGCTTGTCCGGAAAACGCTACGGCGAAGTCCTTCTGGTGACGCCGGGCGAGGCGGGGCCGCAGGCCACCGTCTACAACAGCTACCCGCTCAACGACTGCCCGGCCGAATTGTGGTCCGGGCTCGACGCGCAGGCCATCGCGACCGAAAATGGTGCTGCCACAGCACTACTCAACGGACCGCGGTACTGGCTGATGAACTCGATCGAAAAGGCGCAGCAGGGCCCGAAGATCATCAAAAACTTCGGTGGCATCGACATGATGCTGCAGGCCACGGTCTTGCTGACAGCGATGAATCCGGCGCCCTACACCGCGAATCAGGTGAACCGCCACACCGTCTTCACCTTCGACGCCGGCGAAGAAGTCTACGAACTGCAAGACCCCGCCTTCCGACGCTGGGTGATGCAAACCTGGAGCCAAATCGTCGATCCCAACCTGTCGCGGGCCGACCTGCCGAAACTCGGCGAGCGGCTCAACTTGCCAGACGGATGGACCTACCAGTCACGCGTGCTGGACAGGCCCTTGCGCATCGACACCGCCACCCGCGCGGCGCTCGTTTTGCAGGACGACCTGACCAACAGCTACTCGCTGATCACCGACTGACCCCTCGGCGATACCTCGCCGAGACGTGAAAGTACGGCGCCGACGGTTGGGGCCCTAGAGGTACTGGCCGAGGTTGGACTCGGTATCGATAGCCCGGCTGGCGCTCGACGACTTCCCGGTGACCAAGGTGCGGATGTAAACGATACGCTCGCCCTTCTTGCCTGAAATCCGCGCCCAGTCATCGGGATTGGTGGTGTTGGGCAGGTCCTCGTTCTCGGCGAACTCGTCGACGATCGAATCAAGCAGGTGCTGGATGCGTAGACCCGGCTGGCCGGTCTCCAGCACCGACTTGATCGCGTTTTTCTTCGCCCGGTCGACGACGTTCTGGATCATCGCCCCGGAGTTGAAGTCCTTGAAGTACATAACTTCTTTGTCGCCGTTGGCGTAAGTCACTTCCAGGAAACGGTTGTCGTCGATCTCGGCGTACATCCGGTCGACGACCTTCTCGATCATCGCCTTGATGCACGCCCCGCGGTCGCCGTCGAACTCGGTGATGTCGTCGGCGTGCACCGGCAGCGTCTCAACAAGGTACTTCGAGAAGATGTCCTGCGCCGACTCGGCGTCCGGGCGTTCGATCTTGATTTTGACGTCGAGCCGCCCGGGCCGCAGGATCGCGGGGTCGATCATGTCCTCGCGGTTGGACGCCCCGATCACGATGACGTTCTCCAGACCCTCCACCCCGTCGATCTCGCTCAGCAGCTGCGGCACCACGGTCGTCTCGACGTCCGAGGAAACCCCGGTACCGCGGGTGCGGAAGATCGAGTCCATTTCGTCGAAGAACACGATCACCGGTGTGCCTTCGGACGCCTTCTCCCGGGCCCGCTGGAAGATCAGCCGAATATGACGTTCCGTCTCGCCGACGAATTTGTTCAGCAGCTCAGGGCCTTTGATGTTCAAGAAGTAGGACTTCGCCTCACGCGCGTCATCGCCACGAACCTCGGCCATCTTCTTGGCCAGCGAGTTGGCGACGGCCTTGGCGATCAGCGTCTTACCGCACCCGGGCGGGCCGTAGAGCAGCACACCCTTGGGCGGACGCAGCGCGTACTCCCGGTACAGCTCCTTGTGCAGGAAGGGCAGCTCCACGGCGTCGCGGATCTGCTCGATCTGTCGGCCCAGGCCGCCGATGTCGTTGTAGGTGACGTCCGGTACCTCTTCCAGGACCAAGTCCTCGACCTCAGCTTTGGGTATGCGTTCGAACGCATACCCGGCCTTGGTGTCGACCAGCAGCGAGTCGCCTGGACGCAGCTTGCGGGGCCGCTGGTCGTCGTTGAGAGCGTCTGGGTGGCCGTCGGGCAGATCCTCGGCGACCAGCGGGTCGGCGAGCCACACGATGCGTTCCTCGTCGGCGTGTCCGACGACCAGGGCGCGGTGCCCGTCGTTGAGAATCTCGCGCAGCGTGGAGATCTCACCGACCGATTCGAAGGTGCCGGCCTCGACGACAGTTAAAGCCTCGTTGAGCCGAACCGTCTGGCCCTTCTTCAAAGACGTGACTTCGATGTTGGGCGAGCACGTCAGGCGCATCTTGCGCCCAGAGGTGAACACGTCGATGGTGTCGTCGTCGTGCGCGGACAACAGCACACCGTAGCCGCTCGGCGGCTGTCCGAGCCGGTCGACCTCTTCGCGCAGCGCCAGCAGCTGCTGCCGGGCCTCCTTGAGCGTTTCCATCAATTTGGAATTGCGCGCGGCGAGGGAGTCGATTCGCGCTTCAAGCTGGTGGATATCCCGGGGACTGCGCGCGACGCTCTGCGATCCCACGGCGTCCTCGAGTTGCTCACGCAGTATTGCCGCCTCACGCCGCAACTCTTCCAACTCGGCCGCGTCCTCGGTGGACAGGTCTGGCTCGCGAGGGCTACCGAACGTTTCGCGCTCTGACTCACCCATGTTGCGCTCCTTTCCCGCTCCGGAAGGCGGTGCGGCGGATGCCTCAACGCTACCGGCGATTTCCAATTCATGCGGGAACTCGAAATGGGGCACACTGGCATCAGCGTTAACATCATGTTGAGCCTGCCTGATCGAGAGGACTTTTGTGACTGTGAAATCCCTAGCCACGGGCGTGGCGGTTGTCGCCGCAATCGGGGCGGCGGCTGCAGGTGTGACCTGCATTGCATCTGTTACCACTACGTTGCCTCAGGTTCAGCCTGTCGTTTTCAGCGCGCCACTGCCGCTGGACCCGGTCGCCGACGTGCCCACGCCTGACGTGTTGGTCGGCCTTCTCAACAGCCTGCAAGACCCGAGCGTGCCGTTCGCCAGCAAGAGCAATCTGGTCCAGGGCGGAGTCGGTGGCGTCGAGGGCCACTTCGCCGACAAGAAATTGCAGCAAGCCGCCGCCAACGGCAGTCTGCCGCTGACGTTCAACATCACCAACATTCAGCCGGCCGGCCCCGGCGCAGCCTCGGCCAATGTCACCGCGTCGGGTCCGCACCTGGCCCCGACGACCGAGAACATCACGTTCGTCGACCAGGGCGGCTGGAAGCTGTCGCGCACCTCGGCGATGACGTTGATCCAGTCGGTGCAATCGGCGGGCGGCTGATCGCAACTGGATGGGCCGACACCTCACCGCAGTCCTGAGCGCCGCCACGGTTGTGGCGGCGCTCGGAGTCTCGGGGTGCTCGAGCGACGAGCACGGCGCTTCGACGGAAAGTGCGCCGGCGCCGATGTCTGCGTCGACGACGTCGACGCCGGCGGTGCAGGTCGCTCCGCTGCCGCCGGCCGCGGACCTGGCCAAGGTGCTGTATCAGCTGGGCGATCCTGGGGTGCCGGGCAGTCAGAAACTCAACCTGGTCGAAGGTGCCACCCCGGAAAATGCTGCCGTGTTCGACCAGTTCGCCGCCGCGCTGCTCAACGGCGGCTTTGCGCCGATGAAAGTCGACGTGCGAGACGTCGCGTGGTCAGACCGGGATCCGGCCGACGTGGTGGCCAACGTCGACGTCAGCTCACCCAATCCCCGCGGGCCCAGGTTCGCCTTTCCGATGGAGTTCACGCCGATCAGGGGCGGGTGGCAGCTATCGGCGCGAACGGCCGACGTGTTGCTTGCTTATAGTCCCGCGCAAGCCGTGCCCTCGGCGACGACGCCCGGCCGCTGACTCCGCGATGTGGATCGGGTGGCTCGAGTTCGATCTGCTGCTCGGTGACGTGCGCTCGCTCAAGCAGAAGCGATCGGTGATCCGTCCGGTGGTGGCGGAGTTGCAGCGCAAGTTCAGCGTGTCGGCCGCGGAGACGGGATCGCATGAGCTCTATCGGCGGGCGGGCATCGGGGTGGCCATGGCGTCCGCGGACCGCGGCCACGCCGTCGATGTGCTCGACGCGGCCGAGCGCCTGGTCGCGGCCCACCCGGAGTTCGAATTGCTGTCGGTGCGCCGTGGGTTGTCGCGCAGCGACGACTGACCGTTAGCGTTTGCGGCGCAGCGGCGTCGGCGTGACCGTGCCGGGAGCCAGCCGACGCGCCGACACCAGGAACCCGGTGTGGCCGCGCATGTTGTGCTGCGGACGCACAGCCAATCCGACGACATTCCAACCGCGTTGCAGCGTCTCCCAGCAGCGCGGCTCGGTCCAGCACTGCTGGTCGCGCAGCGCCTCCACCGTCTTGGACAGCTGGGTGACGGTGGCCAGGTACACGATCAGCACACCCCCGGCGACCAGAACCCGCGCCACGGTGTCGAGCACCTCCCACGGCGCCAGCATGTCCAGCACGACCCGGTCGACCGAGCCCTCAGCCAGGTCGCCGTCGGCGATGTCGTCGAGAATCAGCTGCCAGTTGGCGGGCACACCGCCGGAAAACGTCGCCACATTGCGACGGGCGTGTTCGGCATGGTCAGCGCGCACCTCGTAGGAGATGACCCGCCCGCGCGGCCCGACTGCGCGCAGCAGCGAACAGGTCAGCGCCCCCGAGCCGGCGCCGGCCTCCACGACCCGGGCGCCCGGAAAGATGTCACCCTCGAGCACGATTTGCGCGGCGTCTTTGGGGTAGATCAACTGGGCGCCGCGCGGCATCGACATCACGTAGTCGACCAGCAGCGGGCGCAACACCAGGAACGGGTCGCCGTTGGTCGATTTGACCACGCTGCCTTCCGGCAGCCCGATCACCGTGTCGTGCGCGATCGCGCCGCGGTGGGTGTGAAATTCGCCGCCGGGACTGAGCAGCATCGTGTAGTGCCGACCCTTGGCGTCGGTGAGCTGGACACGGTCGCCGACGGCGAACGGCCCGGTTGCAGACACAGCTGTCTAGCCTGCCAGCAGACGCGCCGGGAGAGGTCCGCGGGGTTGTCCGACCTCACCCCTAGGCTGCGAATATGAGCGGCGATCCGGCACCGGGGCCGCGGCCGGCGTCAAGACCGGCGCTGTCGCCGTCGCGGGCGGCAGACTTCAAGCAGTGCCCGCTGCTCTACCGGTTCCGGGCGATCGACCGGCTGCCTGAGCCGACGTCGACGGCACAACTCCGCGGCTCGGTGGTGCACGCCGCTCTCGAACAGCTGTACGGCCTGCCCGCGGCAGAACGTGTCCCGGAGACCGCCGGCGCACTGGTCGGCCCGGCGTGGGAGCGGGTGATCGGCGCCGAGCCCCATCTGGTCGCCGAGTTGGACGCCGGACAACGGTCTCAACTCCTTGACGAAGCCCGCGCGCTGCTTTCCGGCTACTACC
>Ga0335075_10002361_pt1 | contig 30442 bp, 25 predicted proteins | sample Lox_Sample_24_FD_206723 | JGI IMG/M metagenome (GOLD analysis project Ga0335075, IMG submission 206723) | Soil microbial communities from Loxahatchee National Wildlife Refuge, Florida, United States - Lox_Sample_2.4 | ecosystem: Environmental > Terrestrial > Soil > Wetlands | place: USA...
AGATGAACAGGCGGATCACGCTCGACGCGATCGTCGGCCACGTGTTCCCCAGTCCCTGGAACATCGACGAGCAGCTGAAGATGATCCCGTTCGCCGCGAAGTTCCACGAGAGGATCGTCAGCATCGTCGCACCGATCGCGACCACGGCTTCCTCGTGCGTGAAGATGTGCATCAGCAGGTGCGAGCCGAACTGGCAGAAGACGGTGAGCGCCAGCATGATCACGATGCTCACTCCCACCGTCCAGCGGAACGTCTCGCGCACGCGCTCCGGCTTGCGCGCGCCGAAGTTCTGACCGGCGATCGGCGCCGCCGCGAACGCCACGGCCATCGCCGGCAGCATGATGAAGCGCATCGCGCCCTGTCCTTCGGCGAGCCCTGCCTGCGCGTCCGCGCCGAACTGGCGGATCACGAAGTACATGACGCCCATCACGAACGACATGAAGAAGAACTCGAGCCCGATCGGCAGGCCGATCAGGATCAGCCGCTTCCACACCTCGCCGTTCGGCCGCGTCTGCTCGCGGTGGAACGACACGTATTTCTCGTGGCGGTGGAAGTAATACGCGCTGATGATCACGCCGGCAACGGTCGCCAGCGTCGTCGCCAACCCCGCGCCGAACGCGCCGTACGGTTTGCCGGTCAGCCAGCCGATCGTGAGGATCGCGGCGAACAGGATGTTCAGGCCCACCGTGATGAACTGGATGATCATCGTCGGCTTCACGATGCCGGTGCCGCGCAACGTCGCGAACAGCGAGATCGTGACGAACTGCAGCGCGAGGCCGGGCGTCACGCCCATCAGGTAGTCGATGCCGGCCTGCGCCACGACCGCGTCGGCGGCTTCCAGGTGCATGTACGGCCGCGCCACCGCGTACAGCGCGACCAGCACGAATGCGCCCATGAACACCGACATCATCAGCGACTGGTTGAACACGAGGTTCGCGCGCTCGTGCTGCTTCGCGCCGACCGCGTGCGACACCAGCGCCGCGGTGCCGACGTTCAGGATCTGCGTCAACGCGAGCACCGCGAACCAGAGATTGCCCGCCGCGCTGAAGCCGGCGGCGATGTCGTTTCCGAGGATCGTCACGAATTTGAGATCGGTGACGAAGTACGCCACCTGCACGACCATGCCGACGAACATCTGCATCGACATCGCGGCGACGTGTCCCGGGATCGAGCCTTCACTCAGGTTTTTCATGGGTCGACACCGAAAAAGGGGCTGCCTAAATGACAGGCCCGGGGCCGCGCGTCAATCGCCCGGCCGACGGGTGCGGCGAGCGATCCCGCGGGTGCGGATCCCGCAAAGAAAAAGGCCGGTCTTCCGACCGGCCCCTTCCCTTCCGATTTGCTCAAATCGTCGAGTGCGAAAGCGATCGATCGCCTTCGTCTATCACCCAGGTTTTCAATCACCCCAGGGGAACGTCGTCATCACACCCACGAGCACGCGCGGCTCGTTGTTGTTCTCGTCCGTCGTGAACTTGTCCACGCCGCTCGCATCCGTTCCGGTGAACTTCGCGAAGATCGTGAACTTGCCGGCCGTGTAGTTGCCTTGCACGGCGTAGTCGAAGATCTCGTGATCTTCCCAGGCATCACCCCAGGCGTAACCGGCGTGGAACGCCAGCGAGAACTTGTCGCCGAAGGCTTGCGTGTAGTTCGCCTCGGTGTATTGCGCGCTGTTGGGGCCGTCGAACAGGGCGTCCGTCCACCACTGCTTGAACATGAAGCCGCCGGCGGTGAAGCCGCCGTAGTACTCGTTGTATTCGCCGATGTCGTCCGAACCCGGATAGTTGTAGCGGTTGAAGCCGACCATCCACGAGAACGTGTCGTTGATCTTGCCCGTGTAGCTGCCGTAGACGTCGAGCTCGATGTCGCCGTCGACGCCACTGCCGAAGTCGACGTTCGACGCCCAGGCGCCGACCGCGAATCCGCTGTCGCCGAACGCGTAGTCCGCGCTGGCCTGCAGCGCCGGGTTCTTCGCGCTCTGGCTGTATCCGCGGAAGTCGTAATCGCTCACCGCAGTCCACGTCGAACTGAATTGAGCTTGGGAGACGCCGCTGAGGGCCAGGAGGCCGGTCACGAGCGCCAAGGTTTTCATTGATTTCATTTGTCTCCTCCGAGGGCTATAGGGCCCATGATCTAAAGCAAATGGTGTGCCATGAATGTCGAAGGCACTCGCTTCGCTTTTGGGGATCAATGAGTTACGTGTAGTCCTAAAAAACACAGTCGCAAGCGTCGGGCGGATTATGCCGCCGAACGCTTCGACATTGCACCTTTCAGGTGCGCGCCTCGAAGATGGCATAGAACTTGGTGCACTCTTCCAGCACTTCCCAGGTCCCTTCGAACCCGGCCGGCACCACGAACGCCTGCCCGACACCGAATTCCCACCGGTCGCCGGCGTCGTTGGCGAGCGCGACGCGCCCTTTCGTGAGGCAGCAGAACTCGGACTCGGAATAGCGGATGCGCCATTTGCCGGGGGTGCTCGACCAGCGGCCGGCAAAGAACTGTTCCGTGGCGTCGGCGAAATAGTTGGCGACGGTCTGTTGGGGATCGCCGGCGACCAGGCGGTCGGCGGCGGGACGCGAGGAGTCGCCGGCGAGCGGCGTCGAGAAGTCGATGATCTTCATGGCGCGAGTATGGCGCGCGCCGGCGCCGGAATCGCACCGGGCGGCACGGATTTGGAGGCCGTGCCGCCCGGCGGGCGCCGTTTTCACTGGTTGCTGGCGAGCGCCTGGCCCGATTCGAGGCGGATCTCGACGCAGCGTTCGAAGGCCTGGTCGTCGGTGGTCGCTTCCGTCGCCGCGAAGCGTTCACCCATGGCCTCGACCGTCATGCGGTCCTTCGGCACGCCGGCCTTTTCGAGCTCGCGCGCCACCATCTCGGCGCGCTCCTGCGACAGCGAGAGATTGAGCTGCTCGTCGCCGCGCGCATCGGCAAAGCCGGAGACACGGACGCGGACCTCGGGCAGACCCGCGACCAGCGCGCCGAGCTTCGCGAGCCGCGCCTTGTCGGTGTCGCGCACGCCGGTCTCGCCGGTGCGGAACTGCACCGTCGAGCCGACCTGGCCAGCCTTGCCTTCGATCGTGGTCAACGTGCCGTTCAGCGATTCCATCTGGCCGGCGAGCAGCGCGGCCTCGGCCTTCTGCTGGGCGAGCTTCTGGTTCTTCTTGTGACTGCGCTCGCCCATGACGACGCCGATCGATGCACCGACGAACGCGCCGATGGGCCCGCCCGCCGCGGCGCCGATCGCCGCGCCGCTCACCAGCCCCGCACCGCCGCGGGCGGAGCCGGTGTTCTTCTCGGCCGGCGTCTTCGCGAACGCCGGATTCGCGATCAGCGTGATGGCCAGAACGCCCGCGACCATCGCGGGGTGACGAAACTTGGTGGTCCAGGTGCCCATGTGAATGCCCTCTCCGTTGTTGAAAACCCGAGAGCGGTTTTGCTCTCGAGGGTCATTTCAGCGCGGGAAATGGCGCGCGCGCGGATGCGATCGGGCCGGCGCGATGATCGATTGTGGCAAATGGGGACAGTCCCCGATTCGTAGCAAACGGGGACAGTCATTCGTGTGCGCGGCCGCCGGCCTGCCGTTCGTACTTCCTTTTTTGCCCCGGGAGATCGCGCTTCGCGAAATTCCGGACGGAATTTCGCGGCGTTCGCTCGTCGTTCACTGCGCGCCTTTACATCTTCTCCGTGGCAAGTCTTCAAGTTCACTGCAGCGGCGCGCGGCCGTTCACTCCTCGCCGATCTCCAGGGGCAAAAAAGCAAGTACAAACGACAGGCCGGCGACAATCCTCAACTTGACTGTCCCTGTTTGCTAGGAATCGGGGACTGTCCCCATTACAACGCCCGATCAGAGCGTGTCGGTCTCTTCGTGCAGGCGCGTGAGGAACGCCCGCACGGCAGCTTCGGATTCGTTCGGCGGCAGCAGGCGTTGATCGGCGAGCACGCGGGCCATGTCGCGCATCGAGCGTTCGCCGTTGATCAGCGCGAGCATGAACGCGTGCACGCGGCTCGAGATCGCCTGCATCTCGAAGGCCGGCGTGCGCGGCACGGGCTTCTCCGCGTTCAGCAGCCAGTCCGGCACCACGCGGGCGCGCGGTGACTCGGTGGGCGCGCCGGACTTCGTCGCGACCCAGGTCACCACCTCTTCGAGCCGCGAGTGGCGGCTCGACGGCGAGCGCATGTACGGCAACGTCGCCGTGCGCACCGCCGGCGTGCTGAACCCGGCGCGCGGCATCAGCTCCAGCACCTCGTCGAGGCCGACGCGGTCCGCGTGCGCCGCGCGCGAGAATGCCAGCGACCCCGTGTTGATCCAGCGCCCGCCCGGCTTCAGCAGCAGGTTCACCCGCGCGGCCACGCGCGCGAACGGCTCGCCGATGATGTCGACGAACCACGGCGTGACCACCGTATCGAACGCGCCATCCGCGAACGGCGGCTGCAGCGCGTCCGCCGCCACCAGCTCGAGCCCTGGCCGCGGCCGCGGCGGCGCCGTGAGCTCGCGCAGCACCGCGTGGTCCTCGATCCCGCGCGGCGCGATCGGGAATTCCCACAGCCCCACGCCGCGCCCGGCGAACAACTCGCGCGCCACGAACAGCAACAGCGGATTGAAATCCGTCGCGACGGTCAGCGACGCGTCGCCGCCGGCATGCAGGTCGTACGCCAGGCGCCCCGCACCCGCGCCGTGCACCAGCGTGCGCCCGAGTCCGGCGAGGGACCCACCGAGCGCCGCGCGCACTTCGTCCAGCCCGCGCGCGTTCTCGTCGTCGCCCCAGCACCAGTCGCGGTGCAGGTTCACGTAGTAGTTAGTCAGGCCCTGCTGCAGCGGCAGCTTCGTGCCGAGCCCCTGGTGCGTCGCCGGGGACGCGCCCGGCTCGATGCCGAGCGGCGCGAGCAGCGCCTTCAGCCGCGCGATCTGATCTTCGTACGCCGCCGCGACGTGCTCCAGCCGCCGGCGTGTCGCGTCGACCGCCGCCGCCGGCACGGCCGCGCGCATCGCCGCCGCCTCCGCCGCCAGGTGTTCCGCCAGCATCCCGAGACGCCCGCGCCATTCGGCCAGCGACTGCCGCGGGTCCGCGAACAGCCAGGCGATATCACCGATGACCGGATAGCCGCTGCTGCACGCATCACACATCCAGCCGGCGCGCCCCAGCGTCACCGGCCCGCGACCACAACGCGGGCAGGCCAGCACACTCGACAGGGAAACCTCTTCTGTCACGAAACCGCTCCGGCGGACGCCCCGCGCGGCAATGCTGGCGGCCGACCGCCCGCCGGTCAAATCCGGCCGCGACGCGCCCGCGAAAAAACCCCGGCGCGTCCGCGACAATCCGGTTGTGGTTAGGAGAGAATCGGCCCGTTCCGACAACTACAAAAGGTCTCGATACATGAACACACCGAATCCCTACGCGCCGCCGCGCGCGAACGTCAGCGACGTCGCCGATGCCACCGAAGAACTCGAGCTCGCCGGCCGCGGAATTCGACTCGGCGCATACCTTCTCGACGCCGTGATCGGCGGCGTGCTCATTTACCTTCCGGCTGTGCTGGTCGGGGGCTTCTCTGCCGTCGGCGAAAACGGTATGCCGCGCCTGTCCGGCCTCGGTGGCGTGCTCGTTCTGGTTGGATTGGCCGTGTGGCTCTACTTCACGATCATCTACGTCGCGCGCAATGGGCAAACGATCGCGAAGAAGTTGCTCGGAATCAAAGTCGTGCGGTCGGATGGTTCCAAGGCTTCGCTGGGGCGCATTTTCTGGTTGCGCAATGTGGTGAATGCCATCATCGGCATCATTCCGTTTTACGTGCTGATCGATCACCTCGTGATTTTCGGTGACGCGCGCCAGTGCGTTCACGACAAGATCGCGGACACGATCGTCGTCGTCGCCTGACGTGCTCGATTCGGTCGTTGCCGCGGAAACGCCCGAGGGGATCCTGCTGGAGCTTCGCCCGGCCGGCCTCTCGGCGCGTTTCTGCGCCTTCGCGATCGACTGGCTGATCCGCATCGCGATCCTCTGGGTCGCGATGTTCATCTTCGGGTTGTTGGGCGGCGCCGGCATCGGCCTGTGGCTGGTGCTGCTGTTCGTGCTCGACTGGTTCTACCCGGTGTACTTCGAGCTGGGCCGCAAGGGCGCGACGCCCGGCAAACGCGCGCTCGATCTCAAGGTCGTCATGGACAACGGCCTGCCCATAACGCCGGCCGCGTCCATCACGCGCAACCTGCTGCGCGTCGCCGACCTGATGCCGGCCGGCTTCGGCGCCGCCGTGTTCTGCATGCTGGTGCGTCCCGACGGCAAGCGGCTCGGCGATCTCGCCGCCGGCACGCTGGTCGTGCACCAGCCGCGACCCGCGCCGAAGGCGACGCTCGAGATGGTCGCGCCGATCGCCCCGGCGCGCGCGTTGTCGCCGCGCGACCAGGCCGCCGTGATCTCGCTGGCGGCGCGCGCGCCGTCGCTCACCATCGAACGCCTCGACGAGCTCGCCGCGCTGGCGCGCAGCGTGCAGGGCGACGAAGCGCGCGGCTCTTCGGAGGTCACGCGCCGCGTGCTCGGCGTCGCGCAGTGGCTGCTGGGCCGGCGCTCGTGACACCGCTGCAGTTCGAGCAGAGCTACCAGGCCGAGTGGGACGAGCTCGCGGCGCAGCTGCGGCTGATCCTCGAAGGCCGCAAGAACCAGAGCGGCAGCTTCGAGCCGATCCGCGGCGAACGCGTCGCCGCGTTGTACCGCCGCGCCTGCGAACACCTGGCGCTGGCCCGCGCCCGCGCGTACCCGCGCTACCTCATCGACAAGCTCGACCGCATCACGGCCGAGGCGCACCAGGTCATCTACCACCAGCGCGACTTCGGCGCGCAGCGCCTGCTGCACGCCATCCTCTACGACTTCCCGCGCGCCGTGCGCGCGCACGCCGGCTACGTGTGGCTGTCCGCCGTGCTGCTGTACGTGCCGATGTTCCTCATCGGCTGGCTGGTGTACGAACGGCCGGACCTCATCCTCTCCGTCGTCGACAGCGACACCGTCGCGAACATGGAGATGTCGTACTCCGATGCCGCCGAAGCGCTGGGCAGCACGCGCGGCCCGCACGAGAACTGGTACATGTTCGGCTTCTACATCCTCAACAACATCGGCATCTCGTTCCAGTGCTTCGCCGGCGGGCTGGTCGCAGGCATCGGCAGCATCGTCGCGCTGCTGATCAACGGTGCCGCCATCGGCGCGGTCGCCGGTTACCTGACCGAACGCGGTTACTCGACCAACTTCTATTCGTTCGTCGTGACGCACGGCGCGTTCGAGCTCACCGCGATCGTGTTGTCCGGCGCGACCGGCCTGCGCATCGGCCATGCGCTGATCGCGCCCGGCCGCAATACGCGGCTGCAAAGCCTCGTCACCGCCTGCCGCGAGTGCATGCCGATCATCTACGGCTTCGTGATCATGCTGGTCATCGCCGCGGCCATCGAGGCGTTCTGGTCGTCGGCGCGCTGGTTGCCGTTGCCGTTGAAGTACACCGTCGCCGCGTTGTGCTGGCTGGCCGTGATGCTCTACCTGACGTTGCAGGGCCGGCGTGCGCGTTGATTCGCTGTCGGTGCAAATGCGTCCGCGCGCGCCGCACGAGGCCGCGGATCTCGGCATTCGCCTCTGCCAGGCGAACTGGCGCGAGGTGTATCGCTGCCATCTCGTCGTCGCGGTGCCGATGGCGCTGCTGTGTCTGTCGCTGTTCGAAATCCGCCCGTGGTTGCCCATGTTCGTGTTGTGGTGGGCGAAGCCCTGGCTCGACCGCACGGTGCTGTACGTGTTGTCGCGCGCCGCGTTCGGGCAACGCACGACGGTCGGCGATCTGTGGTCCGACCAGCGCCGCGTCTGGTGGCACCAGCTGCTGACCACGTGGACCCTGCGCCGGCTGTCGCCGTGGCGCTCGCTGACGCAGCCCGTCTACCAGCTCGAGGGCCACTCCTTCTTCAAGCTGCGGCCGCGCATCCTGCAGATCCGCCGCAAACACTCCGGCGCCGCCACGCTGGTGACCTCGGCGTTCAGCATGGCGGAGACCGGCCTCGTGATGGCGCTGAGCTCGCTGGTCGTGTGGCTCGACCCGCTGCCGAACACGATGAGCTGGAGCGAGCTGATCAGCGGCGAGTGGTCGTGGTTCTTCGCGGTGATCACCTCGATCGCCTACGCGCTGGCCGTCCTGTTCCTCGAGCCCTTCTACGTCGCCGCCGGGTTCGGCATGTATCTCAACCGCCGCGCCGAGCTCGAGGCCTGGGACATCGAACAGGAGTTCCGCCGTGCGTTCGCGTCCTGAGTCGGCGCTGCCGTTGCTCGCGTTGCTCGCGCTGCTGGGCGGCGCGCCGGCGTGGTCCGCGGGCGGCCCGCCGCCCACGGCGCAGGAAGTCGACCGCGCGATCGAGGCGGTGAAGAAGGATCCGAATCTCTCCGCCGAGAAATCCGTGCGCACGCTGCGCTGGAAGAGCTCCGACGATCCCGACGAGCCGAAACGGCGCACGAACTGGCCGTCGTGGCTCGAATGGATCCCGAACCTGTTCGGCTGGATCGCGCAGGGCTCGCAGATGCTGGTCTGGCTGCTGCTCGCGGGCCTGGTCGGATTGTTGCTGATCTTCATCGCGCGGCTGGTGCGCGACACGCGGTTCGAACGCAAGGGCGCGCGTTTCGTCGCGCCGACGCACGTGCAGGATCTCGACATCCGTCCCGAAAGCCTGCCGCCGGACATCGGCGCCGCGGCGCGCGACTTGTGGGACCGCGGCGAACACCGCGCGGCGCTCGCGCTGTTGTATCGCGGCACGTTGTCGCGCCTCGCGCACGTGCACGAGGTGCCGATCCGCGACTCGAGCACCGAGGGCGACTGCCTGGTGCTCGCGGCGCGCAAGCTCGACCCGGTGCGCGTCGCGTACATCACGCAGCTGGTGCGCGCCTGGCAGCGTTTCACGTACGGCGGCATCGCGATCGACACGCCGGTCGTGCACGAGTTGTGCGCGGGCTTCGCGGCGAATCTCGACGCGCCGGACGCCGGCGCCGCCGGCGGTTCGACGCTCGCGGGTGCGGCATGAACGCGCGGCGCTGGATCACGCTCGTGCTCGTCGTCGCGGTGGCGGCGCTGGTGTTCTGGATCGGCTCGCACCTGCGCTTCGAGCAGACGACGATCCCGCTGCCGCTCAAGGGCGAGGCGATCAAGAACCCGTTCTACGCGGCGACGAAGTTCGCCGAGCATCTCGGCGCGAAAGGCGAATGGGAGCGCGTGCTGACGCTGCCGCCGACCGACTCGGTGATGCTGCTGTCGAACTGGAACTGGTCGCTGAGCCGCACGCGGCGCGAGCGCATCGAGAACTGGGTGCGCGAGGGTGGCCGTCTCGTCGTCGACGATTCGTTGCTCGGCGGCGCCGCGGAATTCGAGAAGTGGTCCGGCATCGGCTCGCTCGAGGCGCGCGACGACGACGAAGACACGTCCGACGATGCGAGCGAGGCGACCCGCGGCGACGCTGGCGATGCGACGACCGACGAAGACGTCGAATCTGCCGATGACGCCGACTCCGAGTCCATCGCCGATGCCGAGGACGCGGACGAAGCGAAGAAATCCGCGCGCCAGGAACGCAAGCGCCGACTGAACCGCCAGGAACGCGAGATCATCGAGCAGTTCTCGCGCGGCGACTGCCTGGAGCTCACCGAGGACGACACGCGCCGCGGCTACAGCGTCTGCGACGTCGACATGTCCCGCTCGCTGACCAGCTCGCGCAAGCTGCAATGGGCGCTGCGCCGCGACCGCCAGATCCACGCGCTACGCGTCGCGGTAGGCCGCGGTTCGGTGACCGTGCTGAACGCCTCGCCGTTCCGCTTCCGCGAATTCCTGCAGGGCGACCACGCGAAGCTGTTCCTCGCCGTCACGCAGCTGCACCACGGCGACGGCGTGTACTTCTTCACCGAGGAAGATCACGCCTCGCTGCTGACCTTGGTGTGGCGCTTCGGCGCGCCCGCCGTGCTGCTGCTGGCCGCCTTGATCGCGCTCGCCCTGTGGCGCAACACCACGCGTTTCGGTCCGCTGGCCGCGGCGCCGGAGAAGGCGCGGCGTTCGCTGGCCGAGCAGATCCGCGGCACCGGCCTGTTCACGCTGCGGTTCGGCAACGGCCGTGCGCTGCACGCGGCGATGGTGCGGGCGCTGCGCGAGGCGGCACTGAAACGGCTGCCGCACTACGATCGCCTTTCCGCCGAGGAACGCGTCGCGGCGATCGCGGCGCTCTCCGGGGTGCTCGCCAGCGAGCTCGGCCCGGCGATGAACTTTTCCGGCGCGCGCACCGCGCACGAGATGCGCAACGTGATCGCGGTGCTCGAGACCGCGAGACGTCGACTGTCGATCACGAAGAAGGCCCAACGTTAAAAGGCAAACCATGGAAACCGAATCCGCCACGATCCAGAAAGCCGCCGAGTTGCTGACCAAGCTGCGCGCCGGCATCTCCGAAGCCGTCGTCGGGCAGCCGCGCGTCGTCGAGGAAATCGTGCTCGCCCTGGTGGCGTCCGGCCACGTGTTGATCGAAGGCGTCCCCGGCCTCGGCAAGACGTTGCTGGTGCGCGCCATGTCGCAGGCGTTGCAGCTCGGCACCGGCCGCATCCAGTTCACGCCGGACATGATGCCGTCGGACATCACCGGCCACGCGGTGCTCGATCCGAAGACCATGGAGTTGCGCGTCGTGCGGGGCCCGGTGTTCACCAACCTGCTGCTGGCGGACGAGATCAACCGCGCGCCGGCGAAGACGCAGAGCGCGCTGCTCGAGGTCATGCAGGAATACCAGGTGACGCTCGAAGGCCAGACGCACGCGCTGCCGAAGCCGTTCATGGTGCTGGCGACGCAGAACCCGGTGGAGACGGAGGGCACCTATCCACTGCCCGAGGCGCAGCTCGACCGCTTCCTGTTCAAGATCGAGATCGGGTATCCCTCCGTCGACGACGAGGCCGGTGTCGTCATCCGCGCGACCACCGACCAGGCCGGCGACCAGCTGCCGCTGTCGCAGGTGAAGCCGGTGTTGAACGAACGTGCGGTGACCAGCCTGCAGCAGATCGCGGCGCGCCAGCGCGTCGACAAGTCCGTCGTCGACTACGCGGTGCGCCTCGCGCGTGCGACGCGCGAGTGGTCCGGCATCGCGTCGGGCTCGGGTTCGCGCGGCGCGATCTCGCTGGTGCGCGGCGCGCGCGCGGTCGCGCTCGGCGAAGGCCGCAACTTCGTGATCCCCGACGACATCAAGCGCATCGCCATCCCGGCGCTGCGCCATCGCATCGCGCTGGCGCCGGACGCGCTGCTCGAAGGCCGCCGGCCCGACGACCTGCTGGCCGGTGTCGTCGACAGCGTGCCCGCGCCGCGCATCTGAGCACCCGCATGCGCCTGCGCGTCCTGCCCAGCAAGCTGACCACGGGAGTCGTCGCCGCCGCGACGCTCATCGCCGCGGTCGTGTTGCTGCTGGGCGGCGATCTCGGCACCGTCGTCGGTGCCAGCGTGATGCTGGCCGTGTTGCTGACCGCGTTCGCGCTGCTGGACTTCGCGCTAACGCGTCGCGAATGGCGCGCCGCCGGCGTGCGGCTGACACGGCGCCTGCCATCGGCGTTCGCGATCGGCGTGAAGAAGCTGGTGCACCTGCAGTTCGAATCCGACGCCGCGCGCGCGTGGCATTGCGAGGTGTTCGATCACTGCGATGCCAGCCTGCGCGTCGCGGGATTGCCGGCGCGCGTCGACGTGCTGCCGCGCAAGCGCACCGATGTCGCCTACGAAGTGGTGCCCACGCGCCGCGGCGAGATCGAATTCCTGCCGGCCGACGTGCGCATCCGCTCGCGCTTCGGACTGGTCGAACTGCTCGACCGTCTCGGCGCAGCGGAAACGCGGCGCGCGTATCCGGACTTCGCGCAGGTTGCGCGGTACGCGTGGCTGGCCGGCGACCGGCGCCTGCAGGAAATCGGCATCAAGACCTATCAACAACGCGGCGAAGGCACGGACTTCAAGCAGCTCGCGGAGTACCGCTACGGCGACCCGATCCGGCACATCGACTGGAAGGCGACGCTGCGCCAGAACAAGCCGATCCTGCGCGAGTTCCAGGACGAGCGCGACCAGTGCGTGATGCTGCTGGTCGACTGCGGCCGCCGCATGCGCGCCTACGACGCGGACGGCGCGATCGGCAGCGGCCACTTCGACCAGGTGCTGAACGCGGTGATGCTGCTGTCGTACGTCGCGCTCAAGCAAGGCGACGCCGTCGGCGCGCTGACGTTCGGCACGCCGCCCGGCGAGGAACGCCTGTTCGCGCCTCGCAAGGGTGCGCATGCGCTGAACGCGCTGATGGGCGAGCTGTACTCCGTGCAGCCCACGCCGACGCACTCCGATTACGTCTCGGTCGCGCAGAACCTGCTGCGCCGGCATCACAAGCGCTCGCTGGTCATCGTGATCACGAACTTCCGCGACGAGGATTCGAGCGAGCTCAAGCAGGCGCTGCGGCTGCTGCGCTCGCGGCACCTCGTGTTGCTGGCGTCGTTGCGGGAGCGCGTGGTCGGCGAGCTGATCGGCAGTCCGCTCGAATCCGGCGATGCGGCGCTGGACGTCGGCAGCGCGCATCTCTACGAGCAATCACGGCGCGATGCGTTCAACCGCCTCGCCGCGCGCGACGCGCTGATGGTCGACGCCGAGCCGCAGCATCTCGGCATCGAGCTGGTGAACCGCTATCACGCGGTCAAGCGCGCCGGGATGATCTGAGCGCGCACCCGGCCGCGGCGCTTCAGCCGCGGTATTCGGGTAGTTCGACCACGTACTCGCTGCAGAACCCGGCGAGCCGGATCTCTTCCTTGGTGATCTTCTTCGGGTAGACGAAGCGACCCCACACCATGCCGGCGACGATCGCGCCGATCATCATCAGCATGCCGGCGATCGCCGCGACCGCCGTGTCGGAAGCCACGCCGAGGATCAACACGACCACGCCGCCGAAGAAACCACCCCAGCCCAGCGTCAGCCCGAGCAGGCGCCGCTGGCGATGGTGCGCGCACAGGCCCGGATCGATCTCGCCCTTCTTGCGCACGACCAGGTAGACGATCAGCAGGATCAGGAAGTTGATCAGCAACAGCAGGTAGATGGCCGGGTGCGCGTAGTAGACGGTGCGCGTCTTCACGGGCTCTTCCGCCGGCTGGTTGCACTTCACGCAGCGATGCGGCAGCGAGGCGCCGTGCAGCATCACGACCACCGACCCGTCGCGCCAGACGTTCTCGCCCGCGCCCGCCGACACCGGCCGCGACGCCATCGACGCCTGCGACGGCGCGTACGGATTGAACTCGCCCATGGACTCACTCGCCTCGTTGTTGGTCGAGGCGGAAGATAACAGGCGCGGGAGCGACGATCTAACTGCCGGCCGGACTCGCGCGGCGGCGGACCGCGGACACCGCCGCCAGTCCACCGAGCAGCAGCCAGGCGGCCGCGGGCAGCGGCACCGGCGTCATCTGGAAGTCGAAACCGTATCCGGCGAGACCGCCGGTCTCCTGCACCCAGACCGAGTAGCGGCCGGGTGCGAGATCCTGCAAGCCGAGAAACTGCAGCAGGTCCTGGCCGACCAGGTCGTTGTTGAAATGCGAGTACGAGAGCAGCGCCGACGCGCCCGTCCCGTCGGGCAGCGCGGTGACCTGCGGTCCGCGCTGGATGGCGAAGAAGGACACGCTGCCGGAGACGTTGGTGTCGGGCAGCACGTTGATCGCCGTCAGCATCGAACCCGCGGCGACCTCGAAGGTGAAGTAGTCGCGGTCGATGCCCGAACCCGCGTTCCCGGTCAACCCGTGCACGGAGTTGCTGCCGGGACCGAACAGCAGCGAGCTCGGCGCCAGTCCGTCGTTGGAGAAATCGCCGAACACGCTCTCGTCCCAGACCGTGGCGGCTTGCGCGAGGCCCGCCCAGCCGAGCAGGACTGCGAAGATCATTCTTTTCATGGGGACACCCCTGGCAATCGCCGGAGAGTGTCGACGGGCGAAGTGAACGTCCCGTGACGTTCGTGTTGCGCGTCAGGATCCGACCAGGACTTCGACCAACAAGGGCCGGCTGAACGAGAAGCCGTCGCCGAGCGCGGCATCGAGCGCCGCCGCGTCGCCGACGCGCACCGCGTCGATGCCCTGCGCGTTCGCCAGCCCGACGAAGTCCAGGCCCGGCAGCTCCGTGCCCGGCAGCGTCGGCAGGTCGAAGTGGCTCTTGAACTGGTGCAATGCCTCGTAACGCCCGTTGTTCACGACGATGAAGACGATGGGCAACCCGAGCTGCGCCACCGACCACAACGCCTGGATCGAATACATGCTGGAACCGTCGCCGAGCAGCGCGATGATCCGGGCACGCGGGCGAGCCAGCGCGATCCCGGCGGCCGCGGGCAGTGCGAAGCCGAGTCCGCCACTGGCGCAGGTGTAGAAGCCGTCGCGCTCGAGGATGGGCAGATGGCGGTGCATCGCGCCGCGCGTGCCCGGCGCCTCCTCGACCAGCACGGTGCCGGGCGGCCGCAGCGCGGCGATGCGCTGCAGTAGATAGGCGTCGGTGAGGCGGCCCGCGGGTGGCGCGGCCCGTGCGGCCGGCGGCGAACCCGCGCGCGCCGTGGCGCGCGACCGCGCCACCGGCGCCGGCCCGTCCAGCAACGCGCGCAGCCCCAGCTTCAGATCGGTGACCACGGCGCGCCCCACCGGTGCCCACGCCGCCTGCGCCGGGTTGTCCGTCAGCAGCGCGAGCGCGGCCCCTGCCGGCACGAACGGCCCGTCGCCTTCGACGTGGTAGGTGAACGCCGGCGCGCCGAGCACCAGCACGAAGTCCGCGCCGTCCAGTGCCGCGACAATCCGCGCGCGGTCGGCGGGTAGATAGCCGGCGAACAGCCGGTGGTCGCCGGGGAAGACGTTGCGGCCGGCCATCGGCGCAGTCCACACCGGCGCGTCGTGGAGTTCGGCCAGCGCGATGATCTCGTCCCAGGCGTCGTCGCGCGCCACGCCGGCACCGGCCACGAACACCGGGCGCGCCGCGCCCGCCAACGCCACCGCGATGTCGTCCAGCGCCGCCGGTTCGCCGCCGACGCGTTCGCTGACGACGCGTGGCGCCGGCGCCGCACAGTGTTGCTGCCAGTCGTCGACCGGCACGGACACCAGCGTCGGCCCGCGCGGCGCCTGCATCGCGACGTGGTACGCACGCGCGATCGCCGCGGGCACGTCTGCCGCGCGCGCCGGCTCGACCGCCCACTTCACGTACGGCTGCGGGAATTCCGCCGCGCGCTCCGAATACAGGAACGGCTCGTACGGCAGCATCGAGCGCGCCTGCTGACCGGCGACGATGACCAGCGGCGTCTGGTTGCGGTACGCCGTGAAGATGTTGCCGAGCGCATGGCCGACGCCGACCGCCGAGTGCAGGCTGACCAGCGCCGCGTTGCGCGTGCCCTGCGCGAATCCATCCGCCATGCCGACGGCGATCGACTCCTGCAGCGCCAGCACGTAGCGGAAGTCGGCCGGGAAATCGCGGAACATCGGCAGCTCGGTCGACCCGGGATTGCCGAAGATCGTGGTCAGGCGGAACGCGCGCAGCAGCGCGAACACCGCTTCGCGCACGGTGCTCTCATGCGTTTGCCGATCATGGCCGCTCATGCGGCCATTTCAGTCCAGGCGCGCGCGGAAAACTCGATTCTCCGCGCGCGCCCCGGTCAGCTGCCGCCCGCCGGGCGCATGACGACGACCGCCTGCTGTCCCGGCTTGCTGGACACGCGCTCGACCACTCCTACCTGTTGGCCGGCGGGCGTCACGACGCTCATGCCACGTTGCAGGCCGATGGTCGTGACGTGCCGGACCGTGCCGTTTATGGATTGCACGTTCGCCTTGCGCGTGCCACCCAGCGCCCAGGAAAAATCACTGCCCGGCGCGACGTTGATCGCCAGTCCGAGCTCCGCCGAACTGTAGCCGCCTGCGGGCAGCCGAATTTCCGTGGCCTTGCCATCCGACAGCGCGCGCACGCTCGTCGCACCTCTCGGCACCTCCAGCGTCGGTGTCGAGCGAACGTCGACATTGCTGCTGCCGAGCACCGAACCATCCACGCCGACGAACGCGAGCGTCACGGGCTTGACCGCATATTCCCGCGGCGCCCCGGTCAATTGCGGAACGACGGTGATTCGGCTCGAGGCCGATGCCGGTCTCGGCGCGACCGTCTGGGCGTACGCCGACGAAACGCCGAACAATCGACCGAGCAGGTCGCCGTCCTCCGTCTGCGACGTGTGCTGCGTGAGACTGCGCGATGCAGCGATCTCGTCCTTGGCCGCGACGGCGTTGGTCAGGATGCCCGGCGCGGCGATGCCGAGGGCCAACGCCTTGAGGAACACGGTTTCCTGGAACGCCGCGACGGCGACCACGCCGAACACGGCGAAGATGCCCAGCGCGATGTACAGCCCGAGCGCGGGCGGGTCGGCGGCCTGGTTCGATGCATAGATGGGCGCGATCTTGACGAGCGTCGGCATGAGGCCACCGAGACCGCCGAGCACGCAGGCTCCCACGCTGATCTTCTGGGTGTTGTCGTTCATGTAGTTGTCCCCCGGTTGCGGCATTGCAACGTGGATGGCGGAACGCCACCTAACTACATACTGTCGCCGGAGCGGCCGGCGTCCCAGCGGATCAACCGGCGATTCCGGCGGCCACGCGCCGGCACAACGCGCTGACCTCGTTGAAGTCCACCGGCTTCACCAGGTGCTGATCGAACCCCGCATCGAGCGCGCGGCGCCGGTCGTCTTCCTGGCCCCAGCCGGTGACCGCGACCAGGTGGATGCCCGCGCCCCACGGCTGCTCGCGGATCTTCGCCGCCAGCTCGTAGCCGTTCATGCCCGGCATGCCGATGTCGAGCAGCGCGATCTCGGGCCGGAACGCGGCGATCTCCTCGAACGCGTGCTCGCCGTCGTAAGCGACGCGCACGTCGTGATGCTCGAGCTCGAGCAGCATCTGCAGGCTGTCGCAGGCATCGCGATTGTCGTCGGCGAGGAGGATGCGCACGGCCCGCGGCGCTGTGCCGGCGGCCACGGGCGTTGCCGTGAGGCCCGTCGTCGCGCCCGTTTCGACGGTGCCCGTCCTCGCTGGGTCCGCGGCCGCCGTGCCCGCCTGCGCGCCGGCCGCGGCCTGCGCGAGCGCGAGCTTCGCGACGAACTCGCTGCCCTGGCCGAGCCCGGCGCTGCGCGCCTCGAGCGATCCGCCGTGCAACTCCATCAACGCCTTAGACAACGCGAGGCCGATACCGAGTCCGCCTTCCTTCCGATCCAGCGTCGGCTTCACCTGCGCGAACATCTCGAAGATGCGCGGCAGGTCGTCCGCCGCCAACCCGATGCCGTTGTCGGCCACGCGCACGACCACCTGGTCGCCCTCGCGCGCGCCCACCAGCCGGATCTCGCCCGGCGGTGGCGTGTACTTCGCGGCGTTGGTCAGCAGGTTCGCCAGCACCTGCGCGATGCGCAGCGCATCGGCGTCGACCCACAGCGGCGCCGACGGCAGCTCGACGTGCAGCGCGTGCCGGTGCGCATCGATGGCCGGACGCGCGGTCTCGACCGCGGACTCCACGATGCTGCGCAGCTCGACGCGCGCGCGGCGCACCTCGAGCCGGCCGCGCGTGATGCGCGAGACGTCGAGCAGGTCGTCCAGCAGCCGTGCCATGTGCGCGGCCTGCCGCTCGATGACGCCGTGGCACCAGGCGATCTGTTCCGCCGTCGCGTCGGGCTTGCCGGCCATCGCCGCGGCCTGGCGGATCGGCGCCAGCGGATTGCGCAGCTCGTGCGCGAGAGTGGCGAGGAATTCGTCCTTGCGACGGTCGGCGGCATGCAGCGCGTTCTGCGCGGCCCGTTCCTCGGTGGCATCGCGGAACACGAGCACGACGCCGGTGATCGCGCCGTCGGCATCGAGGATCGGCGCACCGCTGTCCTCGATCGCGACTTCCTGGCCGTCGCGGCCGATCAGCACCGTGTGGTTCGCGAGGCCGACGATGCCGCCGACGCGCAGCACCTTGGTCACGGGGCTCTCGACGGTCGCGCGCGTCTGCTCGTTTACGATGCGGAACACCTCGTCGAGCGGCCGGCCGCGGGCGTCGGCCAGCGTCCAGCCGGTCAGTTCCTCGGCCACCGGATTGGTCAACGTCACGAGGCCGCGCTCGTCGGTGGCGATCACGGCGTCGCCGATGCTGCGCAACGTCGTCGCCAGGCGCTCCTCGCTGTGGCGCAGTCGCGCCGAGTCGCGTTTGACCACCCAGGCCAGGACGATCATCAGCGCGATCGCCAGCACGCTGACGGCGACGTTGGCGCGGATCGTCTGGCGCAGCGCCTCGCTCTCGCCGCGGATCAGCTTCTCGACGTTGGCGCGCTCGGCGTCGGCGCGCGCGCCGATCAGGCCGCGGATCGAATCCATCGCCGCCTTGCCTTCGTCGGAGCGCAGGATGCGCAGCGCCTCGTCGCGCCGGCCGTTGCGGTTGAGCTCGATGGTGCGCGCCAGCTCGCCGAGCTTGCGCGTGACGAGTGCGCGCAGGTTGCGCATCTCCTCGTCCGGGATGTCGCGCGCCTTCGCGCGCGCCTCGACGGTCGACAGGCGGCTCTCGAGCTCGGCCAGTGCTTCGTCGTAAGGCGCGAGGTATTCCTCGCTGCCGCTCAGCAGGTAACCGCGCTGGCCGGTTTCGGCGTCGCGGATCGTCGAGAGCAGGCGTTCGAGCGACAGCTCGAGCTCTTTCGCGCGGACCACCGCGTCGCTGGTGGAGGCGAGCCGGCCGACGGCGCGATAGGCGATGAATCCCGCGGCGACCAGCACGAGGGAGGAAATGCCAACGGCGATACCGACGACGGACCTGCTTCTTCTCATTCTTCTCTATGCGCTCGGGCAAACAACTCGCGCCCGGGGCACACACGATATCAGCCGCGCCCGCAGCCGCGCAGGTAATTCCGTCCTACAAGCGCGGGCCGGCTGCCCGAAAAAAGCGCGGGCGGACGTGCTCCGCCCGCGCTCCGATCGATCGGCGGCTCAACGCGGCAGGTCGTACCGGTCGAGGTCCATCACCTTGGTCCAGACCGCCGCGAAGTCCTGCGCGAACTTCTGCTTCGCATCCGCGCTGGCATACACCTCGGCCACCGCCCGCAGCAGCGCGTTCGAGCCGAAGATCAGGTCGGCGCGCGTCGCGGTCCACTTCGTGGCGCCGCTCTTGCGGTCCTTCCCCTCGTAGAGGTCCTTGGCCTCGGACGTCGCCTTCCACTGGGTGTTCATGTCGAGCAGGTTGACGAAGAAATCGTTCGTCAACACGCCCGGCTTCTTCGTGAAGACGCCGTGCTTCGAACCGTTGGCGTTCACGCCGAGCACGCGCAGGCCGCCGAGCAGCACCGTCATCTCGGGCGCGCTCAGCGTCAGCAACTGCGCGCGGTCGATCAGCAGCGCCTCCGCCGGGATCGAGAACTTCTGCTTCTGCCAGTTGCGGAAGGCATCCGCGGCCGGCTCCATCGCGGCGAACGACTCGACGTCCGTCTGCTCCTGCGAGGCGTCGACGCGGCCGGGCGAGAACTCGAGATCGAGATCGACGCCGGCCTTGCTGGCCGCCTGCTCCACGCCGACCGTTCCGGCCAGCACGATCAGGTCCGCCATCGACACCTTCCGGCCGGCTTTGCCGGCCTTGAGATTGAAGGCCGCGCGGATCGACTCGAGCTTCGCCAGCACTTTCGCGAGCGCAGCGGGTTCGTTGACTTCCCAGTCCTTCTGCGGCGCGAGCCGGATGCGCGCGCCGTTCGCACCGCCGCGCTTGTCGGAGCCGCGGAACGTCGACGCCGACGCCCACGCGGTCGAGACGAGCTGCGGGATCGTCAGCTTCGAGGCGAGGATCGCCTTCTTCAGGACCTTGATCTCCTTGTCGCCGATCGGTTTGGAGACCGCCTTCGGCAACGGGTCCTGCCAGACCAGTTCTTCCTTCGGCACTTCGGGGCCGAGATATCGCACGCGCGGACCCATGTCGCGATGGGTCAGCTTGAACCAGGCTCGCGCGAACGCGTCGGCGAACGCCTTCGGGTTCTCGAGGAAGCGGCGCGAGATCTTTTCGTACGCGGGATCGAAGCGCAGCGCGAGGTCGGTCGTCAGCATGCCGGGCGCGATCTTCTTCGTCTTGTCGTGCGCCGCGGGCACGGTGCCTTCGCCGCCGCCGTTCTTCGGCTTCCACTGATGCGCACCGGCCGGGCTCTTCGTCAGCTCCCATTCGAAGCCGAAGAGATGCTCGAAGAAGTCGTTGCTGAACTTCGCCGGCGTCTTCGTCCACGTGACTTCGAGGCCGCTGGTGATCGCGTCGACACCGAGACCGGAGTTGAAACCGCTGACCCAGCCGAAGCCCTGGTGCTCGAGATCGCCGGCCTCGGGATCGACGCCCACGTGCGAGGCCGGGCCCGCCCCGTGGGTCTTGCCGAAACTGTGGCCGCCCGCGATGAGCGCGACGGTCTCTTCATCGTTCATCGCCATGCGCTTGAACGTCTCGCGGATGTCGCGCGCCGCGGCGACCGGGTCCGGGTTGCCGTTCGGGCCTTCGGGGTTGACGTAGATCAGGCCCATCTGCACGGCCGCGAGCGGGTTCTCCAGCTCGCGATCGCCGCTGTATCGTTCGTCGCCGCCTAACCACTTCGTCTCCTTGCCCCAGTACACGTCGTGGTCGGGTTCCCAGACGTCGGCGCGGCCGCCGCCGAAACCGAACGTCTTGAAGCCCATGGTCTCCAGCGCGACGTTGCCGGTGAGGATCATCAGGTCGGCCCAGGAAATCCGGCTGCCGTATTTCTGCTTGATCGGCCACAGCAGGCGGCGCGCCTTGTCGAGGCTGGCGTTGTCGGGCCAGCTGTTGAGCGGCGCGAAGCGCTGCTGACCGCGGCCGCCACCGCCGCGCCCGTCACCGATGCGATACGTTCCCGCGCTGTGCCAGGCCATGCGGATGAACAGCGGGCCGTAGTGACCGAAGTCCGCCGGCCACCAGGGCTGCGAATCGGTCATCAGCTTCGCGAGATCCTTCTTCAGCGCCTTGTAGTCGAGGCTCTTGAACGCCTTCGCGTAGTCGAAGCCCGCGCCCATCGGGTCGGACTTCGTCGAATGCTGATGCAGCAGGTCGAGACGCAGCGAGTTGGGCCACCAGTCCTTGTTCCCGGTGCCGCCGCCGGTGACGTGGTGGAACGGGCACTTCTTAACTTGCTCAGACATGGGATCCCCCGGCGTGGTTTGAGTGTGCGGACAGTACGCGCGTCACGTTATCGACAGAATTCGATTCTTTTGATGAAGACGATAGATGGGGTCTATACGGGCTTCCCCGCATTCGCGGGACATCCGGCGCGGCGTGCGGTATTTTCGCGCTCGCTCGGGAAGTTTCAATGAAGGGGGATTCTTCCATGACGATCTCGCTCTGCAGGTCTGCGCTGCTGGCCTTCTGTCTGTCCGCGGGCGCCGCATCCGCCGCGCCGCAACCCGTCGAATTCTTCGCCCGCCGCCCGCAGATGCAGGGCGTGACCATCTCGGCGGACGGCCAATACATCGCGTTCATCTCGGGCTCCGGCGACGACACGATCCTCATGACTTACGACCGGAAGAACCCCGGCCCCTTCAAGCGCGTCGCGGCGTCGGACCCGGACAAGTTCGACATCGGCTGGTGCCGCTGGGCGAATTCGCAGCGCGTCATCTGCGGCGTGTACGGCAACCTGCGCGGCAAGAAGTACGCGGAGCCGCCCTATCGCAAGCTGTTCGCCGTCAATGCCGACGGCTCGGCGCTGAAGGTGCTCGAGAAGGCGCGCACCGACGGCAACCTGTTCGTGCAGACCACGAGCATGCGCAACCTGAACCTCAACTACAGCGCGCCCGTCGCGAACAGCGTGAAGTCCAACTACGCGGCCTGGGGCAACGGCGAAGCGATGGGCGTCTCGGCCACGGACAAGTACCTCGTCACCTTCAATCCCGCGTCGCAGGACGAAGTCATCGACTTCACGCCCGACGAACCGGACAGCGTGCTGATCACCGCCGACGACGATCACAACGGTTATCCGGCCATCATGCAGCTCAACGTCACGAACGGGATGCGCATGACGCGCATGCAGGAGACGCAGCCCATGCAGATGTTCGTGACCGACGGCAAGGGCAACCCGCGCCTCGGCTGGGGCTTCACGCGCTCCGGCGACTCGAACTACTTCGCGCGGCTCGACGGCGAGCGCGACTGGCGCAAGCTCGCGGCGACGAAGGGCGACAACGGCCGCAGTCCGCTGCGTCCGTTCGCGATCGGCGCGGACCCGGACACGGCGTACGCGTACGGTGAAGTCGAAGGACGAGAGGCGCTGTGGAGCATCGATCTCGCCGACAAGCAGCAGCCGAAGGTCCTGTTCAAGCATCCGCTGGTCGACGTGGGCGAACCCATCCTGCGCAGCGACCGCAAGGTGCTCGGCATCCGCTACGACGTCGAGCGGCCGTACGTCTGGTACGCGAACCCGAAGCACCGCGAACTGATCGACAAGCTCGAGAAGCAGTTCATCAACCGCGCGCACGAGATCATCGACGCGTCGGAGGACCAGAAATTCCTGGTCGTCGAGTCGTACAGCGACACCGACGGCGGCACGTACCAGCTCTACGACGTCGAGAAGGAGAAGCTGCAGAAGCTCGGCACGGCCTATCCACAGCTCGAGACGCGCTCGCTGGGCTCGATGACCAACATCCTCTACAAGGCGGCCGACGGCACCGAGATTCCCGGCTACCTGACCGTACCCTCCGGCGTCGAGAAGAAGAACCTGCCGCTCGTCGTGCTGCCGCACGACGGCCCGGGCGATCGCGACACGTGGAAGTTCTCGTACCTGCGCACGTTCCTCGCGAATCGCGGCTACGCCGTGCTGCAGATGAACTACCGCGGCTCGTCGGGCTTCGGTTACAAGTGGACCTCCGACGCGAAAGGCGACTGGGGCGGCCTCGTGTACAACGACATCCAGGACGCGACGAAGTGGGCCGTCAGCGAGGGCATCGCGGATCCGAAGCGCGTCTGCATCATGGGCTGGGGCTTCGGCGGCTACGAGGCGCTGCTCAGCGCCACGCGCAACAACGCCAACACGTACCGCTGCGCGGTCGCGATCAACGGCATCGCCGATCTCGACATGCAGCTGAACCGCGGCACACGCATGGCGAAGGACAGCGCGCGTCGCGAGCTCGAGGACAAGGACGATCCGGCGGACAAACCTTCCGTGACCGTGCGCGGCACGCGCCTCGACAGCGACTCGCCGATCGACAACGCCAGCAAGGTGAACATCCCGGTGCTGCTGGTGCACGGCACGAAGGACTGGCAGGTCCAGATGGACCACACCGTCGTGATGGACGCCGTGCTCAGCAAGGCGAAGAAGGACGTGACGACCGTGATGGTCAAGAACGCCACGCACGACTTCGACCGCGAGTCCGAGCGGCTCACGCTGCTGAAGGAAGTCGAGACGTTCCTCGCGAAGAACATGAACTGACGGCGGCGCGCGGGTCAATGCCCGCGCGCCCCTGCCCCGCGGAGTTCCCATGCGACGATTCGGCCAGATACTCCGCGTCCGCCCGGAATTCCGCGACGACTACGTGCGCCACCACGAGGCCGTGTGGCCGGGCGTGCTGGCGCAGATCCGGCGCTCGAACATCCGCAACTACTCCATCTACCTGCGCGACGGCATCCTGTTCGCGTACTTCGAGTACGTCGGCGCCGACTTCGCCGCCGACATGGGCGCGATGGCTGCGGATGCGGAGACGCAGCGCTGGTGGGCGCTGATGGAGCCGATGCAGGAGAAATGGCCGAGCGCCGCCGCCGACGAATGGTGGTCGACGATGACCGAAGTGTTCCACACCGACTGAGGTTCCCCATGTCCGTGCGCGCCACGTTCGCGATGTTGTGTCTGGTCGCGACGGCGAACGCCGCGGGACCTGCTGACGAAACGACGACCGACTGGTCGGCCGTCGACGCCCGCCCCACGCCCACCTGGTGGAGCGACGCGAAGTTCGGCGTGTTCATCCACTGGGGCGTGTACTCGGTGCCCGCGTTCGCGCCGAAGGGTGAGTACGCCGAGTGGTACTGGGAACGGCTGCGTGCACCGGGCAACCCCGCCTCCGCGCGTGACCAGCAGATCCGCGCGGAGACGCGCGCCTTCCACGAGCGCAACTTCGGCAAGGATTTCGATTACGCGAATTTCGCGCCGCAGTTCCGCGCCGAGTTCTTCGACGCGGACAAATGGGCGCGCCTGCTGCGCGACTCGGGCGCGAAGTACGTGGTGCTGGTCTCGAAGCACCACGACGGCTTCGCGCTCTGGCCCTCGAAGGAAGCCGATGCGAGCTGGGGCCGGCCGTGGAATGCGTTGGCCATCGGCCCGAAGCGCGACCTGGTCGGCGAGCTGACCACCGCGGTGCGCGCGCAGGGCCTGCAGATGGGGTTCTATTACTCTTTATATGAGTGGTTCAACCCGAAGTGGCTGGCCGGCGACCGGCAGGCCTTCGTCGAGCAGCACCTGTTCCCGCAGTTCAAGGACCTGGTCACCCGCTACCGGCCGACCGTGATCTTCTCCGATGGCGAGTGGGCGGAACCGTCCGCGACCTGGCGCTCGGCCGAACTCCTGACCTGGTTGTTCAACGACAGTCCGGTCAAGGACACCGTGGTCGTCAACGACCGCTGGGGCAAGGAGACGCGCCACATCCACGGCGGCTACTACACCACCGAATACGGCGCCGGCCTGCCCGGCGCCGATCACGCGTGGGAAGAAAACCGCGGCATGGGTTTTTCGTACGGCTACAACCGCAACGAGGATCTCGCCGACTACGCGACCGGCGAGCGGCTGCTGCTGACGTTGCTCGACACGGTATCCCGCGGCGGCAACCTGCTGCTGAACATCGGCCCGACGGCGGACGGCCGCATCCCGGTGGAGATGCAGGAGCGGCTGAACTACCTCGGCACCTGGCTGCGCACCAACGGCGAAGCGGTCTACGGCACGCGCACGTTCCGCGACAGCGCGCAGTGGACCGCAGGCCGACAGCCGGCGCTCGACACGTCGACCAACTACCGCGCGAAGTACGACGTCGAGGCGCTGACGCTGCATCCCGCGCCCGGCGATGCGCGCAAGGAAATCCTGTTCACGCGCAATGGCGACACGCTGTACGCGATCCTGCCGCTGCGCCCGCAAACCGGATTGTTCGTGCGCAACCTGAAGAAGCCGAAGGCCGGGCGCGCGACCGTGCTCGGCGCCGCCGATTCGAAAGTCGAGTGGCTGCAGGTCGGCCGCGACTCGATGTTCCTGCTGCCCGCGCTCGCGGACCATGAACTGCCGTTCGACGGCCCGATGGTCGTGAAGATCGAGGGACTCGTCGGCCTGGACTGACCGGCTAGCGGTGCTTCACCTTCTCTTCCGCCTTCAGCCCCGACACCACCTCGATGTTGATGCCGTCCGACAACCCGGTCTGGATTTCGCGCTTTTCGAAGTTCTGCGGTGACGTCTCGACCTCGACGAACGTCTTCTTGTCCTCGATGATCAGGTCGCCCTCGTTGATCGCCAGCACGTTCTCGCGCTTGTCGAGCACGATGTCGGCGTTCGCGGAGTAGTTCGACCGCAGGAACAGCGACGCGTCGAGCTGCACGGCGGCGCGGATCGTGAACTTGATGCTGCCCTGGTCGGTCACGCCCTTCGGCGCGATGTATTCGAGGATCGCCTTGAACGGCTTGCCCTGCAGCGCGCCGACGTTGATCACGAGCTCCATGCCCTGCTTGAGCTTGCCGACCTCGGCCTCGTCGACCAGTCCCTCGAAGATCATGTCGTTCATGTCCGCCAGCGACGCCAGCGTCGTGCCGGACTGGAACGTGCTCGTCTCGAGGATGAACGCGCCTTCCTTGTTGGGCACGTCGAGCACGGTGCCGTCGATGGTCGCCGGGATCATGTTCGAGACCATGCCGCGGGAGGCACCGGTGCGCAGCAGCTGCAGCGCGTTGTCGGCGGACGCCACCGCTTCCTTCTGCAGGTCGTAGTTGGTCGTGTACGTGTTGAACTGCGACTGCGAGATCACGCCCTGCTTCTGCAGCGCGCGGTACCGGTCGAGATCCGCGGCCTGGTTCTGCAGGCTGAGCTTCGCCGACTGCAGCTGCGATTCCGCCTGGCTCACGTTCAGCATGTTGGGCCGCAGCGCGATGCGCGCGATGATCGCGCCCTTCTTCACCGTCTGGCCAGGCGTCACGTAGACCTTCTCGACGACGCCCGACACCTGCGACTTCACCTCGATCTCGCGCCGCGGGATCACCTTGCCGACGGCGACCGTCTTCTTGACGATGGTCATCGTGGCCGGGCTGTCCAGCGTGTAGACGACCGGCTTCGCCTGCGACTTCTGGTACAGGAAGACGATCGTGTAGATGAACAACACGCCGACCAGGCCCAGCAACACGTACTTGATGATCCGCTTCATGGTTCTCTCTCTTTATTCGTCCTGCAGCGCGGTGATGGGATTCACCGCCGCCGCCTTCGCCGCCGGCAACAACGACGCGAGCACGCCGGACACGACCAGCACGAGCAGCGCGGTGATGGCGGTGTGGAATTCGACTTCGGGTGGGCCCATGAATCCGGCGGTACCGCCGGACGCGCGCATGGCATTCGCGATCAGTTCCAGCAGTCCCGCGGCGACCGCGAGCCCGGCGTATCCCGCGACGGCGGTGATGAACACCGACTCCTGCATGATCATCCACACGATGGACCCCGGCGTGGCGCCGAGCGCCTTGCGCAGCCCGATCTCGCGCACGCGCTCCTTCACGACGATCAGCATGATGTTCCCGACGCCGACCGCGCCGGCGAAGATGGTGCCGACGGCGACGATCCAGCTGAACACGCGGATGCCGGTGAACAGGCCTTCGATCTTGTCCGCCTCGTCCTGGAGATTGAAGCTGCCGAGCACGCCCTTGTCGTCGGGACTGACCTTGTTCCGCTTGTGCAGGAACTGCCGCACGTCTTCCTCGGCGACGCTCGAGCGGATGCCGGGCTTGGGCACGAACACGAAGCTGCCGATGCGGCCCACCTGGTTGAACGAATAACGCAGCGTCGTGTTCGGCATGATCACGCGCTCTTCCTGCTGCTGCATGTCGCCGGCCTGCAGCCACTTGAACACGCCGACGACGGTGAAGCTGATGCCGTTCACCGTGATGTCGCTGCCGATCACCGGCTCGCCGGGCAGGAACAGCTGGTCGCGCACGCGCCGGCCGATCAGCATGACCTTGCGCTTCTCGCGGTCGTCGAGCTCGTTCAGCGTGCGGCCTTCGACGATCTCCATCGGATCGACGTTCTGCATGTTGGGATAACCGCCGTTCACGCCGAACACGCCGTTCTTCGACTTGTGCACCGTGTACGGCGGGCTGCCGCCCCAGACGCCGACGGAATTCACGCCGTAGATCCAGCCCACCGACGGCACGTCCTTGAGGATCGCCGTCACGTCCTCGGGGACCAGCGGGATGTTGCGGCCGACCGGCATGCCCTCGTACGGAATCTGCGTCTGGCCACCCGACCACATCCACACGAGGTTCGAGACCTTCGGAAAGCCGGTGTACACGCCGTTCTCGAAGCCCTTGCCCGCGCCCAGCAGCACCGTGAGCATGAAGATGCCCCAGAACACGCCGAACGCCGTCAGCCCCGTGCGCAGCTTGTGGCGGCCGAGCGTGCTGAAGATCTCCCGCCATTTCTCGACGTCGACGATCTGCATCAGTCGGCCCTCATGGCTTCGGTGGGCGTGATCCGCGCGGCGCGCAACGCGGGCATCAATCCCGCCAGCACGCCGACGCCGACCAGCAGCAGGATGGCGGTGATCGCCACCTGGAAATCCACTTCCGGGTTCATGAAATACGGCAGCTTCGCGCCGGACGACCGGATGCCGAACGCGATCAGCTCGAGCAGTCCGACGCCGAGCACGAGGCCCACATAGCCCGCGACCCCGGTGACCAGTGTCGATTCGAGCAACAGCGTGCTGACGATCGAGAACGGCGTCGCTCCGAGCGCCTTGCGGATGCCGATCTCCTTCGTGCGCTCCTTCACCGTGATGATCATGATGTTGGAGATGCCGACGATGCCGGCCGTCAGCGTGCCGAGGCCGACGAACCAGATGAACACCGTGATGCCGGTGAACAGGCCGTTGATGCGCTTCGCGGGCTCGGCCATGTTGAAGGAGCCGATGCCGCGCTTGTCGTCGGGCGAGACGTCGTGGCGGCGCTTGAGCACGCCCAGCACCTGGTTCTCGAGCTCGAAGCCGTCGACGCCGGGTTTCGGCCGCACCCACAACGTGTCGACGCGCCCGCCGCCGCCGTACACGCGGTCGAACGTGGACTGCGGGATGAAGACGTTGTCGGAGTTCTGGCCGCGGTTGCCCTTGTCGTTGAACACGCCGACGACCTTGAACACCACGTCCTTGATCTTCACGTCCTTGCCGACCGGCTCGACGCCGTTCACGAACAACCGCTCGGCGATGTTCTTGCCGATGACGACGATCTTGCGCACGTCCTCGCGGTCGAGGGGGTTCGGCTTGCGGCCGAACGTGAACGGCACGTCTTCCTTGATGCGGAAGAAATCCTCGGACGCGCCGTGCACGGTGCTGGCGGCGTTCTTGTCGGCGTAGCTCACCGTGACGCCGCCCTGGATCGTCTCGCCCGACACGACGCGCACGCCGCTGACCTGGTTGCGGACCGCCTCGACGTCGGCGGCATCGAGCCGGATCTTCCGGCCGAGGCCCATGCCGTGATACGCCACGCTGGTCTCGCCCGGGTTGATGACGATGAAATCGAGCACGTCGGTGCCGAAGTCGTCGTAGATGCCGTTCTGCATGCCGCGGCCGGCGCCGAGCAGCAGGATGAGCATGAAGATGCCCCAGAACACGCCGAACGCCGTCAGCAGCGTGCGCAGCTTGTTCTGCCGCAGCGTGAAGAGGATTTCCTGCAGTCCGTCGAGCATGGCTAACTGCTCGTGACCACGCCGTCTTTCAGCACGATCTGCCGCTGCGTCTGTTCCGCGACGTCCTTTTCGTGCGTCACGATGATCATCGTGTTGCCGCGCTCGTGGATGCCTTTCAGCAGCGCCATGATCTCCTTGGTCGTCTGGCTGTCCAATGCGCCGGTGGGTTCGTCGGCGAGGATCACCTTGGGTCCGTGCACCAGTGCGCGCGCGATCGCGACGCGCTGCTTCTGGCCGCCCGACAACTGGTTCGGCATGAAATGCTTGCGGTCCGTGAGGCCGACCAGCTCGAGGTATTCCTCGGCGCGGCGGTTGCGCTCCTTGCGGCCCACGCCCTGGTAGTAGAGCGGCAACGCGACGTTCTCCGCCGCGTTCTTGAACGGCAGCAGGTTGAACGACTGGAACACGAAGCCCAGCATCTTGTTGCGCAGGCGCGCGGCCGCGGTCTCGGCGAGGCGCGTGACGGGCTGGCCATCGAGCAGGTACGAACCCTCGTCGAAGCCATCGAGGATGCCGAGGATGTTGAGCAGCGTGGACTTGCCCGAGCCGGACGAGCCCATGATCGACACGAGCTCACCCTCGCGGATGTGCAGGTCGACGCCCTTCAGGACGTGCAGGGGCTGGCCACCCGAGCGGTAATACTTGTGGATACCGTGCAGCTCGATCATGGATTGACGGGGCAGTTTGAGAACCGCACAACCGCCGGGAGGCCGCACGAAGGGCCGAACAATATCAGCGCGCGCGCTTTGACGAAAGACATCCCTTACCCTCTGGCACCGTCGCTTTGAGACGGGTCGGGACGGGAAAAGGTTGCAGCGGATCAGCGCGTGAGGAAGGAACCCGCCCGGTCGAAGGCCGGCGACCGGATCGTCAGCAGCGCCAGGACCGAATCGAACACGTCCGGCTGGCCGATCTCGGCGCGGTCGGCGACCTCGAGCGGCACCGATGCCTTCACCAGCAGCGGGATGTCCGTCTGCTCCGGCGGCAGCGCGACGCCCGGCGGCAGGCCGTGGAACAGGTGGCCGCCCTCGCCCAGCGACTCGCCGTGATCGGATAGATAGAGCAGCACGTACGGCTTGCCAGAGCGCTCCAGCGTGTCGACGACGCCCGCCACCACGTGATCGACGTACAGGATCGTGTTGTCGTACGAATTGAACAGCTGCTCGCGGGAGCACTTGTTGGCCACGTCGGCGTCGTCGCAGGTCGGCGTGAAGCGGCGGAACTCGGGCGGATGGCGGTCGCCATACAACGGACCGTGGCTGCCGCCACCGAGGTGCAGCACCACGAAGCGATAGCCGGCGCGGTACGAGGCCAGGTCCTTCTCGAGCAGCGGCAACACGTCCTCGTCGTAACACTTGCCGCCGTGCGCGCAGTTCGCGGTCTTCGTTTCGCCGACCGCGGCGCAGTTGTCGTACAGCGTGTAGTTCACGTAGCAAACGGTGGGCACGCCGGCCTTCGCGGTGACCGTCGTCAGCTTGATGCCGTCCTTCTCGAGGATCTTCGGCAGCGCGTACAGCGTCG
>Ga0335075_10002362_pt1 | contig 30436 bp, 27 predicted proteins | sample Lox_Sample_24_FD_206723 | JGI IMG/M metagenome (GOLD analysis project Ga0335075, IMG submission 206723) | Soil microbial communities from Loxahatchee National Wildlife Refuge, Florida, United States - Lox_Sample_2.4 | ecosystem: Environmental > Terrestrial > Soil > Wetlands | place: USA...
AAACACTTCCGCGTAGCGGCGACAAGGTTATGTTCACAAGATTAAAGTTTAACTTACTGAAGTTCTTCTGGCTCGCCAACCCAAAGCCGAACTCGCCTATCGTGTGGCCATGACTGCCGCTCAGCGGGAACGAAGCGCCCTCGTCGAGACCCTGCGCCGAGTCGGGCCTGATGCGCCCACGTTGTGCGCGGGCTGGACGACGCGGGACCTGGCCGCTCACCTCGTCGTGCGAGAACGCCGACTGGACGCGACGCCCGGCATCACGATCCCGTTCCTTGCCGGTTACACCGCCAAGGTGCAGGACCAGACGGCGCGTTCGAACAGCTGGGAGCACCTCGTCGAGCTGGTGGCCTCGGGGCCGCCGATCTACTCGCCGTTCAAGCTGCTCGACCCGGTGGCCAACCTCGGCGAGATGTTCATCCATCACGAGGATGTGCGCCGCGCTGCCGATGGCTGGCAGCCCAGAGTGCTCGACGACTCGACCGTGGCCGCGCTAAGCCGCCAGCTGGGTTTGCTGAGCCGCATCGCGCTGGGAAAGCAGCCTGCTCAGCTCACCCTGCAAACCACCGACGGTCGCCGGATCGCGCGCATCGGCCGTGGCGATCCCGTCACGGTGACCGGTGAACCGCAGGAGCTGGTGTTATTCGTCGCGGGGCGCGACGCCGTGCGGGTGGAATTCGACGGGAACCCGCAGGCCGTCGCCGCCGTCCGAGGGTCGCAACGCGGCCTGTGATCAGCGGCCGAGCAGATGCCGCAGTGTCTGCTCGAGGTCAGGCCGGCGAAACCGGTGACCGGCCTGTTGCAGCCGGGCCGGCAGCACCCGCTGGTTGGCGCAGGCAAGTTCGCGCGCGCCCTGCTCGCCGAGCAGCAACTTCGGTCCGAACGACGGGATGGGCAGCACCGCGGGCCGGCGCAGCACCTTGGCGAGGGTGTGGGCGTAGTCGCGGTTGCGGACCGGGTCGACGGCCACAGCGTTGACCGGACCGGACAGCGCGGTGTCCCACAGCGCGCGGTGGTAGACGTCGACAAGGTCGTCGATCCCGATGTAGGAGAACCACTGGTGACCGTCGCCGAGCCGACCGCCGAGCCCGGCGCGGAACAGCGGCAGTTGCAGGCGCAGGGTCCCGCCGCTCGGGGATTGCACGATCCCGGTGCGCACCCGGACGACCCGGACCCCACCGTCCTCGGCCACCGTCGCTGCCTGTTCCCACTCGTCGACAACATCGGCGAGGAACCCGTCACCGCGCTCACTGTCTTCGGTGAGTGACTGATCGCCGCGGTCGTAGCCGTAGTATCCGATCGCCGATGCGCAGAGCAGCGTCTTCGGCCCGCCGGCTGATGTCGCGATCAGCTCAGCCAGCCGGCGGGTGGGGCCGATCCGGCTGTCGCGGATCGCGGCGCGGTGCGACTCGGTGAAGCGGCCGGCGATCGATGCGCCCGCCAGGTGGATCACCGCATCGACACCATTCAGCAGATCTGGGTCGGGTTGGTCCGGATTCCATTGGCGTTCATCGGGTTTGGTCGCCGCATGACGCACCAGATGGATTACGCGATGGCCGCCGGTGGACAGGAAGGCGGTCAACGCAGATCCGACCAGCCCCGACGATCCGGTGACCGCGACCGCTATCGGGCGCAAACCGTGCTCGGCCGCCTGCCGGTGTGCGGCGATGTCATCGGCCAACTGGCGATGCCGGTAAGCGAACATCGGCTGCAACGCCTTCGCCGGGACCGGGGTGGCCACACGGTCGGTCACTCGCGTGCGGTCAGCGCCGACCTCCTCGAATTCGTGGGTATGCCGCCAGCGGACGGCCAGTCGCACCGGCAACGACGCCAGCCCATCGGTGCCGACTGAGTCGACGAACCGTCGTGGCGGATCGTAGGCGTCCGGTTGGTGGTCGGCCACCCAGCGCAGACCGCCGGGAAGACCGAGTTCCGCGCGCCCGTTCTGCAGCGAATCCGCCTCGGCGACGACCCGCACCGGCTGCCATGGCGGCGACAGCCGGGTGATCGCGCCCGGGCGAGTGTGCCAGTCGAAGACCTCGTAGATCGGCGCGTCGATGACGCTGGAATAAACAAGTCCCATCCAGTCGACGGTACCTGCGGCCCGTCACTACCGATCCGGCAGCGGGTGCTCAACGATGGGCAGCCGCGGCAGCGGCTGACGTTCGCGGCGTTTGGCCGCCAGATACACCTGCGCGGTCTCGTCAGCCACCGTGTGCCAATCGAAAGCCGACGTCAGGCGTTCACGAGCAGCCCGCGCCCGGACCTGAGCCGCGGCCGGGTCGTCGAGCACAGCGCTGACGGCTTTGGCCAGCCGCCTCACATCGCGTGGCGGACAAGAGATCCCGGTCTCGCCGTTGATCACCGCTTCGCCCAGGCCACCGATGTTCGACGTCACCAACGGTGTTCCCGCCGCCGCGGCCTCCAGCGCCGCCAGACCGAACGGCTCGTAGTGGCTGGGCAGCACCGCGGCGTCGGCGCGATGCAGCGCCACCAAGAGCTCGTCGTGATCGAGCCGCCCGACGAATCGAGTTACCTTGAGTACGCGGTGTTTACGAGCCTGCCCGACGAGCCAGTCCTGCTGGGTGCCCTCACCGGCAATCGTCAGTGTGGTACCGGGATGGGCACGCCTGATCCGCGGCAACGCCGCGATCGCGTCGTGCACACCCTTCTCGTACTCCAGACGGCCCACGAACAAAAGTTCCGGCGGTCCACTGCGGCGCCGGCGACTCGCGAACGGCCAACGGGCCGCTTCGATGCCATTACGGATCACGGTGACCTCGGCCAGCCCGGGCCCGAACAGGTCGGTGATCTCGTCGCACATCGACGCCGAACACGTGATCAGCGAATCAGATTCGCGGACCAACCACGATTCCACCGCATGCACCTGTCTGCTCAGCGATCCCGACACCCATCCGGAATGCCGACCTGCTTCAGTTGCATGAATCGTGGAAACCATTGGCACGTCGTACAACTCGGCCAGAGCGACGGCAGGGTGGGCGACCAGCCAGTCATGGGCGTGTACGACATCCGGACGCCAGGGGTGGTCGCTCGACGTGTTCTTCAGCGACAGTCCGGTGCGGACCATGGCGTGGCCCATGGCCAGCGTCCAGGCCATCATGTCTCGGGAGAAGGTGAACTCGTGCGGGTCCTGTGCGGCCGCGACGACGCGGACGCCTTCGCTGATTTCATCCGACGACGGGTGGGTGCTCGGATCGGTTCCCGACGGGCGGCGAGACAGCACGACGACTTCGTGACCGGCGGCTGCCAGCGCGGTCGAGAGGTGATGGACGTGGCGGCCGAGCCCGCCGATCACGACCGGTGGGTACTCCCACGACACCATCAGAACTTTCATCGCGGCAGCCTGCGTGCGTCCAGGGCGCCAAACAGCCCGTCGGCGCGGTTCCAGCCATCGGCCAGGCGCTGCGCGACCTCCCGGCGGCCCGAAGCCAGCGCCCCCGCGATCTCACGGGTGGCGTGCGCGTGCAGATGAGCCCGGTAGCGGGCGTAGTCGGCGGCCGAGTCCTTGCTCACCATGAACGGCCAGTCGCTGGACACCGTAAGCAATGTCTCGCGCAGGATCTGATCGGCGATCTGGTCGCGGGGGATCGGTCCGTCCAGCGACGCGGTCTGGGCCAGCGCCTTGTCGACGGTGCTCAGCGCGGTGTCGACGACCTCGTTGTTTAGCTGCACCAGGTCGGCCACCTTGTCGCCGGCCCAGACCTGCCAGTCCTTGCCGGAACCCCAAGAGCTGGGCGGTAATTCGACAGCATCACCGATGAACCCCTCGGCGACGGCGTCGCTGAGCGTCCCGACGCGCACACCGGCCTCGGGCAGGGCCCGCAGCACTCGCTCCAGCCACACCGGGCCCTCATACCACCAGTGGCCGAACAACTCAGTGTCGAATGCGGCCAGCACGTGCGCCGGTCGTCCGATCCGCTCGGATTCGGCCTGCAGTCGGTCGCGGACCACGTTGACGAAATCAGCGACGTGGCCGTCGATTGCGCGATCGGCGCGCTCGGGATCGTACGGCGCTTTGGCGTCCGACGACACGTTGCGGCCGGTGACCCGGGCCGGCTTGAGGCCGGTGCGGTGATCGTAGGTGTGGAAATCGCGGTAGGCGGGGTGGCCGGGATAGCCGGATTTCGGCGACCACACCCGATAACTGACCTGCAGGTCGCGACCGAACGCGACGACGTTCGAGTCGCCGACCGGCCGGCCTAGCGCGGTGTCGCCGTGCAGCGATGGCCCGTCGACCATGAAATGGCCGACACCGGCGGCCGCATAGTCGTGTTCCATCCCCGGGGCGTAGGCGCATTCGGGAGCCCAGATTCCAATCGGTGTGTGCGACAAGCGCTGTCGAGCATCGGCTAAGCCCTCGCGCAGCGCGAACTCACGTAGCCGTGGCGTCAGCAACGGCTGGAACGGGTGAGCCAGCGGCCCACCAAGCAACTCGGCCGTGCCGGCGTCGATCAGCCCGCGTAGCAGCGGACTCCCGCCGTGGCGCCACTCGGTGGTGAAATCTGCGAGCGCTTGCTCGGTCTCGGCGAGTTCACGAATCCCGAAAGACCGCAATGCTTCTGGCGCGCTCGACGTAGCGGTATCAGATCGGTCGCCGGGGCGGATGCTGGCCGCCTCGACAGCGCGCAGTTGCCAGTTGGCCAACCAATGGTGCATCCCGTCAAGGCAGTACGGGTCGTCGAGCTGCGCCGTCACCACCGGTGTCATGCCCAGGGTGATCAGTCCGCGGCGGTCTTCGCCGGCCAGCTTCCGCAGCACCCGCATCAGCGGCAGATAGGACGCCGACCACGACTGGTAAAGCCATTCCTCACCTACCGGCCAGCGGCCGTGGTGGGCCAGCCAGGGTAGATGGGTGTGCAGCACCAGCGTGAACAGACCGGGTACCCGGCTGCCGGTTGGCTGACTCATGGGCGCACCGCGATTGCGACCAAATCAAGGCTGTCATCAATCGACCGGGCATCCGCGCCGACAACATCGAAGTCAGCGCAGCTGACCGCAGCGACATCGGCCAGTAGTTCCGCCGGCCAGGGCGCGTCGGCAACCGCTCGGGCGATCTGGGCGTCGATGATCGAGCCGCCGTGCCGGGCGTCCATCTCGACCAGCCGCGGTCCGTGAAAGACGCCGCTCATCGACACCGACGTGAAGCCGGCGTCGACCAAGAGCTGGCTCAGCTCGTCGGCGTTCAGTTCGCGGGTGTGGAACGGGTTGATCGGGGTGTCGCGGCCAGGGGAGAACGTGACGCGGTTGGGTGTGGACACCATCAGCAGCCCCGATGGCCGCAGCACCCTGGCGCACTCGCGGACGAACTGTGTCTGATCCCACAGATGTTCGATGACTTGGAAGTTGACCACTACATCGACCGAGGCGTCAGCCAGCGGCAGCTCGGCCAGGTTGCCGTGCATGACCTCCACCCGCGGATAGTGGGCCCGCACGTGCGCCACCGTGGTCTCGTCGTAGTCCAGCGCGATCACCCGGCGCGCGATGCGAGAGATCAGGTCGGCGCCGTAGCCTTCCCCGCAGCCCGCCTCGAGCACCTCGAGGCCCGCGCAGCGCGGCGCCAACTGCTGATAGACCACCTCGTGGCGGCGAAACCAGTAGTTCTCCACGTCCAGCCCCGGAATGGTGCGCTCGCCCGTCAACGTCAAAACGTCGTCGACAGGGGCGTGCGGAACGTCGGGGACAAATGCGCTCATTGCATAGGGAGGCTAACCCCTGGGACCGGGTTCGCGAATGGTTCGCCGCAGCCGTTCCCGCTCGCGGGGCAGATGCGGGGGCAGAACCTGCAGGACGACCCGCTATGGTGTGAGAGCGAACCGCACAAAGTTACCCGCTAGTAACATGCGTGTGCGGGTCGCATAAGCCGTGACCTAAGTCTTGCGGCTGGCGGCTGCAGGGCTCTTCCGAGGAGGACGACCGACACTCATGACGAACATCGTGGTCCTGATCAAGCAGGTCCCAGACACCTGGTCAGAGCGCAAGCTCACCGACGGCGATTGGACGCTGGACCGTGAGGCCGCCGACGCGGTGCTGGACGAGATCAACGAACGCGCCGTCGAGGAGGCGCTGCTCATCCGGGAGAAAGAAGCCGCCGATGGCACCGAGGGATCGGTGACCGTGCTGACGGCGGGCCCGGAGCGGGCGGCCGAGGCCATCCGCAAGGCATTGTCGATGGGCGCCGACAAGGCCGTCCACCTGCTCGACGACGGTATGCACGGCTCCGACGTCATCCAGACCGGCTGGGCGCTGGCGCGCGCGTTGGGCACTATCGAGGGCACGGAGCTGGTGATAGCCGGTAACGAGTCCACCGACGGCGTCGGCGGGGCGGTACCGGCCATCATCGCCGAGTACCTGGGCCTGCCGCAGCTGACCCATTTGCGCAAGTTGTCCGTCGACGGCGGCAAGATCACCGGCGAGCGGGAAACCGACGACGGCCTTTTCACCCTCGAGGCCTCGCTTCCGGCGGTGGTGAGTGTGACCGAGAAGATCAACGAGCCGCGCTTCCCGTCCTTCAAGGGCATCATGGCCGCCAAGAAGAAGGAAGTGACCAAGCTGACGCTGGCCGAGATCGGCGTCGAGGCCGACGAGGTCGGGCTGGCCAACGCCGGGTCGACGGTGCTGACGTCGACGCCGAAGCCGCCCAAGACCGCGGGTGAGAAGGTCACCGACGAAGGTGAAGGCGGTAACCAGGTCGCGCAGTACCTGGTCAGCCAGAAGATCATCTAAGACTGCTGTCCCGAACTGAAAGACACGGAATAACCCATGGCTGAAGTACTGGTGCTCGTCGAGCACGCTGAAGGCGCTTTGAAGAAGGTCACCTCCGAATTGATCACCGCGGCCCGCGTTTTGGGCGAGCCCGCCGCCGTTGTGGTGGGTAAGCCCGGCACTGCCGGGCCGCTCGTCGACGGATTGAAGTCGGCCGGTGCCGCCAAGATCTACGTCGCCGAATCCGACACCGCGGAGGACTATTTGATCACCCCGGTCGTCGACGTGCTCGCCTCCCTGGCCGAATCGGCCACTCCGGCAGCCGTTTTGTTGGCGGCCAGTGCCGACGGCAAAGAGATCGCGGGCCGGCTCGCCGCCCGGATCGGGTCGGGTCTGCTGGTCGACGTGGTCGATGTGCAGGCCGGGCCCAAGGCAATTCACTCCATCTTCGGTGGGGCGTTCACCGTTGAGGCCCAGCCCAACGGCGACGCCCCGGTGATCACCGTGCGGGCCGGTGCCATCGACGCCGAACCGGCCGACGGCGCGGGCGAGCAGGTCACCGTGGAGGTGCCCGAGCCCGCCGAGAACGCGGCCAAGGTCACCTCGCAGGAGCCGGCGGTCGCCGGCGACCGGCCGGAGCTCACCGAGGCGACGATCGTCGTTTCCGGTGGCCGTGGTGTGGGCAGCGCCGAAAACTTCCATGTGGTCGAGGAATTGGCCGACTCGCTGGGCGCCGCGGTCGGCGCGTCGCGCGCCGCAGTGGACTCCGGCTACTATCCGGGCCAGTTCCAGGTCGGCCAGACCGGCAAGACGGTCTCGCCGCAGCTCTACATCGCGCTCGGCATCTCCGGGGCGATCCAGCACCGCGCCGGGATGCAGACGTCGAAGACGATCATCGCGGTCAACAAGGACGAAGAGGCGCCGATCTTCGAGATCGCCGACTACGGCGTGGTCGGCGACCTGTTCAAGGTTGCCCCGCAGCTCACCGAGGCGGTCAAGGCCCGCAAGGGGTAACTCGTCAGCGGTTGCTTAGCCTGTTGTGGTGTCAACCGGATCGGATCCGCACAGCGAGTTGGCCCAAGCGGCCGGCGCGGTCGGTCCCGCGGCCAGTGCGGCGCAGACCGCGCTGGGCGGCGGGCCGGTGGCCATCCGGCTGCGTGCGGCGATCCTGGCATTGGCCCGGCACCGCGGGCCGACTGCCAGCATCTGCCCGTCCGACGCGGCCCGCGCCGTCGGTGGTGACAGCTGGCGCGAGCTCACGGCGCAGACCCGCGCCATCGCGTTCGCGCTGGCCCGCGATGGTGACCTGGAAATCACCCAGCGCGGCAACGTGATTGACCCCGGAGCGCCGTCGCGCGGAGCTATTCGCATCCGCACAAAAAGCTGATGGAAATGTGACAGCCGTGAAGCCTTGGCCGAAGCCCGATCCGCCGGGTCCGGGACAAGAGTCGGTGTGGGACTACCCCCGCCCGCCCCGGCTCGAGGAGTTCAACGGCTCGATCACCGTCGAGTTGGGTGGCCGCATGATCGCATCGACAACGCGCGCCTGGCGGGTGTTGGAGACCAGTCATCCGCCGACCTACTACCTGCCCCGCGACGCGTTCGCTGAGGGCGTTCTGCGTCCGGCCACAGGTGGTTCCTGGTGCGAATGGAAGGGGCGGGCCCGATATTTCGACCTGGTGGCCGACGGGCATGAGGCGCCGCGGGCGGCGTGGACGTATCCGGAGCCGAGTAGAGATTTCGCGCCCCTCGCGGGTGCCGTCGCGGTGATGGCCGCCGTTGTTGACCGCTGCACGGTCAACGGTGAACAGGTGATCCCACAGCCGGGGGGCTTCTACGGCGGCTGGATCACCAGTTGGATTGTCGGGCCTTTCAAGAGAATTCCGGGATCCACGGGTTGGTGATGCTACGGCGCGTGTCCACGGAGTCGTTTTTGTTGCTCGACGACGTCGTCCAAGTTTCGTAGCCGCCGCAGCCCGGCCAGTGGCTGGTTCATCCGCCGGTTATCCGCAAGGTATTTCGCGTTGCGGTCCAGGAACCACCAGTAGCCGCCGTTGAACGAACAGATGTGTTCGCCGACCCGCTCGGCGGGGCGATACCGGCATCCGCCGCAGTAGTCGCTCATCCGGTTGATGTAAGCACCGCCTGCGGCATACGGTTTCGTCGCCGTCAGGCCGCCGTCGTCGACCTGATCCAGCGCCTCCCGATAGGTGCGGGCCTGCACGGAGGTGGCTTGGTCGCCGAGTTCGGCCGCGCGGTGGCGCAAGGCGGAAAGCACCAGATGCGCCTTTCGGCGATGAGATCTACGGCGCGCGAACGCCGCCCGCGACTCGATCAGCAGCACCGGCTGGTCGGGATCGTCGAGAAAGTGCGGCCCGAGCTGGTCGGCGAAGCACCACTCGTCGACTGTTTTCAGTCGGGCTCATACGCTTCCAGCACCACCATGGTGCGCGCACCCACCCGCAGCGCACCGCCCGCTGGAATCGGTTGCTGACCTTCCGAATTCGGCGTTGCTGCGGCTGTGTCGACGAGGAGCACCCATGCCTGGCCGAACTCTTCTGATGGCAGGGTGAACTCGATCGGCTCGTGGTGCGCGTTGAAGCACAGGAAAAACGAGTTGTCGGTTACTCGCTGTCCGCGAGCGTCGAGGTCAGGGATGCCTAAGCCGTTCAAGTAGACCGCGACCGATTTACCGAAACCCGAACCCCAGTCCTCGTCGCTCATCTCGGAGCCGTCGGGTCTAAACCATGAGATGTCAGGCTGCGCTTCGGCACCGCGCCGGCGTACCGGCACCCCTTTGAAGAATCGGCGGCGGCGAAACACCGGATGCGCGGCTCGCAGGCCCGCTACCGACCGGGTGAACTCGACCAGTTCGACGTCGGCCTTATCCCAGTGCACCCAGGTGGTTTCGTTGTCCTGGCAGAAACCGTTGTTGTTGCCATTCTGACTGCGGCCGAGTTCGTCACCATGTGAAATCATCGGAACTCCCTGCGAAAGCAGCGTTGTCGCGAGAAAGTTGCGCTGCTGACGGGCGCGCAATGCGTTGACGTCCGCATCGTCGGTTGGACCTTCGACGCCGCAGTTCCAGGACTTGTTGTTGGTCTCACCGTCGTTGTTGTCTTCTTTGTTGGCGTCATTGTGTTTCTCGTTATACGAGACCAAGTCGCGCAGCGTGAAACCGTCGTGCGCGGTGACGAAGTTGATCGACGCCACCGGGCGGCGCGCCGTGTACTCGTAGAGATCCGCCGATCCAGTCAGCCGGGAGGCGAACTCGCCGAGCGTTGCCGGCTCGCCGCGCCAGTAATCGCGAACGGTGTCGCGGAATTTGCCGTTCCACTCCGTCCATTGCGGCGGGAAGTTCCCCACCTGGTAACCGCCCGGGCCGACATCCCAGGGCTCAGCGATGAGTTTGACCTGACTCACCGTCGGATCCTGTTGCACCAGTTCGAAAAACGCTGACAGGCGGTCGACGTCGTAGAATTCACGGGCGAGCGTTGAGGCGAGGTCGAAGCGGAAGCCGTCGACGTGCATCTCGATCACCCAGTACCGCAACGAGTCCATGATCAGTTGCAGGGTGTGCGGGTGGCCGACGTTGAGGCTGTTGCCGGTGCCGGTGTAGTCCATGTAGTACTGCCGGTCGTCTTCGACCAGTCGGTAGTACGCCGCGTTGTCGATGCCCCGCATCGACAACGTCGGGCCCAGGTGGTTTCCTTCGGCGGTGTGGTTGTAGACGACGTCGAGGATGACCTCGATGCCTTCCTCGTGCAGGCTGCGGACCATGGTCTTGAACTCTTGGACCTGACCGCCGGGTGTGCTGCTGGAGCTGTACTTGAAGTCGGGAGCCAAGAAGCCAACTGTGTTGTAGCCCCAGTAGTTTGACAGCCCCTTATCCACCAACGTGGAGTCGTTTGCGAAGTGGTGTACCGGCATCAGCTCGATTGCGGTGACGCCCAGACTCTTTAGATGCTCGATCATTACCGGATGTGCGATACCGGCATAGGTGCCGCGCAATCGCTCCGGGATATCGGGGTGCAGCTGGGTCAACCCCTTGACGTGTGCCTCGTAGATCACCGTGTCGGCGTACTCGTGGCCCGGCGGGCGGTCGTTTCCCCAGTCGAAGAACGGGTTGATCACCACCGACTTCGGCATCCGCGGCGCGGAGTCCTCGTCATTGCGGCTGTCGGGGTCGCCGAAGTTGTAACTGAACAGCGCCTGATGCCACTCGAAGTTGCCGTCGATCGCCTTTGTATACGGATCGATCAGCAGCTTGTTCGGATTGCACCGGTGGCCGGCGGCTGGGTCGTAGGGCCCATGCACCCGGTAGCCGTAACGCTGACCGGGCTCGACGGCCGGCAGAAAACCGTGCCAGATGAATCCATCCACTTCGATCAACGGCACTCTGGACTCGGCGCCGTCAGCGTCGAACAGGCAAAGCTCCACCCGCTCGGCGACCTCACTGAAAAGCGCGAAGTTGGTGCCCGACCCGTCATAGGTTGCGCCCAGGGGATAGGCCTTCCCAGGCCACTGCTCCACGACGGATGCCGCCCGTTGCGGATCTACCGACTCGGTCATTTCCGTCACAGCGCCCTCTTTCGTCGATGGGGCCGCGTGCCGACGGCCTGCTGGTAACTACCCGAAATGCAAGCTGGGGGATACCCGCCAGGCGGCGGATCACACATGAGATCGGACCGTCGCAAGGAACGGCCACGCGACGTTCGCTTTGTCGATGGTGTGCCCCGCACCCCGACCGGCAAGGTCATCCGACGGGTCCTGGATGCTACGTCCCAGGGCCTACAGCGGGTCGCTCGATTGCGGCGCGGCGTGCTGCTGCTGCTACTGCGATTGCGGTCGCGGCGCGGGTTTCAGAAGCTGCGCGGCGTGTTCTGGCTGCTGCTGCCCGGGCGGCGGTCGCTCGCGCCAGGTCGCGGTTCCGCTGTGCCCGCGCGATGGCATGGGCGAGCTCGGGTTTGTCCACCATCGGGTTGGCGGCTCGACGCCTGGTGCGGGCGCGGTGGGCTTTTTGCCGGCAGGCGCCACAGCAGTACTGCGCGTCAGCGCGACCATAGAATGCGGTACCGCACTCCCAGCACTGCAGTGGGCGAGCGGCCATAACGGTGTGTTACGGATATCCGTAACGCCTAGCAACGCTGTAATGCCACCAGTCCAAATGAGTTTCCTGGCTACGACCTGCGGCTGACTGTGACATAATCGATCTTGACTGGTTGACACTGCAAACATCTTCACCGGGTCGGGGTGGGGCAAAAAGCGGTGTCAGAGCTTGTGTTACCCGCTTGGCTGGCGGGCCGCAGGGCACCAGCCAGCGAAGGTCGGGTGATGAGCGACAAGCGTACGTTGGCTTTTGGGCTGCGCCGGCCTGACTATTTGAGCCGGATGCACGAACAGCTCGAGGAGTTGGTCGCTGACCGCGAGCAGATGGGTCAGCTGCTGCAGGTAGCGATCGAGATTGGTTCCGACCTCGAACTGGACGCCACATTGCACCGGATCGTCGCCGCTGCCATGAGCATGACCGGAGCCCGCTACGGAGCGATCGGCGTGTGGGGGCCTGACGGAACCCTGGCTTCATTCGTGCACTCCGGAATGGGGGCCGACACCGTGCGGCTGGTCGGTCATCTGCCGGTGGGCAAAGGGGTGCTGGGCGTCCTTCGCGACCGCACCGAGCCGCTGCGCCTGACGGACCTGACCGACCATCCGGGCACCGCCGGCTTCCCCGAACACCACCCGCCGATGCGGGCCTTTCTGGGAATGCCGGTCATCATCCGCGGTGCGGTGTACGGCAGCCTCTACGTCACCGACGACCGGCCCGAGCATGGCTTTACCGAGGCCGACGAGATCACCGTGCGAGCGCTCGCCTCGGCGGCGTCGGTGGCCATCGACAACGCCCGGCTGTTCGACCGAGTCCGCGCGAACGCCCGGTGGACCAACGCCAGCCGCGAAATCACCACCGCGCTGCTGTCGGACGACGACCCGCATCTGCGGCCGCTGCAGCTGATCGCCCAGCGCGCCGCCGAACTGACCGAGGCCGAGCAGGCCATCGTGCTCGTTCCGGCCGATCCCGACCAACCCAGCGCTGAGGTGGACCATCTGGTGGTGTCCACGGCAGTCGGTCTGCACGCCGACGACGTTCTCGGACAAGAAGTTCCAGTGAAGAACTCCACCACCGGTGAGGTATTTCGGTCCGGCGAACCCCTGATCACCGAGACTTTTCGCCGCCCCATCCAGTCGTTCACCGATGTCGGTGAGCGACCCGCGATCGTGATGCCGCTGAAATCCGAACAGCAGGCGCTCGGAGTCCTCGTGGTGGCCCGCAACACGGCCGCGCCGCCGTTCGGCAACGAGTATCTCGACTTAGTCCGCGACTTCGCCGATCACGCCGCGATCGCGCTGACGGTGGCCACTGCGCGACGGCAAGCGCGGGAACTGGCCGTGTTGGCAGATCGGGAACGCATCGCCCGTGATCTGCACGACCAGATCATCCAGCGCGTCTTCGCCGTTGGCTTGGACCTGCATGGCGTCATCGCCCGCATGAACGCACCGCAGCTCGAGGCGCGAGTGAACCAATCCGTCGACGAACTACAAGCCGTCATCGACGATATCCGCCGCACTATCTTCAACCTGCAGCATCCGCTGGCCGGGCAGCGCGATTTCGTCGAGCGCATCCAGGGCGCTATCGCGCGCCTTACCGGCGCCAGCGATCAGGTCACCACGCTGCGCATGGACGGACCGGCGAACACCGTGGGCGACGAACTCGCCGAGCATGCCGAAGCCGTTGTCGTCGAAGCGCTCAGCAACGCGGTGCGGCACTCGGGGGCCGCCACCATCACCGTCGAGGTCAGCGTCACCGACACGCTGCTCATCGAGATCACCGATGACGGCCGCGGAATTCCCTCCGACAACCAGCGCCACAGCGGTCTGGCCAATATGGCCCGGCGCGCCGAAGACCTCGGCGGCCGCTGCACTATCGGCAGCCCGCCAACCGGCGGCACACACGTCCGCTGGAGTGCGCCACTGGGGCACGTAGCGACGTAATATTTACGGGCGCAACGGCAGTCACGCCGGAATACCTCTATCGACCGGTGATTGCCGAAGCCTGCGTTGCCAGCCCGTCAAGTTCGCCCGTCGACCGCCACGCCTCGAGGATATCGGCGTATTCGGTTGGGCTGCCGAAGAAGAAGCTGTCTTGGTTCAACCGTGCGTCCGCGTGGCCCTCGCGGTTGTAGTAGCCGGGGGTGCACGACTCCCGTCGGCCGGCGATCACGCTGGAGCGTGCCACGACGGTGTCGACCCAGGCCGCTTCGGCGTCGAGGGTCGCTTCCACCTCGACGGCGCCGCGCTGCAACGCCCAAGCGATCACCCAGGCGATGTGACGGGATTGAGTGTCGATGAGGTACGGGAAGTTCACGGTGAAGCCGGAGTGGGCGATGCTTTCGATGAAGCAGTTCGGAAATCCGTTGACGTGCAGGCCGTGCAGCGTGCGCACGCCGTCGGCCCACTTCTCGGTGAGGGTCAGCCCATCGCGCCCGATGACTTCGAAGCCGGTGCGCTGCGAATAACTGGTGCCGACCTCGAAGCCGGTAGCGAAAATCAAACAGTCCAGCTGGTATTCGACGCCGTCGACGACGACGCCATCGCGGGTGATCTGCTCGACTCCGCGGCCGCCGGTGTCGACGAGGGTGACGTTGTCACGGTTGAACGCCTGCAGGTACTCGTCGTGGAAGCAGGGCCGCTTGCAGTAGTAGCCGTACCACGGCTTGAGCGCCTCGGCGGTGGCTGCATCGGTCACGATCGCCTCGACGCGCGCCCGGATCTCTTCCATCTTGGCGAAGTCCGCCAGTTCGGCGGCATTCGGCCCGGCGTCGTTCACGATCGGCAGCTTTTTGATCAGGCTGGTCCACGCGTCGTCGACCAGGTCCTCATCGGCCGAACCACCTGCGGTGAGGATTTGGAAGTTCTCCATGCGCCGCTGCTGCCAACCAGGCTGCAGCGATGCCGCCCACTCGGATTCGGTCGGCCGGTTGGCCCGCACGTCGACCGTTGACGGAGTGCGCTGAAAGACGAACAGCTGGTGCACCGCCTCGGCCAGCCGCGGCACGCACTGAATCGCCGTCGCACCGGTTCCGACGATGCCGACACGCTTGTCGGACAACCCGGCAAGGTCGGTGCCGGTGTACTTGTAATCCCAGCGGCTGGTGTGGAATGTGTGACCGCCGAACGTGGTGATGCCGGTTATTCCAGGCAGTTTCGGCTTCTGCAGGTAGCCGTTGGCCATGGCCACAAACCGGGCGCGGATCTCGTCACCGCGGTCGGTGGAGATCACCCATCGGGAAGTGCTTGCCTCCCAGCGGATTTCCTGCACCTCCGTCTGCAGACACGCGTCACGGTACAAGTCGTAGTGCTCGGCGATGCGGCGGCAGTGGGCGAAAATTTCGGCGCCCTTCGCGTACTTCTCAGTCGGGACGTAGCCGAGTTCCTCGAGCAACGGCATATACACGTAGGACTCGACGTCGCAGGCGATTCCGGGGTAGCGATTCCAGTACCACGTCCCGCCGACGTCGGCGGCCTTGTCGATCAACCGGACATTGTCGACGCCGAGCTGCTTGCACCGGGCGCCGATGAGTAAGCCCCCGAAGCCGGCGCCGACGACCGCGACGTCAACCTCGTCGGTGATCGGCTCTCGGGTGAAGTCGGAATCGGCCCACGGATCGTGGGCAAAACGGCTGAATGCACCGTCGACCTGCACGTACTGGGAGATTCCGTCGGCGCGCAGGCGCCGCTGGCGTTCTTGGGCGTATCTGGCGCGCAGCGCGTCGGGGTCAAACGTCGCGCCGTCGACCTCAGCCACCGTCGCAGTCTGGACTAAAACTGTGATCCAGGCAACGTTAACGGCCTCGACATCGTCATCTGCCGTGCACGGACACGTCACGGCGCCGATGCCAACTAGTGATCAACATCGCTAACTGTGAGGGCATGAGCGTTGATTCGGTCCTCATACCCGCTGATAAGCCCGCATCGGGGACAGCTTCGTCCACCGAGCCGCGCTACTCGCTACTGCTGTCCACCGATCCCACACTGATCGAGTCCGCGCAGCGGCTCCGCTACGACGTATTCAGCAACGAGCCAGGTTTCGCGCTCACCGGTCAGGACGCCGGCCTCGACACGGACCGATTCGACGAGCATTGCGACCACTTGCTGGTTCGCGAGGACAACTCCGGCGAGCTGGTTGGTTGTTACCGCATGCTGTCGCCGACCGGTGCCGTCGCGGCCGGGGGGCTTTATACCGCAACAGAATTCGACATCCGGGCGCTGGATGCGCTGCGACCGTCGCTCGTCGAGATGGGACGCGCGGTGGTTCGCGACGATCACCGCAACGGCGCCGTGGTGCTGCTGATGTGGGCCGGCATCCTGGCTTACCTGGACCGATGCGGCTACGACTACGTCACCGGCTGCGTGTCGGTTCCGGTCGACGGGGACGGCGGACCACCGGGCAGCCAGATTCGCGGGGTGCGCGACTTCGTGCTGCGCCGCCACGCCGCTGAGCCCCGGTACTGGGTGCGTCCACACCGGCCGGTGATCGTCGACGGGCGCACCCTCGACGAGATCCCTGCTCCCGCGCGGCCGGCGATCCCGCCGCTGATGCGCGGCTACCTGCGGTTAGGTGCGCGGATATGCGGCGAGCCGGCCCACGATGCCGACTTCGGCGTCGGCGATTTCCCCGCGTTGCTGGACAAGCGTCAGGCCGACACGCGTTATCTGCGCCGGCTCCGGTCGGTGGCGGCGGCCACCGAGGCGGCGGGCAGGGTCGCCTGATGACCAGTCCGTTCCCGCGCGACCACGCCTGGCTGCCACGAGCGTCGTGCGATGTGGCCTGCCTGCGGGCCGGCGGCTCGGAAGCGTCCCGCCGGTTGATCGTGGCGCTGCGGGTCGCGGTGCGCGTCAGCCTGGCGCTGCTGTTTGCGCCGGCGCTGCTCCTGGTTGCGATTCCGCTGCCGGGCCGGTCGCGGGCCAAGCGCATTTACTGCCGCGTGTTGCTGTGGTGTCTCGGGGTGCGGGTCACGGTGTCGGGCGGGCCGATTCGCAACCTGCCCGGCGTGCTGGTGGTCAGCGACCACATCTCGTGGCTGGACATCGTCACGATCGCCGCGGTACTCCCGGCGACCCGGTGGCGGGCGGCGCCCGCGTCGTTTGTCGGCCGCGCCGACGTGGCCGCCAATCTCGTCGTGCGGATGATGGCGTGCATCATCAAGGTCATCCCGATCGAGCGGGCCAGCCTGCGCCAGCTGCCCGCCGTCGTCGACACCGTCGCCGCGCGGCTGCGCGCCGGTCAGACGGTGGTGGCGTTTCCGGAGGGCACCACCTGGTGCGGTCTGGCGTCGGGGCCGTTCTACCCGGCGATGTTCCAGGCTGCCGTCGACACCGGCCGACCGGTCCAGCCGCTGCGGCTGCGCTATCACCACCGCGACGGCCGGGTCTCGACGGTCCCGGCCTATATCGGTGACGACACGTTGCTCCAGTCGATCGGTCGGTTGCTGGTGGCCCGCCGCACGGTGGCCCGGGTTTACGTCGAATCGCTGCAGCTGCCCGGTGACGATCGGCGCGAGCTGGCCCGTCGTTGCCAGGCCGCGATACGCGTGACGCCGACGTCGCACCTAGGTCATGGGCAGCGTCGGCCTGTGCTGGCCTCCTGACCTGTAGGAGGCCGCCGGTATTCTAGGCGGGTCATGGTCTACCTGGATCACGCCGCCACCTCCCCGATGTACCCCGCGGCCATCGAGGCGATGACGGCTGCGCTGAGTACCGTGGGCAACGCGTCCTCACTGCACACCACGGGTCGGACCGCTCGGCGCCGCATGGAGGAATCCCGCGAGTTGATCGCGGCCAAGCTCGGTGCGCGTCCGTCCGAGGTGATCTTTACTGCCGGCGGCACCGAGAGCGACAACCTCGCCGTCAAGGGGATTTACTGGGCGCGCCGCGACGCCGAGCCGCGCCACCGGCGCATCGTCACCACTGCGGTGGAACACCACGCCGTGCTGGACGCGGTGGACTGGCTGGTCGACCACGAAGGCGCCGACGTGACCTGGCTGCCCACCGCCGCGGACGGTTCGGTGTCGGGCGCCACGCTGCGTGACGCGCTGCAGCGCCACGACGACGTCGCGCTGGTGTCGGTGATGTGGGCCAACAACGAGGTCGGCACGATCATGCCGGTCGACGAGCTCGCGGCCATCGCCGCCGAATTCGACGTCCCGATGCACAGTGACGCGGTTCAGGCGGTGGGGCAGCTACCGGTCGTCTTCGGCGCGGGCCAACTGTCGGCGATGAGTGTGGCCGCCCACAAGTTCGGCGGCCCACCCGGTGTGGGCGTGCTGCTGCTGCGCCGCGACGTCGACTGCGTGTCGTTGTCGCACGGTGGTGGTCAGGAACGCGACATTCGCTCCGGCACTCCCGACGTCGCCGGTGCGGTCGGCATGGCGACGGCGATGCAGCTTGCCGTGGACGGGCTGGAGGCCAACACTGCGCGGCTGCGGGTGCTGCGGGATCGTCTGATCGACGGGGTGCTGGCAAGCGTCGAGGACACTCGCCTCAACGGGGCCCAAGGGTCCCGACGGCTGCCGGGCAACGCGCACTTCACCTTCGACGGGTGCGAAGGTGATGCGCTGCTGATGTTGTTGGACGCCAATGGAATCGAATGCTCGACCGGGTCGGCGTGCACCGCCGGAGTGCCACAGCCGTCGCATGTGCTGCTGGCGATGGGCGCCGACGCCGCGAGTGCCCGCGGATCGCTGCGATTGTCGTTGGGGCACACCAGTGTCGAGGCGGACGTCGACGCCGCGCTGCGCGTGCTACCCGCTGCGGTGGCCCGCGCCCGGCAGGCCGCGCTGGCCGCCGCGGGAGCGACGCGATGAAGGTCCTCGCCGCGATGAGCGGCGGCGTCGATTCGTCGGTGGCCGCCGCCCGCATGGTCGACGCCGGGCACGACGTGGTCGGTGTGCACCTGGCGCTGTCGCAGGCCCCGGGCACCTTGCGCACCGGCTCGCGAGGCTGCTGCTCAAAGGAGGACGCCGGCGACGCTCGGCGGGTTGCCGATGTGCTCGGAATCCCGTTCTATATATGGGATTTCGCGGAAAAGTTCAAAGAGGACGTGATCGACGACTTCGTGTCGTCCTACGCCCGCGGCGAGACCCCGAATCCGTGTGTGCGGTGCAACGAGCGAATCAAGTTCTCCGCGCTGGCGGCGCGCGCATTGGCATTGGGCTTCGACGCGGTGGCCACCGGGCACTACGCGCGATTGTCGGACGGGCGGCTGCGCCGGGCCGTCGACCGTGACAAGGACCAGTCGTATGTGCTGGCGGTGCTGACCTCCGGTCAACTGCGCCATGCCGCGTTCCCGATCGGGGACACGCCCAAGACCCAGATCCGCGCCGAGGCGGCCCGCCGCGGCCTGGCGGTCGCGGACAAGCCGGACAGCCATGACATCTGCTTCATCCCGTCCGGTGACACCCGCGCTTTCCTCGGTGCCCGGATCGGGGTGCGCCGCGGCTCGGTCGTCGACCAGCGGGGGACCGTACTGGCCACCCATGACGGGGTGCACGGTTTCACCATCGGCCAGCGCAAGGGACTCGGCATCGCGGGCCCGGGTCCGGACGGCCAGCCCCGCTATGTCACCGCGATCGACGCCGACAACGGCACCGTGCAGGTCGGCTCGGTCGCCGACCTCGATGTCTGGCAGCTGACCGGTCAGCGGCCGGTCTTCACCGCGGGGACGCCGCCTGCCGGACCCGTCGAGTGCCTGGTGCAGGTCCGCGCACACGGTGAGACCGTCGATGCAGTCGCAGAGTCGGCGGGTGACGAGCTCGTGGTGCGTCTGCGCACCGCGCTGCGTGGTGTGGCGCCGGGCCAGACGCTGGTGCTCTACCGCCCCGACCCGGACGGCGACGAGGTAATCGGCAGCGCCACGATCGGCTGATCTTTCGCCGAACGTGCAACCACGGCGAAATTCCGGCGACCGGATTTCCACCACCAGTGCACGCTCGGCGCGACGGCTAACTCGGCACGTTGGCGGCGATGTTGGTCATCACGATCGTCGACACCGATTCCGGGAAGCCGCAGTAGGTGACCTCCATCAGCACCACCGACTTGACCTGGTAATCGCGTCCGCAGTCGCCGGGGCGAGTCTGCAGCGACCGTTCGTCGGCGGTCCAGGAACCGACGAACCCCGTTCCGGCCGAGGTGTTCCCGCAGTCCCGGACGGTAGCCGCCAGCGCGTCGAAGGCATGACGTGCGGTATTGCCGTCGCGGTAGGCCGCGGCGCCCTCCGAAATCAGCCCGCCGCGAGGCGGGTACTGGAACGTGGTCTTGTGGAACTCTTCGATGCCGGGCCCGAAGGTGGCGGTGTCCTCGTAGACGAACCGGCATTGCGGCGGTGCCGTCGAAGCTAGCGTGTCGACGTCAACCGGAGACTTGCCATCCATCGACGGGATGATCGTGAGGTGCTCGTCGGCTCCGGTGATTGCGCGCATCCGGTCCTGGTCGAGCAGGATGCGGTCGACGTCGACACCGGCAGGCGTGGGTCCGGCACCGAAAGGCAGAACCCCGGCGCCGTCCACCACGCGGGTGCACGCCGCGGCCAGCAGGGCCGCAGCGCACAGCATCAGCCGACACGCTGTCATTGTGATCCGAGCGTAGTCGCGCTGGCAGGCCCTGGCATGGCGTGCCCATGACCCGGTCGAATACGGTTGGCCGGTGAGCGTTTTCGCAACTGCCAGCGGCACCGGATCGTGGCCGGGCACCGCAGCGCGGCCGGCGGCCGAAGTCATCGTCGGCGAACTCGGTGCCGCGATGGCCCACGTCGTCGAACTGCCCGCCAGGGGAGTGGGCGCCGACATCGTGGGTCGCGCCGGCGCGCTGCTCATCGACATGGCCATCGACACGGTGCCCCGTGGCTATCGGCTGGCGGCCCGGCCCGGCGCGGTGACCCGACGGGCGGTCAGCCTGCTCGACGAAGACGTCGACGCGCTCGAAGAGGCATGGGAGACCGCGGGTTTGCGGGGGAGCGGCCGGCCGGTCAAGGTGCAGGCGCCCGGGCCGATCACCCTGGCCGCCGAGCTGGAACTGGCCAACGGGCACCGGGCGATCACCGATCTCGGCGCGGTGCGTGATATCGCCGGCTCACTCGCCGAAGGGGTTGGCGCGCATCGGGCCTCGGTGTCCCGCCGACTCGACACGCCCGTGGTAGTGCAATTCGACGAGCCGTCGCTGCCGGCGGCGGTGGCTGGGCGGCTGGCCGGAGTGACCTCACTGAGCCCGGTCGCCCCGATCGACGAGACGCTTGCCACCACGATGCTGGACACCTGTGTGGCCGCCGCCGGCAGCGAGGTGTCAGTGCACAGCTGCGCCGCGGCGTTACCGTGGAAAGTGTTACAGGACAGCAATATTGCGGCTGTTTCGGTCGATGCGGCCACGCTGGAGGCCGCCGACCTGGATGCGATTGCGGAATTCGTCGAGTCCGGCCGCGCCGCCATGCTCGGCGTCGTCTCGTCCAGCACGCCGGCGCGCCGTCCATCGGCGGAGGAGGTCGCCGCCGCCGTCGTGGCCGTGACCGACCGGCTCGGCTTCGGCCGCTCGGCGCTGCGGAAAAGCATCGGCGTCACCCCGGCATGCGGCCTGGCCGCGGCGACGCCGCAGTGGGCCCGCACCGCCATCGGGCTGGCCCGCCGCGCCGCGGAGGCCTTCGCGACCGACCCCGACGCCATCTAGCACGGCGCTGTCGGCGTCCTCCGATAACCTGCCAAGGTGAGCTCAGCACAGGCTGACGCGATAGCGCCCGAAGTCCGACGTCTTTGGCGCGAACTCGCCGACGAGGTGCGCGAACACCAGTTCCGCTACTACGTGCGCGACGCGCCGATCATCTCCGACGCGGACTTCGACCAGCTGCTGCATCGGCTCGAGGCACTCGAGGAGGAGCATCCCGAGCTGCGCACGCCGGATTCACCGACCCAACTCGTCGGTGGTGCCGGCTTCGCCACCGATTTCACCTCGGCCGATCACCTGGAGCGGATGCTGTCGCTGGACAACGTGTTCAGCACCGAGGAATTCGACGTGTGGGTGGCGCGGATCCACGGCGAAGTCGGCAACGAGGTGCCCTTCTTGTGCGAGCTCAAGATCGACGGTGTCGCATTGGCTTTGGTCTACCGCGGCGGACGGCTGGTCCGTGCCGCAACCCGGGGCGACGGCCGCACCGGCGAGGACGTCACGCTCAACGCGCGCACTATTGACGACGTCCCCGAGCGGCTCACCGCCAGCGACAAGTATCCGATACCCGACGTGCTCGAGGTGCGCGGTGAGGTGTTCTTCCGGGTCGCCGATTTCGAAGCGCTCAATGCCGCCCTGGTCGAAGACGGCAAAGCGCCGTTCGCCAACCCACGCAACAGTGCGGCGGGATCGCTGCGGCAGAAGGATCCGGCCGTTACCGCTCGCCGCAAGCTGCGGATGATCTGCCATGGCGTGGGGTATACCGAGGGATTCCGACCGCCCACCCTGCACGACGCGTATCTGGCTCTGGGCGCGTGGGGCCTGCCGGTGTCCGAACACACCAAGCGGGTGGAGAACGCTGCCGGCGCGCTGGAACGCATCGCCTACTGGGGTGAGCACCGCCACGACGTCGATCACGAAATCGACGGCGTCGTCGTCAAAATCGACGACGTGGCGCTGCAGCGCAGGCTGGGTTCCACGTCGCGGGCACCGCGGTGGGCGATCGCCTACAAGTACCCGCCGCAAGAGGTGCAGACCGAGCTGCTCGACATCCGGGTCAACGTCGGGCGCACCGGGCGGGTCACGCCGTTCGCATTCATGACACCGGTCACCGTTGCCGGATCGACGGTGGGGCTGGCCACCTTGCACAACGCCGCCGAGGTCAAGCGCAAGGGTGTGTTGATCGGCGACACGGTCGTGATCCGCAAAGCCGGCGACGTGATCCCTGAAGTGCTGGGCCCCGTCGTCGACTTGCGCGACGGCTCCGAGCGTGAATTCGTCATGCCCACAACGTGTCCCGAATGCGGGACACCGTTGGCTCCGGCCAAGGAGGGCGACGCCGATATCCGCTGCCCCAACGCGCAGGCCTGTCCAGCGCAATTGCGTGAGCGGGTGTTTCACGTTGCCGGTCGTGGGGCGTTCGACATTGAGGGTCTCGGCTATGAAGCGGCGATCGCGCTGCTGAAAGCGCAGGTGATCGGTGACGAGGGTGACCTGTTCGGTCTGACCGAAGAGGCCCTGCTGCGCACCGAGTTGTTCACTACCAAAAGCGGCGCGCTGTCGGCCAATGGCAGGCGGCTGCTGGCCAACCTGGACAAGGCCAAGAAGCAGCCGCTGTGGCGGGTGCTGGTGGCGCTGTCGATCCGCCACGTCGGGCCGACCGCTGCCCGCGCGCTGGCCACCGAATTCGGCAGCCTCGATGCGATCACCTCGGCGTCGACCGAGCAGCTGGCCGCGGTCGAAGGTGTCGGCCCGACCATCGCCGCCGCGGTGACCGAATGGTTCACCGTTGACTGGCATCGGGCCATCGTCGACAAGTGGCGATCGGCTGGCGTGCGGATGGCTGACGAGCGCGACGCGGGCGTGCCCCGCACGCTGGAAGGGTTGACGATCGTGGTGACCGGCTCGTTGACCGGCTTCTCACGCGACGACGCCAAGGAGGCCATCGTGGCTCGCGGCGGCAAGGCCGCCGGGTCGGTGTCGAAGAAGACCGACTACGTCGTCGCGGGCGATTCCCCCGGCTCGAAGTACGACAAGGCCGTTGAACTCGGCGTGCCCGTCCTCGACGAGGACGGATTCCGAAACCTGTTGGCGCAGGGACCTGCTGAATCAGCCGAGTGACTTAGGGCAGCAGCGGCAGCCGCCACAGCGGGGTGTGCGGCTCGAGCAGCCACATCCGGATCGCAGTGAACCGGAACAGTCGCAGTGTGCCGGTGATCAGCACGGCGGCCAGGGGCAGGTCGCCCAGTGCGGCGGTCAGCTCTGACACCCGAAAGTCGTTGGGCCCGGCGGTCATCAGGTCGAACCACGCGTCGCAGATCAACAACATGCCGGTCGCGAACGCCGTCAGCAGCATCACCTGCCGGCGCAGAACGCCGAAGATCACAGTCGCCGCCATCAGCGCGAGCAGCAGCAGGTCGAAGCCGACCCACAGCGCTGTCCAGTCGTGCACCAGGTAGTCGTCAGGCAGCGCGAAGGCGAGATAGACGGTCCAGGGAATCAGTACCAGCGTCCCGCCGGTCATGATCCCCAGCCAGCCCCACCGAATCCGGTGCGCCACGGCGACCGGCACCAGCTCGGACAGCGGTCGCTCGAGTCGTCGCACGAGTTGGCGCCGCGCGGCAGGGGACATCGCGGCGATCTGCGCATCGGATAGCGCGTTCACACGTGATCAATACCCGGTTTTCGCCAGGACCAATGCAACCTCAATGCAACAAAGTGGCGACGATCCCCGCCAGATAGCCCAGTCGTGCGACCTCGGACGGCCGGAATGCCGGGCCGCCCGGCCGGCCCAACATGATCGCGGTGTCGGGCTTGCCCAGCGGCGCGGCAACCAGGGTGGTGTCCAGCTCGCGCCACACCTGCGGCACCCAGTCGTCGGTAGCGTCCAGCGCAGTGGCCCGGTGAAGTGGCATCCACGGCGCGGCGTCCAGTCGGGTTTCCGGGGCGCCGGGGCTGCCCACCACGCGCTGGATCCCGTCGTCGGAGCTGCGCAGCACCGCACACCAGTTCACCCGTAGCACCTGGGGTGCCTCGTCGACCAGTGCCTTCAGCTTGGCCGACGTGTCGCCGGCCGCGGCGACGCTGTCGATCAGCGCCAGCTCCCGATGCGCATCCAGCAGCCCGGTGTGCGGTCGCAGGCTGTCCACCCGCACCCCGTTGAGTGCTTCGGCCGCGGTGATCAGCGTATCGGGCATGGCCCGCGGCGGCAGCTCGACCACCAGATCGTCGATCGCGTAGCCGGCCTGTCGCTCTACGACGTCGAGCGACAAGATGTCGGCGCCCACCGACCCCAGAGCCACGGCCAGCGAGCCGAGGCTGCCTGGCCGGTCGGCTAGCTGCACCCGCAGCAGATAGGTAGCCACGCGCACACTGTCGCACAGCGATACGCCCACGGCATTTCGGCGGCGACGGCGCGGCTAGCTTCAATGGCCCGACTCCTTAACGGCCCGTCCCGGGCCGCATCGTCGTCGGGCTAGGCTTTTCGGTCGTGTCCCAGATCTCCCGCGACGAGGTGGCCCATCTGGCTCGGCTGGCGAGGCTGGCGTTGACCGACGCCGAGCTCGACAGCTACGCCGGCCAGCTCGATGCCATCTTGACCCATGTCAGCCAGGTCCAGGCCGTCGATGTGACCGGCGTCGAGCCGACCGACAACCCGCTCAAGGACGTCAACGTGACCAGGCCCGACCAGACCACACCCTGCCTGACACAGCAGGAAGCGCTCGCCGCGGCGCCCGAAGCCGTCGACGGGCGCTTCGCCGTCCCGCAGATCCTCGGGGAACCGGAATGACCGACATCATCCGGCTGGACGCTGCGACGCTGGCCGGCAAAATCGCCGCCAAGGAGCTGTCGTCCACCGAAGTCACCCAGGCTTTCCTGGACCAGATCGCGGCGACCGACGAGCGTTACGGCGCGTTTCTGCACGTGGCGGCCGATGCGGCACTGTCGGCCGCGGCCGCGGTCGACCAGGCGCTGGCCGCCGGTGAGCGGCCGCCGTCGCCGCTGGCCGGGGTCCCGCTCGCGCTCAAAGACGTGTTCACCAGCCTCGACATGCCCACCACGTGCGGGTCGAAGATCCTCGAGGGCTGGCGTTCCCCCTACGACGCGACGGTGACCGCGCGGCTGCGGGCGGCCGGCATCCCGATCCTGGGCAAGACCAACATGGACGAGTTCGCAATGGGCAGCTCGACGGAGAACTCCGCCTACGGCCCGACCCGCAACCCGTGGAACACCGACCGGGTGCCGGGCGGCTCCGGCGGCGGCAGTGCCGCCGCGCTCGCCGCGTTCCAGGCGCCGCTGGCCATCGGGACCGACACCGGCGGCTCGATCCGCCAGCCGGCCGCGCTGACCGCCACCGTCGGGGTCAAACCCACCTACGGCACGGTGTCGCGCTACGGCCTGGTGGCCTGCGCGTCGTCGCTGGATCAAGGCGGACCGTGTGCGCGCAACGTCCTCGACACCGCGCTGCTGCATCAGGTGATCGCCGGACACGACCCGAAAGACTCCACCTCCGTGGACGCCGACGTGCCCGACGTCGTCGGCGCCGCCAGGGCAGGAGCGGCAGGTGACCTGAGCGGGGTGCGGATCGGTGTGGTCCGGCAGTTACGCGGCGAGGGCTATCAGCCCGGTGTGCTGGAATCGTTCAACGGCGCCGTCGAGCAGTTGACCGCGATCGGTGCCGACGTGTCCGAAGTCGACTGTCCCCATTTCGATCACGCGTTGGCCGCCTACTACCTGATCCTGCCGTCGGAGGTGTCGAGCAATCTCGCCCGCTTCGACGCCATGCGCTACGGGCTGCGGGTCGGCGACGACGGCACGCACAGCGCCGAGGAAGTGATGGCATTGACCCGCGCTGCCGGATTTGGCCCAGAAGTCAAGCGGCGCATCATGATCGGCACCTACGCGCTGTCAGCCGGGTACTACGATGCCTATTACAACCAGGCGCAGAAGGTGCGCACGTTGATCGCGCGCGATCTGGACGCGGCCTACAAGGCTGTTGACGTGCTGGTGTCACCCACCACACCGACGACCGCGTTCCGCTTGGGGGAGAAGGTCGATGACCCGCTGGCGATGTATCTGTTCGACCTGTGCACGCTGCCGCTGAACCTGGCGGGGCACTGCGGAATGTCGGTGCCGTCTGGATTGTCGCCAGACGACAAATTGCCGGTCGGGCTGCAGATCATGGCCCCGGCGCTGGCCGACGACAGGATCTATCGGGTGGGAGCTGCCTACGAGGCCGCCCGAGGAGCACTGCCCGCAGCGATCTAGGGCCAATAGTCCGGCTCCTTCTCGGGGCGCTCCGCCCCGTATCGTCGGCGGATGGATCGGCTGCTTGGATGGCTCACTCGGGGCAAGATGAAGGCATGCGGATCGGAATTCTCACCGGAGGCGGTGACTGTCCTGGGCTCAACGCCGTCATCCGGGCGGTGGTGCGCACCTGCGACTCCCGGTACGGGTCGTCGGTGGTCGGATTCCAGGACGGCTGGCGCGGGTTGCTGGAGAACCGGCGCGTGCAGCTGGCCAATGACGACCGTAACGACCGGCTGCTGGCCAAGGGCGGCACGATGCTGGGCACCGCGCGGGTGCATCCGGACAAATTGCGGGCTGGGCTGGCGCAGATCATGCAGACCTTGGACGACAACGGCATCGACGTGCTCATCCCGATCGGTGGCGAGGGCACTCTGACGGCCGCGCATTGGCTGTCCGATGAGAACGTCCCCGTCGTCGGTGTGCCGAAGACCATCGACAACGACATCGACTGCACCGACGTGACATTCGGACACGACACCGCGTTGACCGTGGCCACCGAAGCCATCGACCGGTTGCACAGCACGGCCGAGTCGCACCAGCGGGTGATGCTGGTAGAGGTGATGGGCCGGCACGCGGGCTGGATTGCGCTCAACTCCGGGTTGGCCTCCGGCGCGCACATGACGCTGATCCCAGAGCAGCCATTCGACATCGACGAGGTATGCCGACTGGTCAAGCGGCGGTTTCAGCGCGGCGACTCACACTTCATCTGCGTGGTCGCCGAGGGCGCCAAACCGGCCGAGGGTTCGATGTCGTTACGCGAAGGCGGCATGGACGAGTTCGGTCATGAGCGTTTCACCGGCGTGGCCGACCAGTTGGCGGCTGAGGTCGAGAAGCGCATCAACAAAGAGGTCAGGGTGACCGTGCTCGGCCACGTCCAGCGCGGTGGTACACCCACCGCCTACGACCGAGTACTGGCCACCCGGTTCGGCGTCAACGCCGCCGACGCCGCGCACGCCGGTGAATACGGGCAGATGGTGTCGCTGCGGGGTCAGGACATCGGCCGAGTGCCGCTGGCCGACGCGGTACGCCAGCTCAAGCTGGTGCCGCAGGGTCGGTACGACGACGCCGCCGCCTTTTTCGGCTAGTTTCACCGTGATATCACCCAGGGTTAACCCACCTGCGGTGGAGGTTTGGCCAGGTCAGGCTGGGTCTCGGCTTTTCGACCCGGTGTAACGGTGCTAACGTCGGAAATATGAATTACCGCGGTTTTGATCGCGGCGTTCAACCATCGCCCAGGGGGGTGCGGCCAAGCCATCCGTCGCATCACCGGCCTTCGCCGCGCCAGCCGCTGCCGGCCGCCCCTCCGGACCGTCCGGGCTATCGGCGGCCGCCATGGCCGGCCCGAACAACGACCGGGACAACCACGGTTCCGGCAGGTCAGGTCAAGACGCCACCGGCTTCCTGGCAGCGTCCTGTGCGCAGGATCGCATTGGACAGCCTCGAAGTCCCATCCACCGATGCGCCACCGGAGTTCAGCTGGCGAAGCCTGCTGTCCCAGCTGACCGGCATCCACCTGAGGCCAAGCAAGGGCGACATCTATGAACTCGAGTTGCGTGATCGGGTCCGGGCGCCGTTGGGCAGCGCGTTTCCCATCGCCGTCCTGAACCTCAAGGGTGGTGTGGGTAAGACATCGGTTGTCGAGGTGCTCGGCTCAACCTTCGCCGACGCACGCAGCGACCGGGTGATCGCCGTTGACGTCGACGCCGGAGATCTCGCCGATCGGCACGGCTACCGGAATCAGCTGAGCATGGTCGATTTGCTCGCCGATCGGTCGGTGACGCGGTACGCCGACGTGCGGGCGTATACCCGCCGCAATGGCGCGGGCCTGGAGCTGCTCGCACTTCCGAACTATGCGGACACTGATTGGCTGATCGAGCGTGAGCACGTACTCAAGGCATTTTCGCTACTGCGCAACCACTACTCGGTGGTGTTGATGGACTGCGGTAAAGCCCTCAAATCCGCTGTGGCGGAAGCAGTTTTGCTGGAGTCACGTGCCCTTGTGATCGTGACCAACGCCTCCGTCGACGCAATCGAAAAGACCCGAACCACCATTGAGTGGCTGTCCAGAAACGGCTATCAGCGACAGGTCGAGTCGGCAGTGCTGGCGATCAACCACACCCAACGAGGAAGGCCGAGCGGCCCGGTCCACCAGCGGCTTCAACAGCTTTCGGACCAGTTCGAGCCAAATCGCGTGACGGTTCTTCCGTTCGACCGGCATGTTCACGAAGGCAACGAAATCGCGCTGGAGCGGTTGGGCAAGCAGAGCAGGCGTGGCTATCTCGAGATGGCGGCCGCGTTGGCCGACACCTTCCCCAGGCGCAATTTCGGGGCGTCCGCGCACTAACTGCGTCGCTCTGACAGCTGTAACAAACCCTGCCGTTGTGTAACGGTTAGCTGTAACGTAACGGATGTGTCAGAACCCTTGACACGTGGCGAGTGTGGCGCGGGCTACCACGGCCGGGCGGACGCCATCTACTACTCGTCGCCGTGTCGGCAGAAGGCGCACCGAGCCCGGACGGCGTGGCGAAACGCCGGGCGGCGACAACCAACAGCGCGCGCACCGCGAGCGCTGATCAAACCCGATGCCGCCCGCACTATCCTGCGCGCGCGCGATGGACAGAGTCGAGCCCAAGAACTGCCACGCACCGCGGCCGACACACTTCGAGAAAGTGGCGCGTCGTACCGGCAACTGATGGCGGTCCGCTGGCCGACGCGGCCTGACGCCGCTGCACATCCGCCGTGGCCGCGTTACGGCATCACCGGCCCCGTCTCCGGGGGGCACCGGTGATGTCCGGCGAGCGCAACGACCACCCGGCCGAAATCGGGCCGGACTTTGCGGTCGCGCCGCAGCGTGTCGGGTGGGTCCGTTTCTACTTCGAGGACCAACGCTGGGAATGGTCGGAACAGGTGCAGCGGATGCATGGCTACGAGCCGGGGACCGTAACGCCGACCACCGAGTTGGTATTGGCGCACAAGCACCCCGACGATCGGCCGCAGGTGGCCGAGACGATCGACGAGATGCTGCGTACCCATCGGGCATTCAGCACCAGGCATCGCATCCTGGACACCAGCGGCGCCGTGCACCATGTCGTGGTCGTGGGTGATGAGCTCACCGACGACGACAATGTGGTCATCGGCACCCACGGCTACTACGTGGACATCACTCCGACGTCCGATCGCACTCCGACGTCCGATCTCGCCCACGATGCCCTTGTCACCGCTAAAGTCGCCGAAATCACCGAGCATCGCGCGGTGATCGAGCAGGCCAAAGGGATGCTGATGCTGGTCTACGGACTCGACGCTAACGCTGCGTTCGACCTGCTCAAGTGGCGATCACAAGAAACCAATGTCAAGGTGCGACGTCTGGCCCAGCAGGTTGTCGAAGACTTTCGTGCCGTTTGCGACAAAGCCGTCGGGTCTCGGTCTGCCTTCGACCATATGTTGCTGACGGCCGATGTGCGTATCGCCCGCGACCGGGGCGAGGCGGCGGCTCCGGCAGCCAATTAGGATCGAGCGCATGTTGCGTCCTGCAAGTTGGACTGGATTAGCGGGTGGAAGTCCCGCCCTGGTAGGTACCGGAGCGCCGGGTAGCAGGCCCCGGTTTGTCGCCGAGAGGCGGCGGGCTGAGCGGGGTGTCAAA
>Ga0335075_10002363_pt1 | contig 30426 bp, 28 predicted proteins | sample Lox_Sample_24_FD_206723 | JGI IMG/M metagenome (GOLD analysis project Ga0335075, IMG submission 206723) | Soil microbial communities from Loxahatchee National Wildlife Refuge, Florida, United States - Lox_Sample_2.4 | ecosystem: Environmental > Terrestrial > Soil > Wetlands | place: USA...
TTCAGCTGGTTCAGCACCGCCGGATCAACCACGCCGGAGAGACTGTTGATGGAGTCAATCAGTCCGCTGTGCTCGTCGTCACGGTAGCTGAGGATGGCGTTAGCTTGCTGGGTATAGTGCTGCGTGGCCGTGTCGCCGGTTCCCATATGCTCCGGGTCTTTCTGCACCAGCCAGTCGACCAGGGCTCCGCGGCCCACATTATCAAGATCGAGCTTGCCTGTACCCTGATTCTGCTTCCCGGTCTCGGAGTAATTCGCCGTCAGCGTAGAGACAATCGCGGCGCGCCCCGCGTCCAGCGCGGATTCCTTGGTATGCGCCTCGGGTAACGTAATAATGACCTCGTTATTGGCCGCCGGACCATCTCTCACAACCGGCGCGTCCCCCAGGCCGACCTTCTGCGCCGCTGCGCGCAGGCGGCCATAATCCGGCGCCTCGGCAAACTTCACCCGCACCACCGTGCCGCCTCGAAAGTCCACGTCCAGAGGAAGGTGATGCCAGAACAGCAGCGACAAAACGCCGGACACGCTGAAGATCAGCGAAAATGCCAGGAAGTACCACTTCTTCCCCAGCCAATCGATCTTTACTTCCCCGAAAAATTCCACGAATTCGTTTCCTCAGGGGCAAATGCCCCGGATACTTCTAAAATCTGCTCCCCCACACCCACGATCCCGCCAGGTGCGCGAAGCGCGTGTGCCCAGCCGCCCTGGCGAAGTCGAAGGGGCTGGTTCAAATCGAAATCGGCTCCCCGCGCAGCTTCTTGTTCAGGTGCGCATCAAAAATCACGCGCGAGACAAAGACCGCCGTAAACAGGTTGGCGCAAAGACCAATCGTCAGTGTCACTGCAAAGCCCTTCACCGGCCCGGTCCCGAACAGGAACAGAATCGCCGCCGAAACCACCGTCGTGACGTGCGTATCCAGAATCGTCGTCCAGGCATGCGCAAAGCCCTGATCCACCGCCGCCGCCGGGCTCTTGCCCGCGCGCAGTTCCTCACGAATGCGCTCAAAGATCAGCACGTTCGAGTCCACGCCCATACCAACCGTAAGAATCACGCCGGCAATGCCCGGCAGCGTCAACACAGCGCTGAAGTAGCCCATAAATCCGAGCAGGATCACCAGGTTCAAAATCAGCGCCAGATCCGCGTTAATCCCCGCGCCTTTGTAGTAGACCAGCATGAAGATCAGCACCGCCGCCATGCCGATAATCGCCGCCAGCACGCCCTGCCGGATCGAGTCCGCGCCCAGCGACGGGCCCACCGAGCTCTCCTGCAGATAGCGCAGCGAAGCGGGCAGCGAGCCGGTGTTCAGCAGCATGGCCAGATCATTGGCCTCCTGCGGCGTCATGGCCCCGCCCGAGATCTCGCCCTGATCGCGAATCTGGCCTTCGATGTTGGCCACTTCCTGAATCTTGTTATCCAGCACCACCGCCAGCGGCTTGCCCTTGTTCGCCTGGGTAAAGTCGGCAAAGTGGTCGCCCGCCGCCGTGGTCAGGAAGAAATCCACTTCCGGCTCGTTGGTGTTGCTGTTGGTGCTCACGCGCGCGCTGCGAATGTCCGTGCCGCCCACCTCGGCCACACGCCGAATCTCATACCATCCCTGAGGATTCACCCCCGGAGCCGTCTTCACCAGCAACCCGTCATAAGGAACCGTGCCGCCCAGCTGCTGCTGCGCATCCTGTTCGCTCGTATATGGGCCGCCCAGCACCAGGTGCAGCTCAAGCCGCGCCGTCGACTGGATCACATCCTTCACCCGCGAGAAATCATCCACGCCCGGCAGCTCCACCAGAATCTGGTCGCTGCCCAGGTTGTACTCCTGAATAATCGGCTCGCTCACACCCAGCGAATCCACGCGCTGCCGAATGACCTCAATCGACTGCTGCAGCGCGCGATTCTTGATATCGGCCTCCGCGGTGGGCTTCATGGTCAGCGTCCAGGTCGTGCCGTTCGGGTTCGACGAAATGTCGTACTCCTGGCCGTACTGCGCCTCCAGCACGCTGCGGATATCGCTGCTGTTGTTGAGCGACGCGTTGTTGATCTGGATCAGCTCAGGGTGGTTCTTCGGGTCCGGCTTGATCACCGAATTCGGAGGCAGATTCACGCCGTTCGACTGCAGCGCCTGCTGGATGTGCGCCGCGTCGCTGTCCGTCGTCGTGCCCACCGCCTCATTGACCATCACCTGCAGAATCAGGTGCGTTCCGCCCTTCAGATCCAGGCCCAGGTGGATGCGATCCAGAATGGACTGCTTCAGCGCGCTTCCCGAAAATCCGCTGGGAATGCCGGTAATTCCGAGCACGCAAACCACGAGCACGGCAACGATCAGAATGGTCTTTTGGGTGAGATTCTTACGCATGGGAATTAGGAAGTTGAAGCTACTTGGCCGCCTCGTCGGTGGTGGTTACGGAAGCAATCGCGCTCTTGACCACTTCAATCTTGATGTTGTCCGGCGGAACGCGCAGCTGGATGACATCGTCTTTAATATGCAGGATGACCCCGCGAATCCCGCCCGAGGTTGTGATCTTATCCCCGGCCTTCAAACCGCCCAGCATCTGCTGCCACGCCGCCTGCTTCTTCTGGTTAGGACGAATCAGCAGCAGATAAAAGACACCAATAATAAGAATGAACGGGAGAAAGGAGACGATGCTCGAAGGAATCGGAAGCCCGCCAGCCAGAAGTAACGTCGTCAACACACAATCCTTTTTGGCGCGGAAAAATCAATCCCATCCGCGCCGCCTGCATCAAATATGTTTGAGGAAAGGCCCCGGGGCTAAGAGGAAAACCTTTTGCCGAACGGGCTTCGAACAGCGCCTGCTGCTTCCTTCCGGCGCCTGAGCACACTCTCGCAAGAGCCTCAGAAACACCTACCCTTTAGCATCGCGTACAGAATAGACGGTGTCAAGCGAAACGCCGTCCAGACAACCGCGCCTTCGGAGACGAAGCTCGTACGTCATTCCGCTCGCAGAGCCTCCATTGGATCCACGCCCGCTGCCTTTCGCGCAGGAAGATAAGCGGCCAGCAATCCGCTCACCAGTAGGAGAGTCGCCGCGCCAACCAATGTCCAACCGTCATGCGGGGTCACTCCATACAGAAATCCCCGCACCAGTCGCGTCCCCATCCAGGCCAACCCCGTGCCCACAGCCAAACCCACCAGCAGCATAACGCCGGCCTGCCGCATCACCAGCCAAAGCAAATCTCCACGCTGCGCCCCCAAAGCGATCCGTAAACCCATCTCCTGTGTCCGCTGCGTCACCACGTATGCCAACAGCCCATACAATCCCGTCACGCAAAGCAGCAGCGCCGATCCGCCGAATATCTCCAGCAGATGCGCCGCCAGCCTCTGGCTCCCATACGAATCCTCGACAATCTGGTCCATCGTCGTAATCGTTGCATTGGCCAGCTCCGGGCTTGCCTTCCGCAAAATCTCCCGCAGCTCCGGAACCATTTCCGCAGTCGGCCGCTGCGTCCGCACCGCCAGATCCATCGCAACAGTGGACGGTTGGTAAATGCCGCTGTCCGGCGTGACCTGGCACAGACAAACCTCCACCTCCGGCTGCGAGGGCTTGCTCACCGAAGCCTGCCGCTCGTTGTCCAGCACACCGATAATCCGGGCCTTAGCACCCTTCCGCGGACTCCAGAATTTCGACCCCACGATCGATTGAAGATTGTGTTTATTTGGCGCGTACTCCCGCGCAAAGGCTGGATTCACGATGGCCACAGGCTCCGAGGTCGGCGTGTCCTCAACATCAAAGAAGCGCCCCGCCAGCATCTTGAGCCTGAAAACCCGTTGAATCTCCGGCGTCGCCAGTTTCAGCGACGCGCCAACTTCGTGTCCATTCAAACGCAGGGTCAGCTCGACGTTGAACGTCTGTCCCAGCGGCACCTCGCTCATCAACCCTGCCGCTTGCACACCGTGTAGATGCTGCACACGTTCCAGCAAGGGCTCGTACAAAGCCTGCTGGACGTTCTTTCCACCATACTGATACGAGGGAATCGTCAGGCTCGCCACGATAACGTGATCCGTCCGATAACCCAGCGGAACATGGCGCAGCGTGTAAATGGTCCGCAGCAGCAGCCCGCAGACCACCAGCAGCGTAAGAGACAGCGCAACCTCCACCGCTACCAGTGTCCCCCGCATTCTGTGCTGCCGCCGCCCGGTCCCCGCCTGCATCCCGCCCTGCCGCAGCGCTGGCTCAATCGGCGCGCGTGCCGCCAGCAGTGCAGGCCAGCCCGTCGACATCAGCGCGGTAACCACGGTCATGCCCATCAGCGCCAGCAGAATCCACGTGTCCGGCCTCGCCGGCACCGGCAGCGGCAGGTTCGCGTGCAGCTCATGTGCCAGCAACTCGACCGACCCAAATGCCAGTCCGCCGCCCAGCAACGCCGCACCAGTGCTCAGCACAAGACCCTCGATCATCATCTGCTGCGCCACTCGCCATCGGCTTGCTCCCAGCGCCCCGCGCATAGCGATCTCCCGCTGCCGTGCGGTGGCCCGTGCCAGCAGCAGATTCGTCACATTCAGGCCTGCAATCAGCCACAACACCCCCGCTGCGGCCAGCAAAGCCAGCAGAGCCTTTCGCACATCCGCATTCACCACTGCATAGGCATAGGTGTGGATCACCACGGCGCTGTGCTGTTTGCGCGTGAGCGCATCGCTGTACTGCGCCGCCACCCGCTTCTGAATCAGCGCCATCTCCGTGCGTGCGCCCTGGAGACTTACCCCCTGCTTCAGCCGCGCCACCACGGCATAGGCCGGGGCGTAAACCGAAATGCCACTGTCGCGATTTGCGTCCACGGCCCCAAGCTGAATGGGAACCCATACCTGGGCGGCCCGGTTCGCAAACGATCCTTCCGGATACCGGAACCCCGCCGGCATGACTCCGATCACCGTGTATGCGGTGTTGTTAATCCGCACCACTTTCCCCAGAACGCCGCGATCGGCGCCGAACTCAGCTCTCCAAATGCCATCGCTCAGCATAATCGTGTCCGTATTCTTGCCCGCTGCGAAGCTCGGCTTCTCCCGGACAAATCCACGACCAAGCTGGGGCTGCACTCCCAGCACGTCGAACAGGTTTGAACTAACCGCATATCCGTCGACCTGAATGGCAGCCGCTTTCGTTACGAGGAAACTGCTTCCGTTAAGCCGGCCTGAAAAAGCGATTCCGTCAAACGAACGGCTCTGCGTTCGCCAGTCCTGAATGTCCAGCCAAGGAACATCCTGCACGTTCGGGCCGTGGTAATCCGACTCTTCCATCTGCACCAGCCGCCCCGAATCTCTGTATGGAAACGGACGCAGTATCACATGGTCCACCACCGTAAACATCGCGGCAGCCGCGCCGATTCCCAGCGCCAGAGTCCCGATCGCAGCCGCCGCGAACCCGGGCGAACGCCGCATCTGCCGCAGCGCATAGCCCACATCGCGCCCAAGGTTTTCAAGAAACGGAACGCTGTTCATCCGCCGCACCTCTTCCCGAATCACCGTAGGATTCCCCAGCCGCAAATACGCCTGCCGCCGCGCCTCTTCAGCGCTTATCCCTCTCCGCCGAAACTCCTCCTCCAGCAGAGCCAAGTGCGCCGCAATCTCACGCGCGCGCTCCGCATCCGCGCGGTCTCGCCCGTACTGCCCCGTTGCTCTGGCAATCCAGCGCCGCCATCCGGCTGGCATCCGCTCACTCCGTCCGTAACGCCTGCATCGGGTCTACCGACGCCGCACGTCGCGCTGGAAAGTAACTTGCCGCGAGCGCCGCAGCCGCCAGGACCACTGCCACACCCGTAAGCGTCGCCGCGTCCCATGCGCTTACCCCGAACAGCACCTTGCGCATTAGCGTGGCCGCCGCAATCGAGCAGGCCAGTCCCACACCCATGCCCACAACTGTCAGCCACCCCGCTTCGCCCAGCACCAGCCAGTAGACTGAGCCGCGCTGCGCGCCCAGCGCCATACGCACACCAATCTCGCGCCTGCGCTGACTGACCGAATATGCAGTTACTCCATACAGCCCCACTATGCTCAAAAACAGAGCCATGGCTGCGAATCCGCCCACCAAAAAGGCTGAGGAACGGTGCAGCCAGGCCGAGTTGGAATCGTGGATGCGCAACTCCATTGTCGTTTCGTTCTCTACTCCCACATCCGGATTCAAATGACGAATCGCCGCGGACAGCTCCGGTAAAATCGACTTCGCATCCTGTCTGGTCCGCACCATGAGCGAGAAATAGGTGCTTGGGTCCTGCGCGAATACCTCATATTCCGTCGGCCATTCTGCCTCATCCAATCCGCCGTCTTTGATATTTGCAACCACTCCCACAATTTCCCGCAGTGAATCCGGCTTCAATTCCGTATCGCCCAGTTTCTGTCCAATGGGGTCCTCGCCCGGAAAATACTTGTGCGCGAACGCCTCGTTGATCAAAATCACTTTCGGATGATGCGCGTCATCCGCTTCCGTGAATAGCCGGCCGCGCGCCAGTCGAGCCTGCAACAACCGAAAGAAATCCGCGCTTACCTGCCGGTCATTCACCTCATTGTGTACGCCGTTATACGGCTTACCCACAAACCGCACCCAGTCCGTGTTGCAGTTGCAGCTCACCGGTAGCACAGTCGTTACCGCTGCGGACTGCACGCCCGGCAAATTGCGCACGCGCTCCAGCGCCGCTTGCGCAAATTGGGCTTGCTGCGTGTCCTTGCCGAACTCCGCCATGGGCAGTCCAATGTCCATGGTCGCCACATGGTCCGGATTGAATCCCAGTTCCACGTGCAGCAGCCGCCAAAAGCTCTTTGCCAGCAGACCCGCGCCTGCCAGCAGCACCATAGCAATCGCCAGTTCCGCAATGACCAGATGCGCACCCAGCCGCTTCCAAAAATTACCCGCATTGCCGCGACCTCCGTCGCTAAGGCCATCGCGCAGATGCCGGTAGGGCAGCCTCAGAACCGGCACCAGCGAGAACAAGGCTCCAGCGAAAACAGCCAGCACGCCGGCAAACATCCACACATGCGGCGTCAGCCTCAGTCCGTGCAAATACGGCATGTTGTCCATCTGGTCCTTCGAGATCATCCTTAGCAGTGCCTGCATCGATGCGTTCGCCAGCAACAGACCCAGAGCCGAACCTGCCAGCGCCAGCAACAGACCTTCAGTCACAAACTGCCGCATGAGCCGCGTCCACGACGCGCCCAGCGCGCCCCGCACCGCCATCTCGCGCTTGCGCTTCTCCGAGCGCACCAGCAGCAAATTTGATACGTTCACGCAGGCAATCAACAGGAGCAGCCCCGCTCCGCACAGCAGCACCAGCAAAATCGGTTGAATATCCCCCGTGATCGCCTTCGCCAGCGGCATGACGCTCGCGCCCTGCCCGCGATTCGAGTCCGGATATTGCTTTTCCAGTTGTCGCGCAATCGTCTTCATGTCCTCGAGCGCCGCTGCCACCGTGACGCCGTTTTTCAGTCTTCCCACCCCATACAAATCATGGCAGCTTCGACGTTTCTCGCACTCCGTTGTCGGTTGCAAAGCAGCGAAAAACTCCGCATTTCCGCCCGGCGCAAACGCAAAACCCGGTGGCAGCACGCCGATAATCGAGACTGGCGCGCCGTTCAGCTTTACCGTTTGCCCAAGCACGTCGCGTCGCGCGCCAAAACGCCTCTGCCATGCGCTATAACTCAGCAATGTCGTAGCCGGTGCGGAGACCGCGTCCTCGCCGGGGTAAAAATCGCGGCCCAGGATAGGAGAGATTCCAAGCGTGCGGAAGAATCCGGCGCTTACTCGCAACGCCGGCACAGGCTCCGCGCCATTTGGCGTCTGGAACAGATAGCTCGTAGCGTGGTACGCATCCAGCGACGAGAACACCGTGTTCATCCGCTTCCAGTCGGCGTAGTCCGGATATGACAAATTCCCATGCGGGAACAGCGCCAGACTTTCCGTCACATCGACCAGCCGACTGGGATTCTTATACGGCAGCGGCTGAATCAGCGCCGCATCCACAAACGCAAAAATCGACACGCTCGCGCCGATGCCCAACGCCAGCACCAGCACTGCCGTCACCGCAAAGCCCGGATTGCGCTGCAACTGCCGCAGCGCATACCCCACATCTCGCCATAAATCTTCAAGAAACGGAACGCTGTTCATCCGCCGCATCTCCTCCCGAATCACCGTAGGATTCCCCAATCGCAGATGCGCATGCCGCCGAGACTCCTCCGGAGTCATGCCCTTCCTTCGAAACTCTTCCTCCAGCAGAGCCAGGTGCGCCGCAATCTCACGCGCGCGTTCGCCATCCGCGCCGCCTCGCCGATACAGCCCCGTCACCTTCGCAATCCAGCGTCGCAACCCGGCAAGCATCCGCTCACTCCATCCGTAACGCACGCATCGGCTCCACCGAGGCAGCACGGCGCGCGGGAATCAGAGCCGCGATCAGCCCGATCGCGCCCAGCCCAACCACTACTGCGGCAATCGTCACCGCATCATGCTCCGGTCGAATCATCAGCATCGAGCTCAACAGGCGATGCGCCGCAAACACTCCGCCCAACCCGATCGCCAGCCCAACCCCCAGCAGCACGCTCACCCGCACCAGGATCAGCCGCGCCACACCGGTCCGCGTCGCGCCCAGCGCCATTCGCACGCCAATGTCCCTCGTCCGGCTGGCAACCTCCTGGCTCAACAGCCCATAGATGCCGATCGCCGTCAGCACCACCGCGACCCCGGCAAACAGCCCGAACAGCCAGCTCAGCATGCGGCTGGTCACCAGCGCATCGTCCAGCACCCCTTCCATCGTCTCCGGAGTGCGGAAGGCGATATCCGGCGCCACATCATGCAGGACCGCGCGCAGTTGCGGAGTAATACTCGTCGGCGGCACACTCGTCCGGACAAAGAGATAGAACTGCGGAATAGCCTGCTTCCACCCCGCCGGCATCTGAGCCATCGGGAAGTCCGCCTCCGGCATGGGAGGCAGCATCATTGCCTGCCGCCCGCTCCGCGTTACGCCCACAATGGCCGTGGACGGCGTGCCAGGATCATTCGCAAAGGCCTGCGCCAGCGGGTCTTCATTCTTGCCCAGGAACTCCTTCACCCATGCCTCGTTCACGATCGCGACCGGCTGCGATTTCGCCGTATCCTGCACGCCAAAATCGCGCCCACGCTGAATCGGCAACTGCATGGCCGCAAAATACCCCGGGGTCACAAATCGCATCTCCGTCAACCGCTGCTTGTTGAGCGGATCGACCGGCTTTCCGACGATGGGAAGATCGCTGTTCGTTCCCCACTCAAGAATCGGCACCATGATGTTGCTGCCCAAAGCCGTCACTCCCGGGATCGCCGCAACCCGCGCCTCCAGCGGCTCGACCAGCGCTTGCACAACATCCCGGCCCTGGTAGTTGCCGCTGGGAATATCGACTTCAAGAGTAAGAAGGTTCTTAGGACTAAACCCCCAATCGGTCTCGAGCATCGACCGCAGCCCCAGCAGCAGCAGCCCCGAGCACACCAGCAGCACCAGCGACAGCGCCAGTTGCGCCACCACAAAGCCCGAGCGCAGCCGGTGCTGGCCGCGCGACGCCCCCACGCTCCCGCCCGACTTCAGCGCGGCATTCGGGTCCACCCGCGCTGTCCGCCACGCCGGAGACAGGCCCGCAGCCACGCTCGCCAGCAGCGAAATACCAAACGTCGCCGCCACCACAGGTAAATTCAGATGAGCATCGCCGCCCCGCGCAAACGCCTTTTCCAGAAACTGCCGCATCGCCACTAGCAGCAGATATCCCAGCACCAGCCCGCCAACCCCTCCGGCCAGCCCCAGCAACACGCTTTCGGTCAGCATCTGCCGCACCAGCCGCTTGCGCCCCGCACCCAATGCCGCGCGCACCGCCATCTCACGCTCGCGCACCAGTCCACGCGCCAGCAGCAGCCCGGCGACATTCGTGCAGGCAATCAGCAGGACCGAAAACACTGCTGCCAGCAGCACCCACAGCTCCGTCCGGTCATCCTTGCCCTGCATGTTCGTGTGCATCATATCGGCATAGCTCACGACCTGCGCTGTCTTGCCCAGGTCTTCGTCCGGATACTGCCGCCCCAGCTCATCGAAAACATGGTTCATGTCTGCCGTCGCCTGCCCGACAGTTACACCCGGCTTCAACAACCCAAACGACGGCAGCCAGTGGTCCCCGCGCAGCTTGATCAGCTCCGGCGTCAGTTGCAAAGGCGTGTACACCACGTTCGAAGCATCAAAAAGCACCCGGAACCCCGCCGGCATCACCCCAATCACCGTATACGGGCTCCCATCGATATCGACCGTCTTGCCCACAATGCCCTTCTGCCCGCCGAAGTACTGCCGCCATACGCCGTAGCTCAGCACCGCCACATGGCTCCTGCCCGGCTGGTCCTCGCCCGGCAGATACGTCCGTCCCAGCAGCGGCTTCACGCCGAACAGGTCGAAAAAGTTGTCCGTCCCATGCACCGCATGCAGATACACCGCCCGCCCGCCGTAGTTCAGCGTCACGCCGCCGCCGGGCGCAATCCCTACCACTGCGCGGAACGTCTTGTTCATCCGCCGCAGCTCCTGGTACTCCGGCCACGACTGCGGCTGGAAATACCCCGCCGACGCCTTCGTCGCAATCCGCACCATGCGGTCCACATTCTTGTACGGCAGCGGACGCAGCACCACCGCGTCCAGCACGCTGAACATCGCCGCCGCCGCGCCAATCCCCAGCGCCAGCGTCAGAATTGCCGCAACTGCGAATCCCGGAGACTTCCGCAACTGCCGCAGCGCATACCCCACATCGCGCCATAAATCTTCAAGAAACGGAACGCTGTTCATCCGCCGCACCTCTTCCCGAATCACCGTAGGATTCCCCAATCGCAGATGCGCATGCCGCCGAGACTCCTCCGGAGTCATGCCCTTCCTTCGAAACTCTTCCTCCAGCAGAGCCAGGTGCGCCGCAATCTCACGCGCGCGTTCCCCATCCGCGCCGCCAAACAGCCCACCCAGCCGCGCCGTCAGCCGCCCTGTCCGCGCAGCCATCAGGCCTCCTCAACCAGAAACCGTTCCACCAGCCCGGCCATCGTCCGCCACCGCTCGGTCTCTTTCTCCAGAGCCTTCTGTCCAGCCTTCGTGAGCCTGTAAAACTTAGCCTCGCGATGGTTCTCCGTCCACCCCCACTCGCCCGCAATCCAGCCATACTGCTCCAGCCGCACCAGCGCCGGATACAGCGTCCCCTGGTTCAGGCTCAGCAGATTTTCTGAAACCTGCTCCAGCCGCGTCGCAATCTGGTACGCATGTTGCGGCCCCATCGCATCCAGTGTCCGCAGCACAATCAAATCCAGCGTCCCCTGCAGAATCTGCACCGGCTCCCGCTCTCTACTAGGCATACAAGTGAAATCCTCGAAAACAGAATCCCTCGCGCCCACTAGAATGTCAAGTAAAGATCGCCGAATCCAGCCACACGCACCCATCCCGGCCAAGGAAGGGCAATCAGGGCTGGCTTTGGAGTGGCGGTGGAGCCGCGTCCGCCCGTGCGGTCAGCGCCCGCATCGTGTCGAGGTAAAACGCCAGGTTGTGCAGCGTGTTCAGCACCGCCGCCAGCGGCTCCTGCGCCACCATCAAATGACGCAGATACGCCCGGCTGTACCGCTGGCACACCATGCACCCGCATGCCGGGTCCAGCGGCCCCTGGTCCTCGGCATACTTTTTGTTCTTGATGTTCACCCGCCCCTCAGACGTGAACAGCAGCCCATGCCGAGCCGCCCGCGTCGGAAGCACGCAGTCCATCATGTCCACGCCCATCGCGGCGTACTCAGCAATCTCATCCGGATACCCCACGCCCATCACATACCGTGGCTTGTCTGCGGGCAAATACGGCAGCGTCTCCGCAATCACCTCGCGCGTCAGCTCGCGAGGCTCGCCCACGCTCAGCCCGCCAATCGCGTAGCCCTGAAAATCCATCTCCACCAGCCGCTCCGCCGACTCGCGCCGCAGGTCCGGATACATCCCACCCTGCACAATCCCAAAAAGATTCGGCGTCTGCCCAGCAAAGCTTTCATCCCACGGCCGCTCATGCTTGTGCGCGTCAAAGTGGCGCTTGCTCCGCTCCGCCCAGCGCAGCGTAATATCCAGCGACCGCCGCGTCCGCTCCCGGTCCGCCGGATACTCCGTACACTCGTCAAAGGCCATGCAGAGATCCGCCCCCAGAGCAATCTGCACATCCATCGAGTGTTCGGGCGAAAAGAAATGGCTCGACCCATCCAGATGCGACCGGAACTGCACTCCCTCGTCCGAAACCTTGCGCAGCTCATTCAGGCTGAACACCTGAAAGCCGCCCGAATCCGTAAGAACAGGCCGCGGCCAGCTCATAAAACGGTGCAGCCCGCCCATCCGCCGAATCAGCTCATGCCCCGGCCGCAGATAAAGATGATAAGTATTGCCCAGAATTATCTGCGCATCCAGCTCCTCCAGCAAATGCTGAGGAACCGCCTTCACCGACGCCGCCGTCCCAACCGGCATGAACACCGGCGTCTCGACCACCCCGTGCGGAAGCGTCATCGTAGCCCGCCGCAGCGCGCCATCTGTCTTATGAATCCTGAACTCTAACGACACAGGCTTGATTGTAGCGGGGGCATCCATGAATCCAGCAGAAACAGAAAACCCGCGCTCCAACCGGAACGCGGGTCTCTGAAATCTGACCGGATTTGCTTCTACGACTGCTGAGCCACCGGAGCCTGCACTGCCGGAGCCGCTGCCGGAGGCTTGGGAGCAGCCGACTTCTTCGGCGCTTCCTTCTTCCCCGGAGCCAGAATCGCATGCAGCGTCGTGCCTTCCATCCGCGGCATGAATTCCACCGTCCCCGCATCGCCAATGTCCTGGATCAGCCGGTTGATGATGTTGTACCCCAGGTCGCGATGGGCCATCTGGCGGCCCTTGAAACGCAGCGACGCCTTCACCTTGTCGCCCTCGGTCAGGAAGCGTACCGCCTGGTTCTTCTTCGTCTGGTAGTCGTGCTCGTCTACGGTGACGGAGAACTTCACTTCCTTCACCACGATCACCTTCTGTTTCTTGCGCGCCGCCCGCTCGCTCTTGTCCTTCTCATACAGGAACTTCCCATAGTCCTGAATGCGGCACACCGGCGGCACCGCGTTGGGCGAAACCTCCACCAGGTCCAGGCCGCGCTCGCGGGCTATCTTCAAGGCTTCAAAGGGGGGCAGAATGCCGAGCTGTTCGCCGGCGTCATCAATCACGCGCACCTCGCGTGCACGGATTCTTTCATTAATACGGATAAATTGCTTGGCCGAACGCTTGTCGATGGGTTTCCTCCAAAAATTACACAGCACAGTTGCTATGTAGCTACTCAGTATACCGTGCTTCTATTGGATTCGATGCAGTACTTGAGGGTCAGGTAGCAGGCAATATGGATCCCGCAAGCGTCGCGCCATCCGCGGCCAGTCCTATCTGCGCCGCAACCATCCGGTTCGCCGCAACCACTCCATCCAGCTCTACCTTTAGGAAATTCCCCGACAGCGCCGGAGTCTGCCCGTCGCTCCCGCCCTCCAGCGTAACCACCGAAAGCGCGCGCCCCACAAATTCCCGCCGGAACTCGCGACCTTTCCCATCCGCTAAAGCCCGCAGCGCAGCCATCCGCTCCGCAACGGCGCCTGCAGCCACCGAATTCTCCCGGTGCAGCTCCCATCCTGCCGTCCCGGGACGCGCCGAAAACGGAAACAGATGCAGATACGTCAACGGCAGTGCGGCGATCAAGTCATAACTCTCGCGAAACTCCGCCTCCGTCTCGCCCGGAAACCCCACCATCACATCGGCCCCGATCGCCGCATCCGGCACAGCCGCGCGAATCGCGCCCACCCGCTCCGCGTAGTGCCATGGCCGGTACCGCCGATGCATCCGCCGCAGAACTCCATCCGAACCCGACTGCAGCGGCAAATGCGCATGCGGAGCCAGCCGCGGATGCTGGCCTGCACCGAATTCCGGAAATAACGCCAGCAGCGCCGGACACCAATCCATCGGCTCAATCGAGCTCAGCCGCAGCCGTGGCAGGGATGTCTCACGCAGAATCGCCGCCACCAGCTCCACAAAGGTCCGCGCCGGAGCTAGATCCCGCCCCCACCGTCCCAGATTGATCCCCGAAAGCACCAGCTCCTGCCCGCCGCCATCCACAAACCGGCGAACATCTTCCAGGCACTCTTCCAGCGGCACCGACCGGCTCGGCCCCCGCGTCGTAGGAATCACGCAGAAAGAGCACCGGTTCCCGCAACCATCCTGAACCTTAAGATTGGGCCGCGTCTGCCCCGCATCCGCCGCAAACGGCAGCCGCGCCAGCTCCGCATGGGCAAAAGTCTCATCCACCAAAACCAGCGGAGCAGACCGCGTTAACGCAGTCACCGGAATCAATCCTGACGGCCCAGCCGAACCAATCCCATCCCCCAACCAAAGGGAGGGGCCGCTGATGCCACTTTCTATTTGGCGCGAAGCGCGTGTGCCCGTGCGGCCAGCACCGCGAAGCGCGGCTGCCTGGACGGCAAATCCCTTGTGGCTGTTGCCGATCACCGCGGCCACGCCGTCCAGCGCGGCCACTTCCTCCGGAGCCCGCTGCGCATAGCAGCCCGTCACTACAATCCGGGCGCTGGGATTCCGTCTCCGCACCCGCCGAATGTACGCCCGCGCCGAGCGGTCCGCCTCCGCAGTCACGCTGCACGTATTCAGAATGACCACCTGAGCCGTGTCCACCGTCGAGGCCTCGGACAGGCCGCGCCCCCGCAGCCCAGCGGCGATGGCCTCTCCGTCCGACCGGCTGGCCCGACACCCGAAGTTCTCAACGTGATATTCTGCCACGTAATTGAGTTTACCAATGCACTTCCGCGCGCCTGCTGGCCATATCTGGAACGATGCGCGGAGAAATGAACGAGACCAGCAAATCCGCTGGTGCAAGACCTCAGCATCCTGCTTCTCTCATTTACAAGCTATAGGTGAATACGTATGAAACGGCGCATTCTACTGGTGGACGACGAGCTTGCCATTCTGCTCACTTTGAAAGCGGTACTCGAGATCAACGACTTTGAGGTGGAGACGGCCGACTCCGCGCTCGCAGCCAAAAGAAAGCTCCGCGCCAAAAAATACCACATGGTCATTACCGACATGCGCATGGAAAGCGCAACCGCCGGGATGGAAGTGATTGCCGCTGCCCGCAAAGCCGCCTATAAGCCGGCCGTCGCCACGCTCACCGCCTTTCCCGAGCCCGCCTTCGAAGGCGAGGAGACCGGCGCGGACAAAATGCTGGTCAAGCCCATGCATACCTCCGACCTGGTTCGCCAGCTCGAAGCACTGCTCATCACTCACGAAGACCAGAAGCGCAAGGCCGCGGCCATCGCTCCGGTGAAGGCGATTGCCAAAGCCGCGCGCAAGACGCAATCCAAAGCAGCGCGCAAGGCTCCCGCGAGTGCCGCCCTGCGAAAGCCCGCCGCAAAGACCGTCTCGCCGCGCAAATCGGCAAAGAAGACTCCCGCCCGCAAGCTGGCCCAATCCCGCTAAAACTTTTCCCGAAAGGGCGCAGTCCGAAGCCCTCACGCCGCATTGACCAACAGAGAACGGCAACCCTGAGTCCCTTCAAAAAGACTACATAGATTCGGAAAACGCCTTAACGCCCGTTCTAATTCATCCGGGCCGGCTGTGCGCCTGGCTGTTTTTGCTGAAAGCACGACCGGCAGAGCACCGGGCGCCCCTGTGAGGGCTTGAAGGGAACCGTCGTCTCCGCCCCGCATGAAGAGCACGTCGTGCGCGTCTCCGGGCGCACGGTCTTGCCTGAAGCTCGCTTCGACTTGCACGCCTTGCACCGCTTCGGCTCATTCTTGAACTGTTTGTCGTGGAAAAACAGCTGCTCGCCCGCGGTAAACACAAATTCATTGCCGCAATCGACGCATTTCAACGTCTTGTCGATAAAGTCCATACCGGGCCTCTTACCCACCGCCATGCATGTGGGAAAGCTCCGGCAGAAAAGCGCCGGAACAATACAGCCTGAGAAATTGGAAATTCGGGCCCTGGGCCGACATGAAGTACGGCTCAACTCCGGTTTTGATTGGCACCGGAGATTTCTGATCAATCTATCTCAGGAACGGCGTTCCCGCTACCCGAGATTTGCAGCGCGTCGGGAAAAGTGTAGGGGCGGCTCTTCCCGCGTGTAAATGATCGTTGTTACATCAGTGATTCCGGCATCTCTCCGCTTTTCGAGGAGAGATGCCGTACTTCTGCTCGTTAGTCCTGCTCTTTCCGAGCCTTTTTACGATTCCGCTTGCGCGCCAGCGCCTCTTTCACGCGGCGCTTCTCGCCTGGTTTCAGGTAGAAGGAGTGACGTTTTACTTCCTTGATGATGTCCTCCGTCTGCACCTTGCGCTTAAACCGGCGCAAAGCATTCTCAAGCGGCTCGCCTTCCTGCACGCGAACCTCTGCCAAAGAAATACACCTCCAACCTGGCCCAGTACGGGCATCTTCAAGATTACAGCAATTCGGCAAGAGGAGAAAGCCATCAGCGGAGGAATTGGTCAGCGAACACTGAAACCACCACCCGAGGCTAAAAACCAGAGTAAACAAGGCTTCCGGAAGAATGCAGCAGGTCAGGAACAGGCAAAAACCCGCGAACCGATCCGCCGGCTTCGCTCACTGCTTCGCCCGCGCGTCTGCGTCATTCATCCGGCTGGCTTCAAAGCTCACAATCTTCCACTTTCCCAGCCGCTTGTTGTACACGCGCGTGTAGCGATAATTCCCACTGATATCACTCTGTCCGTTCGTCCCTACCAGCGCCGCCCTCGAGGTCACCACCGCGGTATCACCATAGACCCGAATCTTCAGATCGCTGATATCCAGGCTCTGGATCTTTACCGTGCCCGCCTTGCGCTGCGCCAGCGCCTGGGCCTTGGTTTCCACCGTTCCATTCGCGCTGATGCCGAGATAATCGTCGGCCAGCAGATGATCCATCTGGCTTACGTTGTTATGCACCTCTGCATCCACCCACTCCTGCTCCAGCCCCTCAATTTCCTTATGGACCGCATGGGACTCGTGGCGAGGCATCGCCCATGCCGGATTGGCCAGCACCAGACACAGGGCTGCGGCCAGCATCAGGCAGGCCATAGTCCGCTGAGAAGATCGTGATGCGGATAGGTTGCGGCGCATGTGCGTACCGGATAGTAGCCCGCACTCCCGCGATGAGTCAAAGGGAAAGGCCAGAGCTGCGATTTTGGCGGGCGAAGGTCGCATTTTGCCGCTCAAGCAGTGGGCTCGCTTCTACCAGATTACCTTGATGCCACTGTACAGACTGAATTTTTGATCGGACGTTACCACTGGAATATTTTCAGCCGGAGCCTGCGCAATCAGCTGCCCGTCAAACGGATCCATGTGATGGCGCGGCAGCGCAATGAATTGGAATGCGTGCTCCGCCTTCCATGAAAGAATGCGCAACTGCAGGTCCGCAATTCCTTCTCTTGACGCATCACGATCGAGATCAAGCTTACCCGGCGCGAACTTGATTGCAATTTCCGAGAGCGAAATTGCGCTCAGCTCGCAAATTGTGTCCGGATCGTAAAGCGCCTCCACGGCCAGTCCTCATGCGACCGCTGTCAGCATCTCCGTCTGCCGCTCCAGCATCCGCTGGTAAAGGCACCCCACAACATATTTCTGGAAATGGGCTGAGGCGGCATGGGCCTCCCGCGCCGCCTGATCGCGGTACTGCTCGTACAGGACAACCGTATCCGCATCATCTTCAACAATGTGGGGAATAAAAGTGACACATCCGGGCTCAAGCCGCGAGGCAGCGGTAAGCGCGCGCAACGCTTCCTGAATCTGCACGCGGTCGTCCGGCTTGAACTTCATGCGAACCGTTAAGCTGATCATCGTTAACTCTTTCCTCTCCTGCGAGCCATCTCTGTGATCCGTATTGCCGCCAGCTTTAGCACTTCAGCGCGTCCGCAAACGCGGGCAGCTCCATCGTCTGAGCCCGGTCCGGTCCCGTAGAAACCATGCCGATCTTCGCCCCCGACTCCCGTTCCACAAACCGCAGATACTCCCGCGCCCGCTCCGGCAGGTCATCGAATGCGGCAATCCGCTCCGTCGACTGCCTCCAGCCCTTCAGCTTCGTATACACCGGCTTGATCCGCTCCAGCCCGCGCACATCCGCCGGCATCGTGTCGATGTGCTGGCCGTCAATCTCATACCCAACGCACACCGGAATCTCCTCCAGCCCGTCCAGCACGTCCATCTTCGTCACCACCAGCCACTCCGTCCCGTTGATCTGGTTCGAATACCGCAGCAGCGGCAAATCCAGCCAGCCCGTCCGTCGCGGACGGCCCGTCACCGCCCCAAATTCATTGCCCAGCCTGCGCAGCAGCTCGCCCCATTCGTCATGCAGCTCCGTCGGAAACGGCCCTTCGCCCACCCGCGTCACATACGCCTTGGTCACGCCGATCACCGTGCCGATATTCGTCGGACCCACCCCCGTCCCCGTCACCGCCCCGCCCGCCGTAGCCGACGACGAAGTCACAAAGGGATACGTCCCATGGTCGATATCCAGCATCGTCCCCTGCGCGCCCTCAAACATCACGCGCTTGCCCTCGCCGATCGCCCCGTTCAGCAGCGCCGCCGTATCCGTCACAAACGGAGCCACCTGCTCCGCCGCCCGCGCATACTCCTCATACATCTGCGCCGGATCCAGCGGCTCGGTCCCGAACAACGCATGAGCAATCGTGTTCTTCTCCTTGCACGCGTTCTCAATATGCGTCTTCAGCAGAGTGCGATTCAGCAGATCCACCACCCGCAGCCCGTTCCGCGCCGTCTTGTCCTCATACGCCGGACCAATCCCCCGGCTCGTCGTCCCGATCTTCTGCCGCCCCGGAGCGCTCTCCGCCGCCAGCTCGATCATCCGGTGGTAGGGCAAAATCACCTGCGCCCGGTTCGACACAAAAAGCTGCCGGTCCACATCCACGCCCAGCTCGCGCAGCTTGCCCACTTCCTTTAAAAACGCCATCGGGTCCAGAACCACCCCGTTGCCGATCACCGCCTGGCAATCCGGCCGCAAAACCCCGCACGGAACCAGCTGCAGAATGAACTTCTGCCCATGGATGATCACCGTATGCCCGGCATTGTGTCCGCCCGCATAGCGCGCGACCACCTGGAAGCGCTCCGAGAGCACGTCCACAATCTTGCCCTTGCCTTCATCGCCCCACTGGGCGCCCACCACCACTGCCGTCTTTGCTCGCATCGATCCTTACTGCCTGCTCAAAGTAATTTCGGGCTCATCACACACGTCCGCCCCTGCCTTTTTCAACCGTAATGTGCAGAGAGCGATTTGGAAGTTATCGAGCGGGGAGCCACGCGGGAAAAATCTTCTCCCACCGGTATCCAATGATACCTCACCAGGCGCGAATCAACGCTGCCGATAAATCTCTCGCCTGTTCCCTACCCGCAAGACAAGAATCAGCAGCCGGTCATCCTGTATGTCGCAGATAAGACGGTAGTCCCCAACGCGATACTTCCATAGCTCGCCCAGCTTCGGGCCGCGCAGCGCTTCGCCAATGCTTCGGGGATCATCCAGCCGCGACACGCGCTCATCGAGGAATTTCAGAATGCGTCGAGCGACCTGCGGATCAAGCTTATCCAGCGAACGATCAGCCGCCTCTGAGACCTCAATCCTCCAGGCCATGCTTCTTCATCACGGCCTTCAGTGGAATAGTCTTGCTGCGTCCGGCGCGAATCTTCTCCAACTCCGCCTCTGCCAGATACGCATCTTCCAACTCATCCAGATGAGCCATAATTGCCTCCCGGGCATAGAAAGTCTTGGTCCGCCCGGTGCGCTTCGCGAGCCGGTCAAGTCGCTTTTCAATATTTTCGGTAAGCCGGATGGCCAGCATAACCCCTCGCTATACATGTATAGCATAGCAGAAACCCGCGAAACAGGGATGCCCCACTCAAACTTCCATGGCTTGAGTGGGGCTTGGCCGATTCCTAATTTACAAGCGAACAGTCGCGGACATTGTGCCGCTCACAAACCGCCGAAAGCAGCCCGTAAAGGCCGCCCAGCACCTCGCCCACGGCCTCCAAAGCCGCTCCACGCTCGGCCTCATCCAGCACCTGCGCAATCTGAGCCGCCTCCACCGCCGCATGCTCGCGGTCGGCCTCAATATGGACGCTGAAGTACCGGTACCCCTCCGCATCGCGGAACCCGTAAAACTCCTTCAGCCCTTCAATCTTCTTCTCGCTTACCGCCGGAATCTGGCTCTCATACGCATACAGCGCCGCCAGCCCCACACCCGTCCCGCGCTCACCGCAACAGTCGCGGAACCCGGCAATCAACGCCCGCGTCGCCTCCCACTGCGGCGTCCGCTTCACATCCTCGCGCGAAAGCCCCAGGCTCTCCGCAAAGCGCAGCCACAATTCAGGATGATTCGGCTCGCCCGCCTCCTCATCCATCAGGTTCGACAAAATATGCCGCCGAACCTCCGCGTCCTCCGTCTGCGCATGCACCGCTGACAGATACGTCGGAAACGCCGCCACATGGTGGTAATACTGCGCCGCATAATCGCGCAAGGCATCGAGCGAAAGCTCGCCCCGCGACCACGCCTGGTAAAAGGGATGCTGCAATAGATGCTGCCGCGCCACGCGCGCATCAATCTCGTGAACGATGGAATTCGATGTATGGCCCTGGCTCATGCTCGACACTCTCCAAAGGGAATTTGGTGAGATAAGAATACTCCTCCCGCCGTCATTCTGAGCGAAGTTTGAAGCCGAAGAACCTGCAGTTTCTCGCCACGCCACAAACCCTAACGAGATGTCATTCGGTGGCGTGTGAGCAGCACTTGTAGCAGAGGGTATTCTGTGAGCAGTGAGAACCTATGAAATGGCCTGAAGAACTGCTGCTGATTCGCCACGCGGAGTCCGCCTACAACGACCTGAAGAGAGCAAAGCAGGACGACCCGGATTACATCCGGTTTCGCAATATGTTCGAGAATGGTCCCGCAACCCCTGAGTTGCAATCCCTCGCCAGCACACTTCACAAACGCTATGCGCTCGGCTGCAGTGACCGGGATACCCCAATCACCTCAAAAGGCGAAGAGCAGGCTCGCATCACAGGCCGCGAAATGCGAAAACACAGCGTGAATTGCCCTGATGTTGTCTTCGTCTCGCCTTACCGCCGCACCGAACAGACTCTCGCCATCCTTCAGGAGCAGTGGCCCGAACTTCGCGCTGCAACGACCTACCGAGAGGAACGGATTCGCGAAAAGGACCATGGCCTTGCGCTTCTCTACAACGACTGGCGAATCTATCAGCTCATGCATCCGGAGCAGGGCGAGTTGCAGCGACTACTCGGCGAATACGACTATCGCTTTCTGAATGGCGAGAATATTCCCGATGTTCGTCAGCGCAACCGCTCGTGGATCACAACACTCACGCGCGAGTTTTCCGGCAAGCGAGTCATGGCGATTACCCACCACTTGACCATCCTGGCGACTCGGGCAAACTTCGAGAGACTGAGTCCAGAGCAGTTTCTCCATCTCGACGAGCACGAAAAGCCTGTCAATTGCGGAGTCACCCGCTACACCGGAGATCCACAACTCGGAACAAGCGGCAGGCTAAAGCTGCACGAATATAACCGGCAGTATTATTAATGGCGAGTAAGCCCCAGCAAGCTTCTTCTACTTGAACAGGGTATTACTGCGAGGGTAGTTGCAGTTTTATTCCACAAATTTTAAGGTCCAAAACTGCTTTCAGCTCAGCGCAGCATAGCAATCGGGGAACGTTATGTCACCAGACTCATCCAGTGCCGGCGCCAACCCTGCCCTCGAATTTATCAAGTACAGGATAGAGCACCCCACGAAGTCACATCTAATCAAGATTCTTCCATCGCTAATGAGTGCGCTTATGTACGAAGCTCAAAGGCACGCACAGACATTAGCAAAAACAGATGATAACCAAAGGCTCATCCTCACCAAGTGCATTTTTGACTTGGAGTTAATCAGCATTTTTGATGAAGTACTGAACTTCACTGAAAATGGCGAATTAGCATCTCTTTTTATCGATGCACTATTGTTCCAAAGCGGGGAGAAACCAAGCGAGGTCTCCTTCCCAGAGAATTACTTTGAAGAAGGTCTTTATTCGAAGGGGACCCAGGAACTACGAGGCATATTTAAGTATTGCAAAGCACAAGAATACCGTCCGGATCGGGATTGGGTAGGATGGTTGTTTGGAAATGAATATTCAGCCATCTTTACGGGCGACCCAAGAGATTTTGCATATAGTATGCCCATTCAACCCTATGCCTTACGAATCAGAGCCACAGCAAAATTCATAGCCCGACACGCATTAACCGGAAAACCACCAGACAAAATTGATATCGATGCTTCCCTTGAAATGGTGAAAAAGGCAGAGAATCTGTTGAAAGAGTTCATCGAAAATCTTCCCCAGAAGCAAACATAGCCTCCAAGATAGTCAAGGCCCTCTAACCCCGAATCCCTTCCATCTCCAACTGCTCGGAAGAGTGCTCATCCACATAAGGCCGAAAGCAAGCCCGGCACCGCGCCTCATAGATCCCCGCTGCGCCCACCACCACCAGAGTCTGGCTTGCGCCCAGCCGCTGCGTATGCACCGCCGGAGCGCCACACTGCATGCACACCGCCGACAGCTTCAACACCTCATCCGCCACCGCCATCAGCTCCGGCACCGGAGCGAACGGCTCGCCCGCGAACGTCGTATCTAGCCCGGCCAATATCACCCGCTTGCCCAGGTGCACCAGCTCCAGCGACAGCGGAACCAGCGCCTCGTCAAAAAACTGCGACTCATCCACGCCGATCACTTCCACCTCGTCGATCATCGGAAACAGCGCCGCCTTCAGACCCTCCACATTCGCCACCGTCCGCGCCTCCAGCGTCTGCGAGCTGTGCGAGGCGATCGCCGTCCGGTGGTAGCGCACATCCAGGTCCGGCTTGAAGCAAACCACCCGCCGCCGCGCAATCTGCGCCCGCTTCAACCGCCGGATCAACTCCTCCGACTTGCCCGAAAACATGGGCCCGGTAATCACTTCAATGCGACCCGGCGCAACCATGCCGGGGGAGGGATGGGAAGAGGCTCTCTGCGACATATTCTGATCGGTTCCTGTTCGTCTCCGCAGTCTACACCTGTCAATCCCCGGAGACTTCGAACGGAGCGTAAGTAATTCATTGCAGGATAGATAGAAATGAGCACGAAATGCAGGCGAATTCCATCGGAATTGATAGAATAAAGGAAGGAGACAAGTCCTCACAAAAGACCGCGCAAGCGGTCTTTTTACCCATGCTCAACCTCGCAGCCCAGATCGCTTTTGGCCGCACGTTTCGCTGAGAAACATCCGCAGAATCAATGAGATAGCAAACTTAAAGCCGCTTGAAAACCACGCAGAATCAATGACATACGCAAAGGCACCCCGTACGGGAATCCTATGAAACCCCCGTAGAATGAATGATCTGCCACGTATTTCGGCAAAATAAGGGGGGAGAGGTACAGCACAGAAGGCTGCCGCGCCGAAGATCGAGCGGGAAGATTAAGATAGTCCGGGAGGCGCACCGCCCATGTCCCAGACCATCGATACCCCCTCGCACACTCTCTCGCTCAGCGACCTCGCCCCGCGCGTCCTCCAGTCCGAAATTCGCGCCATGACCATGGAGTGCGACCGCATCGGCGGCGTCAACCTCGCCCAGGGAGTCTGCGACACCGACGTTCCCGCGCCCGTCGCCGAGGCCGCGCATCAGGCCATCCGCGACGGCCACAACATCTATACCCGGCTCGACGGAATCGCACGCCTGCGCCAGGCCATCGCCGCCAGGCTCCGTGCCGACCGCGGCCTCACCGTCGATGCCGACCGTGAGGTGCTCGTCACCAGCGGAGCCACCGCGGCCCTGCATGCCGCCGCCATGGCCCTGCTCAACCCCGGCGATGAGGTCATCCTCTTCGAGCCCTTCTACGGCTACCACGCCAACACGCTCGCGTCGATGCGTGTCAAGCCGGTCATCGTGCCCTCCGCCGCGCCCGACTGGGCCATCGACCTCGACGCCCTCCAGGCTGCCATCACCCCGCGCACCCGGGCCGTCATGATCAACACCCCCGCCAACCCCAGCGGTAAGATATTTAATATCTATGAATTACAAAAAATAGGCGCAATCGCCGCCGAGCAAAACCTCTTCCTCTTCACCGACGAAATCTACGAATACTTCCTCTACGGCAACGCCCGGCACATCAGCCCCGCAATGCTCCCCGGTCTGCGCGAACGAACCATCCTCATGTCCGGCTATTCCAAAACCTTCTCCATCACCGGCTGGCGCATAGGCTACCTCGTCGCGGACGCCAAATGGCTTCCCGCCATCAGCTACTTCCACGACTTAACCTACGTCTGCGCGCCCGCGCCCTTCCAGCACGGAGCCGCCGCCGGACTCGAACAGCTCAGCCCCGGCTTCTACCAGCAGCTCGCCCGCGACCACGAAACCAAACGCGACAAACTCGTCGCAGCCTTGCAGGACGCAGGCCTCACCCCGCACATTCCCGCCGGAGCCTACTACATCCTCGCCGACGCAACCCGCCTCGAAGGCGAGAACGCCGCAAAGAAGGCCCGCAACCTCCTCGCCCGCGTCGGAGTCGCTGCCGTCGCCGGCTCCGCCTTCTTCCGTCCTGGCGGAGGCGAGAACCTGCTCCGCTTCTGCTTCGCCAAGAAAGATGCGGACCTCGAAGACGCCTGCCGGCGAATACGGGCTTTAGACTAAAGCCTGCATGCTCGCCACCGTCGTCGAATCTGTAACCACGATCCTCACCTTCGCCTCGCTCTTCTACTTCATGGCTGCGCTCTGGAGCGCACGCAGCTTCATGCAGCGACGCGCAGCAGCAGTGGACTTCGCCCCCGGCGTAAGCATCCTCAAGCCGCTCAAGGGCCTCGACCCCGGCATGTATGAGGCCTTCGCCAGCCACTGCCGCCAGCAATACACCGGAGAATTCGAGCTGCTCTTCGGTGTCAACTCGCTCGACGATCCAGCTGTCGAAGCCGTCCATCGCCTGCAAACCGAGTTTCCCAACCGCAGCATCCAACTCATCCTCTGCCCGGATGAGCTCGGGCTCAACGGCAAGATCAGCAACGTGGTCCAGATGGCCGCGCAGGCCCGCTACGACTATCTCATCCTCAACGACAGCGACATCCACGTCTCGCCCCGCTACCTCAGCCGCATCATGAGCGGCTTCCCCACGCCGGAAAGAGGCAAGCCGGTCGGAGTGGTCACCGCGCCCTATCGCGGCATCGCCCATGGAACCATCGGCTCCAAAATGGAAGCGCTCGGCATCGCCACTGACTTCTTCCCCGGTGTCCTTACCGCCCTCAAAATGGACGGCGAAATCCGCTTCGGTCTCGGGTCAACGCTGGCCGTATCGCGGCAGGCGCTCGCCGCAGCAGGCGGATTTGAGGCCCTGATAGATGCGCTAGCCGACGACTACGAACTCGGCTTCCGCATCGCCAAAGCTGGATTCGCCGTCGTCCTCAGCCGCGAGGTCGTCGCAACTTCCGTACCGCCCTACAGCTTGCAGGGATTCTTCGCGCACCAGCTCCGCTGGGCGCGGTCTGTGCGCGACTCGCGCAAGCTCGGCTACCTCGGCCTGATCTTCACCTTCGGTCTTCCGTGGGCCATCCTCAATGTTGTCGCCTCAGGATTTGGCCTTGCCGGCCTCGCTTTGCTCAGCCTTACGACGGCGGCGCGCATCACCGTAGCGCTGGCAATCGGTGTCGGCATACTGCGCGACGGCCAGGTGTTGCGCGATCTATGGCTGCTGCCGCTGCGCGACTTCTGCGCTCTCTGGGTTTGGATATGGAGCTTCACCAGCAACTCAGTAACATGGCGCGGCGAAACATTCCTGCTGAAAGACGGAAAGCTCACCCGCGCCAGCACCTAAAATGAGGCGCCGCCGCTGTTCGGCTGGTTGCTAAGGATCTCGCGCCCGCCATCCCGCCCAATCAGGTAAACCGATCCAGGCAGATTCGGCGCAGTCCGCGGGGTAGTCCACAAAAACACGCGGCCCGGACCACTCCAGTCACTCTCTAACGACGACGGCGTCATAAACAGAGATGGATTGTCAGAGGAGAACCGCCCAAGGTCATCGCTCTGCGCGTTTACTAGATAAATCGGCCGCTCCAGATAAAAGCCCAGCGCCGAAGCATCTCGATAGTGCCCATCGACCACAACCACATCGCCCGGATTCATCTCCGGCTTGATGGCTTCAGCCAACACCGCAGAAGAGACGACCGGAGAAAACGTGTTCAATGCGATATGCGCCGCAATCAACAAAAAGACCATCATGCCAGCCAGGAAACAGTTCGCCAGGCGCGTCTGGTTCCTCAGCCGAAAGACCAGATTTGCCGCAACACCCACTAGCAGCGCAGCAGCCGAGATGTACAGAGGGATGCGGAACTCACCCATGGACGCGAAAGTCAGGTCCGCAATATGCCCCAAAAACACATGGTGCTGCCCGGGATGCAAATGGAGCAGCGTAGCAATGTCCGCTCCCGGCGCAGGAGAGGGCGCGCGCACTGCCAGAAACAACGCCACCACTGCCTTGATCACTCCGCCGACAAAGAAAATCCACGCAAACACCCGCCCCGTGTATGAGGGAGCGGCTTCGTCAGCTGCCAGCCATCCCGCACCCAGCAAAGCAAGCGCAGGCAGCGCAGGAAGAACTGAAAACTCTTGCCGCCTTGTAAATGCCACGAACAGCGCCACCACACCCAGCCAAAGCAGCAACAGCAACCTTGCCTGGTGCGACGGGTCCATATGCTTGCTATGCGGTGACACACGCGCGGGCAGGCGCACCAGAGCGGCGACTGAGAAAAAACACCAGGGCGCGATCCAGAGGAACAGAAATGCCCACACCAGCAGCACCGGCGCGCTTTGCAGACCGGGGCCGGCCACGAGATGCGGATAAATGGCATTCGCGCGATGCACGGCGATGTGCCATGGCAAAACGATCAGCAGAAAGACCAGAACGCCGAGCGCCGGATGCCAGCGCAGCAGGTGCCGCAGATTGCGCGTGATCGCCAGAAACAGCAGAACAATCACCACCGGAAGTACCAATCCAGCCAGTCCCTGCGACAGCACTCCCAGCCCGCAGGCCACGGCAAAGCCTACGGCTGTCCCGCGCGAAGCATGCTCATGGCGCAGCGAACGCCAGAAGAAGTAAAGAGCGAGCGTAAGCCAGAGCGTGGACAGGATTTGGGGATAGAGCAGATGCGCAAAGAGAAAAATCCCCTCCGACGTAAGCAGAATGAGCGCAGCATAGAACCCTGCCACCGGCGTAAGAAACAACCGCGAACCCAAAGCCAGAGTGAGGATGAACAGCGCCAGCGCATAGAAGGCGAGCGGAAGGCGCGCCGCCCAGTCCGCCACACCAAACAGCTTAAAGCTGGCAGCCGTGCTCCAGGTCAGCAGCGGTGAAACCGCGAGCGATCGCACCCCGTCTACGTGCGGCGTAATCCAATCGCCATGGACAGCCATCTCGCGCGCGGCCTCGGCCTGAATAGAATCTGTCCCATCAAGCAGCGGCGGCTTGACCAGCGAGAATGACGCGTACAGAAGCACCCACAATCCGAGCAGCGGGAATAGAAAACGCTTCGCGGTGCGGAGACTGTTCATAGGCGCGGCTTCTCAGATTATAGCTAGCCGGTGTGGCGACCCGCCGATCAGCGCTCAGTTAGTTAGAACAGGAGAATCGCAGCCAGCAACAGGGTCCCGCAGGAGAATAGGAAGATGGCGCACAGCATCTGTGCCCGGATAGCCCGCCCCGCTTATACTGAAGCCGCGATCTCCCATGTCTACAATCCTCCAGGCTCCCGCAACAACGCTGCTCTACAACGACTGGTATCCGGCAATGCGCAGCGAAGGCCTGCGTGGCAAAAGGCTTTGCACTGCCATGCTGATGGGAATTCCGCTGGTTCTGGGCCGCAGGCGCGACGGCAAGCTGTTTGCGATGCGCGACAGCTGCCCGCATCGCGGCATTCCGCTCTCCTACGGATGGTTTGATGGTAGCGAGGTCACCTGCAAGTATCACGGATGGGCCTTCGAGCCGGCCAGCGGCCAGTGCGCACGCATCCCTTCGCTGACTGCGCAGGACACGCTCAATCCGGCGAAAATTTTCGCCACCGCCTTTCCCTGCGAGGAGCGAGACGGTTATGCCTGGGTCTATGTTCCCGAACCCGGATCGGGGCGCACGCACGTCCCGGTCAATTCGCTGCAGCACCCCCAGCCTCCCGTTCCTGAGGTACCCAAGTTCAGCGCGAAGTTCCGCAACGCACACCTGACCGCCGACCTTCCCTGCAATGTAGACCATGGCATCATCGGACTGATGGACCCGGCCCATGGGCCCTTCGTGCACCAAGCCTGGTGGTGGCGCAAGCGGGCTTCCATTCACGAGAAGGAGAAACACTTTGAGCCGATCCCGGATGGCTTCCGCATGTCCGCGCACGCGCCCTCGGGAAACAGTGCTCCCTACAAATTGCTGGGCGTGTATGGAGAGCCGATCACAACCACCATCGATTTTGTTCTGCCCAACCGCCGCTACGAGGCCATCCGATGCGGATCGAAATGGTTCTCCAGCCTGACTACCGTGACTCCGACCGTTGCCAATGCCTGCCGCATCGATGTGTATGCCGCATGGAATATCTTCCACGCCATCCCATTTGTAACTGCGATCGCTACATTCTTCGGAAAACGCTTCGTGCGACAGGATCAGGTGACGATGATCCAGCAGGCAGAGGGGCTCAAGTACGACCCCTCGCTCATGCTCATTGACGATGCCGACCGGCCGGCGAAATGGTATTTCGCGCTCAAGCAGGCACGGCTGGAAGCCGCGCGCACCGGCGAGCCACAGCGGCATCCCATGGACGGCCCTGTGACATTGCGCTGGCGTAGTTGAGCCGCCTACTCATCCATCACCAGCTCCGGCACAGAGATTCTGAGCAGCTGGCCAAGCTCATGGAAGCCCTTCAGCCATGCCTCAGGATCAGGCACAGCTGGCTGCGGCGTACGCTTCCACACGTCATACCAAATGTTCTGCGCCTGCCACAAATTTAGCTCGAATGGCAGTTCGTTGAGCATTCTCGCCACCAGTAGCGTGTTTTCCAGCGTTGAGACTTGCTCCGTCTGCTCCGCAACTTCTGTTTGTACATCCACCATTGCGCGCTTCATCTTCTGGTCGGCAATGTAGCCCAGCCGTGCCGTCTGCAATGGAACCTGATCGGACTGTGCCAATTCCAGGTAGGAGCGCATCTGGAGCGCATCGATGGGCTCGCTCTCCAGCGCGCGACGCAGCCCGGCATCAATGGCGAAGGTCGCCGCAATCGTCAGAGCCTCAGGCCGCGGCAATCCGGCCTGGCTGAGAAAGTGAAGCAGGGAAGCCTGATTTTCGTAGATCGAAGCAAGGGTAGCCTCGACTTCGGAAAGCGTCGATTTCAGGATCAGATCGACGATGCGTCGTTGCTCATCCCGGAAGAGCGAACGAATCGAATAAGCGGAGCCAGGGAAATACTGATCGAAAGCGCGAATCACGGCAGGAAAATCGGCCCGGACCACCGCGGACTTCGCCTCGCGCACAAAGGCTTCGTGAGTAGCTACCGTCTCCGGCGTTGGCTCCTCGCCATATCGCTTCACAGCGGCGGTAATGTTCTGGTCGCCAAAATGGAGCACGGCGAAAGCGATCGTCTCCCGCTCTTCCGTAAGGTTGGACCGGATAGACGCCCTGCCAATCAACAGCCGTCCACGGCCCGAGGTCACCACGCGGTGCTGCAAGCGCCGGATGGTGTAGCAAAACAATTGGGTGCGCGTGCCATAGCTGCTGAAGACCGAGCTGATTGCATAATGCGCAGCAACCTGCTCCAGATTCACCCGTTCGCTCTGCACGCGCTGTCGGTAAATCTGCGCTCCGTTTCCTTCCGCTGGAAGATTGCTCTTAGCCCGTTCAAGAACCGACGTAAAAGCTGTTTCCAGCGCCACTCCTTTTTCGCCAAACAGCTTCGCCGCCAGGTGCAGCGCCCGGCCCGCATAGGCGATGACCTGCACCGTCTCAATACCAGAGATTTCGTCGAAGAACCAGCCGCAGCTCGTATACATCAACATGGCGTTGCGTTCCAGTTCCAACAGCTGCAGGGCCGTCACGCGCTCCGCAGGTGAAAGCTCGCGCGCCGCGTGCGCGGCAAGAAAATCGTCTGTCTCGTCGCGATCAAGAATGACAGAAATATAAGCGTCACGGGCTCCATCAAAGTCGCGAAACAGTTCCGCGCCGCGCTCCTTCATCAGCGGCGCAACGCCGTCGCGCAGGCCATCGAGTGCTTCCCGCAGCGGCGCCCGCCACAGTTGGTTCCATCCCTGGTGCCCACCATTGCAGCCGCAGTTGGAGCGCCAGCGCTCAACGCCGTGCGCGCAGCTCCAGG
>Ga0335075_10002364_pt1 | contig 30416 bp, 32 predicted proteins | sample Lox_Sample_24_FD_206723 | JGI IMG/M metagenome (GOLD analysis project Ga0335075, IMG submission 206723) | Soil microbial communities from Loxahatchee National Wildlife Refuge, Florida, United States - Lox_Sample_2.4 | ecosystem: Environmental > Terrestrial > Soil > Wetlands | place: USA...
GCCAGCACCGCGCTCGCCAGGCTGAAGGGAATGCCGGACAAGCTTCGGTCATTCTTCGCCGATCCGGCACTGGGATATATCCGCAGCCTGGTAGCCGAGTCCAGAAACTTATTTTCTCCTTAGATCATGCGCTGCCTTCCGCACGCCGCCCGCGCAGTGGTTCTACTGCTCTCGGGAACCATCGCCATCGTGACCCCAGACTCGAAACGCCGCGCAGCCTGCTACAAGGTCTTGAACACGATTACGCGCCGGGATGAAAGCCGAAGGCTTCCGAAATAACGAACCCCCTGCCCGACGGAACAGGGCAGCGAATACTTCATTGCACACCTCAGTCGGGCACTCCACCGGGGAACAGTTGCTGCGCAACCGTTGGATGCAATGACAGGTAGCGCCGTCACCACCGGTCGGAGGCAGTCTCATACCTTACGGCGGCATAAACACTGCTGCCCGCCTTCGCCACGTCCCAAGACGCGCGGCGCAGCCCTGGCATCGCCCGGTACTGTTGCTGCCGCTCAGCCTCACGTCGGGCTATAGCTCGTTCTCCATCAACGGCAAGCTGCCAGCGTTTGCGGCACTCACGGCAGGAAGCCTCAGCAGGGTGAACACCTCCACATGCCGGGTCGCCGCGAGCCCACACAGGGTGGTGCCGAACTCCGCTGCCCAACTTCCACGGCTCTTCACTATGTGCGTGGACGACCGTCCGCGCCCTACGTTCACGACGTAGTAAGGCATCCTGCATCCCGCTGAGGGGGAACATATCCGGCACTCTATTCGCCGTGGATGATGCGCGCCTTGGCAGCCCGGAACTCCTCATCGTCCAGGGTTCCGGACTCGTGCAGTGCGGTCAGGCGCTCCAGTTCGGCGGCAACTGGTGCGCCGTTCTGGCTATCTGGCTCGGCGGCAACTGGTGTGCCTTCCTCGACCCCCTGCCCTGCCGCCCTCACCTGCTGGTTGAACTGCAAGATTTCCTGACTGGCCTGCCGCACCAGGAACTTCCCGACTATCCGTCTCCGGTGGACCACGCCGTTCGCGAACGTGACGGTCACGGTGGCTTTCATCGGCGGGTGGATAAGCCCGATGACCGGGATCAGGGTGTGCACCCCGATGCCGTGTTTCCCGTCTTGGATGTCGCTTATCTCCGCACGGGCACCAGCTAACGGGGCTTCGCCCCAGCCCGACGAGGCGTGCCGGGGATTGGCTGATGTGAGCCGAAAGAGCCCCGCCCGGCGACGAAACGGTGCAAGATGTGCCCGTTCATGGACTGCGTGCAGCGGTTGGTGGCCCTTGGGCGCCGAGTCGTCCGGCCGGAGCCTGTCATGACGCTACCTCGTTCTGCCGCCGATGTGCTGGCTGATCACGTGCTGTTCGAGATCGAGGCGATCGACCGGCTCTACCTGAACTTGTACCAGCCCCGGCTGCAGCATGGCGCGGGGGTCGCCGCGTTCTTCGTCGGGCACCGCGGCCACCGGTTCGCGTCTTCGGCGCTGATGGCGCCGATGACGAGGGCGTTTATCGCGGACATCGGGCATGTTGCTGGGCCGGTAGCTGGTTTCGGCTTGGTCGTGGTGGCAGGGTCCGCGGATGACCGGGGAGAAGGTGATCTTCAGGCCGCGTAGTCCGCCGGGTCCGGGTGGTCCGGGTGGTCCGGGTGGTCCGGGCGGGGGTGAACTTCAACGTGTGCGGCGAGCAGCAGCCCGCGCTCGTCGCGGACCGGCTCGCCTTTCCGGCTTCAGCGCCTCAAGCGCCGAACGTACCCCTCCGGCGCAGTTCTCGCCTCCTACCTGAGTAGGAGCACCGATCGTCGGCCGGCAGGAGCAGGAAAACGACCTTCCGGCGATGTCGGCAAAGTCGCCAGCACCCTACGTTGTGCCCATGAATCCCGCCAGGAACCAGCCGGCTTCCCGCACGCCCGAGGCTTCCGCCTCGCCTGTGGCGGTCGCTCTGCGCGATGTCCGCAAGGTCTATGGCCGGGGCGAAGGAGCGGTGGTTGCCCTCGACGGCGTCAGTGCCGCGATCTGGCCTGGGTCGTTCACCGCGATCATGGGCCCATCGGGCTCGGGCAAGAGCACACTCCTGAACGTGGCGGCGGGGCTGGACCGGCCCACGTCAGGAAGCGTCACGCTCGGCGGCACCGGCCTGGCGGAGCTAAGCGAGAAGCGGCTTACGATCTTGCGGCGTGAGCGGGTCGGGTTCGTATTCCAGGCCTTCAACCTGCTGCCATCGCTCACCGTCGCCCAGAATATTGCCCTGCCGCTGCGCCTGGACGGCCGCCGGGCGCGGCCCTCGGCCGTGCGTGAGATCGCCGCGCGGGTCGGGCTTGAGGCACGCCTGCGTGATCGCCCCTCGCAGTTGTCGGGCGGCCAGCAACAGCGGGTCGCGATCGCCCGGGCGCTGATCACCCGGCCGCAGGTGGTGTTCGCCGACGAGCCGACCGGGGCGCTGGACACCCGCACCGGGCACGGGGTGCTCGGCCTGCTCCGGCAGGTCGTCGACGAGGACGGGCACACGGTGGTGATGGTCACCCACGACCCGGTGGCGGCGGCGTACGCAGACCGTGTCATGTTGCTCGCCGACGGCCGGGTGGCCGGGACCCTCGAGGCTCCAAGCGCGGACCAAGTCGCCGAGCGCCTCGCGCACCTGGGGGCCTGAGATGCTGCGTCTCGGCGTTCTCAGCGCTCGCGGCCGCCTCGGCACGTTCACCGGCGCGCTGGTTGCCCTGTTCGCGGCGGCCGTGCTCTCGATGGCCTGGGGCATGCAACTGGAGTCCATTCTGCGCACGCACGCACCGGTGGAGCGCTACGCCGGCGCCGCGGCGGTCGTGACCGGGCAGCAGAACGTCGACGGCGATGTCCTGCTCGGCGAGCGGGCGCGGGTGAGCTCTGCGCTCGCGGCGCGGCTGGCGGCCGTGCCCGGGGTCCGGGCCGCGATCGGCGACGTGTCGGTGCCCGGCTTGCTCGGCGGCAGGGCCGTCGTCGCCCACGGCTGGAGCAGCGCCGCGCTGACGCCGTATGTGCTGACCGCCGGCCGCCAGCCCGCCGGTCCCGGCGAGGTTGTCACTGGCTACCCGGCCAAGCTCGGCGCGCGGCTGGTCCTGTCGGCCGCCGCGCCCGCGCGCACGGTCACGGTGGTCGGCGTCGCCCGGCCCCGCCATCCCCTCACCCAGCAGGCGGCGATCTTCCTGACCGATGCCGAGGCAACGCGGCTGGCCGGTCATCGCGGCCAGGTCGATGCGATCGGTGTGCTGGCGGGCCCCGGCTTCAGCCTCTCGCGGCTGCGCGCTGCGGCCGGCGGCGCGCAGGTGCTGACCGGCGCCGCGCGCGGGGCGGCCGAGTACCCCGGGCTCGAGGCAACCCGAGAGACTTTGATCCCGGTGACGGCGGCGTTCGGCGGGCTGGCGCTGTTCATTGCGATGTTCGTCGTGGCCAGCACGCTTGGACTGTCGATCCAGCAGCGCGAGCGAGAGATCGCGCTGCTGCGGGCGGTGGCCGCGACGCCCGGTCAGATCCGGCGGATGATCGCGTGGGAGGCGGCGATCGTCGCGCTGGCCGGCTCGGCGGCCGGGATCTGGCCAGGGATCGTGCTTGGCCGGTGGCTTGCGCGCGCGCTCGTGCGCCACGGCATCGATCCACCGAACTTCACCCTCAGCTACGACTGGCTGCCCGTCGCTGCCGCCGTCGGCGGCGGAGTCGCCACCGCTCTGCTCGCGGTCCTGGCCGCCGGGCGGCGCGCCGCCCGCGTGCCGCCGACGCTCGCGCTGAGCGACGCCGCGGCCGAGCCGCGGCTGCTCGGACCAGGGCGGGTCATCGGCGGGCTGATCGCGCTGGCCGGCGCGGTCCCGCTGTTCGCGGTCTCGACCACCACCACCGACCCGATGACAGCAGAGGCGACATCGGAGCTCAACGCGATCTTTCTGGTGGTGGCGGCCGCCTTCTTCGGCCCGGTCGTGGCCTACGCGATCGCCCGGCTGCTGGCGCCAGCGCTCACGGCGCTGTCACCTGTGGGCGGGTTCCTCGCCTCCGCTAACCTCGGCGCCGCCACCCGCCTTTTCTCCTCGGCCAGCACTCCGCTGCTGCTCACCGTCGGCCTGAGCTGCACCCTTTTCTTCGGCTCAAGCACCATCGACCACGCCACCACCCAGCAGCAGGTCGCGGCGCTGACGGGCCAGCTCGCCGTCACCAGCGCCGGGCCCGGCCTCCCGGGCGCCGCGCTGGCCGACACGCAGGCCACGCCGGGAGTGCGCTCGGCGGTCGCGCTCACGTCGACGACGCTCGGCCCGAGCCTCGGCGCCACCGACACCATCCCCGCCCAGATCCTCGCCGGGGGGCAAGGCGGCGGCCTGAACGCGGGCGTGATCTCGGGGTCTCTCGCCGCCCTGCACGGCGACGCGATCGCGCTCGGGCGCCACCGCGCCGCCGCCGCGGGCGCCCGCGTCGGCGACCGCGTGGCGATCATGCTCGGCGACGGCACGCTCACCCACGCGACCGTCGTCGCGATCTACGGCCGCGACCTGGCCCTCGGGGATGCCCTGCTCGCCCCCGAGCTCGCCTTCGGTCACCAGACCAGCCCGCTGCTCAGCGAGATCCTCATCCAGACCGACCAGCCAGCGACCATGGTGGCCAATCGCCTGCAGGCGCTGGCTCAGCGGTACCCCGGACTTCGGGTGAGCGACAGCGCCTCGCTCATCACCGCCAACGACGCCAATAACGAGCTGAACCGCTGGTTCGGCCCGTTCTTCGTCGCGATGATCTTCGCCTTCACCTCGATCGCCGTCGTCAACACGCTGGTCATGATCGCGCTCCGGCGCCGCCGCGAGCTGGCGCTGCTGCGCCTTACCGGCGCCACCACGCGCCAGGTCAGGTCGATGGCGCGCTGGGAGGCCATCCTGATCGTCACCGTAGGCCTCGGCATCGGGCTGGCGATCGCGGCCACCGCGCTGCTGCCGCTCAGCCACGCCCTCACCGGAGACTTCCGGCCCTACGCGCCAGCCGGCTGGCTCGCGGCCATCCTCGGCGTCTCGGCCCTCCTGGCCCTGGTGGCCCTGTCCATACCAACGCGGCGGGCGCTACGCACGCGGCCGATCGAGGCGATCGGGATCCGGGAGTAGGTCGCGGCCCCTCATACGGGGGACGCGGGCCGGGGATGCCGGGACGGGACGGGGATCCGGTCCAGATCATGAGCCAGCACGACAGAGCCGCCGAATGCCGCCGCCGCTTCGGCGGCAAGCCGCTGGTCGTCACAGCGCTCGTATCGCTGGGAAAAATGCGTGAGCACCAGCAGCCGGGCGCCGGACTCGGCCGCGATGCGTCCGGCCTGGCCCGCGGTCAGGTGCCCGTACTCGCGCGCCAGGGCGGCCTCGGTGTCGGCGAAGGTGGACTCGCACACCACCATGTCCGCGCCGTCGGCGAGCGCGAACGCGGCATCGCACAGCCTGGTGTCCATGATGAACGCGAACCGCTGGCCCGGCCTGGGCTCGCTGACCTCCTCAACCGTCAGCACGCGGTCGCCGGCGATCAGGCGGCCCTCGCGCTGCAACCGCCCGATATCGGGGCCCGCGATGCCGAGGGCGGCGAGCTTGTCCGGGAGCATCCGCCGTCCGTCCGGCTCCACCAGCCGGTAGCCGATGGCAGGCACGCCGTGCGACAGAGGCTGCGCCTCGACGCGGAACGCGGCCGACTCAAGCACCGTGCCGCCGGTCCCGGCCGGCCGTTCCCGCACCTGCGATACGTCGCGGAACAGCGCCGCATGCCGCAGCCGCGTGAACACGTCCTTGTTCTGTGCCGGGTAGCACGCGTCCACCGGGTGCGGGACCCGGTCCAGCGAGATCCGCTGCAGCACGCCCGGCAGGCCGAGGCAGTGATCCCCGTGGAAATGCGTGATGCAGATGCCGGTGATCTGGCTTGCCGTTACCCCGGCGAACAGCATCTGCCGCTGCGTCCCCTCGCCCGGGTCGAACAGCAACCCCTGGCCGTCCCATAGCAGCACGTAGCCGTTATGGTTGCGGCGACGGGTCGGCGCCTGGCTCGCCGTCCCGAGAACCACAAGTTCCCGGTCTGACACAGCGCCTAGCTGACCAGCGTTATGAGGTCGACCGCGATCTCCTCGGGATCGGTCACCGCGTCGAAAGAAACGACTTCGACGTGCACCTTGCCGAATTTGTCGCGAGCGGCGTTCTTCCTGGCCGCTTGCTGGTAGGCGGCGAGGGTGGCGTCGTGCTTGTGGCCGTGACCGACGATCGCGACCACGAACACGCGCTTGGCGGTGGCCTTCTCCAGGACGGGCTCGAAGTCCATCCAGTCGTCGGCCTCTCCGTCGGTGATCACCAGGGTGAGCAGGGTCGGCTGCTCGTCGGGATCCCTGTCGCCGAACTCCTCGTCGTAATCCGCGAGCGCCGCCTTCCAGGCGGGCATGATGTAGGTCTTGCCACCCCATTTGATCTCGTTCAGCCTGCGTTCGAGGTTGCTCGAGTTGAGGTCGCCGATCTCGACGTGGTGGTTGCCGAACCCGTGGGTCATCAGGCCGCCTAGTTCGTCACTGCCGCTGGCCTGCTCGGCGGCTGCCTCGCTGTCCTCCTGCTCCAAGACACGGACCAGACCGTGCAGGGCCTCGATAACGATGGCCCGGCGGCTGCCTGGATCGGGCCATTCCGGGCCGTATTCGTCTGCGGCGCCCCAGTTCATGCTGGTTGACAGGTCCAGCAGGAGCACGGGTTCCTTGTTGCGGTTGGCAGAGACGGCCGGACGGATCTCACTGCGCGGAGTGCGGTTCGGGCCGCCTGTTTCGGTTCGTGGCTCGCTCACCATCGTTCCCTTCCGTGGTGGCCCGAGGCCCGGATGATGGTTGGCGCCGATTCTATTCCGGTATGCGCCAACGCCGACGGCCCCCGCAAAGCGGGGGCCGTCGGGTAGTTCGGATCGTGCCGCGCGGATCAGACCGCGTGGATCACCGTGCGCGGATCAGTAGCTGTTCAGCCACTGCGCGGTGAAGCCGGTGCCGCCGGAGGTCAGCCCGGAGACGGTGTCCAGCGGGTAGGTGTCGGTGGCGTCGACCATGATGGTCTTGGTGGCGCCAGGACCGGAACCGATGCTTCCGCTGGTACCGTTCGCCGTCTCGGAGGCCTGGAAGACCACCCAGGGGCTGAACTGGCTCAGCGGCGTGATGCCGATCGCGAACGCGGGCCGCTCGGCGATCCACTCAGCACTCTGGTCCAGGCAGACGTTGGCGGCGCAGGTCTGGGTGGTGTTGACGTTGTTCCCGGGGGTGTTGAGGTCGGTGAGCTTCAGGGTGTAGGAGGTGCCGACCCGGGTCACCGACGCGCTGATCCGGTCGCCGGGCCTGACCGTGGATCCGACCGTGACCGAACCACTGGGGTACATCTCGTACCAGCTGTAGTAGTACGGCCGACCCTCGAAGCAGTAGGCCAGCGTGCCGGTCTGCTCGACCGTCGCGTCGGTGGTGAGGGCGCCGTCGAGCCCGACCCAGAAAGCGGTCAGCCGCTGTTCGGCCGTGCAGGCCGTGGCCGGCTCCGACCATGAGCCGGAGACCGAGGTGAAGGTGCCCGTAGCGCCGGAGTCGTAGTAGCCGGACCAGTTGTAGCTAGCAGTCGTGGCGGTGCCATCGGCGCCCGCGCTGAGGTTCGTCGTGGATGGCGTCACCTTGTGCGGGCCGCCGCCGGGAGCGGGGATGTTCCAGGCCTTGTCCTTCTTCATGTACTGCAACAGCGATGCCTTAGCCTCAACCGCCAGCGCGCTGTAGTGCGTCCCTGCAGCGTGCGCGTCCGGTGCCGCCGTGTCATGGGTGGCGGTTCCAGCGATGGCCGCGGTCGCGCCGCCGGCTGCCAGGGCAAGGGCGGCGGCCAGGCCGGCCACCCTACGTCGGGTTATGTTCACCGAGAGTTCCCCTCCAACAAGGTAGCCAATCAACATTGGACGGAAAGCTATCGTCTCGACGTGGCTTCTGCGGGAGGGACTCCCCAGATGTAATCAAATCTTCGCAATAAGCTAAGGCATCAGCCTGACCCGCAACAACCTCCAGCGTGCGGGGCCACACCCCGCCCGCGGCGGACCGGAGTTCCTGATCAGCAGGGGACCGGCCGGCGTGGCCAGGTGGTAGTCGGTGTGCGGGCCGCGGAACCTGACCTCGGTAACGGTGCCCGGCAGCAGTCCGGCGCCGTCGGGGGCACCGCAGCCGACAGGGGCACCGGGACCGTCAGGGGTACCGGGGCTGTCAGGGGCACCGGGGCCGGCGAGGCTTGCCCAGTCGGGCCGGACCAGGATCACTGGGTCGGCGGACGCTGCTCCGGGCGCGGCCGTGCCGGGGACGGTGGACCGGTCATCGCCGACGGCGATCGCGTACCGGCCCGCGCCGGCCGCGCGCACCGGGGCGTGAAGGACCGACATGGGGCCGGTCAGCGCGGCGACGGTCAGGTCGGCAGGCTCGGCGTAGACGGCGGCGGGCGGGCCGGCCTGGGCCAGCCGGCCGGAGTGCAGCACGGCCACCTGGTGGGCGATGGCCAGCGCCTCCGCGGCGTCGTGGGTGGCGTAGATGGCCGCGGCGCCGTCCGCGGCGCGGCGGCGCGCCACCTCGTCAAGGATCTGCGCGCGCAGGCTCGCGTCAAGGTGGGCGGTCGGCTCGTCGAACAGGTAAAGCACTGGCGCGCAGGCCAGCGCCCGGGCCAGCCCGACCCGCTGCTGCTCGCCGCCGGACAGCTGGCCGGGGCGGCGTTCGGCCAGCGGGCCAAGGCCCATCTGGTCCAGGATGGCCCGCGCGGCTCGTTGTGCGTCCGCCCGGCCCGTGCCGGCCCGGCGCAGCGGGTAGGCGACCGTGTCAAGCACGGACAGGTGCGGCCACAGCGCGTGGTCCTGGAACACCATCCCGATCCGCCGCCGTTCCGGCGGCACCAGCCGCCCGCGGCCCGAGGCCAGCCGGCCGGACAGCCAGATCTCACCGGACAGCGGCGGCACGAAGCCGGCGATGGCGTTCAGCAGCGTCGTCTTCCCCGACCCAGACGACCCGAGCAGAGCCAGCGTCTGGCCGGGGGCAACGGAAAGGTCAAGACCGGCCAGGGCCGGGCGCCCGTAGCCGACCGACAGGCTCGCGCATGCGACGGCATACTCGGTGCGCAGCGTGCTGGCGGTCCCGGTCACGGGGACCCGGGTCCGTTCGGTACATAAAGAAGGCTGCGGCGGGAGAGCCAGGCGGCGAGGCCGGCCACCGCCACTACCGGTACGGTCAGCACCAGGGCCAGCGCGGCGGTCGCGCCGACGCCGCCGAGGTCCTGTGTGTTCATGATGACTACCGCGAACGTCTCGGTGCCCGGGCCGTACAGGATCGTGGACATGGTCAGCTCGTGGAAGGCCAGCACGAAGACCAGCCCGGCGGCGGCCACGCCCGCCACGGTCAGCGGGGGCAGCACCACGGTCCGGACCGCGGCGGCGGGCCGGGCGCCGCTCAGCCGGGCGGCACGGGTCAGGCCGGGCGGCAGCCGGTCCAGGGCCGCCTGCACCGGGCGGTGACCGAACACCCAGAACTTGGCCACATACGCGGCCAGGATGATCAGCGCCGAGCCGTCGAGCCACCGGCCGTAGCCGATGATGATGCCGACCGCGAGCGCCGAACCAGGGATCGCGTAGGCCAGCGTGACCACGGTGGCCAGCGGCCCGCGCCAGCGGCCCCGGGCCAGGCCCGCGACCAGGGCGCCGATGGCCGGCGCCGCGATCGCGGCGGCCAGCGCCAGCCCGGCGCTGCGGGCCAGGGCGGCCGCCGCGCCGCCGGACAGGCCGGACGCGAAGTTGGCCAGGGTCCAGTTGGCCGGCACCGGGGCCAGGCCGGGCCCGCGGGTCAGCGCGGTCGCGATCAGCGTCAGCATCGGGATCCCGGCCGCGACTATCGCGTAACACCAGATGACGGCCATGACGGCGCGGTCGCCTGCGGTCCGGCGGCCAACGGCGGCGGGGGGCGCCTGAGTGCGTGCGGCGGGCCGCAGCCGGGCCAGCCACAGGTCGAGCGGCCCGAGGGCGAGCAGCACGAGCACGACCATGGCCAGGGCCAGCACGGCCAGTTCGGTGAAGGCGGCCGGGCTGGCTGACAGGGCCAGGTCGGTGTAGACCAGCGTGGACATGGTGCCGAACCCGGCCGGGGTGCCGAGCACCTCGGGCACCGCGAAGCTGCCCGCCGCGGTGACGAAGACCAGCGCGGCGGCGCCGAGCAGCGGGATCCGCAGCAGCGGCAGCGTGACCGTGCGCAGCGTGGTCAAGCGCCCGGCGCCGGCCGTGCGGGCGGCCCGCTCCAGCGCCGGGTCGGCCCGCGCCGCGAGCCCGGCGGTGACGGCCAGGTAGGCCAGCGGCACGCCGTAGACGGTCAGCACGGCGATGATGCCGGCCGGACCGAACAGTCCCGGCAGCGTGAGCCCGGTCAGGTGCTGGGTCAGGCCGGCCGGGCCGTAGGCCTGGCTCCACGCGAAGCCGAGGACGAACTCAGGGATGGCCAGCGGCCCGGCCACAAGCAGCCGGGGCAGCAGCCGGGACCGGGCCGGGCGGCGCTCGACGGCCAGCGCCAGCGCCGTGCCCGCGGCCACGGCCAGCGCGGTCACCGCGGCGGCGACGGCCACCGTGTGCACGATCGCGGTCCGGCCCGCGGGCGCGGTCAGTGCCCGCGTGATCCCGGCCAGCCCGCCTTCGGCCGCGACCCGGGCCAGGGACTCGAGCGGCACCGCGACCAGCGCACCGATCAGGCAGGCCGTCACGACGGCCGCGGCGGCGCGGCTTACGGTGACGGCGCGGCCGTCGGTGCTCGCGGGCACCGGACTCAGGACCCGAAGATGGCCTGGTACTGCCGCAGGATCTGCTGCTGGTGGCCGAACAGGGCGGTCCAGCCGGGGTAGACCTCGGTGGCGCCCGCCGGGCGCGGCGGGCCGGCCACGCCGGGCAGCACCGGCTGCCAGCCGGTCTTCCCGATGACCGCCTGCCCGGCCGGGGAAAGCACGTAGCGCAGCAGGGCCTGCGCGGCGGTGTTCGTGTGGCCGGTCGCCGCCACGGTTTCCGCGATCGGGCTGTACAGCGCGATCGCGCCGTCGGCCGGCCAGTCCATGACCACCGGCGAGCCCTCGGCGATGGCCGAACGGACCTCGGAGTCAAGCGTGATGCCGAGCTGGTAGCGGCCTTCGGCCACGTCGGTGACCACCTCCGGGATTGTGGCCACCTGGACCGCGCCGTTGGCCTTGAGCGCCCGGTAGAAGCCAAGGCCGAAGCCCGGCGTGGCGTCGAAGTAGCCGAGCGCCGCGAACGCCGAGCCCGCGGCGGCCGGATCGGGCAGCGCCACCTTGCCCTTGTACGCGGGGCTGGCCAGGTCGGCCCAGGTCCGCGGCATGGGCGTCAGGCCCTTGTGGGCCACGATGACGAGGTAAAGCTCGCGGGTCCCCCAGAAGTAGGTCGTCTTGTCCGCGGCCGGCACGCCGGTCAGGCCGGTCAGCGGCCACGGCCGGAACAAGTGCTCCTGGGCGTAGGACTCCATCGACAGCGGGTCGGTGCCCCAGATCACGTCGGCCCGCAGCCCGCCGGAGTGCTCGTCGGCGGCGATGCGGGCGTTTAGCTGTCCGGTGGTGGCGCGGAACACGCTGACCTTGACGCCGGGGTCGACCTTGGCGAACCCGTCGATGACCGCGGTCACCGTGTTCTGCGTGACCGAGGTGTACAAGGTGACCTGCTGCGGCGTGGCGCTCGCGCCCGGCGCGCTGCGGCCGCAGCCGGCCAGGCCGCCCGTGGCAAGCACCGCGACCAGCAGGACGCTAAGGGCCGGCGCCGCTGCGCCGTTGGCCAGGGGGATCCTCATCCGGGCCTCCAGGAGTACGGGGCGGACTCGCCGCGGATGTCAGGCACGTCGGGTCCGAGGATCCAGCTGTGGCGGGGAGCGGCAGCTTGCGCGGCTTCCGCAGCTTCCCTGGCGGCGGTGTGCGGGACGGCGGCGTGCGGGGCCGCCGTTTGCGTTGCCGCGGTTTGCGGGGCCGCCGTTTGCGGGGCCGCGGTTTGCGGGGCCGCGGTTTGCGGGGCCGCGTCGTCGGGTTCCCAGCGCCCCGGGTCGGCGGTGAGGCCGAGCAGGTAGGTGACCGTGCACTCCAGGGCCGCGGCCAGGTCGGGCAGGCGGCCGACGGCCAGACGCCGGCCGTTCTCGATCGCGCTGAGCGCCTGGTTAGACAGCCGGGAGCCGTGCCGGCCGACCCGCCCCACCACGTCGGCCTGGGTCAGCCCGAGCTGCCTGCGCCGCTCCCTGATGCGAATGGCGCAGGTCAGGTTCTGCTGCGGCACGGTCTGGTATCCGGCCACACGTCACCTCCGGCGGTTCTCGCCTTCCAGTATTTTCCGTATCCCCGATTCTCGCAATCGCGGATTCCGAAATTTTTATATACCGAACGGGCCGTTTGATCCACGCGCCGCGCCACGATCACCCGCCGACCGGTAGATCGACGGATCCCGGAGACGCGGCCATATGGGGCCGGGGCACACAGGCCCCGTCTACGGGCTTGGGGCGTCGCATACCCCTGCGCCCGCACCAGGCCTCGTCCCACTAGCCCCTAAAACCCCACACGACCCATTGCCGTGGAGGATCGCGCTTCCGTGGCGGATCCTGGCAACCCCGGCAGCCACGATCCACCACAAAGGAGAAATCCTCCACGATAACCGGAGAAACCCCTCCGCCTGGCGTGGCGCGTGCGGCGGCTGTGACCATTGATGCAAGCCCGAGGCGATCACACGCTCACCATGGCTTCGACGGTCAGCCGACGGGCAGGCCGGACGGTGGCACCGTTGGCACGCACCCGTCTTGTGGGGCTAATGTGCGCCCCTGCCGGGGCTGCCGGGGCTGCCGGGGCTACCGGGGCTGAAGTGACTGCTGAGGCGGGTTGCCGGAAGAGATCGGGGGGTCGTGGGGCCGTTAACTCGTGTGTTCCACCTGCGCGGTTAGGGGGCGGGGCGTCGGCGGCTTCGGGCGCGGAGGCATGGGTCCCCGGGGAGACGGGTTCTTCTTCCCAGTCAGGCATCTCGGCCAGCGGGTACACGGTGAAGTGGGCGAAGTTGTAGACCGGCATGAGCGCGATCAGCCGCTCGAGTTCGGTGTTCGAGCCGACCTGGAATACCCAGGCGCCGCCGTGCGCGCCGACGATGTGGTACCTGGAGACGATCTGGCCCGAGCGCTCGAGCGGCCTGGCGTAAGCGGGCATCCGGGCCACCGCCCCCGCCACGTGCGAGGACAGCAGCGACAGCTCGAGCTTCCAGATGACGAGGAACTTCACGCCGATCCCGCGGCCGGCGGGGTTTTCTCGGCCGGCAGGGTCACCTCGACCTCGACGCCGACCTCGTCCCGCAGCTTCAGCGCGCCGAAGAAGCCGACGTAGGGCTTGATCCCATGCGCCGTCTGGACCGCAGTGCCCGTGGCCCGGTACCGGCCGGGCCCGGGCTCGGACACCTGCAGCCGGAGCGGGACGGTCTTGCCGGCCAGGGTGAGCGTGCCCTCGATCGCGCCGCCGCTGGCGCCTGAGCGCACGATCCGCGACGATGCGAAGCTGGCGGTGCCGCCGCCGAGGATCCCGGCCATCGTCTTGCGGATATCGGCGCGGTCCCGGTCGGTAAGGAGCTTGGCCCCGCCGGTCCCCTCGCGAACCTCAAGCGAGCCGAGGTCCAGTTCGGCGCTAACCTTGGCGGCCGTGACGCCGCCGGCGTCCCCGTCCGGCACGTCCACCGTCGCCGACCACCGAGTGACCTCGATGGTCAGGTCATGGCCAGCCATCGCGGCCAGCCCAGCCCGGCCCGTCTTGAGCACGATGCGCCCGTCGTCCGGCCCGAGCTTGAAGTTACCCGTGTTATCCGCCACGGGGCCAACCGTAAACGCTAGCGGCGGCGACGGTCCACTGGCAATCATCCGTCAGGCGTGCCGGGCATAGAGATATCCGCGCGCAGAAGACCTGCGAGAGCGACCACCACGGGGGTCTCCCACGCCGCCTGAACCCTGCGACGCCGGAACACGTACAGGCTTCTCGGCCGGACTTGACGTACCCCTAACGGTTGAGGATACTCAACCGTTAGGGAGGTGAGATCTAGGTGCAGCAGGAAGTCGTGCTGGCCATGCTGGCCAAGGAGCCGTCCCATGGGTATGAGCTGCGGGCCCGCCTGGGCCGGGCGCTCGGTCCGGTGGCCGAGGGGATCAGCGAAGGCCAGATGTACGTAACGCTCACCCGGCTGGAGAAGGCGGGCCTGGTCGCGCGGGTCGATACGCCGACCGAGCGGCCCGACCGCAAGGTCTACCGCCTGACCGCGGCCGGCCAGGAGCGGGTGACGAGGTGGCTGTCAGGGGTGAGCTGGCCGCGGCCCGACCTGGCCGAGTTCCATATGAAGCTCATTGCCGCCGCGCAGAGCGCGCTCGCCGACCCGATCAGCATCATCGACGCGCAACGTCGCGACCTGCTGCGCCGCCTGCGCGATGTAGGGCGCGCCGTGATGGAGGAGCAAGAGGACTCCGACGCCGCGTTGCTCCTCGAAGGCATCATGCTTCGCCTGCAAGCCGACCTGCGCTGGTTGCGAGTCTGCGAGAGCGCCTGGACGAAACGGAGAACACGGAAATGAATGACTCGTCCGCCGTGCTCGTGCACGCCAAGGACCTGCGAAAGGAATACGGCAGCGGCGGCGGTTTGGTGCGCGCGCTCGACGGTGTCGACCTGGACGTCAATCGCGGCGAGGCCGTGGCGGTCATGGGCCCGAGCGGCTGCGGCAAATCGACGCTGCTCCACCTGATCGGCGGGCTCGACCGGCCGACTGCCGGTGCGCTGACGGTCGCGGGGCAGCGCGTCGACCAGCTCTCTGAGCGCGCCCTCGCGTACCTGCGACGCGAGGAGGTCGGATTCGTCTTCCAGGCGTTCCACCTGATGGATGAGCTCACCGCGCAGGAGAACGTCGAGCTGCCTGCCCTCCTCGCCGGCTGCTCGCCGGGCGAGGCTCGTGCGCGCGCCACCGCGCTCGTGGAACAGGTCGGCCTTGCCGATCGCGCCCGGCACCTTCCCTCGATGCTGTCCGGGGGTCAGCGCCAGCGCGTTGCGATCGCGCGAGCATTGGCCAACGATCCGCAGATCGTTCTGGCCGACGAGCCGACCGGCAACCTGGACAGCGCTGCGGCGTTCGACGTGCTCGGGCTGCTTGAGAACTTGCACGCCAATGGCCTGACCCTGGTGATCGTCACGCACGACGAGCGCATCGCCACAACTGCGGACCGGCTGATCTCGATGCGCGACGGAGCGTTCATCGACGAGACACGGCTGACGGGCGGTTCGCCACGGCAACCCGGCACCTTCGCGGACTGGGAGCGACTGGCATGAGATCAAAGGAGAGCGTCATGAACCAACCACGCCATTCGCGCCGCGCGGGCAGCGTGCGGGGACGTGCCCTGCTGCTCTCTCGTCTGGTGCGGCGAGACATCCGGAACCGACCAGCCCAGGCGATGCTCTTGCTGCTCGCGATCGCGACAGGGGCGGCGACGCTGACGCTTGGGCTCGCGCTCCAGGGCACGACAAACAACCCTTACGGCAGGACCCGGGCGGCGACGAACGGACCGGACGTCGTGGCGACGGTCATGCCGACGCCCTCCCCACCCGGGCCGAACGGCCCTGGGCGGGCAGCCCCAGGGCCAGCAGATGTGGGCGAGCTCGCGTCCGTCGAGCACGCCCCGGGCGTGGCCGCGCACAGCGGACCGTTCCCGGTGACGTGGACGCTGCTCCAGGCGGGCCGCACGACCGCGGGCGCCGAGGTGGAAGGGCGGAGCACCGCGCCCTCGTCCGTCGATCAGCCAAGGCTGTTGCAGGGCACCTGGGTCCAGCCCGGCGGGGTGGTCGTGGAGACGAGCTTCGCGAACGCGCTCGGGCTTCACGCCGGTGACCGGCTGAGCCTCGGCGACAGCTCGTTCACGGTGGCCGGAATCGCCGTCACCGCCGCCATCCCCGGCTATCCGCAGGCCTGCACCCTCGGCTGCTTCAACCTCACCCCGTACAACCCCGGCCTGGTATGGGCTACCCAAGCCGATGCCCGGCACATCGCGGACGCGGCGACCTCCGGACCAGTGGCCTACTTCTTGAACCTGAAGCTCACCGATCCTGCCGCGGCAAGCGCATTCGCCGGCCGCTATGACGCCAGCGCCTCCCCGGGCACCCCCCACTTGTATTCCTGGCAGAGTATCCGCGACGGGAACGCGCAGGTGATCGCCAACGTGCAGCTGGTCCTGTTTACCGGAAGCTGGCTGCTCGCCCTGCTGGCGCTGGCCAGCGTGGCAGTGCTGGTAGGCGGTCGCATGGCCGAGCAGACCCGCCGGGTGGGCCTGCTAAAGGCGGTCGGGGGCACGCCGCGCCTCGTCGCGGTCGTGCTCCTGTGCGAGCATGTGCTCGTCGGCCTGTGCGCCGCCGGAGTGGGGCTGCTCGCCGGATGGCTGGCGGCACCGTTGATCAGCGGACCGGGGGCGGGCCTGCTCGGTGCCCCGAACGCCCCGCCGGTGAGCGGCTCCACAGCCGGCTTTGTGGTCGCGCTGGCTGTCGGTGTGGCGATCGCGGCGACGTTCGTGCCGGCGATCCGGGCCGCGCGCCGAAGCACGGTGGCCGCGCTGGAGGACTCGGCCCGGGTGCCACGGCGCCGGGCAGAAGTGATCAGGCTCTCGGCGCACCTGCCGGCGCCGCTTCTCCTCGGCGCGCGGCTTGTTGTCCGCCGGCCACGGCGGCTGGTGCTGAGCGTGTTCAGCGTCGCCGTCACCGCGAGCGGTGTGGTGGCTGTTCTCGTCCTGCGCGCGACTGCAGCGGGCTGGTCCCTCGGCCCCCGGGTGACCCAGGCGACCACCATCGTTTCGGTCATGCTCGTCGTCCTGGCCGCCGTCAACGCCATCTTCATTGCCTGGACGACCGCGCTGGACGCACGGCACCCGGCCGCGCTCGCCCGTGCCCTGGGAGCCACGCCAGCGCAGATCACCACCGGCCTGTCCATTGCGCAGCTGCTCCCGGCCCTGGCCGGGGCGCTGCTCGGCATCCCAGGCGGGATCGGCATCTACGACGCCGCGAAGAACGGCGGAACGACGACGATCCCGTCTGCCCTCTGGCTTGCCGTGATGATCGCCGGGACGCTGCTGGCCATCGCCGTGCTCACTGCCATCCCAACTCACATCGGCGCACGCCGGCCCGTGACCGAAGTGCTGCAGGCCGAGGCCGCATGACGAGATGGTCACGTTCGCAGCCCGCGACGCCGTGTTCGACGCGGGTACCGGGCGCGTGAGCCACGGTCCGTTCGGCCAAAAAAAATTTGGTCAGGGCAGGGGGAAATCGCCGAAAAGCTCGCGGATGCGGCGCAGGTCACGCAGCCGCGGCGCGGTGGTGCCGCCGACCCAGCGACTGACCGTCCTGACCGAGACGCCCAGCTGGCGGGCGGCCACCTCCATCGTCATGCCCTCGCGGCGCAGGGCGGCCGCCATCCAGTCGGCGAATGCGGTTTCTTCCTGCTCGGCGGGCTCGTCCGCGCCCGCCGCGGCGGGCTCGCGGGACCTCAGCAGCGAGGTGAGGGCATCCAGTCCGGCGGGCGTGCCGATCTGCGCGCCGGAGCGCAGCACGTCGACCTCGACGTGGTCGGGGAAGATGCGGAACGAGACGTTGATCGCGCCGGTCGGGCCGGCCGCCTCGAGCAGCGCCTGGGAGACGGTCTCGCCCACCTCGCGGTTGTCTTCCTCGGACAGCGGTGACTGCGAGAGGCAGCGACGGACGAAGTCGCGGATGTCGGGGATTGAGGACGGACGGGCCGGGAAGGTCTGGGACAGGACGACGACCGGTACCACCTCGACCGTGTCGCTGACCATGTCGACAGGCCTGTCCATCGCCGCCCTCCGGACCGTAGCTGCAGGTGAACTACCTCGACTTCGCTGTCGCCAGGTATGACAACGAGGGTACGTGGTCTGTGTCCCGAGGGACGAGCCGGAGGGCCAAGACATTTGTGTCCATAAAGGAGACTGTTCTGTCTTGAGATCCCCGAGCGGCCGGTCTAGGCTGACGTCACCGGCGATGGCGCCGTGGCCGCGCCGGCGTTTGTGAGCATGTGATGAGCGGTCAGCCGGCCGGCGCATCTCGCAGGACCCGGCGAATCCACTCTCGCGCCTGCGGGTTCCGCTCGCGCGCTTGACGTTACCCGGGGTGCCCGCCCGGCGCGGGCCCCAGCAAAGGGAAGGGTGGCCGTCATGACCGAGGCTGCGGAACCTGTCCTGCACATTCTCTGGATGAACGGGGGGCTCGGCTGCGACGGGGATTCTGTGGCGCTGACCGCCGCGACCCAGCCGAGCATCGAGGAGATCGTGTTGGGCGCCCTGCCCGGGCTGCCCAAGGTCGCGGTGCACTGGCCGCTGATCGACTTCGAGTGCGGCCCCGAGCAGGGCGCCGACACCTTCATCGAGTGGTGGTGGAAGGCCGACCGGGGCGAACTCGACCCGTTCGTCCTGGTCGTCGAGGGATCGATCCCGAACGAGGCGATCAAGCCCGAAGGCTACTGGTGCGGCTTCGGTAATAACCCGGCGACCGGCCAGCCGATGACCACCAACGAGTGGCTCGACCGGCTCGCTCCCAAGGCCACCGGGATCCTGGCCGTGGGCACGTGCGCGACCTACGGCGGCATTCATGCCATGGCGGGCAACCCGACCGGGGCCATGGGCGTTCCTGACTACCTGGGCTGGGACTGGCGCTCCAAGGCCGGCCTGCCGATCGTCTGCGTGCCGGGATGCCCGATCCACCCTGACAACCTGTCCGAGACGATCCTGTACCTGCTCTACCAGGTGGCCGGGCAGGCGCCGATGATCCCGCTGGACGAGGCGCTGCGACCGAAGTGGCTGTTCGAGGCCACCGTGCACCAGGGCTGCGACCGGGCCGGGTACTACGAGGAGGGCGACTTCGCGGCCGAGTACGGCTCGGCCAAGTGCCTGGTCAAGCTGGGCTGCTGGGGCCCGGTGGTCAAGTGCAACGTGCCCAAGCGGGGCTGGATCAACGGCGTGGGCGGCTGCCCGAACGTGGGCGGCATCTGCATTGCCTGCACGATGCCCGGGTTCCCCGACAAGTTCATGCCGTTCATGGACAAGCCGCCGGGCGCGACCGTATCGACGACCGCCAGCGAGATGTACGGCACGGTGATTCGCAGCCTGCGGGGCTTCACCGCCAAGACGGCGGACAAGGAGCCCAAGTGGCGCGCGAAGGGTTCCGAACTGCGAACCGGCTACCAGAAGACGTGGTGAATGCGATGACCGCAACCGAGATGAGCAAGCCCGCGACCGCGGAGACGGCCGAACTGACCGAGATGACGTGGGATCCGATCACCCGGATCGTCGGCAGCCTGGGCATCTACACCAAGATCGACTTCAAGGCCCGGCGGGTCGCCGAGTGCCACAGCACCTCGTCGATCTTCCGCGGCTACAGCATCTTCATGAAGGGCAAGGATCCAAGGGACGCGCACTTCATCACCAGCCGGATCTGCGGGATCTGCGGTGACAACCACGCGACCTGCTCGGTCTACAACCAGAACATGGCCTACGGCGTCCGCCCGCCACACCTCGGCGAGTGGATCATCAACCTGGGCGAGGCCGCCGAGTACATGTTCGACCACAACATCTTCCAGGAGAACCTGGTCGGGGTCGACTTCTGCGAGAAGATGGTGGCCGAGACCAACCCCGGCGTGCTGGAGCGGGCCAACGCCACGCAGGCGCCCCACGCGGGCGACCACGGCTACCGCACCATCGGGGACATCATGCGCTCGCTCAATCCCCTCGAGGGCGAGTTCTACCGCGAGGCGCTGCAGGTTTCGCGGTCGACGCGCGAGATGTTCTGCCTGATGGAGGGCCGCCACGTGCATCCGTCGACCCTGTACCCGGGGGGGGTGGGCACAGTGGCGACGGTCCAGTTGTTCACCGACTACCTGACCAGGCTGATGCGCTACGTGGAGTTCATGAAGCGCGTGGTGCCGATGCACGACGACCTGTTCGACTTCTTCTACGAGGCGCTGCCCGGGTACGAGGAGGTCGGCAGGCGGCGGGTGCTGCTTGGCTGCTGGGGCAGCCTGAACAACCCCGAGTACTGCGACTTCACCTACCGCAACATGGCGGACTGGGGCCGCAAGATGTTCGTCTCGCCCGGCGTGATCGTGGACGGGAACCTCATCACCAACAGCCTGGTCGACATCAACCTCGGCATCAGGATCCTGCTGGGTCACTCGTACTACGAGGACTGGGAGGACAAGGAGATGTTCGTCACCCACGACGAACTCGGCAACCCGGTCGACCGGCGCCACCCGTGGAACCAGCACACGATCCCCAAGCCCGCCAAGCGCGACTTCGACGGCTCCTACAGCTGGACGATGTCGCCGCGCTGGTTCGACGGCAAGGACTACCTGCCGCTTGACACCGGCGGCGGCCCGATCGCCCGGCTGTGGGCCACGGCGCTCGGCAACCTGGTCGACTGCGGCTACGTGCAGTCCACCGGGCACAGCGTGAAGATCAACCTGCCGCGCACGGTGTCCAAGCCGGAGATGACCTTCGAGTGGAAGATCCCGGTGGACAAGGCCGGCCAGCCCCTGTCCAACGCCATCGAGCGCGACCGGGCCAGGACGTACTTCCAGGCCTACGCCGCCGCGCTCGCGGTGTACTTCGTCGAGCAGGCGCTGGGCGAGATCCGGGCCGGGCGGACCAAGACCTGGGAGTCGTTCAACGTGCCCAACGAGGCGTTCAGCTGCGGCTTCACCGAGGCGGTGCGCGGGGTGCTTTCGCACCACATGGTGATCAGGGACGGGAAGATCGCGAACTACCACCCGTACCCGCCGACGCCGTGGAACGGCAGCGTCCGCGACATCTACGGGACCCCGGGACCGTACGAGGACGCGGTGCAGAACACCCCGATCTTCGAGGAGAACGCCAAGGAGAACTTCAAGGGGATCGACATCATGCGCGCCGTTCGCAGCTTCGACCCGTGCCTGCCCTGCGGCGTGCACATGTACCTGGGCGGCGGCAAGGTGCTCAAGACCGCGCACTCGCCCACCGGTGTCACGCTGGCGATGTGAGCCCCGAGCCATCAAGGGAGGCGAGGATGGGCGGCCCTGATGTGCGCAAGGTGGGCGAGCGGGTCGAGACGCTCCTGGCCGAGCTGGGATCGCAGGCCGGGCCGCAGGTCGCCGCCACCGCGGAAGAGCTCGTGACCGGGCTGGTCGAGCTGTACGGCGCCGGCCTGGCCGAGATCGTCGCGATCGTGCGCGAGGACGAGGGCGGGCCCCGGCTGATGGACAAGCTGGTGGCCGACCCACTGGTGTGCAGCCTGCTGCTGCTGCATGACCTTCACCCGCTGCCGGTCTCCGAACGGGTCCGGCGCGCGGTTGACGAGGTACTCCCCCGGCTCGGCGCTCACGCGGGCCGGGTGGAGTTCCTCGGCGTCGACGAGGAAGGCATCATCCGGCTGCGCCTTGAGCGCGGCGGCCACGGCTGTTCGTCCTCATCCTCGGCGGTCATCCAGGCCCTGTCCGAGGCGGCGGCCGGGGCGGCGCCTGAGGCGGCCGGCGTCGACATCGACGTCGTCACCCCGCCCCCGGAGCTTCCGCTGCTGCAGATCACTCGCCATCCCGCCGTGGTCCGAGGGTCCCGGTGACGACCGGGCTGCGGCGGTTCGTCAGGCAGTCGGACAGCCTGGGCGCCGCGGGTGCCGTTCCCGGCGTACCGCCGGGAGTGCCGCCTGCCATCAGGGACGTCCTGGCCGAGCGGGCCGCCCGCTCCGGCCGCGATGCCGGGATACCGGAGGACGCCGAGCGGTGCGAGATGTGCCGCGAGGTGCTGACCGGCCGCCACGGGCACGTGGTGGACCTGGAGAAACGGTCCCTCGCCTGTACCTGCCGCGCGTGCTACCTGCTGTTCACCCACGACGGGGCGGCCGGCGGCCGGTATCGGGCCGTGCCCGAGAACGTCTATCACGACCCCGGCCGGCTGCTCACCGACGCCGACTGGAACGAGCTGCAGATCCCGGTGGCCATGGCGTTCTTCTTCGTCAACTCGGCGCTTGGCCGGGTGGTGGCCGGCTACCCGAGCCCGGGCGGGGCGACCGAGTGCGAGCTTGACCTCGCCGCCTGGGACCGGCTGGCCGCGGCCTACCCGCTGCTCGGCGCCCTGGCACCCGACGTCGAGGCCATCTTCGTCAACCGTGCCGGCGCGGGGCGCAGTGCCAGCCCGGGGGAACGGCCTCCCCGGACCCCTGAACTCGAGGTCTTCCTGATCCCGATCGACGAATGCTACGGGCTGATCGGCGAGCTGCGGCTGCGCTGGCAGGGATTCGACGGCGGCGCGGAGGTCCGCGAATCGCTGGCCGCGTTCCTTGATGGCCTGCGGCGGCGGGCCGTCCCGCTGGACAGCCGCCCGCCGGACAGTCACGGGGAGGGATGAGATGGCCGACCTGGTCTTCGGCTGCACGGACGTGACCGCGGAGCGGTACGCGGCGACCCCGACCCTGACCCTCTCGCTGGCCATCACCGAACGTTCCGGCGTACGCGTGCACGCGATAGCCCTGCGCTGCCAGATCCGGATCGAGCCGCACCGGCGGCGCTACTCGGCGGCCGAGGCGCAGCGGTTGCACGACCTGTTCGGCGACCCGTCCCGGTGGGCCGAGACGGTCAAGCCGATCCAGCTCGCCACGGTCACCACGATGATCCCCGCGTTCACCGGGGTGACCGAGGCCGACGTGCAGGTGCCGTGCACCTACGACCTCGAGGTGGCCTCGGCCCGCTACCTGCAGGGGCTGGACGATGGCACGATCCCGCTGCTGCTGCTGTTCAGCGGGACGGTCTTCTTGGACACCGGCCAGGGCTACTCGGTCGAGCTCGTGCCGTGGAGCGCCGAGGCGTCCTATCGGATGCCGGTGAGCGTCTGGCGGGAACTTGTGGACATCCACTTCCCCGGCAGCGCCTGGCTGCGCTGCAGCCGCGAGACGCTGGACGAGCTTTCCGCGTACAAGGCCAAGCGCGCGCTGCCGACCTGGGACGCCACCCTCGGGTCCCTCCTAGCAGAGGCAGGGCTAGCAGAGGCAGGGCTGGCCGAAGCAAGGCTCGCGGAGGACGCAAACCCGGCGGAGGCGAGGGAGCAGTGAACCTCGACGCCGTGCGCCGCATCGCCGACGCCGTTCTCTACGAGGGCTACATCCTGTACCCGTACCGCGCCTCGGCCCAGAAGAACCGCAGCCGCTGGCAGTTCGGCGTGCTCATGCCGCCCGGCTACGCCGAGTTCGACCCCTCGGAGCCAAGCTCCGTCCAGACCGAGTGCGTGCTTGAGCACGCGGGAGCCCCGGCCGTCCAGGTCGTCCTGCGGTTCCTGCAGGTCCAGCGGCGCACCACCGACCCGCCCGAGCCCGGCACCGGGGCCTGGGACGAGGCGGTGGAACGTGAGGTGGAGTTCACCGTCGACGCCGGCGAGTTGTTGCTCGGCGCGGGCCTGGTCCGGGAGTTCTCCGTCCCCGGCGGCGAGGACCGCGAGGCCGGCCAGGACGGGTCGGTGGTCCGCCGCAGGGAACCGCTTGACGGCCTGGTTGACGTGACCGCCACCCCGGTGCCTGGCCCGTGGCGGGCGGTCAGGCTCCGGGTGCGGGTGCAGAACCAGTCCGCGGGCTTGAACGGGACCCTGCCAAGGCACCGGGATGAGGCGCTGCCGTCCGCGCTGGTCGCCGCGCACGTGATCCTCGCCGTCTCTGGCGGGCAGTTCGTGTCGATGACGGACCCGCCGGAGTGGGCCAAACCGGCCGTGACCGGATGCAAGAACCTCGGCGCCTGGCCCGTCCTGGCCGAGGGCGACGGCGGCCGCTCGGTCGTTCTGGCCTCACCGATCATCCTGTACGACCACCCGGAACTGGCCCCGGAGAGCCCGGGCGAACTGTACGACGGCACCGAGATCGACGAGATCCTCACGCTGCGCACGCTGGCGCTTTCCGACGACGAGAAGCTCCAGGCCCGGGCCACCGATCCGCGCGCGGCCGCGCTGATCGACCGGGTCGAGTCGATTGACGCGCAGGCCATGGCCGGGCTACATGGCACGATGAACCGCGGCGCCACCGGCGCGGGGCGCGCGGCGCGGCCCGGAGCCGGGCACGCTCCGGGCCCCAGCGTCCCGCAGGCCGGCCCGGACGTGCCCTGGTGGGATCCTGAGGCCGACGCGTCCGTGTCGCCGGACACCGACTCCGTGCTGATTGACGGTCTGCCGGTCGCCCGTGGCAGCCAGGTGCGGCTGCGGCCAGGCAGCAGGCGCGCCGACGCGCAGGACATGTTCCTGGCCGGGCGGATCGCCGAGGTGCAGGCCGTGCTGACCGACGTGGACGACCGGCCCTACCTGGCCGTGTCGCTTACCGACGACCCCGACGCTGACCTGCGCGTCGCGCACGGGCGATTCCTTTACTTCATGCCCGACGAGGTGGAGGCCCTACCATGACCGGGGCCATGACCGGGGCCATGACCGGGCGGACCCTGGTGGCGGGCGTGGGCAACGTGTTCCTGCGCGATGACGCCTTCGGCGTCGAAGTCGTCAGGCTGCTGGCCGAACGCCCGCAGCCGCCCGGCGTGCAGATCCGCGACTACGGCATCCGCGGCGTCCACCTGGTCTACGAACTGCTCAACGGGTACGACCTGTTCGTGCTGGTGGACGCGGCACCGCGGGGGCATGCGCCGGGCACGGTCAGCGTCCTCGAGGCCGACCTGCCGGAACAGGACGCCACCGGGCAGGCCCTCATGGACGCGCACGACATGACCCCGGACGCCATCTTCGGGCTGCTTTCCGCCCTGGGCGGCCGCCCCGGGCGGAGCCTGGTCGTGGCGTGCGAGCCGGCCGACGTGGGCGCGGGCATGGGGCTGTCGGAACCGGTGCGCGACGCATTGCCGCACGCGGTGCGCGCCGTGGAAGAGATCCTGGCCCAGGGCGGACCGACTGGGGAAGGAGGTGGTCGGGATGCTGAGCAGGCTGATCAAGGCGATCGTCATCGCCGCGGTGCTGGCGCTGGTGATCGATTCGCTGCCGGACATCAAGCGGTACCTCGAACTTCGTGAGATGTGACCCGGGCACGCCAGGAAGGACGTGAGGGGAGTGGAAGTAGTAATCGGTTTCGCGGTTGGCTACCTCGTCGGCACCCGCCAGGGCCGCAAGGGCATGCAACAGGCGCTGGAGTCGGCCCAGGCGATATGGGCCTCCCCGGAGACCAGGCGGCTGCTTGGCGAGGTCCTGTCCGGGGCGGAGGCGCTGGCCGGCCCGGTCGTGGAACGCGCCGGCGGCCGGCGGGTGGCGCTGATCGGTAACGTGGTGGACGAACTCATCGAGCGGCGCTCGCGCCGGGCGGCGTGAGGCTGTAGGGAACGGTATGCACGAATTCGGCTTGTGCGAGGGCGTGCTTGACGCCGTGCGCCGGCACGCCCGCGGCCGCCAGGTGGCCGGGATCCGGGTCAGGTTCGGGGTCAGGCACGCCGTCGAGGGCGAATCCCTGGCCCAGGCGTTCGCCATGATGGCCGAGGGTACCGAGGCGGCCGGCGCCACCGTCGAACTCGTCACGGTGCCGGCCGCCATCGCCTGCCCGGGGTGCGGGTTCAGCGGCGAGACCACCGATCTGCTGGCCGTCTGCCCCCGCTGCGGCAGCGCCGAGGCCACGGTCAGCGGCGGCGACGAGATGGTACTGGAATCGATCAGGTATGCGCAGCCGCTCGAGGCCAGCCAGGGAGGATAGCCATGTGCCTAGGGATCCCGGCTCAGCTGGTCGAGGGCGAGACCGACCACCCCGACCTGGCCAGGGTCGACATGGGCGGCGTGCAGCGCATGATCAACATTGGCCTGCTCGACGAGAAGCCGCGAGCCGGTGACTGGGTGCTTGTGCACATGGGTTTCGCGCTGTCGACCATGACACGGGAGGAGGCGCGGGACGCCCTGGCCGCGCTCGGCGCGGAAGACGAGGCCGTCAGGGGGCTTCCGTGACCGGACCGACGCCGACGCCGACGCCGCAATCGGCGCGGGCGCCGGCGGGCGCGATGCCGGACACGAGCGGCCCGCTGATGTTCGTCCGCTACGCCTACCCGCCGAACTCCCTCGGCTACTGCGGCCCGGCCGACTTCGCCGCCTTCCGGGAGTACGCGGTGGCCGGCGTCGTCGACCGCGGCCTGGTCCAGCTGGCCCAGGCGTTCGCGGGCGCCTGGCCCTACCTGGAGCTGATCGCGCACGGCTGCGGCATCGCCGACCCGCTGGACCGCCGCGTGGTGGAGGCCTACTGGGTAGGCAACGGCCTGCTTGACGCGATCCCGGTCACCGAGATCGGCGACTCGATGGCCGAACGTTTCCGGCGCCGGGTCGGCGGCGACTTCCCGTTCCTGGCCGAGGGGGTGCTGGCAGGCGGGGTGCCGCACCACAGCTTCGCCGTGTTCTGCGTGTACCCGTGGACCGGCCTGCTGCGCGACGACCGTAAGGCCAAGCACGCGCTCATGGTCCTTGACCGGTGCCGGATCCGGTGGGGCCGGGTGATCGCGGTGCAGGGCGACCAGGCCGCCGTGGAGTGCCGGCCGCTGTGCTGGGACGGCCGGCTGCTGAGGTTGGGCGAGCCCGCGGCCGAGACGGCCCGGCTGGCCCTGGACGGTACCGCCCTGGCCCGCGGCGCGGGCCCGGGCGACTGGGTATCGTTGCACTGGGACTGGATCTGTGACCGGCTGACCGAGCGCCAGCTCCGGGCCCTGCGCGGCTTCACGCTGCGCCACCTGGACCTGGTCAACCACCGCGTCGAGCACCCGGGCACGCTCGCCATCCTCGGCTGACCCGAGGCGCGCCGACCGCGGGCCGCCCGCGCCGGTCACCCGTAACAGGCGTCTGGCCGGGACTGGGTTCCTAGGTTCTTTTTAGGTCTCTGGAGGGCTGATCTTGGGCCCCGTCTGTGGACTTGGGGTGATCCGATCCGAGAAGAGGAGCGCCCCATGTTGGTTCTGCGTCGTCGTCTGGCCATCGCGGGAGTCATCACCGCTGCAGCGATCGCCGTCCCGGCCGCCGCACTGGCATCCAGCCCAGGTTCGCCGTCCGGCAAGCCAGCGCCACCATCGGCGTCTGCCACCGGCGGCGGCAAGTCCGCGCCCGCGCCGTCCGCCGCCAACTCCGGTCCTGCGCCGTCCCAGGTGAAGCAGGCACAGCCTGACTTGCCGCCAGCGCCGGTGGCAGAATTCGCCACGCGGCTTGGCGTCAGCGCCAGCGCGGCAGGACGGGCGTTCAAGCAGATCGCGGTGTTGAGCAGCAACGGCGGTGTCGACCCGGCGAGCGCGGCGTTCGCTGCCATCGCCCACGAGCTCGGCGTGAGCCCGGCCCAGCTGGCCGCCGCCTGGGACGCGGTCAACCAGGGCGTGCCAGGCAACTAAGCGGCGCCTGTCGGCGCAAGCCCCGCGCATAATGAGTCCCGTGCGGGTCCTCGTGGTCGACGACGATTCGGCGGTGCGCCGATCGCTGTCCACCGCGCTTGGGCGTGACGGCTACGAGGTGCTGGCCGCCGAGGGTGGCAGTGCGGCGCTGGCCCGCCTCGTAGCCGCCAGCGTCGACGCGATCGTGCTCGACGTGGCCATGCCCGAGCCCAACGGCCTTGAGGTGTGCCGCCGGCTTCGCGCCCGCGGCGACCGGACGCCGATCCTGATGCTCACCGCCCGCGACCTGGTCGACGATCGCGTCGCCGGGCTGGACGCCGGCGCCGACGACTACCTGGTAAAGCCGTTCGCGCTGGCCGAGTTGCGGGCTCGCCTGCGCGCGCTGCTGCGCCGCAACGCGGCCAGCACGGAACGGCTCAGCTACGGCGATCTGGTGCTCGACCTTGCCGCGGCCCGGGTAACAAGGGGCGGGCGGGAGGTTTCCCTCACCCGCACCGAGTACCTGCTCCTCGAGCTGTTCCTGCGCAATCCCGGCCGGGTGCTCAGCCACCCGCAGATCTTCCAGGCGGTATGGGGCTACGAATTCGGCCTGCGCTCGGACAACCTGTGGGTGTACATGGGCTACCTGCGCACCAAACTCGAGGCGGCCGGCGAGCCGCGCATCCTGCATACGGTGCGCGGGCTCGGCTACGTCCTGCGAGATGCACCGTGACACTGCGGAACCGGATCTCGGTTGCGGCGGCCGTCGGGGTACTGGTCGTCGTCGCCGTGGTCAGCAGCGTGCTTTACTTCTTCTACGCCGCGAGCCTGCGTTCCCGTGTCGACGCGGCCCTCGTCGATGCCGCCCAGCAAGCCTCCACGATCGCGTCCCGTATCCAGCGATCGGTGGCCAGGGGGGAGGAGCCGAAGTCCGACATCGACAAGCCGGTCACCGTCGGAAGCGTGGCAGTCCAGTTGTTCCCCGGCCCGGTGGCGGCCGGTCAGGCCACCCCGTTCGGACCGCTCGACAGCCGCGACATCGCGGTAGCCGGGCAAGCGCAGCCCGCGTACTTCGCCGACGCGCGCGATGGCGCTGCGCAGTTCCGGGTCTACACCGCCGCCTGGCCGGGCAACCCCGGCGGGCTGGTACGCACCAGCCGGGCGGCGAACGCCGATGACGGTGCGCTGCGCAATGCGGCCCTGCTCCTGGCCGGGCTCACCGTCGCAGCCGCCGGCCTCACCTACGGCGCGGCGCGGCTGACCGCCGGCCGCATCCTCCGGCCCATCGCTGAGCTCACCGCGGCGGCCGAGCATGTCACCCAGACTCGCGACCTCACCGCCCGTCTCGACTTCGCCGGGGCCAACGATGAGGTGGGCCGACTCGCCTCCTCGTTTGAGACCATGCTGGCCGCGCTGCACGAATCGCTCACCGCACAACGCCAGCTCGTCGCCGACGCATCGCACGAGCTGCGCACCCCGCTGACCAGCCTCACCACGAACCTCGACCTTCTCGAGGACGGCGCCGGACTAGCGGACCCGCAGGCCCCCACCCTGGTGCGGGCAGCACGGGAGCAGGCAGGCGAGCTTGACCAGCTGATTACCGACCTGCTCGACCTCGCGCGCTACCACGAGTCCGCACCGCACCGCGAGACCGTACGCCTCGACCTGCTCACCGGCCAGGCAATACGCCACATGCGGCAACGCGCGCCCCACGCTGTCATCGACACCGAGCTGCAACCATGCCTGGTGCTTGTCGACCCTGCCGCGGTCGAACACGCCGTCAGCAACTTGGTCGACAACGCCATCAAGTGGACGCCACCCGACGCCGCGGTCCGCGTGGTCGTCCAGGACGGCCAGGTGTCGGTGGCCGATCACGGCCCGGGCATCGCCGACAAGGACCTCCCCCACATCTTCGAACGCTTCTACCGAGCACCCGCCGCACAAGGCATGCCGGGCGCAGGTCTCGGGCTAGCGATCGTCGGAGGTGTCGCGCATGCCAACAACGGCACCGTAGCGGTACAGACCGGGCCACGCGGGTCAACATTCACGCTCGCGTTTCCTCCGCTCCCCCGCTGATCGCGGGCCGTGGGGCCGCGCTGGGGAGGGTGCGCGGGGCCCCACGGAACCGCAGGGGATCGTATCCCCTCAGATGAGCGTATACCGTTAGCAAGCCGAACAATGCGCCGTCGCGCCGTCGGCAGTGCCGAAGTGCAGTGCCGAAGTGCAGTCCCGAACCAGCCCCCGGGTCGAGGCCGTGGGACTCCGCTGGGGAGGGTTGGCAGAGTCCCGCGGCCTCGCCAGACAAAGTGTATACCGTCATGAATCGGGGCATTGCGCCGCCCGGACAATAACAGCACTTATATAAGTGCTGTTATACTGTGGGCGTGAAGCTGCTCACCGACCTCACGCCGCTGCGCCAGATCCCGGCGTTCCGCCGCCTGTGGGCCGGCACCTTGTTGTCGAGCATCGGCGGCGCGATGACGAACTTCGCCGTGACGCTGCAGGTCTACGACATGACGCACTCGACGGCGGCGGTCGGCGGGCTCGGCGTCGCCGCGCTCGTCCCGATGCTGATCATCGCGCTGCCCGGGGGGACGCTGGCCGACAAGTTCGACCGGCGCAAGCTCATGCTGGTGATGACCGCGGGCCAGACGGCGACCTCGGCCGTGCTGTTCACGCAGGCCTTCGCGGGCCTGAGCTGGCTCTGGCTGATGTACGCGCTCGAGGCGGCAGCCAACGCGATCGCCGCGGTCAACCAGCCCGTGCGGCGCACGCTCATCACGAACCTGGTCCCGGCCGACCAGCGGGCCGCCGCACTGGCGCTGAACCGGGTCACCTTCCAGACGATGTTGATCGGCGGCTCCGCCCTGGCCGGCGTGGTCGCAGCCGCATCCGGCGTGAAAGGCTGCTACCTGATCGACACGCTGAGCTTCGCCGGGTCCTTCTACGGCGCCGGCCGCCTGCCCCCGATGCCCGCCGAGCGCAAAACCCGTGAGGGCGAACGGTCCGGGCTGGCTC